>ENA-OQIL01000411-OQIL01000411.1-human-gut-metagenome-genome-assembly--contig:-NODE-411-length-15668-cov-3.243614_pt1 | contig 15668 bp, 15 predicted proteins | sample MGYA00242583_ERZ504748 | MGnify/ENA primary metagenome ERZ504748 (study PRJEB26092, sample SAMD00036191) | human gut metagenome | host: Homo sapiens | study: EMG produced TPA metagenomics assembly of...
AGGACCCGGTTCTGCGAGCAGGTGTTCGCGAGCCTCCATCGGTTGGAGTCCGAGGCTCTGCAGGGCACCGACGTCGAGGACATCAAGGCCGCGACCCGCTCGGTTGACGCGTATGCCGAGGCGTTCGGCCGCGGCCTCGACGAGCTGGACGAAGGCTGAGAACCATCCCGGCGCCTGCGCGCAACCTGCGTTTCTAATTCGCGCGCAGTCGCCGGGCTTTTCCCTGATCTTTTCAACACCCTTCCTTTCCCGTTCTCCTCGGTTGTGGCACAATAGGACAGTTAATGCGCAGAAGCCCTCGGCTTCGCGCGTCCAAGCATGCACGACAAGCGTACATAAGCGTACAAGGGAGAACGTCACATGGCGGCAACGCAGAAGACGACGAAGAAGAAACCCGCGCGGTCCACCGACCGGCGCAACATCTGGCTGCTCATCATCACGACCCTGCTGGTGTTGGGATCGGTCTTCATGTTCATGCCGCCGCAAGAGAAGATCAACCAGGGCCTCGACATCCAGGGCGGCCTGTCGGTGGTGCTCACGGCGAAGTCGACGGACGGCGCCGACGTGACCAACGACGACATGGAGAAGTCGCGCGCCATCATCGAGAGCCGCGTCAACGCGCTGGGCGCCTCGGAGGCCGTGGTGCAGGTGCAGGGCACCGACCAGATCCTCGTGCAGATCCCCGGCCTCACGAACACCGAGGACGCGCTGAACACCATCGGCAAAACCGGCAAGCTCGAGTTCGCGCGCCTCGACTCGTTCACCGACGAGGACGCGAAGCAGAAGATCGAGAGCGGCCAGGCTTCCGGCGAGGGCCACGTGTCCGACGACCTGGGCGTGCTGACGCTGCCCACGGGCGAGACGCAGCACCTCAAGGTGGAGGACGGCACCTACACGCCCATCGTCACCGGCGCGGACATCACGAAGGTGGACATCGGCAAGCCCTCCGAGACGTCCACCGACTACGCCGTGAACATCACGCTGGACGCGGAAGGCGCCAAGGCGTTCGCGGACGCCACGAAGGAGCTTGCGCCCACGAAGGGCAAGATCGTCATCATCCTGGACAACGAGGTGCAGTCCGCCCCCGCCGTCCAGTCCGAAATCCCCGACGGCAACGTGCAGATCACGGGCGGGTACTCGCTCGACGAGGCCAAGGCGATGCAGACCGTGCTGGAAAGCGGTTCGCTGCCCGTCAGCTTCGAATACGCCCAGAGCCAGACCGTGGGCCCGACGCTCGGCCAGGATGCGCTGCGTCCGGCGTCTGGTGGCGCTCATCGGCCTTGCGGTGGTCATGCTGTACCTGCTGTTCTTCTACCGCGGCCTGGGCCTCATCACCGCGGCGGCGATGATCGTGTTCGCGGTGCTGTACCTGGGCATCCTGGCCACGTTGTCGTCGTTCGGCCTGTTCAGCCTTTCGCTCGCGGGCATCGCGGGCATCGTGCTGACCATCGGCATGGCGGCCGACTCGTCCATTCTCACTATGGAACGCTTCCGCGAGGAGATCCGCATGGGCCGCAGCGTGCGCGCCGCGTCCGTGACTGGCGTGAGGCACGCCATCGTGACCTCCATCGATGCCGACCTCGTCACGCTCGTGTCGGCGCTGTCGCTGTTCTTCCTGGCCAGCGCGTCGGTCAAGGGCTTCGGCCTGACGCTGGCGTTGGGCATCGCGTGCGACATCGCCATGATGCTGCTGTTCAAGGCGCCGCTCATCCGTCTGCTGGCGCCGAAGGTCATTGCTCGCCATCCGGGCTTCTGGGGCATCAAGGACAGCCTGGCCGCATCGGAGGACTACGCGGCGCTCGCCGCCGCCGAGGGAACGAGCACGGCTGCGGCCGAAGCGGGCGAGGCCATCAACGCCGCCGAATCCGAAGAGGCCGCCCAGCGCGCCGAGGGCGCCGCGGGCGAGGCCGCTGCGCGTGCCGCGCGCAAGCCGCAGGGCAAGTTCATCAAGCACGACATCAACTTCTTGGGCCACCGCCGCGTGTTCTTGGGCGTGGCCGCGGTGCTGGTGTGCGTGTCGCTGGCCATCGTGGGCGTGAAGGGGCTGAACTTCGGCATCGAGTTCGTAGGCGGCACGTCGGTGTCGTTCCATAACACGGGCGACGTGAGCACCGAGCAGATGCGCACCGCGTTCGACGACGCCGGCGAGCCCGACGCCGTGGTGCAGACGACCACCGCAGACGGCGACCAGGGCTTCCTCGTGCGCACCACCACCACGAGCGCCGAAGAGGCCACGCAGCGCGCGAACCAGGTGGCGGACAAGCTGGGGCTGTCCACCGACAGCTTCGAGGTGACCACCATCGGACCCGACTGGGGCGCCAGCGTCATCCAGTCGTCGCTCATCGCGTTCCTCGTGTCCATCGTGCTCATCATCATCTACATCGCCATCCGCTTCGAGTACAAGATGGGCGTCACCGCCATCGTGGCGCTGCTGCACGACCTGGTGCTGGTCATGGGCGTGTACGCGCTGGTGGGCCGCGAGGTGAACCCGAACACCATCGCCGCGCTGCTCACCATCCTGGGGTACTCGCTGTACGACACGGTGGTCGTGTTCCACCGCATCAACGACAACATGCAGTCCGACGACATCAAGTGCACGTTCATGACGATGGCGAACCACTCCATCAACCAGGTGCTGGTGCGCACCGTCAACACGACGCTCACCTCGCTGATCCCCGTGCTGGCCATGCTGCTGTTCGGCGGCGAGACGCTGAAGGACTTCGCGTTCGCCATGGTGATCGGCCTGGTGTGCGGTTCGTACTCGTCCATCGCGGTGGCATCGCCCCTGTACGCGATGTGGAAGACGCGCGAGCCCCGCTACCAGAAGCTGGTGAAGAAGTTCGGGCCCGAGGTCGGCCGCTTCGAGTTCGGCAACCCGAACGCGATGGCGGCGGCGCTTTCCGGCAAGAAGGCCGTGAAGGCCACGGCCGCGGCTGCGTCCGCCGCGCCGGCGCCCGAGAAGCCCCAGGCCGAAGAGCCGCACGGCGCCACCGCCGCGAAGGCCGCGCCGAAGCCCCCGAAGGCCAAGCGCAAGAAGCGCCCCGACAAGAAGTAAAGCCGAACGGCCCCGGATCCCCGGGGCCGTTTTCGATCTCTACCGTTCAAACAGGTCGAACAATTCCTCGCGGCTGTGGATGCCGAGCTTTTTATACACGTGTCGGATATGGATTTGCCGTGCCGTTGGCAATGGTCATCTCGGTAGCGATCTCGCTGGCGGTTTTCTGCTGCAGCAAAAGTCCAAGTACTTCGCGCTCGCGTTTTCCGAGATTGCACCGAACGGAAACCTGCTCCAGACGCACGGCTTGCTCGTCGGTCAATCCGTTTTTCTCGCTCATATGACCAGGATCGAACAAGGCGATCAGCTGCTTCGGCATGAATCCGTTGCGAACGCATAAGAGCATGGCCATGAGCACAGCGAGGACCGATGTCAGCACGACAATGTCGTGCGCGCGCATTGTACCGAACATTGCCCATGCGGAAACGGCTCTGCCGACGATGCATCCTCCGAAATAGCTCAGCATCAACAAAGAGAACGCTCGGTACGCATGCGAGTCGGTCTTCTCGGTGATGGCGCACAGGAACACCACCGCATAAGCCAAGAATAGCAAGATGCCGATGAGGGCGAGATCGAATGTGATCACCGGATTGAGGTCCAAAAACGATGCCGATAGCGTTGCCGTCACGATAATGGGCACGGCAACGTTGAGCAGCGACAGCACGGTAAGTCGCTTGAAAGAAATCATCAGCACGCTGACTAGCAAGAAAGGTATGAGGATGACGATCGCTGAGAATGCCAGGGAAAAGTGTTCGAGCCCGGCGAAGGAAAGCGACACCATGAAGGCGTAGCTGAACAGGAACGTGGCGACGATGATGTGGGCGGGCGTGTGTCTGTCCGAATCGAGGGAAGATTGATCAAGGAGAGATCCTTGCAGAAGGCGCATGCGCTTCGTCAGCGAGTAGGCGCCAATGCACAGCAAGGCTGCGAGGCTGCATGCCACGCGCGGCGTGTCCATTCCTACGATGAACCACAGCATGATCGCGCCGACAAGGGCGGAGAACGCGATGTTCCAGATGACGACAGCCGCGCTGTGATGAGCGTACACCCACAGCCAGCACACGGCCATGACGGAAAGGTAGACACCGAATAAGCCGCCTCCTACCAATGAGACGAGAAGGGGAGACATATATGCCAATGCAGGGAACAAGGCGAACGCGAGAATGCTGACCAGCACGCAGGCGCTGGAAATCCAGATGACCGTCGGCTGGGCGAACACGGGTCGGTCGTGCCTCGAGAATGCGAGCAACACGAGCGAGGTCAACGCGCCGAACAAGCATGCAACGTCGGAGAACGACAGCGCTTCGGGCGAGGTGTGGGCTAGCACCGGGGTGTAGTGTGTGTACGACACGAGCGCAATGGCGCAGGACGTGCCGACGAACAGCCCGTCCGACACGATTTTCTCTCGCGTGTTTGCAAGGGCGCTTCGCAACTTTGCGACAGCGTCCGAGCCCCGTTCATTCCCCATGTCCACTCCCCTCCAGAAGCTATCTTAAGACAGTACCCCATCTCGGATGAATCAGCCAGGGCTAAAGCACTAACCCTTTCGAGGGTTATCGAGGGTTATCGACTGCGGTCATCGAAATGCCCCTTGTATTGCAAGATTACCGATTTCTTAACCCGCCGATGGACGAGTAAGTTTTTGCCAGGCCGAACGCTTCGGGCAAGCGGGTCGGTCTCAAGGAGACTAAAGAAAGGGGACATCATGCAAGAACAAGCACGCATACTGGATCAGGGCATATCCCGACGCGGATTCCTCACCGGCGCTGCGATGGTAGGCGCAGGCGCAGCGCTCGGACTTGCCGGATGCAGCGGCTCATCGGATGCCGAGACCAAAACACCTGCCGAAGAAGTGGCATCTGCCCCGGACTCGGCTGCGAAGGCGCCTGCGGCGTCGGGCCAGCCGTCGTTCCTCACGCCGCCCGACCCCATTCCCGACAGCGACATCGTCGAAACCGTCGAGTGCGACATCGTCATCTGCGGCGCGGGCATCTGCGGCCTGCCCGCGGCCATGCTGGCGGCGGAGAACGGCGCGAACGTGCACGTGGTGGAGAAGGGCAGCACGTACGGTCTGTTCCGCCTGTGCACCGCCGGATTCAACTCTGACGTGCAGACCAAGCTGGGCCTGACCACCGACCGCAAGGAGTTCGTGACGTCCACGTGGGCTATCACCAACGGCGTGCAGGGCAGGATGTCGTCCTACGGGCTGTGGTTCGACAACTCGGGCCCTTACGTCAACTGGCTCGAGAAGATATTCAACGAAAGGGCTACCAGCTGATTCCGGCCGCTTCGCTCGACTACAAGATCACGAACGACGGCGTGGGCATGCCGGGCGCAAGCCCCCTGTGGCAGGCTTTCGCTCAGATGATCTTCTTCGCGCAGGAAGACGGAGGCTTCTTCGCCACGGGCAACCCCGTCGACTGGACCGGCGTGATGGAGGCCTATGCCACCGAGAAGGGCGCCACGTTCCACTACGATTCTCCTGCGGTGCAGCTCGTGCGCGACGAGAGCGGCCGATGCACGGGGGTCATCGCCAAGAACGAGTCCGACGAGTACGTGCGGTACAACGCTGCGAAGGGCGTGCTGCTGACCACGGGCGACATGGCTGCCGATCGCGAGATGATGGCGCACTACAACGTATCGCTCAGCAAGATCGTCCGCTACAACATCAATACGAACGACACGGGCGACGGCCAGAAGATGGGCATCTGGATCGGCGCCGACATGGACGAGTTCGCCTGCGGCGATCTGTGGCCGTTCGCGGCCGTCATGATGGACGGCACGCTGCCCACCACGTTCGACGGCACGCACTTCTACGCCGGCGTCGCCAACCTGCCGGTGCTGATGGTGGACGGCGCGGGCCGTCGCCTCATGGCCGAGAACCTGCCGTTCCAGTCGCCTTCCATCCCGAAGCTCACCTGCACGCCCGACGGCTGCGCGTGGAGCATCTGGGACAGCGCTTGGAAGGAGAAGTTCCCCGAGGGCGGGTACATGGTGGAGGACTATACCGCCTCCAACACCCAGGAGGAAGTGGACAAGAACGTGGAGAACGGCATCACGTTCAAGTTCGATACCATCGAGGAGCTGTGCGAGCATTGCGGCTTCGACAAGGACATCTTCATGGCCACGTTCGAGCGCTACAACGAGCTGTGCGAGGCGGGCGAGGACCTCGACTTCTACAAGGACCCGCTGTGGATGAACGCCATCGACACCCCGCCGTTCTACGCTTCCAAGCACTGCTCGTCGATGACCTCGACGCGCGGCGGCTTGAAGAACGACGAGCGCTGCCGCGTCCTCGACAAGGAAGGGCGACCCATCCCCGGCCTGTACGCTGCAGGCAACACGGCTGGCTCGTTCTACGGCAACGTGTATCCGCCGAACGTCATGGGATCCGGCATCGGCCATGGGCAGTGCTTCGCCTGGCTCGCCGTCAAAGACATACTCGGCCTGGACTACATCCATGCGAACATCTAGGAGAGTCGAGGTGCTTGACGTGAAGAGTAAGAGCTTAGCGACGAAGTTGTGCGCTGTGTTGGCCATGGTTGCGTTGGCGACGGCTCTCGGAGGGTGTGCGCCCTCTCAGTCTTCGAGCGACGCGGAGGGAGGCGCCGATGTGACATCGTATCCGACGGGTTCGTTGAAGGCCGTTCATATCGCTGGTCAGCTCGACGATGTCGACGAGTATCCCAACAAGCTGTGTCTGAGCTGCCATTCTCGCGAGACCATCAACGCCGCGAACGACGATTATGCTGGCATCGAGGGGTTCAACCCCCACAAGGCGCACCTCGCCGCCGGCGATTGCATCACCTGCCACTCGGTAGAGGGCACTTCGACCCTGACCTGCAACGAGTGCCATGACGCGCCGTTGCCCGAAGGCTGGCAGAGTGCCGAGCGTGGTTCCGGCCCCCTTCACAGCCTGACGAAGTAATTCTCCCTCTCCGAAGCGCGGGCGCCTTTTCCCTCCCTAAGCGCCTGGCGCGAGTAGCGGCCCCGGATCCCCGGGGCCGCTCTTTTGCAGAAGGGCTTAGTTCGAAACGGAGATGCGGCGTGCTTTCGTCCAGCTTGCTTTCAGGTCGTGCTCGGTGACGAGCGAGCGGAGGAGCTGTGCCCGTTCGCGAGGATTCCATCCTCGTTCGTCCCTGATGCGCACGTTCAGCATTGCTCCAACCTGATGAGCGATGCGGCTGAGCTTCTCGGCATCCATGACCTGTCCGCGCGTGGCGGTGATCGTCGTGATACCCAGCGAGGTCAGGTCGTTACGCCTCTGAGCGTCTTCGGCGATTCGGGCGGGGCCGGTGTGCTCCAGGTCGCTGTCATACTCGATGGCGACGTTCGCCTCGGGCCAGAACAAGTCGCACAGGTAGTAGCGCTTGTCCGACGTGCTCTGATCGCTGCGTCGAGCCTCGATGCGATAGTTCATGCGCGGAAGCGGCAGCCCGTAGCCTCCAAGGCGCAGGGGGAGGCACAGAACAATGGCGAGCGCCGTTTCCATGGGCGAGCCGGAAGCGACCGCGACGTGGCGCAGCGCCTTGCGCGCTGTTGCAGCTCCATGCATTCCCGTGCATCGTTCCAGGTAGCGTTCCATCGCTCGAACGGTGGTTGGAGGGAAGGGTCGTCCGTATCCCGCCGCGCCGTCCGGTTGAAGCGTGTACAGCGCGCACAGTTCGAATCCCAGCTTCACCAGCCGGTGAAACGGCATGGTGGATGCCATCTGCAGGAAGCACAGCTCAGGGGAGCAGATCAGCAGATTGCCAAGCGCGCGCACGAGGGATCCGTTGGGCAATGCGGCGGAGCGCACGTGGCACGTAGCGCCGCGCATGGCATGCGCGGCGCTTCTGCCGGGCACGAGCACGTGCACGGGATCGGATGCGAAAGCGAGTACGTCCGATCGCAGCGCTTGGACGTCGCGCGCGCTCGCCCTGCATGCGAAGGCGTCGCTCGTTCGAGAGCCGCCGAATGCGAACATCTCTGCGTATGCGATGTCGAGGCGATCCATCGCGAACCTGGTGGCAACGGTTTCGACCTGGGTCGATCCGGCCGGTCGATGCCAACGGGCGATCGAAGGCCCGCCGAGCGAGACATCGAAACGTCCCGAAAGCCAGCATTCGGCTGCGGTGGTATGTGAGAGGACGATTGCCATGTTCATATACTATCATGAAAACGATCATGGACAAAAACCACCTCCATTCAGTGTTTTTTCGCCTTGATGAGGGGCACTGTGCAGCAAAGATCGTCTATAAGCCCAGGTGGAGTAAGCTCGTCTTCCAGATGCTCGCATTGAAAGTACTGAAAGGATCGTATTTTTTGTCCATGATGATTACGGTTATATAAAGAGGAAGCAGAGACAGGGGGATGGGTGACCTGCGTAACGAATAAGAGGAGGATGAGCCACCTGCGTAACGGGCGGAGAGCTGGGTGACCTACGTAGCGCATGGAGGGATCGGGCAGCTTGTCGCTGGATGCAGGGGCCTGCCGCGGTGCGGGGCGGTGTCGGGATTGCAGGCGGTTGGGCCGTCTCGCGGGTCTCGGCTTTCCGGCGCTCGTCCCGTGCGCGAGGCCGGCAGGGCGGGTCTAACGCTTCTCTGTCGTCGGAGCCTTTGGATACGCGCGGCGTGGCGCTTGTGGTACCCTAACGCCAACGACCATGCGAGAGGTAAGGAGCACACGATGCGCGAAGGAAGCGCCCCAATTTCTGCCCGCCGACCGAGGAGGGCATCACCCTCGTGTTCGAGGATGAGAGCGGTGATCGGACGGAGCTCGAGTTTCTCGGCCTCATCTTGCATAACGATCGCAGCTACGGCTTCTTCTTCCCGGTAACAGAGGACGAGCCCGTGGGCTCGTCCGGAGAAGTGGTGTTGCTTGAAGTGACCGAGCTCGACGAAGACGGTCAGCCTTCGGCCTTCGAGATCGTCGAGGATGAAGCCGTGGCGGCCGAAGTCTACGAGGACTTCCGCACCGCCACGAAGGATCTCTACGATTTCTCGGCGTAGGCTGCGCGCATCGCTATCGGCCGAGCGGGTCCCAGCCGCTGGGGGGCTTGACCCGCTCGGATTGGGCGATGGCTGCCACGTACATGATCTCGTGGTTGATCGCCTGCTCCAGGCGGCATACTTCCTCTTCTGTCTCGGCGTATTCGAAAATGCGCGCCGCCGTTCGTCTGATCGTGTCCATCAGTTCTTCATACTCGGTTCCGCTCATGTGCGACCTCCGGCGATCTTGCTCTCAAGCAATGACCCTCTCGATAAACTCATAGCACAAACCTCTTGTTTTATTGACGGTCTGTAAACTATAGTTTACGACTTTTCCTCCCGCCGGGACTAGCCTTTAACCGGCATGGAGAACACTTCACTAAAAACTCAGCTCGGAACCAATATCGCGAGGCTCCGCTCGGAAGCTAACGTGTCGCAAACTTCCTTTGCCCTCATGGTGGGCGTTAGCCGCAAGTACCTCATCGATATCGAAAGCGGGAAGGCGAACCCCACGGTCGACATGCTCGAACGCATCGCGGGAGGCCTCGACACTACCGTCGGTCGGCTCTTCGACGGGCTGTGAACCCCTAGCGTTCGAGATCGACGGGATTCCAGCTGCCGTCGATGTCGCACAGCCATGCCTCGGGTTCGCTCACGGTGAAGAACGTGAGCGTTTCGTCGCCCGGTCCCTCGTAGCTTTCGCCGAGCCCCGTCATATGCTCGTATCCCGCGCGACGCACGTCCTCGTTCGCCTCGTCCTTGAGGACGGCCTTGCCTCGCATGATAACCCAGCCGCTGCCCGGCTTCCAGGCGGTCAGCTCGAACTTCGGGTTGGCCTCCAGCTCGCGGTACACGTCTTTCGTGGTGGCGGTGCAGAACCAGATGCGCCCGTCCTGCACGGCGGCGAAGCTGAAGGGGCGCACGTGCGGCTGGTCGCCCTCGCACGTTGCCAGGTACCAGGCCGGGACGCTGGTCAGGTAGTCGACGATGGTGTTCGTTCCGTTCATGGGAGTTCCTTTCGGTTGGGAGATGGGGCGGTTTCGGGTCGATCTTACCAAGGGATGAAATTGGTTGCGATCACGCAGGCCAGCATCGCGACGATGACGAGGGTGCCGTTGCGATCGAGGCGCGTGAACGTTAGCGGATGCAGGCGCGTGCGGCCGATGCCGCCGTGATAGCAGCGCGCGTCCATGGCCGACGACAGCGTTTCCGCATGGCGGAACGCGCTGGTGAACAGCGGCACCATGAGCGATGCCAGCATGCGCAGGCGTCCCTTCGAGAAAGTGGCGCCGCGGCTGATCTGCGCGCGGTACACGGTTTGCAGCTCGAAGGTGAACTGGGGAAGGAAGCGCAACGCGATTCCCATCATCATGGACAGCTCGTGCGCCGGCACGCCGATGCGGCGAAAGGGGCGCAGCAGGTACTCGAACGCGTCGGTTATGTCGAGCGTTGCGGTGGTCAAGGTGAGCAGGCTCATGCCCAGCAAGAGCAGCAGCAAACGGCAGGCGATGAAGGCGGCCTGCCACAGGCCCGCCTCGCTGATGCGGATGATCCACCACTCGAACAACACGGCGCCGCCCTGCACGAAGAACACGTTGAGCAGCGCGGTGACCACCACGATGAACGCGAGCGGCGCGATGGACTTGAACGCCGAGCGCAACGGAATGCCCGCCAGCTTGAAGAATCCGAACACGAAAGCTGCGCATACCGCCAGCCCCCAAAACGACTGCGCGACGAACACCACGGCCATCAGCGCGAGCGCCAGCAGCAGCTTCGCGCGCGCGTCCATGCGGTGCAGCGGGCTCGTGCCCGGCCAGTAGCGTCCGATGACGGCGATGTCAGGCATGATGACGCTCCGAACGCCCACCTGCGGGGCGGGCGGTTCCGTCCGGAGCGGCTTCGCTCAGAAGCTGCGCAGCCTTCGCTTCGCCGCTCCGAACGGAACCGCCCTTGCCGGCGTCCGTCTCCGCTTGGGGATTGAAGGCGGCTGCGAGGTCGGTTGCGAGGGCTTGCGTGTTGTACAGCTTTTGGGGCAGGTTCACGCCTGCCTCGCGCAGTTCGCAGGCCAGCTTTTGGGGGGCGGGGACGTCCAGGCCGATGGCGCGCAGCTCGTCGCCGTGCGCGAACACCTCGGCCGGCGAGCCGAACGCGAACTGCCGGCCCTCGTTCAGCACGAGCACGCGGTCGGACAGGCGGGCGAGGTCGTCCATGCTGTGCGACACCATGACCACGGTCAGCCCGCCCGCATGCAGCTGGGCGATGAGGTCGAGGAACTCCTCGCGCGCCACGGGGTCGAGCCCGGCCACTGGCTCGTCCAGCACGAGGATGCGCGGCTCCATGGCCAGCACGCCCGCGAACGCCACGCGGCGCTGCTGGCCGCCCGACAGCTCGAAGGGGCTCTTGTCGCCCAGCTCGGCGATGTCGAGGCGCACGCTTTCCAGAGCGGCTTCCACGCGGCGATCAACCTCGTCGGCGGGAAGCCCCAGGTTGCGGGGGCCGAACGCCACGTCCTCGCGCACGGTGGCGGCGAACAGCTGGTACTCGGGATACTGGAACACGAGCCCCACCTTGCCGCGGCAGGCCTGCGCCGCGCGCTTGTCGGCCAGATCCTGCCCGTCCAGCAGCACGCGCCCGCGCGTAGGATGCACGAGGCCGTTCATGTGCTGGATGAGGGTGCTCTTGCCGCTTCCCGTATGCCCGGCGATGCCGAGGAACTCGCCGTCGTCCAGCGCGAACGTGATGTCGCGCAGCGCCCAGACGGCGTCGGGGTCGGCGCCCCAGGCGGGTTTTCCGTGTTCAAGAGAAGGGGGATCTTCGATCACGCCCGCCTCGCGGCGGCGCTTCACGCGCGACTTCCGCTTCTCCTGGCGGGCGGGGTCGGCGTACGAGTAGCTTACGCCTTCGAAAGCAATCGGCACAGCTCCTCCTTCAACGTGGTCGTCTCGATGTGCATGCCCACGGGCACGCCGCGCCGCTGCAGCTCCAGCGAAAGCTCGGCGGCGAACGGCAGGTCGAGGTTCAGCCGTTCCAGCAGCTCGGCCTGTACGAGCACGTCCTGAGGCGCGCCGTCGCAGGCTACGTGGCCGTCTTCCAGCACGATGACGCGGTCGGCCTGCGCGGCCTCCTCCATGAAGTGCGTGATCATGACCACGGTCATGCCGCGGTCATGCAGCTCGCGGCACACGCGCATGAGACCCTTGCGCCCGCGCGGGTCCAGCATGGCCGTGGCCTCGTCCAGGATGAGGATGGCGGGCTCCATGGCCAGCACGCCGGCGATGGCCACGCGTTGCTTCTGCCCGCCCGACAGCGCCGCGGTCTCGCGCTTGTCGAAGCCCTGCAGCCCCACGTCGGCCAGCGCGTCGGCCACGCGCTGGCGCAGCTGGTCGGTGGGCACGCCCAGGTTCTCGGGGCCGAAGGCCACGTCGTTTTCGATGAGGCTTGCCACCAGCTGGTCGTCGGGGTTCTGGAACACCATGCCGGCGTTGCTGCGGATGAAGTAGGTGGAGCGCTCGTCGCGCGTGTCGCGGTCGAGCACGGTGACGCTGCCCTCGTCCGGCACGAGCAGCGCGTTGACGTGCTTGGCCAGCGTCGACTTGCCCGATCCGTTGCCGCCCAGGATGCACACGAATTCGCCCCGCTCGATGCGTGCGTCCACGCCGTCCAGCACGAAGCGCTCGCCGTCGTACGTGAAGCCTGTTCCCTTGAACTCGATCATGCGGCTAGCGTCCCTTCACCTGCTTCTTCTTGGGCGTGATCAGATTGGAGATGCTCTTGTACACGATGAGTGTGAGCACCGCGTTGATGCCCGCCTTCGCGAGGTTGAACGGCGTGAGGATGGGCAGGATCATGGCCACCACCGCGTCCAGCGGCACGCCCAGCCACATCGGCGTGATCACGAGGTTGCCCAGGATGGCCATGACGGTGGCGGCGACGGCGCTCAGCACGAGGCCGATGACGCCGCTTTTGAACGTGCGCGAGCGGCGGTACACCAGCGCGGCGGGCAGGATGAAGCCGGTGACCACGAGGATGTTCATGATGGCGCCCGAGAAATCCGCCATGAGGATGCCGTGGATGATGGCGCCCACGTAGCCCACCGCGAGGCCGGCGGCCGGCCCGAAGGCGAAGCCGCACACCATGGCGGGCATGGCCGAGGCGTCGTATTTGAGCCATGTGACGCCTGGTAGCAGCGGGAATTCCACGAACGACAGCAGCACGCCGATCGCGCACATGAGCGCCATGGTGACGAGCTGGCGGGTGTCCCACTTGTTGGTGTTGGTGAATTCGTACGTGTCCTGGGCGTTCGTGCCCGGTGCGTTGCCGGTCATGGCAACCCCTTTCTCTTTGCAGGCCATGACGTTCGGGTCAGGTTTTCCGGCCTAAAGAGAAAACGAGCCCGTATGAATTCCTTCCATACAGGCTTCTTGGGGTCCGCGCCGATGCGCGCGAGGCGCGGGCGACGCGGATCTCTGCCTCTTCCATCCGGACTATACCGTTGGTTCCGGGATCCAACCGGAATCAGCCTGCAAACGCGATCCCTATCGGGGGCGCTTGCAGGGTCGCGGACTCCCGGCTCGCTCGGCGTTTCGCCGACGGCCGGATTACCGCCAGTGAGGAATCGCACCTCGCCCTGAAACAGAATCCATGCGCTGCATTGTAGCCGCCTTGTTGCCGTATGGCAACCGTGCAGCGCAAAGCAGGGGGACAATGCGCAGGTTTTGTGGGTTGGGCGGCCGAAAGTGCCGAGGCGGAGCTTCGCGCCCGCGCGCCTCGTGCGAACTCCTCGCATGCCGTATAATCGTTGCGACGAAGAGGGAAGCGCCGGAAAGGGGAGACGTCATGGCAAGCAAAGTGGTCAACGAGCCGCGCATCAAGAATCCGCTCATCAAAGCCATTCGCGAGCTGTTGGAGCATCGAGCGCTGTGGCTGTACCTGCTCACCGACGAGGCGGCGAAGGCGGGCGCCGACCCGGCCGCGTTCGCTCCGGCGGCGGTGAAACGCTGCGGGCTGTTCCAGGGCGCCGAGCTGGTGGCGAAAGGCGGCGGCACGAACAGTCTGAAAAGCCTCAAGAAAGGCCTGTTCGGCAAGCCGGCGCAGATGGTGTTCGAGATGGATGTCAAAGACGTGCAGGACGACCGCTTCGAGTTGGAGTTCCACTACTGTCCGCTCGTAAAGGCGTGGCAGAAGCAGGGCTGCACCGACGAGGAGATTTCCAACCTTTGCGACTGGGCCATGTGCGGCGACCGCGGCATCGGCGAGGCCTACGGCTGCGAGCTCGACCTCCCCAAGACCATCGCCCGCGGCGACGACGTCTGCCACCTCATCTACCATCGCTGAAGCGAGCCGTCAAAAGCGTCGTTGCGCGCGAGCGGGTAACCGTTTGTGGACGGCAGGCGTTGTTTTTCCTGATCGGGCGAACTCCGGGGTAGAATAGCGGAATTATGTTCGAACTACTCAACACCATCGACGCATTCGTATGGGGCCCCGCGATGATCGCGCTTCTGCTGGGGTCGCATCTGTTCTTCACCTTCAAGACGGGGTTCATCCAGCGCAAGCTGCCGATGGCCATCAAGCTGTCGCTATCGAGCGACCCGGAGGGCAAAGGCGACATCAGCCACTTCGGCGCGCTGGCCACGGCGCTGGCGGCCACCATCGGCACCGGCTCCATCGTGGGCGTGGCCACGGCCATTCTCGCGGGCGGGCCGGGCGCGGTGTTCTGGATGTGGATCACCGGCGTGTTCGGCATCGCGACGAAGTACGCCGAGGTGTACGCGGCCGTGAAGTACCGCGTGCGCGACCACAACGGCGCCATGCTGGGCGGTGCCATGTATATTTGGGAGCGCGCGTTCAGGCGCAACGCCGAGGGCAAGCGCGATCCCAGCCCCGGCGGGCATACCCCCTGGTGGGCGAAGCTCGGCGCTGTGGCGTTCGCCGCGTTCGCGGCCATCGCGGCCATTGGAACTGGTTCGGCCGTGCAGGCGTCGGCCATGTCCGGCATCATCACCTCGAACGTGGACGTGCCCGCGTGGATCGTCGGCGTGATCATCGTGGTGCTGGTGTCGGTGGTCATCTTCGGCGGCGTGCAGTCCATCTCGAAGGTGTGCGAGCGCCTCGTCCCCATCATGGCCGTGGCCTATGCGGGCGGCTGCCTCGTCATCCTCGCGTTCAATTGGGCGCTGGTCGGCGACGCGCTGGGCCTTATCCTGGAATGCGCGTTCACTTCGAAGGCCGCGTTCGGTGGCGCCGTGGGCTCCGGCATCATGATGGCGCTGCAGTTCGGCTGCGCGCGCGGATTGTTCTCCAACGAGTCGGGTCTGGGCTCGGCGCCCATCGTGGCGTCCGCGGCTTCCACGCGCACCGGCGCAGCAGGCGCTTGTGGCGATGACCGGCACCTTCTGGTCCACCGTGGTCATCTGCGCGCTCACGGGCATCGTGCTGGTGTCCACGATGCTGGCGAACCCCGATATCGCCTCCGACATCCTGGCGAATCCCACCGTCTACTCCGGCGCGATGCTGGCCATGCCGAGGCGTTCTCGAAGATCCCCTACATCGGCACGCCCATCCTGGTGCTGGGGCATGGTGGCGTTCAGCTACACACCATCCTGGGCTGGTCGTACTATGGAAACCGGTGCATCACGTATCTGTTC
>ENA-OQIL01000412-OQIL01000412.1-human-gut-metagenome-genome-assembly--contig:-NODE-412-length-15646-cov-10.047490_pt1 | contig 15646 bp, 16 predicted proteins | sample MGYA00242583_ERZ504748 | MGnify/ENA primary metagenome ERZ504748 (study PRJEB26092, sample SAMD00036191) | human gut metagenome | host: Homo sapiens | study: EMG produced TPA metagenomics assembly of...
AAGTTGACAATCTGATTCTGCATTCGGATCAGGGCTGGCAATACCAGATGAAGTCCTACCAGAATCTACTGAAAGCAAAAGGAATTACGCAAAGTATGTCTCGGAAAGCCACTTGTTTGGACAATGCTGTTGCCGAGAACTTCTTCGGACTGCTCAAGACGGAACTGTTCTATCTGGAAAAATTTGATTCCATTGACCAGCTTGAAAAGGCTATTGTCGATTACATCGACTATTACAACAACCGCCGAATTAAATTAAAACTAAACGGCCTGAGTCCTGTGCAATACAGAATTCAGACCGTTAGGGCCGCTTAATTCGTTTTTTTGTCTAACTTTTGGGGTTCATATCAGTCGGCAGAGGGGCCTTTTTCTTCATTTACCGGTTCTTCTTTACAGAGCAGCCACGGCAGCCTTCAGGGCATCCACGCGGTCGGTGTTCTCCCACTTCACGCCCAGGTCCTCGCGGCCCATGTGGCCGTAGGCAGCCAGCTTGCGGTAGATGGGCTTGCGCAGGTCGAGGTCACGGATAATGGCAGCGGGGGTCAGGTCAAAGACCTTCTCCACAGCCTGCTCGATCTTCTCATCGGAGACCGTGCCGGTGCCGAAGGTGTCCACCATGATGGACACGGGCTTTGCCACGCCGATGGCGTAAGCCACCTGCACCTCGCACTGCTTGGCCAGGCCGGCAGCCACGATGTTCTTGGCCACCCAGCGGGTCGCATAGGCAGCGCTGCGGTCCACCTTGCTGGGATCCTTGCCGGAGAATGCGCCGCCGCCGTGACGTGCGTAGCCGCCGTAGGTGTCCACGATGATCTTACGGCCGGTCAGGCCGGTGTCGCCCTGGGGGCCGCCGACCACAAAGCGGCCGGTGGGGTTGATATAGTACTTGGTGTTCTCGTCCAGCAGCTCGGCGGGGATGGTGGCCTTGATGACCTTTTCCATCACGTCGGCACGGAGCTGGTCCATGCTCACGCTCTCGCTGTGCTGGCTGGAGATGACCACGGCGTCCACACGCACGGGCTTGTTGTTCTCGTCGTACTCCACGGTGACCTGGCTCTTGCCGTCCGGGCGCAGATAGCTCATCTCGCCGCTCTTGCGCACCTCGGTCAGGCGCTTGGCCAGCTTGTGGGCCAGGCTGATGGGCATGGGCATCAGCTCCGGGGTCTCGTCGCAGGCATAACCGAACATCATGCCCTGGTCGCCGGCGCCGCCCACCTGGTCATTGGTGCCCAGGGCGATGTCGGGGCTCTGGCCGTCGATGTTGGAGATGACGGCGCAGGTGTCGGCATCAAAGCCGAACTTTGCACGGGTGTAGCCAATATCTGCCACCACCTCACGGACCACCTTCTGGAAGTCCACATAGCAGCTGGTGGTGATCTCGCCCATGATGTGCACCAGACCGGTGGATGCACAGGTCTCGCAGGCCACACGGGCGTCGGGGTCGTGGGTCAGGATCTCGTCCAGGATCGCATCCGAGATCTGGTCGCAGATCTTGTCGGGATGTCCTTCGGTGACGGACTCAGAAGTAAACAGGTGTCTTGCCATTGGTTTTGCCTCCTAAACAGTTTTTACAACAGGGTGTGTATCTTGCAGCTTCTACCATTCATCAAGCCATGTACCATGAAAAAATAAAAGCGCCCAGAGCCGAAAGCTCTGAGCGTTGCACTCTTATCTTCCGGTTTCCCGCAGGATTTGGCACCTTATGCTTTCGCACAGGTTGTCGGGCTTCACAGGGCCTGTCCCCTCAGCCGCTCTTGATAAGTCGGTATTCAGTTGTTACGCTAGATATTCTAGCATTGCTTCGTCAGATTGTCAAGAAGAGTATCACTCTTTTTATACAACTCTCTGAAATTGATGGAGGTTTTGTCGGTTTTCTGCTGCAAATACAAAAAAGAAAGGCACAGCCTCAGCTGCGCCTTTCTTGCAAGATCGGATCAATAGCCCTTGGCCTGCTCGCCGTTCAGGATCTTCACAGCGCGGGAGGTGCCCAGGCGGTCAGCGCCCAGAGCCAGGAAGGTCTCCATATCCTCCACGGTGGAGATGCCGCCGGCAGCCTTGACCTTGCAGCGGCCGCGCACGCCCTTGACCATCAGTTCCACATCGTGGAAGTTGGCACCTGCGGTGGAGAAGCCGGTGCTGGTCTTGATGTAGTCCGCGCCTGCCTCGCAGACGATGTCGCACATCGTTTCCTTTTCCTCATCGGTCAACAGGCAGGTCTCGATGATGACCTTCAGGATCTTGTCGCCCACAGCCTGCTTCACGGCACGGATGTCCTCGCGGACGGCATCGTACTCCTTATTCTTCAGACGGCCGATGTTGATGACCATATCCACCTCGGAAGCGCCGTTTTCGATGGCAGTCTTTGCCTCAAAGGCCTTGCTGGCGGTGTCCATGGCACCCAGAGGGAAGCCCACCACGCAGCACACCGGGATGCGGCCTGCCATGTACTCCACCGCCTGCTTGACGTAGCAGGTGTTGATGCAGACGGATGCGGTGTGGTTGGCAATGGCTTCGTCACACAGGGTCTGGATCTGGGGCCAGGTGGCCTCCGGCTTCAGCAGGGTGTGATCGACATGGGAGAGAATTTCTTCGCGGGTCATGTTGTCGTCCTCCTTAATTCTTGTTGGCACGGCGCACCTTTGCCATGCCGACAGCGCTCAGGGCAATGGCCGTTGCCGACACCGTTGCACCGATGATGCCCAGCACCAGACCGGAGACTAGGAATGCAAAACCTTTCAGACCACGTTTCATAAGACCGTACCTCCTAAAAAATTATTTTTTCTTTTTAAAGATGATGAGTTTGCTGAACACATAGTTCAGCACCACCACGATCACGTTGGAAAAGACCTTGACGCATAAGCCCCACAAAGTCTGTGCGCTGTAACTGCTGACGAAGATCGCCGTCGGGCCATCGGCACCACCGATGATGGCGATGGCAGCAGAATGATCAGCGCCTCCTGCGTAGGTGTTGATCGTGCTTACAGCTGTGGCCGGATCGATCCAGCCCGCCACAGCCCCCAGCACGCCCTGCATCAGGCCTTCCATCAGAGCTGTGCCCTGCGCGGCCAGCAGGTTGCCGCCCACCATCATAATGACGGCATCCAGCACCAGTGTGCCCAGGCGGCAGGTGACGAATGCACCGAACTCCTTCGCCATCTCCCGGCCCTGGGTCCTGCTGCGGAACACAAAGGCCCGGTTGGTGGCGTAGGCAAACAGGATGCACAGGATGTTGTCCAGCACGTTGCCCCAGCTGTTGGCGGCGGTGTAGCCGAACAGGTTATTGAACAGGGCATACAGCACGATGTTGAGCAGGGTGGTCAGTACGCCAAAGATCAGGTAACTGAGCACTTCCCAGTGCTTCTTGATAAATTTAACCATAAAAAATAACCCTCTCCGTCCGCTCACGCTGTTCGCGTCCACCTCTCCCGAAAGGGAGAGGTTTTGCCGGTTTTCCTCAAACTTTTCGTTCACTGTCAAAAGCTCGCCCTTCGGGAGAGCTGTCGCGGCGCAGGCCGTGACTGAGAGGGTTTCTCCCTTAACAAAAACAGCCCCGCCGCCGTTTTCCCGGCAACGGGGCTGTTGATCGCATGTGTCAGAAGCTATGCTTCAAACAGGCGGCTGATCACTCAGCGTCGTCGTTCAGCAGAGCCTTCATGGACAGGCTGATGCGCTTCTTGTCGAAGTCGACATCCAGCAGCTTCACATCGACCATATCGCCGACCTTCAGCACGTCAGAGACCTTCTCAACGCGATCATTGCTGATCTCGCTGATGTGGACCAGACCGTCAACACCCGGCAGGATGCGGACGAAAGCACCGAACTTGGTCAGAGACACGACCGGAGCATGGAAGGTGCTGCCGATGGGGTAGTTGTTCTTCAGCTGCTCCCAGGGGTTGTCCTCGGCCTTCTTGTAGCCCAGAGAAACCTTGTGGTTCTCGGTGTCGATGTCCTTGACATACACTTCGATGGTGTCACCAACGGAGACGACCTCGGAAGGATGCTTGATGCGGTTCCAGCTCAGCTCGCTGATGTGGCACAGGCCGTCAACACCACCGATGTCAACGAATGCACCATAAGAGGTCAGGCTCTTGACAACGCCGGTGTAGCTCTTGCCCACCTCAACGTTTGCCCAGAACTCCTCGCGCTTTGCCTTGTTCTGCTCAGCGGTCACCTTGTTGATGCTGCCGACGATCTTGCGGCCGGAGCACTCGGTGACGACCAGCTGAACATGCTGGCCAACCAGAGCGGTGTAGTCCTCGTCGCGGCGCATAGTGGCCTGAGAACGGGGGACGAACACCTTGACGCCCTTGACGTTGACAACAACGCCGCCCTTATTGAACTCGGTGACGTCGCCCTCGACGACTTCGCCGGATTCAGCTGCCTTGGCGATCTCTTCCATGCCCTTGCGAGATGCGAGCTTCTTGCGGGAGAGCTGGATGACGCCGTCCTGATCCATAACCTTCTCGACGATGAGGTCCAGCTCATCGCCAACCTTCACCAGGTCTTCGACCTTGGCGGAGGAATCATCGGTCAGCTCGCTCAGCTTGACAAAGCCGGTCTGCTTCGCTCCGATATCCACCTGGATCTCGTTGGCAGAGATGCTGGTCACGATTCCTTTCACAATACTGCCTGCATGAACACGCTTTTCCTCGGATGCATTCAGCATCTCCTCAAAGCTCATGCTGTCATTGATTTCTGCGCTCATACTGTTAAGTACCTCCTCAATAATAGACGATGGCGTTGAAGCCCCGGCTGTCACGCCCGCCACTTTTACATCTGCAAACCATTCCGGCCGAAGTTCGCTCGCTGTCTCGACCGTTACGGCACGCGTGTGTTTTGCGGCGACCTGTACCAGCTTCTGGGTATTGGAAGAATGATGACCGCCAATGACAACAATGATGTCGCATTGTTGGCTGAGGTCTTCCGCTTCCTGTTGCCTCGCCCACGTCGCATTACATATTGTATCAAAAATTCGGGCGTTTGTATAGGCTTTTTTGAGAAACTCCGAACTTTCTTTCCATTTTGTCACCTGAAATGTGGTCTGTGCAACTGCAAAAAGGGGTTTTTGCGGGTCCGAGGGGCCTTTCCAGGCCTTCAGCTCGTCCAAATCGGCAAAAACGAACACCTCTCCGCGGGTGTGCCCCACGATGCCCTGCACCTCCGGGTGGGTCTTATCGCCCGCCACCAGCAGCACGGCACCCTCTTTTTCGGCCTGTGCGGCAATGCGCTGGATCTTCTGCACAAAGGGGCAGGTGGCATCGTGGTACGCGATGCCGCGCGCCTCCAGCTCGTCGTACACGCTGCGGGGCACCCCGTGGCTGCGGATGACCACCTCATAGCCATCCGGCACCTGAGGCACACTGTCGGCCACAAAGGCCCCCTTTGCCTGCATGTCGTCCACAGCCTGCGGGTTGTGGATCAGCGGGCCGAGGGTGGCCACCCTGCGCCCTTCGGCCAGCAGGCCGTAGGTTAGCTCCACGGCACGGTTCACGCCAAAGCAGAACCCCGCAGTCTTTGCAACTTTGATCTCCATTACGTTCTCCTCACCGTCCCATCTTCTCCCACGCATCCAGCAGGGCCTGCTTGTTGGCACGCAGTTTTTTCGTGTCGCGGCGGCCCTCCATGGCAAACTGCGCGGCGGGCATGGGTTCACCGTAGATCACCCGCACCTTGCAGAACAGGTGCATTTTCCCGTCCGGGGTGTCGTACAGGATGCGGCAGGGCACCACGTCCACCCCGGCCTCCGCTGCGATCACGAACAGTCCGCTTTTGGGGGGCAGCAGTTTTCCTTCTTTTTCGCGGGTGCCCTCCGGGAAGATGAGCAGGGTCTTGCCCTGCTTGCAGGCCTCCACCGTCTGGGAGATGACCGCCATCTCGTCCTTGGTGCCGCGCACACACACACCGCCGCAGCAGCGGAAGAACCACGTCAGAAAGGCGTTGATCTCGAACAGCTCCTTTTTGGCGAACACCACCATCCGCCTGCCCCACCGGGTAATGACGATGAACACCGGGTCGATGGCGGAAACATGGGTGGGCGCCAGGATATAACCTTGGGTCTGCACCTTTTTCAGGTTTTTGCGCCCTTCCACCCGGATGCGGAACCCGATGTGCCACAGCAGCCAGGCAAAAGGTATCAGAATATAATATAGCAGCATTTCGTTCTTTTCCCATTTTATCCGTTCAGCTTTGCCGCAATGATCTCCTTCATGGCGGCAAGGCTCTGTTCAAAATCCAGCTCCGAGGTATCCAGCAGCACGGCGTCCTCGGCCTGTTTCAGGGGAGCCGCGGCGCGGTGGGTGTCCTGATAGTCCCGCTGCTTCACGTCGGCCAGCACCTCTTCATAAGGGGTGTTGACGCCCTTTTCCTGATACTCTTTCCAGCGGCGGGCAGCGCGGGCCTCCGGGCTGGCGGTGAGGAAAATTTTGACAGTGGCATCCGGCAGCACCACGGTACCGATGTCGCGGCCGTCCATCAGCACATCCTGCTTTTTGGCCATGTCCCGCTGCATGCCCAGCAGGAAGGCCCGCACGGCCGGGTTTGCGCCCACGGCAGAAGCTGCCATGCCCACCTCTTCGGTGCGGATGGCGGTGCTCACGTCCTCTTCCTTTAAATAAACATGCTGCTCGCCGTCGATGAAAGCAAAGTGCAGCTCGATCTCCGGCAGCAGGGCGTTGACAGCCTCGTTATCCTTGGGGTCCTTGTCAGCACGCAGGGCATACAGGCCGATGGTGCGGAACATGGCACCGGTGTCCACATAGATGTAGCCCATCTCCGCCGCAAGGCGGCGTGCCAGCGTGGATTTGCCTGCTCCGGCAGGCCCGTCAATCGCAACAGATACCATTTTTATATCTCCTTTTTATTGTAGACTGAACGATTTTGAATGGCCGCCGCGTTCGCTCTGGCCATACTCAGCAGAATTTTTAATTTTATTAAGTGTAAACCAGAAAAGTCTGCGGACTTTTCTGGTTTGTTTTTTCGCAGAAAGGGCCGTGACCGGGAGACGGTGGTTTTCCAGTTGCTGCATTTGTCGGTTTCGGCTCCAATCGGTGAAAATGCGTTTGGAGCGCCGCCGCGAGGCGCGACAAACGCCAAATCAAAATAAATTTTCCGCTGAAAATAGCCAGAGCGCGAGCGGAGGCTATTTCCAATCGTGTGATTGCATCGTACCGTTACAGGTGATTGGCAAAGCTCTGAGCCGTGCAGAAAGCGATCTGCAGGTTGTAGCCGCCGGTGTAGGCGTCCACATCCAGCACCTCGCCTGCAAAGTACAGCCCCAGGGCCTTTTTGCTCTGCATGGTCTTGGGGTCCACCTCCCGCACCGATACGCCGCCGGAGGTGATGACTGCATGGGCCAGGTCGCCCCGGGCGTCGATGGACACCCGCCAGTGCTTGATGAGCTGCACCAGCTCCCGCTTCTGCTCCCGGGTAATCTGGTTGGCCTTGGTGGCCGGGTCGATGCCCCAGCGCGCCACCATGACCGGCTGCATACTGGAAGGCAGCAGCTTGACCAGCGCGCCCTGGGCCGCATGGTTGGCCAGCAGGGCAAAGTCCCGGGTGATGCGGTCGTAGAGCTGCTCTTCGCTGAGGGCGGGCTTGAGGTCGATCTCCGCGTGATACTTGTGCTTTTTCATGTCGCCCAGGTGGCTGGACGCGCTCAGGGTCAGCGGGCCGCTGATGCCGAAGTGGGTGAACAACATCTCGCCCTGCTCGTCAAAGATGGCCTTTCCGTCCTCGAACAGGGTCAGGGTGACGTTTTTCAACGCCAGACCCATCATCTTTTTGCAGTCGGGGTCGTGGCTCACAAGGCTCACGAGACTGGGCACCGGCTCCACGAGAGTGTGCCCGGCCTGCCGGGCCAGCTTGTAGCCGTCACCGGTGGAACCGGTGGTGGGGTAGCTCACGCCGCCGGTGGCCACCAGTACGGCATCTGCCCGGTATTCCCGGCCCGAAGTGCCCCGCACGCCGATGCAGCGCAGGGCCGGGCCGGCCTTTTTCTTTTTGGGATGGCGCGGGTTTTCCGGCACAGCGGGGGCTTCCTCCGCTTCCGGCGGCAGCTCTTCCAGCAGCAGCTTTCTGGCACCGTCGTGCACGAGCTCGGCGTCCTGTGCATACCGCAGCAGGGCCTGCCGGATCTCCTCGGCCTTGTCCGACACCGGGAACACCCGGCGTCCGCGCTCCACCTTCAGCTCCACACCAAGGCTCTCGAACAGCTCCATGGTCTTTGCGGGTGGGAACGCCCCCAGCGACGAGAACAGAAAGCGCGGGTTCGTGCGCACATGGCGCAAAAACTCTTCCGCCGTGCAGTCGTTGGTCACATTGCAGCGGCCCTTGCCGGTGACCAGGATCTTCTGGGCCGGTTTGTCCATGTGCTCCAGCACCGTTACCTGATGCCCCTGCCGCACGGCAGCACCCGCCGCCATCAGGCCTGCCGCACCTGCGCCTACGATCAACACCTTTGCCATCTGTTTTCCTCCCAAAAAGCCTAGTTCTACATTTATATCATACCAGAATCGCCCCGCAAAAGCAATGTGCTGCGGGCAGGCTCAGAGCAGCTCAGCCAGAATGCTGTTCTGCACAATGAGCCCCGCCGGGGTCAGGGCCAGGGTGGTGCCGTCGAAGGCGGCATAGCCGTTTTTGACACAGTTACGGATAAACGCCAGCTGCACCGGGGAAAACTCTTTTCCGTACAGGGCCTTGTACTGCGGCAGCGACAGGCCCTTGCGCAGGCGCAATTGCAGGATCAGGTAATCCTCGGCCCCGCAGCCGCCGTCCATCACCGGGGCGGCGTTGTCCTGCAGGAAAGCCGCCGTGTCGGCGGGGTAATAAAACCGCTTGCCGCCCATGCAGGAATGGGCCGCCGGGCCAAGGCCCAGATAGTCGCCGCAGTCCCAGTAAATCAGGTTGTGGCGGCCCTCATAGCCGGGCTTTGCAAAGTTGGAGATCTCGTACTGCCGGTAGCCGTGGTGCTCCAGCTGCTCCACGGCGTAAAGGTAGAAGTCCGCCGCCTCGTCACCGGTGGGCAGGCCCTCCGGGGGCGTGCGGCCAAAGGCGGAATCCGGCTCGATCTTCAGCAGGTAAGCCGAAATATGGGTGGCACCGCCCTCTTCGATGAGTTCCAGCGTCTCATCGAACTCTGCCTGCGTATAATGGGGCAGGGCCAGCATGATGTCACCGCTGATGTTCTCAAACCCTGCCCGGCGGGCCGCCGCAAAGGCCGCGCGGGCCTGCCGGGCCGTGTGGGGGCGGCCCAGCGTGCGCAGCTGAGTGTCCCGGGCCGACTGCACCCCAAAGGAGATGCGGTTGACCCCTGCCTCCCGGAAGCCCCGCAGGCTTTCCTCGGTGACGGTCTCCGGGTTGGCCTCCAGGGTCACCTCAGCCCCGGACACCGGGCAGGCGGCACGGATGAGCCGCCCGACCTGAGCCGGGCTGAGCAGGCTGGGGGTGCCGCCGCCGAAATATACGGTATCGGGCCGCAGGGGTGCGTCCGGTGCAAAGCGTGCCAGCTCCCGCAGCAAAGCGTCCACATAGGCGTCCGGCACGCCCCGCTCCCCGGGGTGGGAGTAGAAATCGCAATACCGGCATTTGGAAAAGCAGTAAGGAATATGCAGATAAAGTCCGAGGGACATAAAACATCACAGCCTTTTTCATGAAACGTTCATTTCTATGCAGTATACTATATTCCGTAGACCGGAGCAAGGGCGGCAAGGCCCCCACAGCCCCGGCGGAACAAGAATGGAGGAACTTCCACATGGATTACAACAATTATGATCGCGGTTATGCAGAGCCCGCCATGACTTCGGCGGACTATATGTCCCGCACCTACCGCTGGATGGCCTGCGGTCTGCTGGTGACCTTTGCCGCCGCGTTCGTCACGGCCACCACACCCCTGCTGTATGTGGTCAACTCCCTGTACCTGCTGTTCACCATTGCAGAGCTGGCACTGGTGTTCGTGCTGAGCTCCCGCGTGCAGAACATGTCGGTAGGCGCAGCCCGCGGCGTGTTCCTTGTTTATGCACTGCTCAACGGCATGGTGCTGAGCTACTACTTCATTGCGTTCTCGGTGAGCACGCTGGTGCTGGCCTTCCTGGCTACGTCGGTGTACTTTGGCCTGATGGCTGCCTATGGTGCCACCACCCACAAGGACCTGTCCGGCTGGGGTCCCAAGCTGATGATGGCTCTGGTGGCCCTGCTCATCACCGGCTTTGTCGGCATGCTGTTCGGCATGGGCTTCGGCTCCACGGTGCTGTACAGCGGCATCGGTCTGGTGGTGTTCATGCTGCTGACTGCTTATGACACCCAGAAGCTGAGCCAGATGTACTCCTACTACGCAGGGGACAGCGAGCTGGCGGAAAAGGCTTCCATCTACGGTGCGTTGACCCTGTACCTGGACTTCATCAACATCTTCCTGTATGTGGTGCGTCTGCTGGGCCTGAACAGCCGCAACAGCCGCAGTTGAACCGGAACCCGTAAACCGCAAAGAGCCTTCCCGCACCGGGAAGGCTCTTTTTTGATGCATAAAACCTGCACCGCCCTCCCACACTAACCCCAGAAGCGAACCGTTTCCACGGGACAGATAGGAGTAACGCAAGATGGAGCAGATCAAAAAGTTTTTGCACGGCAAGGGCTTTGCGCTGGTGCTGGCAGCCTGTCTGCTGGCCGCGGCAGCCGCGGGGGTGTGGGCGGTGCGCACCGTCCGCGACGAGCTCAGGCAGAACCTGACCGACCTGACAAACCCGAGCAACACCGCCCGGCAGACCATTCCGGAGCCGGAACCTGACCCCGATGTGGGGCTTGAGGAGGAAGAATTATGGTTGGACCTTCCCGATACGGCCGAGCAGGCCGCCAACAGCGTAGCCGGGGTACCGCAGCCCGTGCCGGGCAGCTCGAGTGCCTCGTCTGGTGCGGCATCTGGCTCTGGTTCGGTGCACGAACCCTCTGCCTTGCGCACCGACTCTGCACCTGCCGCAAGCTCAGCCGCGCCTGCCTCCACGCAGCCGTTCTCTGGCCGGGTGCTCAACGCCTACAGTGGTGACGAGCTGGTCTACAGCAAGACGCTGGGCGACTGGCGCACCCACAACGGTGTGGATTACGCCTGTGCCGAGGGCAGTGAGGTGAGTGCCCCCTGCTCCGGCAAGGTGACCGAGACCGGCACCGACGGCCGGTGGAGCAGCGTGGTCACGCTGGAAGATGCCTCCGGCCGCCTGTGGCGGGTGTGCGGGGTGAACAGCCCCGCCGTGAAACCCGGCGACACCGTGACCGCCGGGCAGAAGCTGGGCACCGTGGGCACCATCAGCTGTGAATGCGCCGAGGAAGCGCACATCCATCTGGAAGTGCTGCAGAATGGCCAGTACCTCGACCCGGCAAAAATCTCCTGAACACAAAAAGCAAGGGGAGCCGCCCGGCATGGGCAGCTCCCCTGTTTTGCGTTTTATAAAGTGCGTTCTGTTATCAGGCTCAGTAGCTCTTTACATAAATCTTGACTACGTTATCCGCCCAGTCAAAGAGAATCTCCTGTGCCACGCTGCTGGCGTCATAAGACATATCAGCACATGCTTTTTCCAGACGGGTCAACTGCGACTTCTTGATAATGTTAGTGCCCTTCCAGACATCGACTACTTCCGGGTAGCCAAGGCATCTCTCAACCGTTTCCGTGATTTTATAATAGTAGTCCACTTTCACCTGACCCATGATCTTCTCCACCGGAACGATCACAACGCCGTTGCCGATGGTGACCTTGGCATCCTCCGGGAGCTTGTAGAACATCTTGTCCAGCGCTTTCAGCTCGTCCTTTCTCAGGTTGTTCGCCGTGACGGTGGGGTTCACCACTGCCGCCTCAACAGAGCCGGACAGCACTTCTTTCTCGCCCAGACGGTAGCTGACCGTCCAGACCGCAGTTTTTACCACCAGCTCCACCACTGCCTTGCGGGTGCCGTTTTCGCGGATGACTTTCACTTTTTCTGCGCGGACCTTGTACTGTTCCTGATATTCTGCGGGAAGCACGATGGTCGCAGTGTCCATGTACTGCTCACCGGTGACCACCTTGCCGGTGCCGCGCAGAGGCAGGGTCTGGCCATTGTAGACAAAGGTCACTTCAACATCCAGCGTATTGTCACAGCCGGTCAGAATGCCGCTGGCTGCAATGGCCAGTGCGGCAGCACCGGCGCACTTCATAAAATTACGACGAGAAATCTGAGACATTGGTTTTTCCTCCTGATCTTCGTGTAGGCGTGTACGCCTAGGTTTGTATTAGCAAACCAAAGATACCCTACCCGTTCCGCTTTGTCAAGAGGTTCCGCACATGTTAGGAATTGTTAATTTTCAATGTTAACACGTCCAAATTTTTATGGTTTCTCCGAGGTGTCCTTTTCGTCCTTTGCCATCCGCATCAGGCCTGCCACCAGAAATCCCAGATTGGCACCCAGCACAAAGCACACAAGGCCTACCCACACGACCATTCTGATACCCCCTTCTATTATTTTCCACATTTTACCATGTTTTCGTTGTCACTTCGCGGCGTTCCGTGTCGAGGGCCGGGCGTTCTCTGTTAATTATACCCCTCCTCCGCATATTTTTGTTAAGAGCCACCGTTTTTTCTCCGGCTTGCGCATCCCCGGCCGAACTGCTATACTTTATATGGTAGTAAACCGCAAATAAACCGCCGGGCACCGCCCGCCGGAAAAGGAGTGTTTTGTCATGTCTGTTATGGAGTCTCTGGTCACCCGCCGCACCTACCGCCGCTTTGCGCAGAAGCCCGTGCCGCAGGATGTGGTGGATGACATCGTGGAAGCTGTGCGGCTGTCCTCCTGCGGGGCCAACCGGCAGGCCCTGCGCCTTGTGGTGGTGCAGAGCCCGGAAATGGTGGTCAAAGTGCAGCCGCTGGTCAAGTGGGCAGCCTATCTGCCCCCGGAACAGGGCATGCCCAAGGCCGACGAGACGCCCACCCTGTATGTGGCCGTCCTGCAGGACAGCTCCGCTCCCGGCGACCTTTCCGTCGATACCGGCATCGCCCTGGCCAACATGACCCTGGCCGCCTGGGACAAGGAGGTGGGCAGCTGCATCATGGGTGCCATCAACAAGCCCGCCCTCACCGAGCTGCTGGGCATCGAAGAGCCGCTGAAGCTGGCCTGCATGGTGGCCTTTGGCTACCCCACCCACGCTGCCCGGGTGGTGCCCATGACCCCGGAGACCGGGGTAAAATACTACCTGGATGAAAACCGGGACTACTGCGTGCCCAAGCGCAGCAGGGATGAGATCGCCCGCTGGCTGTAACGCCCCGGTAAAAAAGCCGGATTTTCTTGCATATATTCAGATATTCAATGGTTTTTTGCATATTTTCAGGAAAATAATTTTTATTTTACGAATTATTATGCACAACTATTGACTTTTCATTTTGTTCAAACTATACTAAGTGCATTGACCGGAACATCGATGATTCGCATCCTTCCGGCGGTTGTAAGATTATACAGTGCATAGAGGAGTGTTTGAATATGAAAAAGATCTCTCGTCGCAGCTTCCTGGCTGCTGCCGCCGTTTCCGCTGCTGCCCTGGCCCTGACCGCCTGCGGTGGTGCTTCTTCCAGCGTAGCTTCTTCTGTAGCCAGCAGCGCAGCTGCTTCCAGCTCTGCTTCTGGCAGCCTGGCCACCGTGGTGGCTGGCAAGCTGACCATGGCCACCAACGCCACCTTCCCTCCCTACGAGATGACCACCGACTCCGGTGAGATCGAGGGCATCGACATCGACACCGCCAAGGCCATTGCTGAAAAGCTGGGCCTGGAGCTGCAGGTAGACGACATGGAGTTTGACGCCGCACTGCTCAGCGTGCAGCAGGGCAAGGCTGATATGGTCATGGCTGGCGTTACCGTTACCGACGAGCGCAAGGCTGTGATGGACTTCTCCGACAGCTACGCCACCGGCATCCAGTCCATCATCGTGCCCAATGGCTCCGACATTGCTTCTCCCGATGACCTGGCCGGCAAAAAGATCGGCACCCAGCGTGGCACCACCGGCTACATCTACTGCTCCGACGACTTCGGCGATGACGCCGTGGTGGCCTACGACAGCGGCCTGACCGCCGTGCAGGCCCTGAACAACGGCCAGGTGGACGCTGTGGTCATCGACAACGCCCCTGCCAAGGAATATGTGGCCGCCAACCCCGGCCTGAAGGTGCTGGACACCAGCTACGCCGAGGAGGACTACGCCATCGGCCTGGCCAAGGGCTCTGCCCTGGAGGATGCCATCAACGCTGCTCTGGAGGAGCTGAAGGCTGACGGCACTCTGCAGTCCATCGTGGACAAGTACATCACTGCAGAGTAAGCAGCTGCCACGAACGCAACACCGGGAGGCGGCCCTTTTCAGGGGGCTCCTCCCTTTTTTCGGGGACTTGGGTCCCCATCAACCCACCAACAAGATCCCACAGACAGAAAGCGAGGATGTGAATGGCTGCTCAATACGAACTGCTCAAAGAGCTGCTGAACAGCGGCACGAGCCTGACCTTCGGGCAGGAGGTCTTTTACAAATTTTATCAGGCCTTTCTCCTGAAGGACCGCTGGCTCCAGTACATTGATGGCGTAGGCACCACCCTGCTTGTCACCGCCATTGCATTGGCCCTGGGCGTGGTGCTGGGCAGTGTGGTGGCCATGGTCCGTGTGACCCACGACCAGCAGCGTCCCGGCCACAAGAACCCGGTGCTGGGCTTCTTCAACGCAGTGTGCGAGGTGTACGCCACCATCATCCGTGGCACCCCCATGATGGTGCAGCTGCTGATCATGAGCATGGTCATCTTTTCCAACAGCCGCAACTTTACCATGGTAGGTGCCCTGACCCTGGGCATCAACTCCGGTGCCTATGTGTCCGAGATCATCCGCGGCGGCCTGATGGCCGTGGACCCGGGCCAGATGGAGGCCGGCCGCAGCCTGGGCCTGAACTACATGACCACCATGGTGGTCATCATCATCCCCCAGGCCATCCGTGCGGTGCTGCCTGCCCTGGGCAACGAATTCATTGTTCTGCTGAAGGATACCTCCCTGATCACGGTCATTGGCGGCAAGGAGCTGCTGTACGCCGCACAGGGCATTATGAACCGCACCTACGACGCCATGTTCCCCCTGCTGGGCGTTGCAGCCATTTACCTGGTACTGGTGATGCTGCTTACCTGGCTGCTGGGCAAGTTTGAGAGGAGGCTGGCACAAAGTGACCGCTAACACCCACGAAAAGATCCTGGAAGTCCGTGGTCTGACCAAGACCTAACGGCGGCGTGAAGAAAAAAGGGCAGCAAAGCAGCCCCACCCCCACCCTGGACGTGCTCAAGGGCATCGACATCGACATCTACCGGGGCGATGTGGTGTGCCTGATCGGACCCCTCCGGCTGCGGCAAGTCCACCTTTCTGCGGTGCCTGAACCGCTTGGAGATCCCCACCTCCGGCTCCATCAAGCTTTGAAGGGGTGGAGGTGGACGATGCCCACATCGACGCTGTGCGCCAGAAGATGGGCATGGTGTTCCAGCACTTCAACCTCTTCCCCCACCTGACGGTGAAGAAGAACCTGGCAACTGGCCCCCGAGCCTGCTCAAGCTGAAAGATAAAGAAGCCTTTCCAGCGCGCCGACGAGCTGCTGGCCCGTGTGGGTCTGGCCGACAAGGCCAAACGTCCT
>ENA-OQIL01000413-OQIL01000413.1-human-gut-metagenome-genome-assembly--contig:-NODE-413-length-15608-cov-4.321039_pt1 | contig 15608 bp, 15 predicted proteins | sample MGYA00242583_ERZ504748 | MGnify/ENA primary metagenome ERZ504748 (study PRJEB26092, sample SAMD00036191) | human gut metagenome | host: Homo sapiens | study: EMG produced TPA metagenomics assembly of...
ACCGTAGCCGACAAGACCAATGTGGCTCAGGTGAAGCGTCTGGTTCCTTATAAATAAGGAAAGTCTGTTTACGGAACGAAAAATAACCATTATTTGGAGGTAAGATAGAATGGCACGTGTAAAGGGTGCGTTAGCAACACGCAAAAGAAGAAAGAAGATTTTAAAGCTGGCCAAGGGCTACTGGGGTTCCAAGAGCCGTCATTTTAAGATGGCCAAACAGGCCGTTATGAAGTCCGGCAATTACGCTTATATCGGCCGTAAGCAGAGAAAGCGCGATTTCCGCCGTCTGTGGATCACCCGTATTTCCGCCGCCTGCAAGGCCAACGGCGTGAATTATTCCACCTTTATGAACGGCCTGAAGAAAGCCAACATCGAGCTGAACCGTAAGATGTCTCTGAGATCGCAATCGCAGAATCCGGCGGCTTTTACCAGCCTGGTGGAAAAGGCAAAGGCTGCTCTTATAAAAAAGCTTGGATTGCGCCCGGATATGTTCCGGGCGCTCCTTTTGTATCATGGAAAATACTCTTTTGGAATAAAAACGCCTGGTTAATTGGGTTTCTATTCCAAAAGGGTACTTGTGAGGGAAGCTATGAGTGAGATCATCACCAGCAAGGAGAATCCTGCGGTCAAGCACGCGGCGCGGCTTTTGAAATCCGCGAAATTCCGCCGCCAGGAGGAAGCTTTTTTTGGCTGAGGGAGTCCGGCTGTGCCGGGATGCGGCTTACAGCGGCGTAAGGATCCTCCGGATGTTTTATACTGAGGAGGCCCTGGAGAGATATCCCCAAGATGTGGAGCTGCTGCGGGAAAAGGCGGAAAGAGCTTTTTTTGCTTTCTCAGCAGCTGGCGGGCGGCTTATCTGCTACCGTAACCCCGCAGGGGATCTTTTGCGTGTGCGCTATGCTTGACAAAACGGATTGTCTGGATAAAATGGATGCTAGCGGTCAGCTATTAGGACTGGAGGATATCCAGGACCCTTCCAATCTGGGAACGGTTCTGCGGACCGCAGAAGCCCTGGGCATAGGCGGGGTGATCCTGACCAGAGGCTGCTGCGACGTTTACAGCCCTAAGGTTCTGCGGGGCAGCATGGGAGCGGTTTTTCGACTGCCGATGGCGCTGGTTGAAACCATGCCTCCGGCGGTAAACGCGCTGGAGCAAAAGGGATTTGTCACTATGGCCGCGGTGCCCGACCGGGAAGCGGAGCCGATTACTCAGGTTCGTTTTTCTTCTCCGTCCATTGTTTTGGTGGGCAACGAGGGAAACGGCTTAAAGCCGGAAACCATCCGGGCCTGCCAGCGCAGGGTTACCATTCCGATGCTGGGCCGGGCGGAGTCCCTGAACGCCTCCGTAGCCGCCAGCCTTTTGATGTGGGAAATGATGCGGGCCTCCGGGGAGGCGGCGTTATGAACCGGAAGCTTTTCTGGATCTGGCTTTCCTTGGGGCTTACCCCGGGCAGCCGTTCCTGTAAACGGATTTTAGAACGCTTTAGGACTCCGGAAGAATTTTTCCGAGCCCCGGACGACCAATGGCGCTCCTTCCGGCTGCCGGCCGGGGAGCTTTCAGCGCTGAGTACCCGTGATTTAGTACAGGCAGAGAAAATATCGGCGGCCTGCCGGGAAAAGGGAATCGACCTGATCGCGCCTGGGGACCAGGCTTATCCAAACCGCTTGTGGGAAATTCCCAATCCGCCGGCGCTTCTTTACTGTCAGGGCGTGCTTCCGGATTTAGAAGAAGCCTTATGCCTGGCGGCGGTAGGCACCAGAAGCGCTACCGAGGATGGCATGAAATCCGCCTTCGAGCTTTGCTACAGGCTGGCCGGAGCCGGTACCGTGATCGTCAGCGGCGGGGCTTTGGGCGCGGATCAAGCCGCTTTGGAAGGCGCCTTGCAGGCAAAGGGAAAAACCATCGCGGTTCTGGGCGGAGGCGCGGATGTGGATTATCCGCCTAATTTTGCGGGTATGCGAAAACGCATTCTGGAAAACGGCGGCGCGGTTCTTTCCGAATATCCGCCGGCAACGAAGCCCTATCGGGGCAATTTCCCCGTCCGCAACCGGATTATTTCAGGGCTTTCCCGGGGAGTCCTGGTGATCGAGGCTCCAAAGCACAGCGGCGCTTTGATTACCGCGGGGCTTGCGCTGGAGCAAAACCGGGATGTTTTCGCTTTACCGGGCAGCGTGCGGAGCGAAACTTCCTTCGGCACGAATCAGCTGATTAAGGACGGTGCGAAGCCGGTGACCTGTCCGGAGGATATTTTGGAGGAATATGCCTATACTTATGCTTATTCCGGTTCTGCTGAGAAAGATGAAATTGCCTCGACAGAAATAGAGGGAGCTTCTCCTTCGGGACAAAACCCTTTGCGGCCGCCGAACCATAGAACCGAGCTTCCGAAGGCGCCGCCCGCTATTCGGGAGGAGGAGCTTTCAGCCTGCGCGGTAAAGCTTTATCACGTCATGGGCTGGGAGCCTGCTTATTTGGATATCCTCGCGGAAAAAGCGGGATTATCCGCGGCACAGGCGTTACAGGCGGTGACGGAGCTGGAGCTCAGCGGGATCATTCAATCCTATTCAGGACGACGTTACGCGTTTCAGCAGTAATTTATAATAAGGTGGTAGCTGAATGTCAAAATTAGTAATTGTGGAGTCGCCGGCCAAGGCGAAAAACCATTCAAAAAGTATCTGGGAAAAGGCTATGACGTTATCGCATCCATGGGCCATGTCCGAGATCTGCCGGAAAACCGCTCAGTGTGGATGTGAAAAAGCATTTTCAGCCTAAATATACTGTCATCAAGGGAAAAGAAAAGCTGGTGGAAGAGCTGGAAAAAACTGGCGGATAAAAGCGAAGCCGTATTTCTGGCTACGGACCCTGACCGGGAAGGAGAAGCCATTTCCTGGCATTTGGCTTATCTGCTAAAGCTGGACCCGGAGGATCAAAACCGCGTGACCTTTAACGAAATCACGAAAACCGGCGTCACCAACGGGATGGCCCATCCCAGGGGCATCGATATCGACCTGGTCAATGCCCAGCAGGCCCGCCGGATTTTAGACCGGCTGGTGGGCTATAAGCTGAGCCCGTTCCTGTCACAAAAAAAGTACGCCGGGGCTTGTCGGCGGGCCGGGTGCAGTCAGTGGCGGTGCGCCTGGTGGTGGACCGGGAGGAGGAAATCCGCGCTTTTAAGCCGGAGGAATACTGGTCCATCGACGCGAAGTTTATTCCCAAGGGCAGCCGCAAGCAGTTCCCGGCGGTATTTTACGGTACTGAAGCCGAAAAAATTAAGCATTTCCTCCAAGGAGGAGGCGGATAAAATCCTGGAAGCGGTCAAAGACGCCGATTTCCAGATCACTAAGCTGAAAAAGGGTACCCGGAGAAAATCTCCGGCGCCGCCCTTTATCACCTCCACCCTACAGCAGGAGGCCTCCCGAAAGCTCGGCTTCCAGGCCCGCCGCACCATGAAGGCGGCCCAGGAGCTTTACGAGGGTATCGATATACAGGGCATGGGCGCCACAGGCTTGATCACCTATATGAGAACCGACTCTTTGCGCTTGTCCGAGGATGCGATCCGGGATGCCCGGGAATATATCGGCAGCCGGTGGGGAGAGAAATATCTGCCTAAGGAGGCCCGGCATTTTAAGTCCAGGGCAAACGCTCAGGATGGACATGAGGCGATTCGTCCCACCATGGTCGGCCTGGCCCCGGACCAGGTGAAGGACAGCCTGACCAATGACCAGTATAAGCTTTATAAGCTGATCTGGGAGCGGTTCCTGGCCTGCCAGATGGCCCAGTGCCTGCAAAGCACCACCCAAGCGGATATCACCGGGAACGGGTATGTGTTTAAGGCCTCCGGCTATACCGTGACCTTCGACGGCTTTACCGTGCTCTACGTGGAGGGCCGGGATGAGGCTCAGGAGGACGAGGGAGCCTTACCGCCCCTGGAAAAGGATATGACCGTCCGGGCGAAGGAGATTGTCCCGAACCAGCACTTCACCCAGCCGCCGCCCCGCTATACAGAAGCCTCCTTGATCAAGGCGATGGAGGAATACGGCATCGGCCGCCCGTCCACCTATGCGGCCACGATCACCACCATCACCGGCAGAGAGTATGTGGTCCGGGATGGCAAGGCGTTAAAGCCTACGGAGCTGGGAGAGGTTACTACTAAGCTGATGAAGGAGCGTTTCCCGAAAATCGTCAATGTGAAATTTACCGCACAGATGGAAGAGGATTTGGATGGCATTGAGGCGGGCAAGGAAAATTGGGTAGACACCCTGGAGGAGTTTTACGGAGACTTTGACAAGACTCTCCAAAAGGCCAAGGAAGAGATGAAGGATGTCAAGATCACCTTGGAGGAGGATAAAACCGATCTGATCTGCGAAAAATGCGGCCGTCAGATGGTGGTTAAGGTGGGCCGGTATGGCAAGTTTATCGCCTGCCCAGGATATCCCGAGTGCAAAAACATTAAAAAGTTTGTGAAAGAAACCGGCGCCGAGTGTCCCAAGTGCGGCGGCAGGGTGATCGAGAAGAAAACGAAAAAAGGCCGGGTATTCTATGGCTGCGACCATTATCCGGAATGTGATTTTGTATCCTGGGATGAGCCGATTCAGGAGAAGTGTCCCAAGTGCGGCAAGACCCTTTTGAAAAAGAAGGGGAAAAAGCCCAAGATCTACTGCGTCACAGAAGGATGCGGCTATGAACGGGTGGAAGACCAGGATGAAAATTAACGTAATAGGCGGGGGCCTGGCGGGATGTGAAGCCGCTTGGCAGGCGGCCAATGCCGGCGCCCAGGTGACCCTGTATGAAATGAAGCCGGAAAAATATTCTCCGGCTCATCACAGTCAAAATATGGCGGAGCTGGTTTGCTCCAATTCTTTGAAAGCGAGCCGGGTGGAAAGCGCCGCCGGCCTGCTGAAGGAGGAAATGCGGCGCTTTCACTCTCTGCTGATGGAATGCGCCGACCAAACCCAGGTTCCCGCCGGAGGCGCTTTGGCGGTGGATCGGGATGAGTTTTCCAGCCTGGTCACAAGAAAAATAAAAGGTCACGAAAACATTCAGGTGGTATCTCGGGAGGTCACGGAGCTTCCCCTGCCCAACGCCAAGGAGCCGACGGTCGTGGCTACCGGTCCTCTGACCAGCGATGCTCTGGCGGAGAAAATCGCGGGGCTGTGCGGGGGCTCGCTGAGCTTTTTTGACGCGGCGGCGCCGATTGTCACCTACGGCAGCGTAGATTTGTCCCAGGCGTTCACCCAATCCCGGTACGATAAGGGCGAGGATGACGCTTACCTCAACTGCCCAATGAACAAAGAGCAGTATGAGGCCTTTTATCAGGAGCTGATCCGGGCGGAGAGAGCGCCGGTCCATGAGTTTGATGTGAATAATCCAAAGGTTTACGAGGGCTGTATGCCGGTAGAGGTGATGGCCCAGCGGGGAGCGGATACCTTGCGGTTCGGCCCGCTAAAGCCGGTGGGCCTGAGGGATCCCAGAACCGGCCATCGCCCTTGGGCAGTGGTGCAGCTGCGGCAGGAAAACCGGGAAAAGACCCTGTACAATTTGGTGGGCTTCCAGACAAACCTGAGGTTTCCGGAGCAGAGGCGGGTATTTTCCATGATCCCGGCCCTGAAAAATGCTGAATTCGTCCGATACGGAGTCATGCATCGGAATACCTTTATCGATTCTCCAAGGCTACTGCGCCGGGATTTTTCCATGAAAACACGGCCCGACCTGTTTTTTGCCGGGCAGCTCACAGGGCTGGAAGGATACTTAGCCGCGATGTTTTCGGGCCTGTTAGCCGGGAAGAACGCGGTTCGGCGCTGCCAGGGCAGAGAAACGCTGGTTCTTCCGAGAGAAACCATGATGGGTGCCTTAAGCCACTATATCAGTGACGAATCGGTTAAGGATTTCCAGCCGATGGGGGCTAATTTTGGAATTTTGCCGCCGCTTCAGGAACCTATCCGGGATAAGCGCCGGCGGTACGGCGCCTTGTCGGAGAGATCGCTCGAGCGTATCGAGAAAATCATAAATAGCGGAGTATAGGCCACAAAGAAAGGTGGGAAAGCGGGAACGCCGTTCAAGCTTTTTATAGAGCGGAATGAGCGGTACTGCGAGGATATGAAAATTATTGTTGACGCGTTTGGAGGAGACAACGCCCCTTTGGAGATTTTAAAGGGATGCGCCCAGGCGGCTGCCGAATATGATTTGGACGTTATGCTTACCGGCAGGGAAGCGGAGATCCGCCGGGTTGCTGAGGAAAACGAGATTTCTCTGAACAGAATGGAGCTCGTGGATACCCCGGATATCATTACCATGGAAGACCATGCCGGGGATATTATGAAATCGAAATCTCAAAGTTCCATGGCGGAGGGCCTGCGGCAGCTCGCCGCAGGAAACGGAGACGCTTTCATTTCCGCGGGCAACAGCGGCGCCCTGGTGGTGGGCTCTACCTTAATCGTAAAAAGGATTCCCAAGATTAAGCGTCCGGCGTTCGCGCCGATCATGCCGAAAAACGAAGGCTTTTTCATGCTGATCGACGGCGGGGCGAACGTGGAGTCGAAGCCGGAAATGCTCCAGCAATTCGGTGTGATGGGGTCGATTTATATGGAAAAGGTCATGGGGGTAAAAAAATTCCCCGGGTCGGCCTTGCCAACGTAGGCACCGAGGATCATAAGGGCGGAGAACTGCAGCACCAGGCGTTTCAGCTTTTAAAGCAGACCGGCGTGAATTTTATCGGGAACATCGAAGCCCGGGATATTCCCGAGGACGCGGCGGACGTGGTGGTATGCGACGGGTTTACCGGCAACGTGATTTTGAAGCTTTATGAAGGCGTGGCCATGACGCTGATGAACAAAATCAAGGGCATTTTGACCAAGAACCTAAAGACGAAAATCGCGGCGGGCATGATTTACAGCGACATGAAGGAGCTAAAAAAGGCTATGGATTACAACGAATACGGCGGCGCGCCGATTATGGGCGTAGCCAAGCCGGTATTTAAAGCCCATGGCAGCGCGAAAGCGAAAACCTTTAAAAACGCCCTCCGTTTAACGGCGGCTTATGTAAAGGGCGGCGTGGTAGAGGAGATTAACGAGTCACTGCAATCGCTGAAGGGAATGGATAGCAATGAGTAAGCAGGAAAACACAAAGCATCGGGCTGGGACTTCCGGCGGCTGGAAGAGAATTTAGGTTACGCCTTTCAGAATCCGAAGCTGCTGAAAACCGCCCTGACCCACTCCTCCTATGCCAACGAGGCCCATAACGGCACCCGCAGCAACGAGCGGCTGGAATTTCTGGGGGAACGCGGTTTTAAGTATCGTGGTGTCCGATTATATTTTCCGAAACTGCCCCATCTGCCGGAAGGCGAGCTGACCAAAATGCGGGCTTCCCTGGTGTGCGAGAAATCCCTCCAGCGCTTTTCCAGGGTTCTGGAAATCGGGAGCTTCCTCCGGCTCAGCGGGGCGAGCAAATTCCGGCGGAGCGGAGCGGTCCTCTATTTGGCCGACGCCTTGAGGCAGTGCTGGCGGCGATTTATTTAGACGGCGGCATGGAAAAGGCCATGGGAGTTCGTCTTGCGCTTTACCAGTCCCGGAAATGGAAAATCCCAAGCCAAGGCCTTTAAGGATTATAAAACGGCTTTGCAGGAGATCGTCCAGCAAAATCCGGAGGAAAAGCTTAACTATGTGCTGGTGGGGGAAAGCGGTCCGGATCATAATAAGCATTTTGTTGTTGAGGTTCATTTGAACAGCAATGTCATCGGGAAAGGCGGAGGCAGAAGCAAAAAGGAAGCTGAACAACAGGCTGCTCGGGAAGCATTGGAGCTGATGGGCTATTAAACACAGCAATGTGGCGTTTTTTATTCCTCATGCGGGCTGCCCTCATCAGTGCAGCTTCTGTGATCAGAAAAGCATCACCGGTGAGAGCAGGCGGGTTGAGCCTGGCGAGGTCGCCGCTGTTCTAGAGGATGCGCGGCAGGCGCTGAGGGGAAAGCAAAAGGCATCTGAAATCGCTTTTTTCGGCGGCAGCTTTACCGCGGTGCCTCCGGCCTATCAGGAGTCACTTTTGAAAGCCGCCTACCCCTTCGTAAAGCGGGGGGATTTTTCCGGTATCCGGATTTCCACCAGGCCGGATGCTATCGACCCTCCGGTTTTAGAGCGGCTGAAACAGTATGGGGTGAAAAGTATCGAACTGGGCGCCCAGAGCATGGACGACAGGGTGCTGGTTCTCAACCAGCGGGGACATACCGCCCAAGACGTGGTCAACGCCTCCCGGATGATTCGGGAATATGGATTTTCGTTAGGGCTTCAGATGATGACGGGCCTTTATGGCAGTTCTCCGGAATCCGATTGGCAAACCGGAAAAAAATTAGTCTTATGCAAGCCTGATTGCGTCAGAATTTACCCTACCGTGGTGCTGAAGGGCACCAAGCTGGGGGAATACTATGAGGCCGGCCTTTACAGCCCGCCTGACGCGGAACAGTCCATTCCCTTATGCGCCGGATTGCTGCGTTTGTTCCGGCAGAATAAAATCGATGTAATCCGCCTGGGGCTTCACGACGCCTTGGAGCTGAAGCGGAACCTATTAGCTGGAGCTTATCACCCGGCGTTCCGGGAAAAATGCCAGTCCTATTTGTTTTATAAGGACATTTTAGCCCGCGTTTGCGCTATGGGACAGAAGCCGTCTGCCATTGAAATTTTGGGCAACCCAAGGGAGCTTTCCCAGATTGTGGGACAAAAGCGGGAGAACATACAGAAGCTGAGGGAACAGGGATCGACGCCCGGGCGGTGCCGGACCCGTCGATTCCTTCGGAAGAAATAGAAGTTAAGTGCAGGTGAGATCGTGCTATTAAAATCACTAAAGCTGCAAGGCTTTAAAACCTTTCCGGATCAGACTAAGCTTTCCTTTGGACCGGGAATCACCGCCGTGGTAGGACCTAACGGCAGCGGAAAGAGCAATATCAGCGACGCCATCCGCTGGGTTTTGGGAGAGCAGTCCTGCAAAACCCTGCGCTGCTCCAGAATGGAGGATGTTATTTTCAACGGCACTCCAGCGAGAAAATCCCAGGGTTACGCCCAGGTGACCCTTACCATCGACAATAGGGACAGAAGGCTTCCCTTTGGGGAGGATGAGGTGGCCATCACCCGCCGGTACTATCGTTCCGGAGACAGCGAGTATTTGATTAACAAAGCGGTTGTACGACTGAAGGATATTCATGAGCTGTTTATGGACACCGGCTTGGGACGGGACGGCTATTCGATTATCGGCCAAGGCAAAATCGACAGCATCGTGGCCTCCCGTTCTGAGGATCGGAGGGAAATCTTCGAGGAGGCCGCTGGAATCTCCAGGTACCGCTACCGCAAGGGGGAAGCGGAGAAAAGGCTGAATCAGACTGAGGAAAACCTGCTCAGGCTGAGAGATATCCTGTCCGAGCTGGAAGCCCGGGTAGGCCCCTTGGAGGAGCAGGCGAAAAAGGCCAAGGACTATTTGGCCTACGCAGACGAAAAGCGGGTTTTGGAGATCGGCCTGTGGCTGAATACCCTGGAAAAATCGGGAAAAGTCCTGCGGGAGCAGGAGGATAAAATCCTGGTGGCCAGAAATCAGGATGAGGAGGTTGAGAATCAGATTCAGGAGATTCAGGCCCGGGAGGAAACGATCTTTTAGAGATGAACTCCCACGCTGCTAAAGTGGATGAGCGCCGGCGGGAAATTCAAAGCCTTCAGGAGCTTTCTGGGGAAAAGGAGCACGAAGCCAGCCTGCTGAACAGCGACATTTCCCATAACGAGGAATTGATCTCCAGAGTGGAGGCTCAGATTCAGGAGGCCAGTTCCTCGGCGGATTCCATCGACGCGGAAATTGAGAAGCGCCGGGCGCTGATTTTAGAAAAAAAGAGCCGGGAGGCGGAAGATCAAAATGCCTTGGCTGCCTGTGAGCAGGAGCTGTTATCCTTGCAGGAGGAAGCGGGAAAATACTTGACAGAGGGAGAGGCCCTCAGCGGGGAAATCGCTTCGCTGACGGAAAAGGCCGGAGAGGCCAAGCTGACCGGGGTCACGGCGGCCTCCTCCATCAGTGAGATTGAAGCCCGCCTTGCCAAGGTGCAGGCGGATATTGCCCAGCGGCTCAGCGGCCTGCATCAGACCAATGAAGCGCTCAAGGATTACCAGCAAATGCTGGACGATACCAATGACCGGATCGGCGGCCTTGCCAACACAGTCAAGGGCTATGAGCTCCGCTTGGATTCCAGGCGGGGGAAATTAGCGGACAGCAAAAAGCTTGCCGACCAGCTTTCCCTGGATGCACAGGAAAAGCTTCGACGGGCGAATTTGCTGAGAGAGCTGGAGAGAAACCTGGAGGGCTTTCAAAAAAGCGTAAAAACGGTCATGAAGGAATCCCAGAGGGGAGCCTTATCCGGTGTCCATGGACCGGTGTCCCGCCTGTTCCAGGTTTCCAGCGAATACGCTGTGGCCATCGAAACTGCATTAGGCGGCGCTATGCAGAATTTGGTGGTGAGCACCGAGCAGGATGCGAAAAGGGCTATCCAGCTTTTAAAGCAGCGGGACAGCGGACGGGCTACCTTTCTGCCCTTGTCCACTATTAAAGGAAACGTGCTGAAGGAGCCGGGCCTGGAGGACTGTATGGGCTTTGTGGGCGTTGCGAGCCGGCTTTGCCGGTTTGACGCTCAGTATCAGGGCGTCATCGATTCCCTGCTGGGCAGGGTAGCGGTGGCGGAAAGCCTGGACGACGCTGTGGCCATTGCCAAACAGTTCCACTACCGGTTCCGGATCGTCACCCTGGACGGCCAGGTGGTTAACGCCGGCGGCTCCCTGACCGGAGGCTCGCTGGCCAGAAATTCGGGGCTCTTGAGCCGGGTAGGCGAAATAGAAAAGTATGAAAAGGAAGCGGCTGTTCTTCAGGAAAAGCTGAAAAAGGCCCAGGAGGAGTATCATCAGCTGCAGGCGGAGGTTTCTAAAAACGAGGCGGCGCTGTTAGGCGCCCAGGGAGAGCTGTCCTCCGCCCAGGAGGAGCGGATCCGTCTGGAGGCGGAACAGAAGAACCGCCGGGCGGAGCGGGAAAATCTGCAAAGGGCGGTTGAGGACCTGCAAAAGGAACGGGATCAGTCTCAGATACGGCTGAAAGAATTAAGGGCGGCCTTGGAGGCATCCCGCAAGGTCCAGGAGGAAGCGGAACATGAAATTTCCGTAATCGAGGAAAAGCTTTCCCAAATCACCGGAAGCCAGGCGGAGTTCAGCAAAAAGCGGGAAGGAATCTCCCAAAGGATGCAGGAGCTTCGCATGGGACTCTTATCTCTGGAAAAGGATCAATCCTCTTTAGAGGCTGAGATCGCTTCCATGGAAAGCCGCAGGCAGGGGGAAGCCGGAAGGATTACCCAGCTGGAGGAGGAAATTCAGGAGCTTAAACAAAAGAATGGGGAACTGCAAAAGGAGATTGCTCAGTGCCTGACCCAGGCTCAGAAGCTGAAAGAACAAGCCGCCGGAGTGGAGAAATCCATCGAAGCGCTGAATCAGGAGCGGCTGGAGCTGGAAAAACAGTCCGCCCGTCTGCGGGCGGAGGAACGGGAAAAGCAGTCTCAAAGAGAGCTTACCGGCCGGGAGCTGGCCCGTTTGGAGGAACGGAAAGCCAATCTCCAAAAGGAATATGATGAAATTATCAGCCGCCTGTGGGAAGAATATGAATTGACCCGGAGACAGGCGGAGGAAACCGTTGGCCGGATAGAGGAGCCGGGCAAGGCTCAAAAGCGGCTGAATGAGCTGAAAAGTAAAATTAAAAGCCTGGGCACCGTCAATGTGGCCGCCATCGAGGAATATCAGGAGGTTTCCGAACGGTACCTCTTTATGCAGGAGCAGGTAGGAGACGTGGAGAAATCCCGGGAGGAGCTGCTTAAGCTGATCCGGGATCTGACGCAGAATATGCGTTCCTTGTTTGTTGCCCGGTTTGAGGAGATCAACAAGCATTTCGGCGCTACTTTTCAGGAGCTGTTCGGCGGAGGCGGGGCCCAGCTGAAGCTTTCCGACCCGGAGGACATTTTAAATTCCGGCATCGACATTTATGTCCAGCCTCCGGGAAAAATTGTCAGTCATTTGGAGCTTCTGTCCGGCGGCGAAAAGGCCCTGGTCGCTATCTGTCTCTACTTCTCCATTATGAAGGTCAGCCCGGCGCCGTTTTGCGTGCTGGACGAAATCGAGGCCGCACTGGATGACGTGAATGTCACCCGGTTCGCCTCGTATCTCCGCAGAATGAACGACAATACCCAGTTTATCGTCATCACCCACCGCCGGGGCACCATGGAGGAAGCCGATGTGCTTTACGGCGTTACCATGCAGGATGAGGGCGTTTCGAAGCTTCTTGAGCTGCGGGCGTCTGAGATCGAAGCCAAGCTGGGCATGAAAGCGTAACAAAAGGAGGAAGTCCTGTTGGGATTATTCAGTAAAATCAAAGAAGGCTTAAAAAAGACAAGGGACAGCGTAGTGGGGCAGATTGACTCTATGCTGAAATCCTTTACGAAAATTGACGACGACCTGTTCGAAGAGCTGGAGGAGCTTTTGGTGATGGGAGACGTGGGCATCAATACGGCTCAGCGCATTTGTGAGGAACTGAAAGCCAGAGTAAAGCGCGACGGCGTAAAAGACCCTAACCAGATCATGGGAATGCTTCGTAACGTGGTAAGGGAAATGCTGGAAGGAGATACCAGCCTCCATTTGGCAACCAAGCCTTCCATTATTCTGGTGATCGGGGTCAACGGCGTAGGAAAAACCACCACCATCGGTAAAATTTCCGCCCGTCTGACCCGGGAAGGGAAAAAGGTCGTGATCGCGGCGGCGGATACGTTCCGGGCGGCAGCCATCGACCAGCTGGCGGTCTGGGCGGACCGTTCCGGCGCCGACCTGGTAAAACAAGGCGAAGGCTCCGACCCAGCTGCGGTGGTGTTCGACGCGATTTCGGCGGCGAAATCCCGGAACGCGGATGTGATTATCTGCGATACCGCGGGGCGGCTTCACAACAAAAAGAATCTGATGGACGAGCTGAGCAAAATCGGCAGGATCATCGACCGGGAGCTGCCGGAGGCGGAAAAGGAAATTCTTCTGGTGCTGGATGCGGCCACCGGCCAAAATGCTGTGAACCAGGCTCGGGAATTTAAAAATTCCTGCGGCATTACCGGCATTGTGCTGACCAAGCTGGACGGCACCGCCCGGGGCGGCGTGGTCATCGCCATCAAGGAGGATTTGAATGTTCCGGTAAAGTTTATCGGCGTAGGGGAGCAGATCGACGATCTTCAACCCTTCGACCCGGAGGATTTCGCCAACGCTCTGTTCGAGCCGGAGCAAGTCTGAAGCAGGAAACCGGGGAAATAATATTGAGCGGCTTTACGCGCCGCGAACGCTGAAAAGCAAAATGAAAAATTTTCACCCGGATGAGCGGAACGAAAACGCTGTGCGCTGCTCGGAATCAAACGGAAAAAGAGAAACGCGCAAGCAGAGACGTGGACAAAAATATTTTTTCTTTGCACGCTTCTGTCTGAAAAAGGACTGCTTGCATGAACATAAAATGAATAAAGAGGTGGCTTACCATGCAGTTTGTCATGGCGACCAATAATTTAAAAAAACGGGATGAAATGGAGCGCATTTTAAAGGAGCTTGGGATCGAGGTTCTGACCGCGAAGCAGGCAGGCGCCGATTTAGGAGATGTGGAGGAAACCGGCACTACCTTTGAGGAGAACGCCTATATTAAGGCAAAGGCGGCCTTGGACTTGACCGGTAAGGCCTCGATCGCCGACGATTCCGGCCTGATGGTGGACGCCTTAAACGGAGAGCCAGGGGTGTATTCCGCCCGTTATGGCGGCCCGGGCGCCACCGACGAGGAAAAGGTGCAAAAGCTTTTGAAAAACATAGAGAATGTACCGGAGGAAAAACGAACCGCCAGGTTTGTCTCCGCCATTTGCTGCTTATTCCCAAATGGAAAAGAGCTAATGGTGCGGGGAGAGTGCCCGGGAAAAATCGCGTACGCGCCGGCTGGAGAGGGCGGGTTCGGCTATGATCCGGTGTTTGTGGTAGAGGGCGGAAAAACCTTCGCCGAGCTGACGGCGGAGGAAAAGGACGCTGTGAGCCATCGCGGCGCCGCCCTAAGAAAATTAAAAGCGGCGCTGAGAGAAACGCTGGAAGGAGCTAAGGAATGTTAACAAGCAAGCAAAGGGCCTATCTCAGAGGATTGGGAAACCCGCTGGATACTATTTTAATGGTGGGCAAGGGCGGCATGAGCCCGGAAATTCTGAAGCAGGCAGATGACGCCATCACCGCACGAGAAATCATCAAGGGCAAGTGCCTGGAGACCTCGCCGTTATCCTCCCGGGAAGCGGCGGAGGAGATCGCCGCGCAAATCGGAGCCGAGGTGGTCCAGGTGATCGGCACAAAGTTTATTTTATACCGAAGAAATGAGAAAAAACCGGTGATTGTACTGCCGAAAAAATAAGGGAGCGTTATGGAACAGCGAATTGGAATTTTAGGGGGAACCTTTAATCCTATCCACAACGCCCATTTAAAAATGGCCTTGGATTTTTCAGAGACGCTTCATTTTGACAAGGTGCTGATCATCCCCACCAGAATCCCTCCCCATAAGCGGGCGGCGGATATGGCCTCAACCGAGGACCGGCTGGAAATGTGCCGGCTGGCGGCGCGGAGCAGTCCGGTATTTCAGGTGTCCGACCTGGAGATCAGGCGGCCCGGCCCCAGCTATACCTCGGACACTTTGGAATTTTTAAGCGGGGAAAATCCTGAAGCCAGATTCTACTTTTTAACGGGAGCGGATATGTTCCTCACCATTCAGGATTGGCGGCGGCCGGAAAAAATCTTTGAGCTTGCCACGATCTGCGCGGCCCCAGAGAAAAATCTGATATTTTTATTTTACAAAACCACGCGAATCGGTTAAAATTACAATATGGAAGTTTGTTCCAATATGAAATTTTGGATATCCCCTTAATGCCGGTTTCCTCTACGGAAATCCGCAGACGGACCCGCTCTGGGGAGCCGATCGATCCTTTTGTGCCCAAGCAGGTGGCGGACTATATCCGGGAACGCCGCCTGTATCAATAAAAATTGGGGGAGGTTTTTCCATGTCCATATCAGCGATGACGGTCGAGGACTGCAAAAAATTCATTCGGAAACGCCTGGGAGACTACCGTTACCAGCATTCGGTAAACGTATCGAAATGTGCTGCGGATTTGGCGGAAAAATATGGCGCCGATCCGCATAAGGCAAAAATCGCTGGCATACTTCACGACGCTACTAAGGAGACCCCATATCCGGAGCAGTTGCAAATGATGGAGCGTTATGGTATCCTATTAAGCGATATTGAAAACAAGCGCCAAAGCTTTGGCACGCCGTTTCCGGCGCCTGCTTTATGGAGTATGAGTCTGGGGGATCGAGACGAGGATATTTTGAACGCGGGTGCGGTTACCATACCACCGCCCGCAAGGAATGACCACCCTGGAAAAAGTGATTTACATCGACTGATTTTATTTCCGCGGAACGGGATTATCCTGGTGTGGACGAGCTGAGAAGGGCGTCCCGGGAAAGCTTAGAAAGGGTGATGCTGGAGGCCTTTCCTTCAGCATGTGCGATCTGTCC
>ENA-OQIL01000414-OQIL01000414.1-human-gut-metagenome-genome-assembly--contig:-NODE-414-length-15602-cov-4.029467_pt1 | contig 15602 bp, 18 predicted proteins | sample MGYA00242583_ERZ504748 | MGnify/ENA primary metagenome ERZ504748 (study PRJEB26092, sample SAMD00036191) | human gut metagenome | host: Homo sapiens | study: EMG produced TPA metagenomics assembly of...
ATTCCTTTTTCCAGTTGCGAAAGGTATTCCTCTCTTCTGGCCGCATCTGACTCCATCCGAATGACCTGTATCTGATGCTTCAAGTCATGGTATTTGCGGTTGATTGCTTCGCTGTTATCACGACTGATGCGGTATTGCTCATACTGCCGTTTTAAAAGTGTCTGGATCGCTGTCAACTCATGTTGTGTCTGCATGTCCTGCCACCTATCCTGCATGGAAAGCAGCACAGCCACGCCCGCGAAATCCACCAGTGTCCGTATCCAGAATATTTCCGTAGTCATATGCCCGCTGAACGGCGTGTCGGTCGTCACATAACTGATATTGCTGATTAAAAATGTACAGATCGCTATAACGGCCGCCGATATGCTTCACGCCTTGTCATGTGCAGCGGCGCTTTATCGCTCAGCCTTTCATGCTCAAGTTGCAGAAAAAAGCCAAAGCCACCGCCATAAAAGACCAGCAAGAACAGTCCCTGTATCCACCAACGGCCCGGCATCTTTGAGGTGCCGAATGAATAGAGCTGCCACTCCAGCGATGCAACAAACTCTGCCAGCGTGAACGCCAGCGCCCACCAAAAACCCGTATCACAAAAGTTCAAGCGACAGCACAACCAGATTGTAGCGTACATCAAAACCAAAGCCACGATCATGCCGGGAATCCAAAGGCTTAGCGGAACAATGCCGATCAACCACTGCACCAAGCCGAATAAGGGCAGCGCTGCTGCCAGGATCCCGCCCGTTTTGGCTGCATTATAGCGCTGGGGCAGCAGCCTTACAAACAGCACACATGCCAGCCACTCCGCCAGCGCGGTATACAATTTCGGAATATCCTGTATCACGCCTGCTATTCGCCTCCCATATACGCCGCAAGGGCTTCCATAAAGCTTTTCCTCCGCGCACGGCTGATTTGCAGATCCTGCCCTTTTACGGTTACGATCAACTGATTCACACGCTCCACATGCGCCAGGTTCACCAAATAACAGTTGTTGCACTTATAGTAATGCCTCTGTGCAAGCTTTTCTTCAGCACCTTTCAGTGATCCTCTCTCTGCATACTCGCCGATCTCAGTATGGTAGATAATCGTATGTCCGCGGCTTTCAATATACAGTATCTGGTCTGCATCCAGCCGGATCATCTTGCTCTCCTGCAACAGATGTATATAGAACTTTGATTTTCCATATACTTTTTTAACCGCATTATGCAGCACTTGGGAGAAGGCAAAGTATTGGATCGGCTTCAATACATAGTCTAATGCCTCGACCTTATATCCCTGCACAGCAAATTGCGCAGAATTTGTAATAAATATAATGATGACATTTTTATCCATATCCCGTATGCGCATGGCCGCCTGCATACCGTCCATATGCTTCATTTGGATATCCATCAGGATTATGTCATACTCGGATTTATATTTTTCGACAATTTCCAATCCGTCTGAAAATTCCGATACACTGACCGTTTCCGAAAAATCGCTTTGATACTGCTCAATGTACTTTCCGAGTTGACTTCGATACCCTGTATCATCCTCTACGATTGCTATGCGTATCATGGTAAATCCCCGCTTCCTGATCTGGCAGCCTACCCGTCAAATATGGCAACCACCCTGCATCAACTGCTGCTGTGCGTTTCTGTCTTGCCTTACCGTATATTTCCTATGCCGATTGTTTAGATTATACTCTTTTTCCCTTCCTTTTGTAAAGCTACAGAACGGTGCAGACATATTGCTCTTTTTTCCTGCGGGTAGGTTTATTTGCCTTATTGCAGCCCCCCAATACCTTTTCTGAATTAACGCTCAGGTTGTTTTGGGGGTCGTTCCACCACAAAACGGAGGCCTTCCTCCCCTGTTTTCCCGTTTGGCACAAAGCCGCATTTTTCCAATATGCGCTGGGATGCTGCGGTTGTCCGGGTCGGTTTCCGCCTCCACAAAATCCACATCTTGCTGCGCAAATGCCCACCGGATCATGCCTTGAACCGCCTCGGTCATATAGCCGTTTCCTTCGTAGGAAGGCAAAATGCCGTAGCCCATCTCAACAGCGCGGTCTTTAGCAGGCCCGCTGCTATTCAGCAGCATCTGGTACAGGCGCAGCGCTACATTGCCCGCGAGGTGAACAGCCTTACTCCCCCGCGCGATGGCTCGTGGGCGGGCATTGGTAACCAGAATAAGCAAGCACGTGTACGGCGTACGGCAAACGGCTACGAGGTGCAACTCTTCACACACGGTGATGACAACGTGCATGGACATTCTCCACGCCGAGTTTGGGTATCAGGGCATCGTCATGACCGACTGGGTCACGCCGATGACCGGGGACGCACGCTCTGCCCACCGGGATTCGCAGGCGCAGTATGTGGCTGCGGCAGGCGGCGACCTGTTCATGCCCGGCAACAAGGGTGATTACGACAATCTGCTGCAGGGCATCGACAGCGGCGCAGTGACGCTGAAGCAGGTAAAAATCAATGCCTCCCGCGTGGTCAAAATGGCGCGGGCACTGACGCAGGAATAAAACACAAAAACCTCTGCCAGACTTGATGTTTGCCTGGCAGAGGTTTTTTTGGATAAGCATTTACTTTTCGCGGTACTCCATCGGGGTTTGGCCTGTGACCTCCTGAAAAATCCGGCTGAAATAGTTGCGTGTGCTGAAAGAAAGTGCAGTGGCAATGTCCTGCACGGTCTGGTCGGTGCTTTTCAGCAAAACCTTGGCGCGCTCGATCTTGACAAATTTGATGTAATCTGTCACGCTTAACCCTGTCTCCTCTTTGAATTTGTGGGTCAGATAATATTCCGTATAGCCCACCAGCGCTGCCATATCTGCCGCGCGTATTTTTTTATCGAGGTTCATCTCAATGTAGTCCACGCACTTTTGCACCTGCTGGCTGAGATACGGGTTGGTGCGGCATTTGTGCACACGCCGGACAAAGTCATCATACATCATAAGGCCGAGCGGTTCAAGATCATCCAATGTTTTTGCATTTTCAGCGGATTGGATATAGCTGTCCCCCAGCGCGTAGGCTTCCTCCGGCGAAAGCCCGCCCTCGATGGCGGCACGGCATACCAGCGAGGTAAACACAATGATGCTCGTCTTACTCTGACGCAGGGCGTCATCGCTGCGCACCGGCACACCCGTGCTGATCCCCATACTGGCGGAAAGCGCCTGCTTGTAGTTCAAGTCTCCGGTGCGCACCATCTGCAGAAGTCCCTGCTCTGCCATCCAGACCTTGTGGCGATCATGGGCAGGTCGCTGCGCTGCATTGCGTACCTGCGTCAAATCCTCGCTGTTAATGTCACTGATCGTAAGATGGTTACCGGTCAGACAATAATGCATCATCAGGGCGTAGCGGTGCAAGACTGTGCATTGCAGCACCGGTACGGTTTTCAACGCCTCGTACAGCTGCATGGTCCATGCCACGCTCGTCTCCAGACGGTTATAGTATTGCAGCCCCTGCTCGATCCCGCGCAGCGAAACATCCTGATAAAACACAGGTCCGATGACCCAAGCACGCTTCAGCGCACTGCCGTCCTTTTCAAAGGCAGCTGCCCATGTCATGCCAATGGCCGTGCCGAGCGTGACCGGCGTTATGTGCTGCCTGCCGTAGTCCAGCATTTTTTTCTTACAGCCGAATAATTCAAATGCGCCGGAGAGGAACCCCGCTTCCGGGCAGTTGCTCTGCAGCAGGCTGCCATCGGCATTATAGCACCATGTATAAATGTTGCCGCCGCACTGGATCAGCTCAGAAAACAGCTCCATATTTTGAAAAACATCCATCGAATCACCCTCTTTTTAGACCAGTATACCACAAAAAAGTGGCTGCCGTACAGACAACCACTGATATTTTTATGGCAATACCGCATAATTCTAAGTGCCGATACGGCGAGCGAGGTGCGGCAGCTGCTAAGCCAAAAGCGCAGATAATACTTTGTGTATTATCGAGCATTTTGGCAACGCAGATGCCGTGCCGCAGCCGCCGGAGCGGTGCTTAAGCCGTAAGGCGGGAATTATGCGGTGTTGCCTTAGGCGTTGGCGTATCCGCCCAGCACCGCAAGGCTGGGCTTCGGGGTGCGCTCCATCGTTTCGCGGTTCACGGCGATCAGGCCAAAGTTCATGGCATAGCCCTTCTGCCACTCAAAGTTATCCATCAGGCTCCAGTGGAAGTATCCCTTGACCGGAATGCCATCGGCGATGCAGTTTTGTACGCCCGCCAGCGCGGCCTCGATAAACGCCACGCGGCGGGTATCATCGGCGGTAGCAATACCGTTTTCGGTCACGATCAGATCACCGTGGAAATCCTGCGCCACCTTGCGGATGACATTTTCCAATGCCTGCGGATAAAACTCGTAGTCCATCTGGGTCAGCTCGGCCCCCTGCGGTGCGGGCAACTGCCCCTGCGCACCGTACAACGTGCGTGTGTAGTTCTGCACGCCGAGGAAGTCATCCTCCTTAATATAAGGAAGATAGTGGGTGAACTCTTCCTCCCACGCAGCGGCGGCAAAGGCTTCACCGCCCGGCTGGGCCTGCAGGTCATGCAGCGAGAGGGTCAGACCGACCTTGACCTCGGGGCAGATTGCCTTGATGGCCTCCCGCGCGGCGGCGTGAGCGCGCAGAACCAGCAGATCGCCCTCCGGCGTGCGCTCGCTGACGAAAATTTTCGGCTGCGGCGTACCGAACACAGCGGCGTTTTCAGCGGCGGCGTACTTCATGTTCTCCATCATCTTCTGGAAGTTCATGCCCACCTGCACGCTGCCCTCGGCAGATTTGCCTGCACTGGCAGCAGCCTTGGCGGCCTGCTCTGCCATCAGGCGGAACCGCTTGGAGATCGCCGCCAGCTGCAGGCCCATGTTGGCCTCATTGATGGTGCAGACGATGTGCAGCTCACTGCCCAGCTGCTCCATCACATAGCTGACATAGCGTTTGAAGTATTCGACCGTGGATTCTGCCTCCCAGCCGCCCATGGCAATCAGCCATTTGGGGCCTGGTGAAGTGCAGCAGCGTCGCAACAGGTTCAACGCCGTGCGCCTTGCAGCAGGCAATGACCTTGCGGTAATGCTCGATTTCGGCAGGGTTGAACTTGCCCTCCTCCGGCTCGATGCGCGCCCATTCGATGGAAAAGCGATAGGCGTTCAGCCCGGCATCCGCCAGCAGTCGAATATCTTCCTCATACCGATTATAATGGTCGCAGGCAATGCCGCTCGGCTCAGCAAAGCTGGTGTGAGGCAGCTGCTCTTGTGCCCAGTAGTCGGAATGAATGTTGTTGCCCTCGACCTGATGGGCGGCAGTGGCCGCGCCGACAAAGAAACCTTTTTCAAATTTCTGCATAATTTTCTCCTTACCTGTGCTGTCTAAAGCAAATCCAGAAACTTTTGTACCTGTATCATAGCATAACAAGCGCAAGTCGTGAGGGTATTATTTAGCAAAGCAGGACAATATTTCGTGTTGCTTGAAATAATGCGCGAATTTTTGTTCCTTATCTGCTGATTTTTATCCCCTGCTGCCGTTTTGCTTCTGGTATAGTGGTGTCAGTGAGAAAAACCACTGCGGAATTTTTAGGAGGAAAACAAAATGTTCAAAAAGAAACCCACTGCTTCAGAAGTTGACGGCGTACAATACCGCCGCGCCAAAACATGGCAAATCATCTGCTACGCCTGCAACGCGCTGGTCGGTATGAGCGTCTACTCGCTCATCGGTATGGCCAGCTATTCGGCCAGCATCGGCTACGGCATTACCACCGCCGCGGTTGGCATCATCCTGACCTGCACCCGTATTCTGGACGGCATCACCGACCCGCTGCTGGCCTTTGTGTATGACCGCGTCAACACCAAGTTCGGCAAGCTGCGTGTGCTGCTGGTCGCGGGCTACCTGATTGAGGCCGTTGCCCTCTACGCGATGTTCACCGGCTTCTCCTCCAAGGGGATGGGGCTGGTCGCGTTCACGCTGCTGTACGTGGTCTACGTCATCGGCTACACCACCACCAATATGACGGCGCAGACCATTCCCGCCATTATGACGAATGACCCGCGCCAGCGCCCCACCCTCGGCGTCTGGACGACCGCATTCAACTATCTGGTGCCGATGGTTATGTCCATGGTGCTCAACGTCGTCCTGCTGCCCAAGTGCGGCGGCACCTATAATCAGGCATTTCTGACCGCTGCCTGCAATGTCACCCTGATTGTTGCCGCCATCGGCACCCTGCTGGTCTGCCTCGGCGTTTCCGCCTTCGACAAACCCGAAACCTTTGTCGGCACCAAGAAAACCGAACCGCTGAAGATGGCCGATATTGTCGAGGTCCTCAAGCACAACAAGCCCCTGCAGTGCTACATTGCATCCAACGCATCCGACAAGCTGGCTCAGCAGGTCGGCAGCCAGGCCATCATCAACACAATTCTCGGCGGCATTATCATCGGCAATATAGGTCTTGGCACGATTCTGACCGTCATCAGCATGGTTCCCTCCATCTTCTTCGCCGCGTTCGGTGCCAAGTATGTCGGCAAGCACGGCAGCAAAAAGGGCATTGTCAATTTCACCTGCATCAGCATGGTCATCACCGCTGTTATGATCGTGTTCTTCCTTGTCATTGACCCCAAACAGATCGGTGTCATGGGCAGCCCCGCCATGATTATTTATGTCATTCTGTCTCTGCTGCAGAACGGCTCCAATATGTGCATCACCACCTCCAACACCTCGTATATGGCCGATGCCATCGACTTTGAGCTCGACCGCAGCGGGCGTTATATTCCCGCCGTTGTCTCCGGCACCTACAGCCTGGTCGATAAACTCATCACCTCTTTTGCCGCCGTGATTGCCACCGGTGCTGTTGCGCTGCTGGGCTACACCGCCACGATGCCCCAGCCCACCGACCCTTGCACCCCCGCTATCTTCTGGATGGCTATGGTTCTCAAGTTTGGTCTGCCTATCATCGGCTGGATCATTACGCTGATTGCCATGCGCAGCTGCCCGCTGACCAAGGAGGAGATGGTCAACGTCCAGAAGCGCATTGCCGAGAAGAAGGCTGCCGCACAGTCTGAATTCTATAAAGAACAGCTTCAGTAAGCCCATCCCACAACAGCCGAAAGGGTTTGCAGCCCTTTCGGCTGTTTGAGGTTAAATCCACACATAAGGAGTCATGTTATGAGCAAGACAATTCTTTGAACCAGAACTGGATTTTTCCAAAGAAGGACACGACGAACCCGTCACCCTGCCCCACACCTGGAACGCCATCGACGGGCAGGACGGCGGCAACGACTACTACCGCGGCACCTGCAGCTACACCACCGTGCTGCCTGACATCTCCCTGCCGGAAAACGGACGTGCCGTTTTGCAGTTTGATGCCGTTGCCATGACCGCCGAGGTCTACCTGAACGAGCAAAAGCTTGCTGAGCATAAGGGCGGCTATTCTGCATTTTGCGTGGACATTACCGATGCGCTGCGCAACGGCAGCAACCTGCTGCGCGTGAATGTGGACAACAGCGACAATGACACCGTCTACCCGCAAAAAGCCGATTTCACCTTCTACGGCGGCATTTACCGCGATGTAACGCTGCATGTTGTGCCCGCTGCTCATTTTGCCCTTGCTGAAAACGGCGCGGTGCCCGTCAAGGTCACGCCGATTGTCACGGACCTCGACGCCCGCCGCTGTGAAGTGACGGTGGAGGCCGCTGTGGTGGGTGCCGAAAGTGTCACCTTCACACTGGATGGCCAGCAGACGAGCGTTGCCGTCAAGGACGGCACCGCCAGAGCCGTGTTCACGCTGGAGCATGCCCGCCTGTGGGACGGTCTTGATGACCCGTATCTCTACACCGTGACTGCGCGGCTGGTCAATGGCGAGACCGAGACCGCCCGCTTCGGCTGCCGCAAGTTTGAAATTGACCCGCAGAAGGGCTTTATCCTGAACGGGCGCCCCTATCCCCTGCGCGGTGTTTCCCGCCATCAGGACCGCAAGGGCGCGGGTGTGGCCATCACCAAAGAGATGATGGAGGAGGATATGGCGCTGATCCTTGAAATGGGCGCCAACACCATCCGCCTTGCCCACTACCAGCACGCGCAGGCGTTCTATGATCTGTGCGACGAAAAGGGTGTCGTGATTTGGGCGGAAATCCCCTACATCACGATGCACATGCACAACGGGCGCGCCAACACGCTGACCCAGATGGAAGAACTCATCGTCCAGAACTACAACCACCCCTGCATTGCTGTTTGGGGACTTTCCAACGAAATTACCGCTGCGTCGGCTGTCAATGAGGAGCTGCTGGAAAACCACCGCGCCTTGAACGAACTGGCGCACCGTCTTGACCCGACCCGTCCGACTACGATGGCGAACGTCTTTATGCTGGAAATCACCAGCCCGATTCTGGAAATTCCCGATGTGAACAGCTACAACCTGTATTTTGGCTGGTACTTGGGCGAGCTTGACCAGAACGATGACTTTTTTGATACCTACCACGCCAAATACCCAGACCGCTGCATCGGTTTTTCGGAGTACGGCGCGGACGCCAACCCCGCCTACCAGAGCGCCCACCCCGAAAAGGGCGACTATACCGAAACCTACCAGTGCGTCTATCACGAGCACATGGCAAAAATGATTGCTGACCGCCCATGGCTGTGGGCGACCCATGTCTGGAATATGTTCGACTTTGCCGCCGACGGGCGCGACGAGGGCGGCAAAAACGGCGAGAACCAGAAGGGCCTTGTCACCTTTGACCGCAAAATCAAAAAGGACGCCTTCTACCTGTACAAGGCCTACTGGAGCAAGCAGCCCTTTGTGCATACCTGCGGCAGCCGCTATGTAGACCGCACGGAGGATGTGACCGAGGTCAGAGTATACTCCAACCTGCCGGAGGTTTCGCTGTACAAGGACGGACACCTTGTCGAAACGAAAAAAGGCGACAAAGTGTTTGTTTTCAATGTGCCCATCACCGGCAAGCACAGCATTGAGGCCCGCGCGGGGGCGTATTCCAGCGTGATTCTGGTCAACAAGGCTGCCGAGCCGAACCCCGCTTACGCGATGTCCAACCGTCAGGTCGTGAACAACTGGTTTGATGGCGAGCTGGACGAAACCTGCTGGAGCGTCAAGGACAATATGGCAGCTGCCATGGCGGACGCCAAGGTGAGTCCCGTTTTGAAAGCCATCACCGACAAGGCGGCGGCCGCCCGCGGTGATGTAGCCGCCGCCGTAAAAGATAATCCGGCGCTGGTTGCCATGATGGAGCGCGCCATGCAGCGCATGACTGTGGAGGGGATGCTCAAGCAGGCCGGTGCAGATGCCGAGAGCATCAAACAGCTGAACCGTGTTTTGCAGGGTATCACAAAGGATGTGTGATTTTATGGGAACCTACTGCAACCCCTTGGATTTGGGCTACCGCTACCAGCATATGAAGGAGGGTGAGCGCATCGCCGGTTTCCGCGAGGGCGCTGACCCGACACTGGTGTACTTCAAAGGTAAATACTACCTGTTTGTTTCGATGTCGGCAGGGTTCTGGTACTCGGACGATCTGCTGCATTGGGATTTCCACGCCGCCCCCGATTTGCTCATTTACGACTACGCCCCCGATGTGCGCCAAGTCGGCGAGTATCTCTATTTTTCTGCCAGCCGCAAGGGGCGCAATTGCCCGATTTTACGCACGGCGGACCCGCTGACCGAGCCGTTTACCGAGGTCAGCGCTCCGTTCGCCTTTTGGGACCCGGATATGTTCTGGGACGATGATGGCCGCGTCTATTTCTACTGGGGCTGCTCCAACATGTCCCCTATCTGGGGCGTGGAGCTTGACCCCGAAACCATGACACCCATCGGCGAGAAAAAAGAACTGATCTTTGGTCGCGAAGAAGAACTGGGCTATGAGCGCCCCGGTAACAACGGGATTGTGGATAAAGAGAGCAGCGTGCTTTACAAGTCCATGAAGGCGTTCTATAACGAGGCAACTGGCCATCTGGAGCTGCCGCCCCAGATGGCGCAGATGCCGGGGCTGAGCGCCGAAGTGCTGACCGCGATGTTTAAGGCTATTGACAAGCCCTATATCGAGGGCGCGTTTATGACAAAGCACAACGGTACGTATTATCTGCAATACGCCTGCCCCGGCACCCAGTACAATACCTACGCCGACGGCGTGTACACATCCAAGTCCCCGCTGGGACCGTTCAGGCTGCAGGCGTCCAACCCGTTTTCCGCCAAGCCGGGCGGGTTTATGGCGGGTGCCGGACACGGCAGCACCATCGCCGACAAGTACGGCAACTACTGGCACGCATCCACGATGCGCATTTCGGTCAACCACGACTTTGAGCGCCGCGTGGGGCTGTTCCCTGCCGGATTTGATGCCGACGGCGTGCTCTACTGCAACCAGAATTTTGCCGACTATCCGCATGAAATCCCGGCAGGCAAATTTGACGCCGCCAGCCAGCAGCCCAAGTGGATGCTGCTCAGCTACCGCAAGACCGTGACGGCGTCCTCCACCGCCGAGGGCAGCGACCCGGTGAATGCCGTGGACGAGGACTGCCGCCGCTGGTGGAGCGCGGGCAGCGACCAGCCCGGCGAATGGCTCTGCGTTGATTTGGGCAGGGACTGCGATGTGCGGGCGGTTCAGGTCAATATGGCGGACGAAGCGCTGGCGGTGGACTTCCCTGCTGACAGCTACGGCGATGACCGCAAGACCCGCCACATCGAAACCCGCCCGCAGATTTCGCATTACACCGTGGAAACCAGCTTGGACGGCAAGGTATGGACACTGCGCGAGGATGTCGCCCGCGAATGCTCAAACGGCTATTATGAGTATGCCGACGGCATCCGTGCGCGGTATATCCGCGTGACGGGCGGCGAGTTGCCCTACGGGCAGGCTTTGCGCATTAGCGGGCTGCGTGTGTTCGGCAACGGCGAGGGCGCTTGCCCCGCCCAGGCCGACGCAAAAGCCGTGCGCGTGGATGCGCTGGACGGCAAAATCAGCTGGCAGCCCATCGAAAACGCCCAGGGCTGCAATGTGCGCTACGGCATTGCACCGGATAAGCTCTACCAGAGCTGGCTTGTCTATGGTGCCGATGAGGTCACGCTTTCCACGCTGATGTCCGGGCAGACCTATTACGTCTGCGTGGACAAGCTTCAACGAAAACGGCGTCACAACGGGAAAAATCATCAAGATGGAGGGCTGAACCATGCCCATAAAAGCTGTCCAGCAATTTATGCTGGGAACCGTTTTAAGCAACGAAAACGAGGCACGGCAGACGCTGGCCGCCATGAAGGCCGCAGGCTATGACGGCATTGAGCTGTGCGGGTTTATGATCCACCCCATCGGCTTTATGGTGCGGCTGCTGACCAAGGCGGCGGGTATGCCCGTGGGCAAGGGCGGCAGCCTCGACTGGCACGCTTTGGTCAAAGAAGCGGGGCTGCAAGTCGTCAGCCTGCACACCGATTTGGGCAGTCTGGAACGCGATGCCAAGGCCGTGGCCGACGAAGCCAAGAGCTTTGGCACGAAGTATGTTGTCATCACGGGTATGTATCGCTTTGACTACGGCGATGAAGCCACGATGCACGACCTTGCCGCACGGCTGAACAAGGCGGGCGCGGCGCTGAAGGCCGAGGGCGTGGAGCTGCTCTACCACAACCACAACTGCGAGCTGCGCCATGTGAACGCCGAAAATGCGTGCCTACGACATTTTTCTGGAGGAAACCGACCCGCAGTTCGTCAACTTTGAGTTTGACAGCTACTGGTTCACCGAGGGCGGCGCGAATGCGCTTGCGTGGATGCAGCGTCTGGGAACCCGCATGAAGCTGTGGCACATCAATGACCGCGGCACCCGTCTTACGGGCAGCGCCGTAACGCCGATTCTGAAAACCGACAGCATGGAGCTGGGTACCGGCAATATGGACCTCGACAGCCTGATGGCGCAGGCGCTTTCCGTCGGCGTAGATGCCGTGATTTTGGAAAGCCACCGCAACTGGGTGGATAACTCCCCCGTCAAAAGTTTGCAGGTCAGCGCCGAATATTTGAAAAAGCATATGTAATAAGCCCCCCTGCCCATACCGGGACAGGGGGTATGCTGTATAATCCGTTGTTTTTACATTTTCTGCGTGGTATACTTAATGCAATAAATCGGAATTTGGAGGGCATAAAAATGGCAGTTTCAAACATAAAGGCAATATTTGAAAATGATATTCATAAAGTTTGGGATATTGTCTTTGCTGTTGATAAATATAGTTCATGGCGAAGTGATTTAAGCAAAACAGAAATCATTAATGAGAAACAATTTATTGAATATACGAAAGACGGATATGCAACTACATTTTCTATCACTGCTGTTGAGCCATATAGACGCTGGGAATTTGACATGGAAAATAGCAATATGGCAGGACATTGGATTGGCGTTTTTATGGCAAAGGGAAATAAAACACAAGTTGATTTTACGGAGAATGTGATACCTAAAAAGTGGTTTATGAAGCCTTTTGTAAAATCCTATTTGAGGAAACATCAAAAGCAATTTGTTTTGGATTTAAAAAAAGCATTAGAATAAAATTCCAGTTTATCAAAAATAGCGCCTGCCCTGCCGTAAGTTTTACGGCAGGGCAGGCGCTTTCCTATTATACTGTTTATACTGTGTGCTTTCCGGGAGCAAGGGTAAACTTACGCCCATCGGGCAGGGTGACATCGGCGGTCAGATTGGCGGGGATCTCAAACTCATAGGTCACCGCGTCGCCGTCATACCGCCAGCCGCTTACAATGCGGCCTGCCGGGGAATCGTAGGCAGCTTTCGCCCAGCCCAGCGATTTGTCGGGCGTAGGTACAATCGTCAGTGCGCCGTCTGCGTAATGAATGCCGCACACGCCGCCGAACAGCCAGCCGCAGATCGCGCCGTAGCTGTAATGGTTCAGGGATTCGTGGGGCTTGCCGTTTTCGTCAATGCCCGTCCATGTCTCCCATACGGTAGTCGCGCCCTTGCCGACCTCATACAGCCAGCCGGGGGCGTCGGGCTGCAAAAGCAGCTTGTAGGCAGTGTCCGTATAGCCGTATTTTGCCAGCACATCGCACAAAAACGGCGTGGACAAAAAGCCCGTATTCAGGTGGCAGCCGTTCTCGATGACCATCTGGTTCAGCGTTGCGGCAGCCGCTTTGCTTTCGTCCTCACCCAGCAGGGCAAAGGCAATGGCGCGGACATACTCGCACTGGCGGTCAGACTTGATAACGCCGTTCTCGGTAAACGCCGCGCGGTAGGCTTTTACCGCGTTGGCGGCGGTGCCGCGGTAGTTGGCGGCATCGTCCGCCTTGCCCAGTGCTTCCGCCACTTCCGCCAGCAAGCGCCCGGAGTAGGCCAGATACGCCGTGCCAACGCTCTTGCGCGGGTTCATCATCGCCTGCATGGGGGTGATGCCCGGCTCGCACCATTCGCCGTAATCCATGCCGTTTAAAACGGTGAACTTAGCGTAATCACCGCCCCTGACTGCTCATCGGTCGTCTGTTGCGCACGCCCCAGCAAAAAGCCGTACCAGCGCTGCATCATCTCGTAGTTGTCCGCCAGAATTTTGCGGTCACCCGTGCGTTTGTACAGGGCATACGGCACCAGAATCGCCGCATCGCCCCACCCTGCCGACATGCAGAGCATGGGGGTCATGTAGCCGGGGCGGCGTCGCGGGCAATGTTCGCCATGCGCCCGTCCGGGTACTGGTTCAGGCAGCACTCCGCCAGCCATTTTTCCGCCACGGGGTAGCAGTCCATCAGGGTCAGGCCGGTTTCGATAAACACGCCCATATCCCCTGTCCAGCCTGCGCGTTCGCGGGTCGGGCAGTCGGTGGGAATATCGCAGAAGTTGCCCTTCTGGCTCCAGATGCTGTTCTTGACAAGCTGATTCACCGCGTCATTTCCGCAGGTAAATTTGCCTGTCACCGCCATATCGGAGTAGACGGCGTGGGCAGTAAACACAGCATCGGTCAAGTCGGCGTCGGTTTCGACCTTGGCGTAGCGGAAGCCCATGATGGTGAAGTGGGGCTTGAAGTGGTTTTTCCCCTCTTTGCAGACAAGCTCCAGCATCTGGGCGGTGCCGCCCTCCTTGTGGCGGGCACGGTCCTGGAAGTTTTCCTGGGTGAAGTTGCCGTTTTCGTCCAGCGCTTCGCCGCAGGTCAGCTTGACCTTTTGCCGGCGCGGGCGGTCAGCGCCATCTCCACATAGCCGGCGATATTCTGCCCAAAGTCCAGCACGGTCTCGCCGTTGGGCGTTTGCAGCAGCTTGCCGGGGAAGGCTTCGTGTTCCAGAATCGGCACAGTATTCATGCCGGTGATGGGCAGGTCGTCGCGGTAGGCGCGCACGCCGTGCCAGCCGGTCAGCTCGCCTTCGAGCCGTGCATCGTAGACCTCGCCCTGCTGCATATCGTTTTGGCGGATCGGCCCGCACTGCGTTGCCTGCATCGAGCCGTCAGAAACGCAGACGGCTTGGCCGTCCACCTCCAGCTGAACAGCACGCCCAGCGTATCACCGAACAAGTCGCGGTCACCGTCAACGCCGCCTGTGCTGCGGTGCCAGCCGTCACCAAGGGCAACCAGCAGCTCGTTTTCACCGTCACGCAAATATTGCGTTACATCGTATGTTTGCGCCGCAAGGTGCTTGTTGCCGGTAAAGCTGCCGGGGGCTAAAACCATATCCCCGACACGCACACCGTTCAGCCATACCGCATACAGCCCCTTGGCGGTAATGTACAGCCGCGCTTCGCCCTTGGCTGCAGTAAAGGTTTTGCGCAGGTACGATGCCGGACGATGGGGCTTGTACGGCTCGGCTGCGCCCTTGCCTGCGGCCTCTTTTTCCGCCTGCTTGCGCTCCCAGTTGGGGCGGGCAAAGGCGTTGATGGCATCATCCCCGGGAATGTCGATTTCTTCCGTTTCGGGGTCTACCCACTCACCCTGCCAGTCGCTTTGCGCCAAGCCCGTTTCAAAGTGCGCCTCACTCCACGCGCCGGGGGTGTCGTTTTCGTCCCACAGGCGAACGCGCCAGCACCCACGCACGCGGGAGCCGCCTACAGTCGGGGCATCGGCGTGCACGGCGGCGCTCTGCACCTTGCCGCTGTGCCAAACAGTCTCGCCGTTCGCGGTCAGTTCAATTTCATAGGCAGTCTGGCGCACGCCGTCAACGCACTGCCAAGACAAAAACAGCGGCCCGGCATCCATGCCAAGGGGCGCGGTAAGATGATTCGTTTTCAGGTTTATTGCTCGCATCGCTGGGTACTCCTTTTCAATTTACTCCCTATATTATAATGGAAATTTCCCAGCGGGCGAACTCAGAAATTACGGATAAGGGATAAAAATTTCAAAAGCATCGAATAATACATAAATTTTTATTCCATTTCCGGATTTGATGCCCCCCACCGTGCACCACCGGCGGGGATTTTTTATTGACATTTTTGGTCTATCGTAGTAGACTATAGGCAGAGATAGGTCTATTGCAATAAACCAAAAGGAGTTTTCCCTATGCTGAACCATGAACCGCTTCGCCTTGCTGACGGCGAATACCGCTTTGCCTGCCTTGTGTGGGACAACGAGCCGCTGCCCAGCGGGCAGTTGGTCGCGCTGGCCGCCGAGGGGCTGGGCTGGAAAAAAAGCACGACCTACACCGTTTTAAAAAAAGCTCTGTGAACGCGGCGTGCTGCAAAAC
>ENA-OQIL01000415-OQIL01000415.1-human-gut-metagenome-genome-assembly--contig:-NODE-415-length-15591-cov-3.928414_pt1 | contig 15591 bp, 15 predicted proteins | sample MGYA00242583_ERZ504748 | MGnify/ENA primary metagenome ERZ504748 (study PRJEB26092, sample SAMD00036191) | human gut metagenome | host: Homo sapiens | study: EMG produced TPA metagenomics assembly of...
AAGCGATACTGTCCCCTACCGCACGCTCGACCCCGAGGTCGAGGCCGCCATCCGCGCCGACCGGAAAGCGGGGCGCCGGCACCCGCGCGCCTTCGACGATGCCGACGTCGTGCGGCGCGAGCCGAAGCCCCACGACGAGGCCACGCTCGCCCGCCCCGCGTTCGCGCGCGACATCGAGAAGATCCTCAACGTGCCGGCGTACAACCGTTACGCCGACAAGACACAGGTGTTCTCGTTCGTGGAGAACGACGACATCTGTCGCCGCGGGGCTGCACGTGCAGTTGGCCAGCCGCGTGGCCCGCGGCATCGGATCGCTGCTGGGGGCTGAACTGCGAGCTCATCGAGGCCATCGCACTGGGCTACGACGTAGGGCACACGCCCTTCGGCCACGCCGGCGAGCGCTACCTCAGCGCCTGCTACCACGCGCGCACCGGGCGCTACTTCAACCACAACGTGCACTCGGTGCGCGTGCTCGACCAGCTGTACCGCCGCAACGTCAGCCTGCAGACCCTCGACGGCGTGCTGTGCCACAACGGCGAGTTCGCCCAGCAGGTGCTGCGCATGGGCGACACGGCCGACTTCGCCGCGCTCGACGCGCTGGTGGAGGCCTGCAACGCCGACGAGCGGACCATCAAGACGCTGCGCCCCTCCACGCTGGAGGGCTGCGTCGTGCGCGTCAGCGACATGATCGCCTACGTGGGCAAGGATCGCGCCGACGCGCTCGACATGGGCGTCATCGACTCGCTCGACGTGTTCGACAGCGAGGTCGTCGGCCGAGACAACGCGCGCATCATCAACAACCTCACCGTCGACCTCGTGAACATGAGCTACGGCACCGACCGCATCGCGCTCAGCGAAGGGGCGTTCGCCGACCTCAAGCGCGCCAAACGCCAGAACTACGAGCTCATATACGAGCGCGAAGGCATGGTGAACGGCGCAGGCAACATCGTGGAAGAGATGTTCGAGGAGCTGTACGAGCGCCTCTTGGAGGATCTTCTCGCAGGCGACGAGGGCTCGCCGGTGTTCAAGCACCATGCCGCCTCCCTCGCCGCCAAGTCTCGCACCGTGGAGATCGACGAGTACCTGGCATCTGATCCGAACCAGGTGGTCGTCGACTACATGGCCTCGATGACCGACAGCTACTTCATGGCGCTCTACGCCCACCTGTTCCCGAGAAGCAAGAAGCGCATCATCACGCGCGGCTACTGCTCCGATTTAGGCTGAGGGCCCACCGAGGAAAGGAAACGCCTGTGAAGCTGCTCATCGCATCCGATCTGCACGGCGCGGCGCCCGCCGTGCGCGCGCTCGTCGACCGCATCGAAGCCGAAGCGCCCGACCGCATCGTCTTGCTGGGCGACCTGCTGTACCACGGCCCGCGCAACGACCTGCCGGAAGGCTACGCGCCGAAAGAGGCGATCGCGCTGCTCAACGGCCTGGCCGGACGCATCGTTGCCGTGCGCGGCAACTGCGATGCCGAAGTTGACCAGATGGTGCTCGACTTCCCGTGCATGGCCGACTACGCCCTCGTCGAGGCCGACGGGCACGTCCTGTACCTCTCCCACGGCCACCTGCCGGGCAAGTCCCCCGACGACCCGCCCATGCTCGCTCCCCGGCAGCGCCTTCTTGTCAGGCCATACCCATGCGAAGACGCTCGACGAGCGCGACGGCGTGCTGTTCGTCAACCCGGGAAGCACCTCCATCCCGAAGGACGGCTCCGCCAGCTACGCCGTGTACGAACACGGCGCGTTCATCCTGAAGGACTTGGATGGGAACACGCTGCGCGAAGGCGGATGGGAGTAACCCGAACGGCGCTCGACCCTTAACCTAACCGTCCTCGATCCACCGTGTATTCCACGTCGGCTATCGCGGCGGTCGAGGCGCGATGGCTCACCAGCACGACGGTCTTGTCGCCGCGGCCCTCGGAGAGCGCGCGGAGCACGGCGGCCTCGTTCAGGCTGTCGAGGTTCGACGTGGGCTCGTCCAACAGCACGAACGGCGCGTCGTGCAGGAACACGCGTGCAAGGCCTATGCGCTGCCGCTCGCCTCCCGAGAGCGTCTCCCCCAGCTCGCCCACCGGCGTGTCCAGCCCGCGCGGCAGACGTTCGATCAAACCGCTCAACGCCGCCTTGCGGCATGCTTCGGCCAGCTCTTCGGGCGAGGCGCTCGGCTTCGCAAGGAGGATGTTCTCGCCTATGGTGCCGGCGAACAGATGCGTTTCCTGCGTCATGTAGCCCTGCGTTTCGCGCAAGCTGGCCGTGTTCGCACGGCGCACATCCGTGCCCGACACCTCCACCACGCCGCGCGTGGCATCCCAAAAGCGCATGAGCAGCTTGCACAGCGTCGACTTGCCCGAACCGCTGCGCCCGGACAGGTGCACCACGCTGCCCGGTTCGATGCGCAGGCTCACGTCGTCGAGCACGGGATACCCTCCATAGGAGAAGTCGACGCGACGCACCGCGGCGCCCGAGAACGTCCCCAGATCCGCACCGTCGTCGACCTCCTCGGTCTGCGGGCGCTCGTCAAGCAGCTCAAGCACGCGCCCCCCGGACGCAAGCGTCTGCTGCAGCGTGGAGCCGAGATTCGCCACGGCGATGACCGGGCCGAACGACGACATGAGGGCGGCCGTGGCCACAAGAGCTCCGTCGGGCGCGATGGCACCGGACAAGCACAGCGCCCCCGACGCCAGCACCATCGCAACGTCGAGCGCCAGCACCAGCCCGTTCGTCAACGACATCGCCAGAGCGCCGCGCCCCTTGAGGCGCGCTTCCGCGCGGGCAAGCTCGTCCATGCGTTCGTCCAGCTCGCGCGAACGTTCGGCCGCTCGGCCGAATTGCAGCGTCTCGCGCAAGCCTCGCAAGCTGTCAAGCACGAACGCGTTCATACCGCCCAGCCCCTCCCGCAGCTCGCGCCCGCCCATGCCGCTGGCCTTCGAGGAGGCGTACGGCACCGCTACGCCCACCAGCAGGTAGGATGCAAGAGCCAGCAACCCCAGCGCCGGAGATATCGTCGCGACGAACGCCGTCATGCCCGCAGACACGACGAACGCGATGATCGCCGGGGACAACGTGTGAGCATAGAACACTTCCAGCAATTCGATATCGCCGGTCACAAGCGAAACAAGGTCGCCTTTGTCGCGGCCTTCCAGCTTCGCCGGAGCCAAGCGGCGCAGCGCGGCGAACACGCGGTCGCGCACGAGCGCCAACAGCTTGAACGCGAGATAATGGTTGCACAGCTGCTCGCCGTAGCGCAGAGGCCCGCGCGCGACGCCGCAGACGGCCACGAGCGCCAGCGCGGCGCCGTAGCCGACAGTCTGCGGAAAGCCCGCCAGATCGACGAGCGCGTAGACCCCGAACACCGTGAGGAAGATGGCCGCCCCGAAGCCCAGCACTCCCAGCACGACGGCCAACGCCATCCAGGGAGCCAGAGGGCGCACGAGCCCCACCAGCCGCAGCATCACCGACAAGTGCAATCGGCGCGTCGGCTCGACGGGCGCAGGCTCTTCCCCTCTTCGCCCATGCGCAGGGCAGTCGGGGCAGCGCGCAGGCTCGGCCGCGGCGCGCGCGGATCCTCCGGAAACCGCAGACGGCGCCTCCGTCAGCCGATCCTCGGGATCGTCCGCTTCGACCGCCGCAGAGAAGCGCTCGAGCTCGGCTTGCCGGCTCCATAGGCGCGCATACGGGCCGCCGTGCTCCAGCAATTCGCCGTGCGTCCCGGCTTCTGCCACACGGCCGTCTTCCAACACGTAGATGCGGTCGGCGCCGACCACGGCCGCCAGGCGATGCGAGATCACGACGACGGTCTTCGTGCGCGCCAGCTCATGGACGACCTCGACGATGGCTCGCTCGCTCTCCGCATCGACGTTCGACGTGGCCTCGTCGAACACGTACGCAGGCGTATCTCGGAGCAAGGCGCGAGCCAGCGCGAGTCGCTGCCGCTGACCACCCGAAAGGTTTCCGCCTTCCTCCGCTATCGCTGCATCGAGCCCGCCCGCCTGCTCCACGAACCCTTCTGCGCGGCAGCGACGAAGCGCCTCCCACAGCTCCTCGTCGCTCGCCTGGGGGTCGGCTAGCAGCAGGTTCGAGCGCACGCTCCCCTTGAACAGGTAACTCGAGAACGGAACGACCGTGACGGTGCTCGCAAGCGAGGCGCGCGACGCCTCCTGGATCGGCACGCCGCCCACTTCGACCGACCCCGCGAATCCGGCGTTGCGTCCCGACAGGATGCCCGCCAACGTCGACTTTCCCGAACCGCTCTCGCCGACGATGCCCGTGAACGATCCGGCGGCCGCATCGAAATCCACGTCGGAAAGCACGGTGCGCTCGCCATCGTAGGAATACCCCACGCCGCGGCATGCAAAGGAGATGCGATCGGCTTCGATGACGCGCGAGCCGCGCTTGGGTTCCGGCGCATCAAGAATCGAGAACATCTTGTCGGCCGCCGCCATGCCGTTCATGGCCGTGTGGAAGAACGACCCCAGCGTACGCAGCGGGATGAAGAACTCGGCCGCCAGGAATATCACGGCGAAAGCCGCGAAAAAACGGCGCCTGCCCGAGCGAGAACTGCCACAGCGCCATGACGATGCCCACCGCCGCCCCGCCGTAGGCGAACACGTCCATCACCGTCACGGAGTTCAGCTGCATGCGTAAAAGCCGCATCGTGGCCTGGCGGAACGTCTCGGCCTCGCGGTTCATCGCCTCGTGGCGATCGGCGTCGACGCGGTAGATCTTGAGCGTCGTGAGGCCCTGCAGGTTCTCGAGGAACGTCGCGCCCAAGTCGGCGTAGGCGTCCCAGTACGAGCCCATCGCGCGCTTCGCGATCTTCTGCACGGCGACGATGGACGCGGGTATGAGCGGCACGCAGGCCAAAAGCGCCACGGCAGCCGGAAAGCACAGCGGCGCGAGACAGGCGAACAGGGTGAGCGGCGCCAAGACCGAATAGAACAGCTGGGGCAGGTACGAACCGAAGTAGCTCTCCAGCTGCTCGGTGCCCTCGACGCTCACCTGCACGGCCTCGCTCGTGGACACGCGCTCGGAGTACGACGGACCGAGGCGCACGAGCTTGTCGTATACGAGCTTGCGCACGGTGCGCTTCGCGGCCGCAGCCGCCGCCTGGCCCATGCGCTGCGAGAGCGTCAAACAGCAAACGCGCACGACGATAGCCGCCGCAGCGGCCATCACGAGGTTCGCCCGCGACGCGGCGACGTCCCCACCCTCGACGAGGGACTGCACGAACGCCCCCATGAGCAGCATGAACGCTATGTTCGCCGCGAGCGCGACCCACTGGAGCGCGACGCTTGCCGCTACGTACTTGCGCGCTTCGGGCACCATGCCCGCCAGCCGTTTGCTGAACATGCCTAGCCCTCCGTCCGCTCGACAACGCGTTCGGAGCCGCGCTCGGTCGCAGAGCCGCGATCCGTCTTCACGATGAAGCCGAAATACGCGACATGCGCCACCCATACGGCAGCAACGACGGCGCGTCCCACCGGCACGTTCGCCATCAGAAGGAACGAGGCGCCCAACACGAGCGTGACGGGGCCCAGCAGCATGAGCTTCGCCTTCACGGTCATCGCGCGCTTCTTCGCGAAGCCTTCCAGCACGGTGCGGTACAGCTTCGTTCCATGGAACCATGCGTCGAGGCGCTCCGAGCTGCGCGCGAAGCAGTACGCGGCTCCCAGCAGGAACGGCACCGTCGGCAGAACGGGAAGCACCGCCCCCAGAGCCCCAAGCCCGAAGCAGGCGAAGCCCCCGACCGCCCACAGGGCGCGAAGGCACCTGGCCGCGCGCCGGTCTCTCTCGTTCGTCATGAGCATCCTTCCCAGCGCCGACGCCCTGCGCCGGCAAATAGTTACCTTTGTCTAACAAGGTGGGAATTGTACGCGAACTGGATTAAATTGTAAACCTTGGTTAATTTTTAGCGACGGTTCAACGTGTGCAGCATGCTCAGGCCCCGCAGGGTGAGATGCTCGTCGGTACGGGCGACGCGCTGCGACAGCGCGGCGATGGCAGCGGCATCCGAGCCCGTGGCGATGACGTCGGTCTCGTAGCCCAGTTCGCGCCATACCATGTCGATGAGGCCGTCGATGAGCGCGACCTCCCCCATCACGACGCCCGCCTGCATGGCCTCGCGCGTGTTCTTGCCCACCACCGATGCCGGGGCCTTGAGATCGACCATCGCCAGCTGCGCGGCGGCATCCGACAGCGCCTTCGCCGACAGCTTCACGCCGGGCGCGATGATGCCGCCCACGAACGAGCCGCCCTCGTCAACCACCTCGAAGTTCGTCGTCGTGCCCAGATCCACCACGATGAAGGGCGCCGTATAGGCCGTGCGGGCGGCAACGAGGTCGGCTACCCGGTCGGCTCCCAGCTCGCCGGGGTCGTTGTAGCGCATCTTCACGCCCGTCTTCACGCCGGGTCCCACCACGAGGGGGCGTCGGCCGGTAAGCGCGCGCGTCGCGGTCACCCATGCATCCGTGAGCCCCGGCACCACCGACGCGATGACGGCATCGTCGCAGATCGCACGACGGCCGTCGCGCTCCAGCATGTCGAACAGCCCCGCCATCCGCATGCGCGCCTCGTCGGCCGTCATGCGCTCCGTCGTGGTCACCTTCCAGGTGGCTTCCAGCTCGCCGTCGACGAAGAGGCCCAGGTTCGTATCCGAGTTCCCCACGTCCACGCATAGCACCGTGCGCGATGCGTCCCTTCCGTTGCCCATAGCCTCCCGCCCTTCCCGAATTGCCACAATCATGCGAATTTAGCGATGCCGCTCGCCCTTTTCGTCCAGTATACTGTACCCGTCCGTTCAGTAACCCGACTTCCTAAAACGTGAGGGGAAGCGGATATACGCAAAGGAGAAGAGAATGGATTCTGTCAAAGGGCAGCTGACGCTGCGCGGCATCGTCATAGGCTGCGTCGGTTGCGCCATCATCACCGCGGCATCGGTGTACACGGCCCTCAAGATGGGGGCGCTTCCTTGGCCCATCGTGTTCGCGGCCATCATCTCGCTGTTCTTCCTCAAGGCCCTCGGGCACGGCAAGGCCAGCCTCAACGAGGCGAACGTCACGCACACCGTGATGAGCGCAGGCGCTATGGTGGCGGGCGGCCTGGCCTTCACCATCCCCGGCATCTGGATGCTGGGCTACGCCGACGAGGTGGGCTGGTTCGAGATGCTCCTCGTAGCCGTCTCGGGCGTCATCATGGGCCTCGTCTGCACCGCGCTTCTGCGCCGCCACTTCATCGAGGACTCCGAGCTGGAGTACCCCATCGGCGAAGCGGCCGCCCAGACGCTCATCGCGGGCGATTCCGGCGGCAAGACCGGCTGGAAGCTGTTCGGCTCCATGGGCTTCGCGGGCGCGTTCACGGCGTTGCGCGATTTCTTCGGCGTGATCCCCGCGATGCTCTTCGGCAACGCCGCGGTCCCGGCGTTGCGTTCGGCATCTACCTGTCGCCGATGCTTCTGGCCGTGGGCTTCCTCGTGGGCACGGGCGCCGTCGTCGTGTGGTTCGTCGGAGCGCTGCTGGCGAACTTCGGCATCATCGTGGGCGGCTCGGCCGCGGGACTCTGGGACGTGGCGTCCGCGCAGGGCATCGTGTCCAGCCTCGGTATGGGCGTCATGATGGGCGCGGGCCTGGGCGTCATCTTCAAGAACATCCTGCCCAAGGCCTGGCGCATGCTGCGCGACGCCCGCAGCTCGAACGCGTTCGGCCTCACCGCCGCAAGCACCATGGATGCGCCCGCAAGCGGCGCTAAGGACGGACGGCTGCGCATCGGCAGCTTCCGCCTCACCGCCGGGCTGGCCGCGCTCGCCGTGGCCGCCGTCGCGCTCATCGTCTGCTTCGGCCTGCAGCTGGGCCCCGTCCCGGCCGTCATCGTGGTGCTGCTCGCCTTCGTCGCCACGGCCATGAGCGCGCAGAGCGTCGGCCAGACGGGCATCGACCCCATGGAGATATTCGGCCTCATCGTGCTTTTGGCCGTGGCGGCCGTATCCAGCGTGCCGCAGGTGCAGCTGTTCTTCGTCGCGGGCATCGTGGCCGTGGCGTGCGGGCTGGCCGGCGACGTGATGAACGACTTCCACGCCGGCCACGTGCTGGGCACCAGCCCCAAGGCGCAGTGGATCGGCCAGGCCATCGGCGCCGTGCTGGGCGCGCTCGTGGCCGTCGCCGTCATGGCGATCCTCGTGGGCGCGTACGGCCCCGAGTCGTTCGGCCCCACGGCGTCGTTCGTGTCCGCGCAGGCGTCCGTCGTGGCCACCATGGTGTCGGGCATCCCCTCGGTGCCGGCGTTCGCCATCGGGCTTGCGGCGGGATTCGTCCTCTACCTGCTGAACTTCCCCGCCATGATGCTGGGGCTGGGCATCTACCTGCCCTTCTACATGTCGCTGACCGCGTTTCTGGGAGCCATGGCCAAAGTCGCCTACGACGCCGTGTGCAAGCTGCGCCGCAAGGGGCTCTCGCCCGAGGCGGCCGCGGAGAAGGAGAAGGCCCAGGGCGAAACGGGCCTCGTGGTGTCGTCCGGCCTGCTGGGCGGCGAATCCATCGTAGGCGTCCTGGTGGCGCTCGCCGCCGTGGCGACGGGCCTGGGAGCGTAAACGCGGCGTGATCGCGGCCGCGTCGCCCGAAACGGACGGTTTGAGCGGCGATTCCGTCCGTTTCGGGCGACAGCTTCCCCAATCAGGCGAAGAATGGCTCGTCGTGCAAGGCGCATACGGCGAACACGTGCGCCGAAGTCGAGCGAGAGCGCGACAGGCGCCGAACGACACGAGCCGTTTCATCGTCCCGAGGAATTCCATACTGATCGAGGAGCTTGACGAAGCGACCCGTGTTCGCCACGTCTTTGCTCGAGAACCGCATGATCGGCATGCCGTAAAGGGTGAGCTGAGCCTCTCGGTGCTGTTCGTCGGCAAGGACGCGCATCGGTGTCCGGCCGCCGCGCAGCGCCGCGTCCTCGTACTTCTGCATCCCATCGAACTCGCCGATAACCCTGCTGCCGTCCAGCCGCGTCCAGAGGAAGTCGACGCGATACGAACGCCGTCGATCGAGCGGCCGAGGCAAAGCCACCTGAAGCTCGGGAAGCGCGAAGCCATGCTGGATCATCGCGGCGCGCGCGATGGATTCGCCACCGCTTTCGCTACGGGCATCAGCGTAGTGCATCGTCCGCATGGCATGTGCCGCTCCTTCGAGATTGCCGCCGATGCGCCTAACATGGGAAACGAACGCGCTTGCCCTGCCCCCACCGAGGCGTAGCGCGAAATCCGCAACGGCCAGGGCCTGCCCGAAATCCGCCATGCGCATGCAATCGAAGACGGTCCTCTGCAGCGACGTCACACGGAGTCCCTGCACAATGACGGATTCGTCTTCGGCGACAACGTGCCACCGAACGGTCTTCGAGTTCGCATTGCGATTCGATCGGGTCGTCGCAACGTGGATTGCGCCCAGCCTCTCGTACGATACCGGCAGACCGAACGCAACGGCAGCCGATTCGTGACAGAAAACCCAATCGGGATGAATGCTCTGTGCAGTGCGCATCACATGAAGCATTTTCTCGGGCTTCGAAAGCCCGCTCCAATAAGCGGCTCTGGCATACATGCCCCGAGCAGGCCGTACGACCTCACCTCGCTCCACATGCCGCCGCAGAATCTTGCGCGTCCGCTCGCAGGACGAAATCGCGCACATCCGCATGCGCTCCGCCCGAAGGAAAAGCTGGGCCATTTCGACATCGTTGGCTTTCATCGCGCACCACCGCCATCCGCATCCATGCAACTTCGTTCCATCTTCCCAGAAAACAAACAACCTGACGGCTTGAGCCGCGCAGTTCGCAAGACGAACACTGTCGCCCGAAACGGACGGTTTGAGCGGCGATTCTGTCCGTTTCGGGCGACAGCTTCCGCTAACGGACTCGCCGTTCCGCATGCACGCTAGTTGAACTTGAAGATCTTCTGAGCCATACGGTAGCCGGTGATGCCGATGCGGCGACCGAACGAGGTGGGCAGGTTCGTGCCCATGTTGAGCGTGCTGCGCCGGATGGGACGGTAGGCGTCCGGATTGTGCGCTTTGAGGTACTCCCAGATGGCCTCGCGCTTGTCCTCTGCCTCGTCGGTGTCGATCATGCGCAGGAAGATGGAGCAGATGCACATCATCATGGACAGGTAGTTCTCCATGTAGCGCTCCAGGCGCTTCTCGGGCACGTCGTCGGGCAGGCGCACGGCATCGATCATCTCGCGCGTCACGCGCAGCTGCTGGTCGATGCGACCCATCATGACGTTCTCGTTCACGCTCTGATCTTCGCGCCCGATGAAGTAGCGGTACATGTCCACGTCACGGTAGTAGATGGTCTTCACATGCGGAAGAGGAACGTACACGAAGATGTTGTCCACGTAGAAGCAATGCTCGGGCAGCTTGAGATCGATGTCCCGCAAAAGCTCGGTACGATAGATCACCGAGTGCATGAGCAGATACTGGCTTTGCCCGAAATGGCCCACGTCGGCCCAGCCGAACTCGCGCCCCTCGGGAAACACGTTACGGTAGTGCATGACCGTGCGCGCGCCCTCGTGAACCTTCTCGTACACGTAGTTGCCGATGACGAGATCGGTTGGATGCGGCAGTTCGGCCTGACGGCGCAGGTAAACCATGATCTCGGCCATGGCGTGCTCGTCGAGCCAGTCATCGGAGTCCACCACCTTGAAGTAGCGGCCCGTCGCGTTCGCCAATCCCATGTTCACCGCCGATCCATGACCGCCGTTTTCCTTATGGATGGCGCGGATCAAACCGGGGTGACGCTCCTGCCACGCATCGGCCTTGGCGGCCGTGTCGTCCTTCGTGGATCCGTCGTCGACGATGAGTATCTCGATGTCGTCCCCGCATTTCAAAATCGACTCGATGCAGGTATCCATGTAGGCGGCCGAGTTGTAGCACGGCACGGCGAAGGAGATGGTCTTCATGCCGCTACCCCACCAGCTCGTCGGCGAGCGCCAGCGCACGGCCGATGATGACGTCCATGTTGTAGTAGCGGTACTCGGCCAGACGGCCCAGCGGATGGAAGTTCGGAAGCGACGTGGTGAGCGCGCGGTAGCGCTCGTAGTGCGCGGCGTTCTCGTCGTTGATGATGGCGTAGTACGGGATCTGCTTCTTCGGATCGTCGTAGGAGTGGCTGTACTCCTTCATGATGGTGGTCTTGTCGCTTACCTGGCCGGTGAGGTACTTGAACTCGGTGATGCGCGTGTAATCCTCGGTCACCGTGAAGTTCACCGTTCCGCAAGGCAGCACGTGCTCGACGTCGTGCGTCTCGTACACGAAATCGAGGCTGCGGTACGGCAGTCGGCCGAAACGCGACAGGAACAGCTCGTCGAGCGGCCCGGTGTAGACGATGGGCCCCTCGAACGGCGCGCCCTTGATGAGAATGGCGGACAGAGGCGCGTTCTCGTCGTTGCTCTCGAACTCCAGTTCGAACACGTTCTCGGCTTCGGTTTCCAGGCACACCATGATGCGCTCGTGGTCGAGCATGCGCTCGAACAGCGGGGTGTAGCCCTCGAGCGGCATGCCCTGGTAGGCGTCTTGGAAGTAGCGGTTGTCGCGCGACAGGAACACGGGCACGCGCGCCGTCACCGACGGATCCACCTCCTCCGGCGTGAGCCCCCACTGCTTCTGCGTGTAGTAGAGGAACACGTTCTTGTAGATGAAGTCCGCCACCTCGGTGAGATCGGGGTCGTCGACGCTCCGCAGCTCGGTGATGGTCACCTTGCGCTCGTCGCCGAACGTGGCGATGAGCTTCTCGATGAGCTGCGAGGCGCGCTCCTCGCCGAAGGCGATCTCCATCGAGTTCTTGTTGAACGGCACCGGCATGTACGTGCCGTACCAGTCGGCCAGCACCTCGTGCTGGTAGTCGCGCCACTCGGTGAAGCGGCGGACGTAGTCGAACGCGCGCTTGTCGTTGGTGTGGAAGATGTGCGGCCCATAGCGGTGCACGAGGATGCCCGCCTCGTCGGCCTCGTCGTACATGTTGCCGGCGATATGGGGCTTCTTCTCGATCACGAGAACACGCTTGCCGCCGCGCTCTGCCAGCTCGCGCGCCATGACGCTGCCGGCGAACCCGCTGCCCACCACCACGGCGTCGAAATCGCCTCGATCGATGTCATGCAAATCGCAGTAACGCACACCCATGGGGAACCTTCCTTGTCCGTATTGACCCGCACGAACCGCGCGGTCGCGATATCCTAGAAATAAAGCGCGGTATTTGCCGCGCCATAGATGCCGAACGCTATTTTACCGGGAAGGCTCCGGGTTGCGTGGATTATCATACAAAGCGGATAAAATGGAAGCGAGCGACGACCCGCCGCTGCAGCATGCGAAGAGGGCGTCGCGCGAATCGAAAGGCCTGCCATGAGTTCATTCCTGGAAACGATGCTCGCCCGCGCCAAAGCGGATCGCCAGACGATCGTGCTGCCCGAAGGCGACGACGAGCGCACCCTGGCGGCGGCCGAGCGCATCTTGGCCGACGACATCGCCGACCTCGTCATCCTCGGCGACGCCCACGCCATCGCGGCCAGCCCCTACAAGCTCAGCGGTGCGCGCATCATCGACCCGCGCACGTCCGAGCTGCGCGAAGGGTTCGCCGAGGCGCTCTACGAGCTGCGCAAGGCCAAGGGGATGACGCCCGAGCAGGCGATGGGCCTCATGGACGACGTGCTGTACTTCGGCGTGATGATGGTGAAGACCGGCGGCGCCGACGGCATGGTGGCCGGCGCATGCCATGCCACGGGCGACGTGCTGCGCCCCTGCCTGCAGATCCTCAAGACCGCGCCGGGCGTGAAGCTGGTCAGCTCGTTCTTCGTCATGGTGGTGCCCGACTGCGACCTGGGCCAAGAGGGGACGTTCCTGTTCTCGGACTGCGGCCTGGAAGTGCAGCCCGATGCCGAAAAGCTCGCGCACATCGCCGTGAACTCCGCGAAGTCGTGGAAGACGCTCATGGGCACCGAGCCCGCCGTGGCGCTGCTGTCGCATTCGACCTACGGCTCGGCCAAGAACGACGACGCGGCCAAAGTGGTCGAAGCAACGGCCATCGCGAAGGAGCTGGCGCCCGGTCTCGCGCTCGACGGCGAGCTGCAGCTGGACGCGGCCATCGTCGAGTCCGTGGGCTCCTCGAAGGCTCCCGACTCCCCCGTCGCAGGCAAGGCCAACGTGCTGATATTCCCCGACCTCGATGCCGGCAACATCGGCTACAAGCTGGTGCAGCGCCTGGCGAAGGCCGAAGCCTACGGTCCGATCACCCAAGGCATCGCCGCCCCCGTGAACGACCTTTCCCGCGGCTGCACCGCCGACGACATCGTCGGCGTCATCGCCATCACCTGCGTGCAGGCTCAAGCGAAGCAGGCGGAGTAAGGCGGACGCCGCCTGCTTGCCAAACGACGAGGCCCCCGCGTTGAACTGCGGGGGCCTCGTCGTTTACAGCTTCGTGCGTTTACACCAGCGGGACGTCCACTTTCTCATGGAGAATCTCGTAAGTGTCGCGAGCGATCATGTACTCCTCGTTCGTGGGGATGATGATGATCTTCACCGGAGAGCTCTCGGTGGATATCTCGCGCTCGAAGCCGCGTTGGCGGTTCTTCTCCTCGTCGAGGATCATGCCGAGAGGCTGCAAGCCCGCGAAGATCATGCGGCGCATCTTCTCGCAGTTCTCGCCGACGCCGGCCGTGAGCACGATGGCATCCACGCCGCCCATGACGGCGATGTACTGGCCGATATACTTCTTCACCGAGTTCGAGTACATGTCGTAGGCCAGCATGGCGCGCTCGTGACCCTGCTCGGAGGCATCCCTCACGCTGCGCAGGTCGTTCGAGATGCCGGATATGCCCAGAAGACCCGATTTCTTGTTCATGAGGTCGTTCATCTCGCCCGCAGTCAGGCCCTCGTGCTCCATCACGAACGGGACGATGGCCGGGTCGATGGCCCCGCAGCGCGTGCCCATCATAAGGCCGTCGAGCGGCGTGAGGCCCATGGAGGTGTCCACCGCCACACCATGGTCGATGGCCGATATCGAGCAACCGTTGCCCAGGTGGCACGTGATGAGCTTGAGGTCCTCGATCGGCTCGTCCAGCACGGCGGCCGCGCGCTCGGAGATGTAGCGGTGCGAGGTGCCGTGGGCGCCGTACTTGCGGATGGCGTACTTCTCGTACAGCTCGTAGGGCAAGGGGTACATGTAAGCCTTCGGCGGCAGCGTCTGGAAAAACGACGTATCGAACACGGCAACCATCGGCGTGCTCGGCATGTGCTTGAGGCACGCGTTGATGCCCATGAGCGCCGCCTTGTTGTGCAGAGGCGCGAGCTCCGCCAGCTCGTCGATCTTCTGGATGACGTCGTCGTCGATAAGCACCGAGCGATCGAAGTACTTGCCTCCCTGCACGATGCGATGGCCTACCGCATCGATTTCCTCGAGCGAGTCGATGGCCTTCGTCGGCCCGCTCGTCAGCGATTCGAGGACGAGCGCCATCGCATCGTCATGATCGGCCATCTTGGCATCGATGACCTCTTCGTTCTTATCGAGGCCGTGCTTATGGAACGCCTCGGCCGAACCTACCCGCTCGCAGATGCCCTTCGCAAGCAGCTCCTGCTGCTCCACGTTGACCAGCTGGTACTTCAAGGAAGATGACCCCGCATTGATGACTAGTACGTTCAACGACCTGCCTCCTTCGGTATTCCTAAAGCATATATTCTAAGGTGGCGGCGGAAAGCTCCGCGGGCAAACGGAGGCCTGTATCGGCCAGCGGCGCGCCGCTCACCGAAAACAAGCGTCGAGGCCGTCTGCCGGACAACGGCAAGACGACCTCGATCGAAGCGTATTCGCAGGTCAGAATATTACTTCGCCGAAGGATCGCCCGAGTTCATGGGAGCGCCGCCCAGCACGTGCACGTGGATATGATGCACGGACTGCTGCGCATCGTCGTTCGTGTTGACGATCACGCGGTAACCGCTCTCGGCGATGCCCTTGAGCTCGGCGATCTTCTTCACCGTGTTGAACAGATAACCCATCTCGTCGTCGGGGATGCCGTCTCCGATGTTGTCGTAGTGATTCTTCGGCACGATGAGGGTGTGCACGGGCATCTGCGGGTTCACGTCCTCGAACGCGAGCACGCGGTCGTCCTCGTACACCTTCGCCGAGGGGATCTCCCCCGCCACGATCTTGCAGAACAGGCAGTCTTCCTTGCGCATATCCTTCTCCTTCTACGAAAGCCTGGCTTTCCCGTCCTAGGACAAGCTGGTGTCGCGCGCACCGTCGTCGGCGTCGGCCACGAGCTCGCCCATGAGCACGTCCACTTTCTGCTGAGCCTCAGCCAAACGGCCTTGCAGCGCCGCGAGCAGGGCCACGCCGCGCTCGTAGCTTCTCAGGCTGTCTTCCAGCTCCAGCGAATTGCTTTCCAGCACTCCGACGATGCCGTCCAGCTCGGTCCATGGCCTCGCGAAACGTCAGCTCCTCGATGGGCCTGAGTTCGGTGTTCTCCGTCATGATGCATCCTCCCCAATCGATGATTTCGGTGTCCCACGCGCCTGGCTTGCTCCACCCGGCCAGGCGAGCACGCCGTCCGCGACGGCGACGTCCACGGCCG
>ENA-OQIL01000418-OQIL01000418.1-human-gut-metagenome-genome-assembly--contig:-NODE-418-length-15383-cov-3.606450_pt1 | contig 15383 bp, 14 predicted proteins | sample MGYA00242583_ERZ504748 | MGnify/ENA primary metagenome ERZ504748 (study PRJEB26092, sample SAMD00036191) | human gut metagenome | host: Homo sapiens | study: EMG produced TPA metagenomics assembly of...
AAGAAGAACAGCCATGTCATCTGCTCGATACGCTGAGCATCGCCGTTGATGCCCGCGTCGTTGCGCATGATGTTCTGAAGGGTTTTCACCAAGGATCCCAGTGCCATGCTTCAAGCCTTTCTATGCCGAATAGAGCGCATTCTCAAGAGTTTGCACCGCGTAGATGAATTGCTTCTTGCCGCCGAATGCCTTGCATATCTTCATGGGGCTTCCGAACTGGCGGAACTCTTCGAGGTCGAGGACTCTCGTGTCGTCCAGGTCGACGAGGTTCGATGTAGCGTACTTGTCCAGCAGGGTTTCGAGCACATCGCGCGCCACGCCGGTGTACTCGTACAGGTAGCCCTTCTTCTTCACATTGTTTGCGCGCTCGCTTCGCGTGAGGGGCTTCCGGTCGTAGGCGATGTGGCAGATGAGGTCGAAATCGCTCATCTGGTCTTGCCCCGATTCCTTCCTGATCTCGTCGAGGAACACACCGCGCTCTTTGAGCTCGTCGATGATGACCTGCTTGCGGTCCTCTGCGTTCCACACAACGAGGAAATGGTCGAGAGTGTCGTATTCGCCCCGGATGTTCTTGCGGGTGTAGTCCTTCAGGCTTTCGGTCACCAGATCGCCGGAGACAGAATAGTACTCGACCCGCTCGGAAACAACCTCGACGGGAACGCCGTGAACGTAGTACTTGATATGGCCGCTCTGGTCATCGGCGCCATCCGGCCAATCGTCCGTATCAGGCGTGGGGGTGATGTCGGGCGGGCTGTCGGGCTCATCCTCGTCGGGAACCATGGGGCCATCAGGGGCCGGCTCGAAGATCTGAACCGGTTCGCCGTCGAACGCGGGGTCGGCAAACATTCGGGAGGCGTCGCGGAAGTCCAGGATGGTGAAGTACAGCTTTCCATACGGTTCGCATATGCGCGTGCCTCGGCCGACGATCTGTTTGAACTCGGTCATGCCCTGCTCGCCGTACACGTTGTCGAGCACGACGAGCTTGCAGGTCTTGCAGTTCACACCCGTGGTGAGGAGCTTCGACGTCGTGACGATAGTAGGGTACTTCTCGTCGGGGTCGATGAACTCGTCGAGCTTCGACTTGCCCTCCTTCGAATCGCCGGTGATGCGCATGATGTAGGTCGGGTGCTCTTTTACAATGTCGCTGTTCTCGTTGACCAGCGCCTGCCTCATGCGCTCGGCGTGGTCGATATCAACGCAGAAGACTATGGTCTTGGAATACCTATCGGTCTCCTTGAGGAACTGGGTTATCTTCTTGGCGACAACGTCGGTTCGCTCCTTTATCACCAGGTCGCGGTCGAAGTCCTGCTTCTCGTACACGCGATCGTCGATGAGCTCGCCGTTGTCGTCGACGGTTCCGGCTTCCGGACGCAGCCGTAGACGTCGACGCTCGGCTTCACGCGCACGACCTGGTATGGGGCGAGAAATCCATCCTCGATTCCCTGTTTCAGCGAATAGGTGTACACCGGCTCTCCAAAGTAGTCGATGTTCGATACGTCTTTTGTTTCCTTCGGCGTGGCTGTCATGCCGATTTGGACGGCGGAGCTGAAGTATTCGAGAATCTTGCGCCATGCCGAATCGTCGGCAGCACTGCCGCGATGGCACTCGTCGACGATGATGAGGTCGAAGAACTCGGGGCTGAACTCCCTGAAGATCTCTTCGCCGTCGGTGCCGACGAGTTGCTGATAGAGGGCGAAGTAGATCTCGTAGGCCGGGTCGAGCTTGCGATGCTCAACCTTCGTGATCACCTTGCGCAGCGGCTTGAAGTCGCCGTCGATGGTTTGGTCGACGAGGATGTTCCTGTCGGCAAGGTAGAGCACCTTTCGAGCCAAGCCCGCCTCGCGCAGGCGATGGACTATCTGAAAGGCGGTGTACGTCTTACCCGTGCCGGTGGCCATGACGAGAAGGAGCCTGTTCTGGCCCTTGGCGATCGCTTCGACCGTTCGGTTGACCGCGTTGCGCTGATAGTAGCGGGGCGAGTTGCCGCCGCGCTCGTAATAAAAGGGCGACGAAACGATGCCCTCGGCCTTCTCCGTCGAAAGCCCCTTCGATTCACGATAGCGCTTCCAGAGCTCGTCCGGGGTCGGGAACTGGTCCATCCCAAGGCGACGAACCTTACCTGTGGTGAAGTCGTGCTCTGCGAATCCCTTGCCGTTGGAGCTGTAGGCAAAGGGGACGTCGAGCGCGATGGCGTAGTCCATCGCCTGCTGCAGGCCGGCCTCCACCGTGTGGTTCGAATCCTTCGCCTCGACTATGGCGATGGGCATCTCGCGCCTGTACATAAGCAGATAGTCGGCCTTCTTCGGTTTCTTCCTGATATGGAGGTTCTTTCGAACGATGATTTCGCCGTCGGTGAAATAGTATTCGGTGAAAATCTGATTATCGGCGTCCCAACTCTTTTTCAGCACGGGATCGATGAGCTTCAAACGCACGTCCGACTCGTTCACCGCATTTCCCTCCTGACCGCCTCTTCCGCAAGGATCGATGCGATGAAGGCGCTTGCCGACACGCAATCCTGCTTGGCCATGGCCATTACCGCCTGCTTGAGGTCGGGGGTGACGGCGAAGATGATCCGCTCGGTCTTCTTGCCGTTGAGGAGCGTCTGCTTGAGCTCGGTCTCGTCCATCGTCATTCCTTTGAACGTCCAGCCTGAGGTGCCGCATGGTCTGGCATCATTGTTATATAAGTTTACCATATGCTGCCGTCTACCTGACGTTATGGCGAACCGTAGTTGGTTTTGCGCCTTCGCAAAGACGGAGTAAACGGTTCGATTCGCCAACCATCAGGGCTCCCATCTGCCGAAACCCGTGGCAGGCTTGCCTGTCAGCGCCGCCGCCGTAGGCGGAACCCTTATCCTGCATCAGCACTCGAAGAGGGCCGAAACCCGCGGCAAGTCCGGCTGGCCCGGAAGTCGAAAAGGGATTCCCAAGGAGAATCCTTGGGCGTAGAAGAGCTCGAGAAGGCGGCGGCGCTTTCTCGGATTCCTGGCGCGAATCCGGCCGGAATCCATTATTGCTCCTGCGGTCGTCCATGCTGCAATCCGAGCATGCCTATTCATCCCGCGTCGATGCCTCCAATCAATCTTCGGACGATACACGAATGATAGCCCTTGCAGTCCCCTTTGCATGTCCCACAACGGGGACTCTGCGGATAAAGGAAGATTTGCGCTAGGGACGTTTTACTACCAACAACGTCGCTACTTTGCACAGAATCGGATGTTCAACGCGTACCATGATGCCGTCCATTGCCCTTGCCTCATCGGCAAGCCTCCGGCAGCGCATCTGACAGAAACACAAATCACTACCGTACGTGGAAGCCGTCTCGCAACACTCCATCTATATGAGCTTCGCCATTGCGTGCGAGTAACGATACGGCGTACCCCCCCCCACCAGTACGTTCAGCTCATCATACCGCCCTAAACTAAGCGTCATCGAGCAAGCCGCAACACACCCACCAGATAGCAAACATCGCGAATTCCCATGCACTGCCTCATGGCATCAGCTTCCATATCAGACTTCATCGTAAGGGGACATCATTCGCCAAACGCCTCCGTTTCGTTCTTTTCTGAGACCGACGCTCTTGCCATCGCCCCAAGCTTAAGGGCGGTATCCACAGCAAGAATCGACTTCAAAGAATGGACATTTCGTGCCGTAAATTCATCTGGCAACCATGACAGATCTTATTTCTCAGCGGATTATCTACGGCAAGTTCGTCAAAAGACTCGGCGTTCGTCAAAGTAATGTTCACCAAATAGTCTATAGCTGAATCGATTCGCATGAAGCCTTTATCTGCAATAGAAGCCATAGCAATAGCATGGTCTTTAACGTTGCGCGACACATTTTTCCCGATTGAGACCTGCACGCTTGGCGACGCAGAAATACACCTCATTATCCAAATACGCAAAGGCGTTAAAGCTATCGACACTCGAAGACAGCAATCCTTCGAGCTGAGTGATGCTGATCAGCGTTGAGGCTATATAGTCCCCGTCAAGATGACGACTCAAAGCCAGATCCAACAGTTTGCGCGCTTCCAAACTGATGAAACTATATTCTTCCCATTTGCCCCCAATAGACTCAACTCTTTCCCTATCGAACACAGATAAGGACCATTCAGTCAATGCAACCCGCAACTCATCGTCAGACATACCCATATCATATAAGTTTGCCACTTCTTCCTCTTCTGCACCGGAAAGAACGAGAGCCAAGGGCCAATCCGTTACCTTGTAGCACTTACAAGCCTTCTCAAAAACAACAATTGGATAAACTGAATTTGCAAGCCTTTCCTGCATCTCTTGCCAGCCAGGAATCAAATTCTGCATACGCTGACTAATAGTCTTCAAAGACTCCAGCGCAGGAAAAGAAGACTGAAAGATTCCTTGGAGCTTGTCCGCTACCTGAGCAAGGCTAGACATGGCGGGCGCAAAGCTCTTATATGACTCGCCCAAGTTCGTAGAGTTTTCCGAATCGCAGTGATACGTCCATTTTATACCGCTTTCGGCCTCGGACTTATCGGCCGCATCGTCAATATCGACAACATCCCTCTCTCCTGCCATCAACACCTCCTATGATACCGAGATAATTGTGTCTTCTTTGACTCGCTTGATAGCCATCACCAGCTGCATCTGCTGCTTCACCAAACAACACGACAAACGAGAACCGCCTGCCGAACGATACCTCGTCAAGCTCGCCAAGCTCCATGATGCCATTCGATCCAATGTGGTCCGCAACGCGCTGCGCGAAGCAGGCTGATCAGCGGTTAATACGCCGTCGCTCGCGAATGGCTCCCTTGCCACGCCGAGTCGAACGATCCTCGACCAGCTCCCAACGGCTCTTCAACCGCCCAAGCCCCCCGCCAATCCCCCCTAATTCTCCAAGTACGCCCTATCGAGCAGCGGCTTGACGCTATCCAACTCGTCCATGATACGAATGCTGCACTCCAGATCGCCCGTACCCCAGTGGCCCTTTTCGCGAGCGTCAATAACGATGTCGCCCAGCTTAACAGTATCTGGATCCAAATGTATATGCAGAATCACGCGCGTCCTGTTCACCTCGACGCAAACGATGTTGCAGACCTTCTTGATAGCCAAGTACAGCTTGAGCTCGTTTTCGGATACGTTGTCGCCTTGCTCCACCATGTAACGACGCACCTCATCGACGATCTCGCGCAATTCGTCTGTCGTTCCGGCATACTGCTGAGCAAAGGTCTTGTCGCCCGATCTCGACTTCGCGAAGCCTCCACAGGTCGCAAAAGAAACCGGCGCAACAGTAGACGGCGAATTCAGATACTCGAACACACTACGTCGCCGCCATTTGCGTAACGAATCAAACGAATATTGCGATTCATCTGCTTTATCGCGTGCAAATCGTACCTGCCGAATGCGTTTGCGATGCAGTATACGACGGGCGAACTCCAATCTATAGCGTCGGCGGCCCGCCTGCCAAGTTTTTCAATTACAAGCAGCTTGAAGTCCGCGCGGTGATCGATAAGCCAACGAGGTAGAATAACCCTTGGTTGATTACGTTCTCATTGACGTCGCGTTTGCAGTACCTCGCTTAGCAGGGCGGCTGCACGACTCCCGTTCGCCTCGCTGCCAGCCGGTTGCATCTTCCCCCATTCGAACGTACACTCAATCTCAATTAACCTGCGACAACGACAGAAACGAGGCCTTTCATGAGCTTCTGGTCTTCAGCAAGCGGAGCTTCCATATGGCGAGGCTACGACTACTTCAAGGAAGGAAAAGTCGAGGCGTATGAGCAGCTGGCCGAAAACATCTTCGAGAGCCGCATACAAGGATCGGCGGAAGACCCCTACCATACCGTCATCGACATCGAGCATCCCAAGCGCTCTCATTGCGATTGCCCTTTCGCAAAAGACAGGCGAGTTGTCTGCAAGCACATGGTCGCATTGTGCTTCACCGCGTTTCCCAGCGAAGCCGACGCCTTCCTGCGCGAAGTCGAGGAATCGAAAAAGGAAGAAGAGCGCCGGCAGCAAGAGCATTACAAAGAGATCGAACGCTACGTCAAAAGCCTGAAAAAAGACGAGCTGCAAAAGCAGCTCTACAACGCGCTCCTTGAGCTTGAAGAGAGGAACAACCGGTATTGATAGCGCAACATATGCGCAAACACGCCCTCGAAAGCAGGCTCAAGACCCAGGCGTCTTGATTAGACACGTCAGAACCTTCGCCGCAATGACGATAGAGGCAAAAAGCAGTGCAAGAAAAACCCCGAGGCATCCCTGCTTTTCCATCCCTCCCTTCCAGCCAATCGTCTCCTGCAAAACTCAAGATAGCGCAATCGATGCGCACACCACGCACCGAGCATCGGCCAGCAAGCACTCCTGCGCTCGCCGACTCCCTCCCAACCTTAAAAACACCTGAAATCTCGTTTGACATGGTATAAAAGGCCGCAGCAACATAATGCCATTGGACGAACCCACCTCCCGGGCGAAACCCCGCAGCACCACGACACAACCAAGAACGCAGAGACAGACACCACATCCCCAACCGAAGCGAGGAGACGGCGATGAAAACCCGCCTGAAAATCATACTGCCCGCATCGATCATATTGATCGCCCTGGTCGGCGTTGCCATAGACGGCGCTTCAGCGCTTCCAAAGATCGCTCGCGCCCGAACAGGAAGAGCGCATCTCCTACGACAAAGACCCAACAGGTTGACGCTCATCGACTCGCAGCTTGCCGGGATAGACCTCGAAAAAGTCCGTGCGGAAAAAAGACCTGATCATGGAGAAGTCCATCGAGGACCTGCACGCGGCGATCTCCAGGGACGACTTGACCTACGAAGAACTGACGGCGTTCTACCTGGATCGCATCAAAACATACGATGCCGGTGAAAAGGGCATCAACGCAGTAGCGGCGATCAATCCGAAGGCGATAGAGGAAGCCCGCGCCCTCGACGCGAGCTCCGCAACTCCGGCGGGCATGAGGGGAATCCCCGTCCTCGTCAAAGACAACGTCAACACGAACACCATGCCCACCAGCGGCGGCACCTACGCGCTCAAGGACTTCACGCCAAAAGACGACGCTGACGTAGTAACGGCCCTGACGAACAGCGGCGCCATCATTTTGGGCAAGTCGAACCTGTCGGAGCTCGCAAACTTCATGGACACGAAGATGCCGAGCGGCTACAGCTCCAAGGCCGGCCAAACCCACAATCCCTTCGATCCCCTCAACCTTTCGCCGGAAGGATCCAGCTCCGGAAGCGGCGCGGCCGTTGCCGCCAACTTCTCCGCAGCAGCAATCGGGACGGAAACCACAGGCTCCATCATCGCGCCGGCGGCGATCCATTCGATAGTCGGCTTCAAGCCCACGAAAGATGCCATTTCCACCGCAGGCGTGATCCCCCTGTCCTCCACCATGGACACCGTGGGAACCATGGCGAAAAGCGTCAAGGACGCAGCCGTTCTCTACAACGCATCCGCATCGGACGCATCGAAGGCCGCGAGCGAACAGCTCGATGCTGGCTTTCTCAAGGGGAAGCGCATCGGCATTGTCGGCGACGATCCGCAGCAAGCCCTCGCCCGCAAAATCGAGGCCTGCGGCGCGCAAGCGGTGCCAGTCGAGCTTTCGGAAGACGGAATAGACAACGAGTACATCATCAACCAGGACTTCAAAAACGATCTCGACCGCTATCTGCAAACCTACCAAGCGCCGGTGAAAAGCCTTTCCGATCTGGTCGCCTTCAACCAGAAAGACCCGAGCAGGCGGGCGAAATATGGCCAGGATCTCCTTGAAGACGCGAACGAAGTGACCGAATTCGACAAAGCGAAGGTCGAGGCGATGGTCAAAACCGCGCAAAGCAGGATCGATGACCTGCTTCGCGACGAGAAGCTCGACGCCCTCGTGTTCTACGACAACGAAGGCGTACTCGTGCCAGCCACGGCGGGATACCCCGAGCTGACGGTGCCCGCCGGCGTCTCGGACGAAGGCGCCCCAAGAGGGGCCACCTTCGTCGCAGGGCGAAACGAGGACGAGAAGCTGCTCAACATCGCCTACAGCTTCGAGCAGAAAACCGCCGCACGTGCAATTCCCGAGAACTACCTGAATTAGAACGCCCTCGATTGACGAGCGCTTGAATGCATCGTCAACAACATCCCGTACCAACAAGCTCAAGCGCAAAAACGGCGAAAGCTGAGAACCTCGTCCTCCTTCATGATAAAATCCTCGAACAAGCATCGAACGACGAGACATCCTTGGACGGAGCATCATGATCAAAGAACTGGTAAAGGACGAGGCCATCCTCTCGCAGGTATGCACCCCTGCCACGACCGACGACGCGCAGGTGGCGGACGACCTTGTGGAAACGCTGACGTCGATGGACGGCGCCGCTTGCTTGGCGGCGAACCAGATCGGCGCTACGACCTGCATCATCGCGTACCTGGACGACGACGATCAGCCGCACGTCATGTACAACCCGCGCCTGCTGCAGGCGCTCGGCGCGTTCAAGGCCGTCGAAGGCTGCCTCTCGCTTGAAGCCGACTCCAAAGTCACGCGCTTCGACCGCATCAAGGTGGGCTACAGCGAACTGGTCGACGGCGAGCTCAAGCCGCGCAAGAAGGATTTCAACGGCTGGACGGCGCAGATCATCCAGCACGGCATCGACCACTGCAAGGGCAAGCTGGTCTAGCCTCATGGGCAAGAAGCCGCATGCCGCTGCTCGCCCCTTGCCGCCCGCGCCCAAGCTCAACCGCGCCCTGCGCGGCGGCTTGGGTCCGAACAAGGCATCGGGCCACAAAGGCGGTATCAGCCGACAGGGCTCGAAGCGGGGATAACGGTCCGCGTTATGCACGCAGTATAGAAGCGACGATCTCGCGCTGCTCGATCGCCGCTTTCCCGCGCCCGCGCGCAAGATGCCGCTCGACATGGAATAAGGAGCTCCCCATGAGGACGTTCATCGCGCTCGACCTCCCGCCCGGCTTCGCCGACGACGCGGCCGCGCTCGCCCGCCGGCTGAGCGCGTCGATGGAAGGGCGCTTCCTGCCGCGCGACACCTACCACCTCACGCTCGCCTTCCTCGGCGACGTCGACGAAGCGCAGCTCGCTGCCGCGGCCGACGCGCTGGAAGCCGCTTGCGCCGGCGCGTCCCCCGTCCCGCTGCGCAGCGACGGCCTGGGAAAGTTCGGCCGCGCAACCGACGCGACGCTGTGGCTGGGCATCGCCGCCGCACCCGAGCTCGAGCAACCGGCGGCGCGTCTGCGCGACGAGCTGCGCGCCCGCGACGTGCCCTTCGACGCCAAGCCCTTCAAAGCGCACCTCACCCTCGCGCGCCGCGCCCGCATCCCGCACGTCGGCCTGCCGCACCTGGCGTTTCCCCAAGACGACGAGGCGTACGACGTCACCCTCTACAAGAGCCACGCTCGACCGCGCGGGCGCCGCTTACAAGCCGCTGCACACAGTGCGCCTCGGAACCATCGCAGCCGAGCGTTCCTAGCCCTCTTCCGCCAGCCCGGTCGTGGTTCACCGTGCGGTAGACAGGTCGCGGCATGTCGTCGGGGTCGCTCGTCTGGCCGAGCGCCCACATGGTCTTCGCCACAAGCGCCTCGGTGGTCATGTCGCCACCCTTGAGGATGCCGCGATGTCCCGCATAGGCGCGCCCGACCTCGTACACGCCCAGGTCGCAGCCCTCTTCGGGCACCTGCGTGGTCACGACCAGCGTGCGCCCCGAATCCACCCATCCGAAGATGGCGCGGCGATAGTCGCCGTAGTCGGGGATGCCCCCGATGCCGAACGTCTCCAGGATGACAGCGTCGTAATCGCGCTTGAGCAGGTCGAAGATGCTCGGATTCATCTCGGGCGTCAGCTTGAGCACGAACACGCGCTCGTTGAGGCTATCGTACACGCGCGGCGCTCCCCCGACGCCCGCGCACGTCGCAGGCGACCCCGCCCTCACGATGCGCTCGCCGCGCACCAGCGCGATCTCAGGAAAGTTCACGCTGGTGAACGCGTCAAAGCTCATCGTACGCTGCTTGCGCGCCCGCGTGCCGGCTATCACCGCGCCGCCGAACACCACCGACACGTCGCACGAGCGATCGTCGGCCGCGAACAGCAGGCTCTGGTACAGGTTGAGCTTCGCGTCGGTGAAGGGGCTGGCCATGGGCTGCTGCGAACCGGTCAGCACGATGGGCTTCGGGCTGCCCTGCACCAGGTAGGACAGCGCGGCGGCCGTGTAGGCCATCGTGTCGGTGCCGTGCAGCACCACGAACCCGTCGTAGGCGTCGTAAGCGTCCACGATCTCGTCGCGGATGCGCATCCAGTCGGCCGGGCGCATGTTCGTACTGTCGATGTTCATCGGCTGCACCACGTCGAAATCGCACACATCCGCGATCTCGGGCACGTAGCGCGCCAGCTCTTCGCCGCCCAGCGCCGGCGCCAAGCCGCGCCCATCCTCGACCGATGCGATGGTGCCGCCCGTCGCCACCAGCAGTATCTTCTTCATACCGTCGCTTTCCTCCATTCGACCGCTCTCGCCACAGTGTAGCACTCGAAACGCGCGCCTTGCCCTCTATTGCCCGCACCTTACGGTATGATGGAACACCGCAACGAAGACGAAGGCAAGAAGGGACGAATATGGAGGAGAAAACCACCGAGACCGTCAAGAAGGGCAACGTCAAGGCGCTGCTTCCGATCGGGGTGTTTTTGGTGCTGTATCTGGGACTGGGCATCTTGTTCGAGTACGGCATGGGCATTCCCATGGGCTTCTACAACATCCCCGTCGTGGTGATTTTCCTCGTCGCGCTTCTGGTGGCGTGCTTCCAAAACCGAAAGCTGCCCTTCGATGACAAGCTTACCATCATGGGCCGCGGCATGGGAGACAAGACCATCGTCACCATGGTGCTCATCTTCATGGTGGCCGGCATCTTCGTGGGCACCGTAGGCCGCGACAGCGCCGAAAGCGTGGCCTACCTGCTGCTTTCCGTCGTTCCCGTGCAGTTCGCCGTAGCGGTGCTGTTCGTGGTGAGCTGCTTCGTGTCGCTGTCGATGGGCACGTCGGTGGGTACCATCACGCTGATCACGCCCATCGCCGTGGCGGTGTCGTCCGCGTCCGGCTTCAGCCTGCCGCTGTGCGTGGCCAGCGTCATGGGCGGCGCCATGTTCGGCGACAACCTCTCGTTCATCTCCGACACCACCATCGCAGCCTGCCAAGGCCAAGGCTGCCAGATGAAGGACAAGTTCCGCGAGAACTTCAAGATCGCCCTACCCGCGGCCATCGTATCGCTCGTCATCATCCTCGCTCTGTCGTTCGGCGCCGACCTCGGCGGCAGCGTCGTTCACGAGTACGACCTGATCCAGCTCATCCCCTACCTCATCGTGCTCGTTGGCGGCATCATCGGCGTGAACGTGTTCGTTGTGCTGTTGCTGGGCATTCTGTCGGGCTCTATCATCATGGTGGCCACGGGTGCCACTGCCGCCACCGACCTGCTGGCCAACATGGGCTCGGGTGCCGCAGGCATGTTCGAGACCACGATGGTGGCGCTGCTGGTGTCGGCCATCTGCGCGCTCATCCGCGAGTACGGCGGGTTCGTGGCGCTGTTGAACGGCATCAAAAGCCTGTTCAAAAGCAAGAAAGGCGGTCAGCTGGGCATGGGCTTGCTGGTGGGTGCCATGGACATCGCCACCGCGAACAACACCGTGGCCATCGTCATCTCGAACCCCATCGCCGCCGATATGGCGAAGACGTACGGCATCTCGAAGCGCAAGACGGCATCGCTTTTGGACACGTTCTCGTGCGTTTTCCAAGGCATCCTGCCCTACGGCGCCCAGATGCTCGTGGCCATCTCGGCCGCCACGGAGCTTGGCTTCGCGGTGTCGGCGTTCCAGATCATCCCGTTTCTGTTCTACCCGTTCCTGCTGCTGATCAGCTCGCTCGTGTTCATCTTCATCGTTCCGGACAAGAAGAGCTAGCCGAAGAGGGAAAACGCTTCGCCACGAGGCGCGAACTCGTGCAGAAAACGCGGATCGTGGCCGCTCAGCGTTCCTTCGGACCGGCGGTAGCCGTATACTGATATTTTTGTTGGCACGGATTAGCGGCAGGCACAACGAAAGGCAAGCAATGGGCGGATTCTTTGGGGCGGCGGCGCATCACGACGTGGTGCTGGACGTGTTCTTCGGCGTGGACTACCACTCCCACCTGGGAACGAAATGCGCAGGCATGATCTTCCACGATGCGGAGGAAGGATGCTTCCAACGCGAGATCCACTCGATCGAGAACACGCCGTTCCGCACGCGCTTCGAAGACGACCTGCAGGGCTTCCACGGTTGCAGCGGCATCGGCTGCATCAGCGACACCGACCCGCAGCCGCTGCTGGTGCGCTCGCACCTGGGCACGTTCGGCATCACCACGGTGGGCGCCATCAACAACGCCGAGGAGCTGGTGGAGAAGAACTTCGCCAGCGGCGGCCGGCAGTTCATGGCCATGAGCTCGGGCAAGGTGAACACCACGGAGCTCGTCGCCGCGCTCATCAACCAGAAAGACGACTTCGTTTCGGGCATCAAGCACGCACAGGAATCCATCGACGGGTCGCTCACGCTGCTCATCATCACCCAGGACGGCCAGATCATCGCCGCGCGCGACAAGGTTGGCCGCCTGCCCGTGCTCATCGGCAAGAGCGACGACGGCTTCTGCATCTCGTTCGAATCGTTCGCCTACCACAAGCTGGGCTACCGCGACGAGTACGAGCTGGGCCCCGGCGAGATCGTGCTGGTGAACCCCGACGAGTACCGCACCATCTCCCCCGCCGGCGACAAGATGAAGATCTGCGCGTTTTTGTGGGTGTACTACGGCTATCCGAACTCGAATTACGAAGGCGTGAACGTCGAGGTCATGCGCTATCGCAACGGCGCCATCATGGCGCGCGACGAGGCCGCGGCGGGCGGCGCGCCCGAGCTCGACTACGTGGCCGGCGTGCCCGACTCGGGCGTGCCGCACGCAATCGGTTACGCCACCGAATGCAAAACCCCCTTCGCCCGCCCGTTCATCAAGTACACGCCCACGTGGGCGCGCTCGTTCATGCCGAGCAACCAGGAAGTGCGCAACCGCGTGGCGAAGATGAAGCAAATACACATCCCCGAGCTCATCAACGAGAAGAAGCTGCTGTTCGTGGACGATTCCATCGTGCGCGGCACGCAGCTGAACGAGACGGTGGACTTCCTGTACAAGTGCGGCGCAGAAGAAGTGCATATGCGCTCGGCCTGCCCGCCCATCATGGTTCAGCTGCAAGTACCTGAGCTTCTCCAGCAGCCGTTCCGACATGGAGCTGCTCGCACGCCGCATGGTGGACCAGCTGGAAGGCGAGGAGGGCGTGCAGCACCTCGACGAGTACGCCGACGGCTGCCACCGAGCGCGGCAAGTGCATGTTGAAATCCATCTGCGAGCAGATGGGCTTCGATTCGCTAGGCTACCAGTCGCTCGACGGCATGCTGGAAGCCATCGGCATCGATCCCGAGAAGGTGCTGCACGTGACTGCTCGGACCGGCAAGGAATAACCCCGAGGGGCGTCTACCTTCCGCAGCACTTCTTGTACTTCTTGCCGCTGCCGCAAGGGCAAGGGTCGTTGCGGCCGACCTTCATGACGTCGCCCCTCTCGTTGTAGAACACCTTCTTGCCGGCCATACGCTCCAGCAGCTCCTGCGGCGACCAGCCGTTGTTCTCCCACGAGGGCAGCGAGTTGTACACGTTCGTGATCAGCTTGGGCAGCCGTTCCTCGTCCTCGCAGCACGCGTCAAGGCCCAGCTCGCGCACGTAGGCAAACAAATCTTGGATTCCTGCGCCCTCCATCGCACCCATGACCAGAGCCTCGACTACGCGGTCCGCGAAGAAGAAGTCGTCCTCACCGTCGGGGACGCGGGCATCCAGGAAGTTCCGCAGCTGCACCACGGTGGACAGCTCGAACAGCGCGCCGATCGCGTCGCGCTGCAGCATGGAGGGCTCGAACGGGCGCGGCGGGTTTTTCGCGTGCTCCTCCAACAGGAAACGCCGGTAGCCGTCAAGTTCCTCCCATTCGGAGCCGAGGCCCTCCCCCATCCGGTGGAGGGCTTTCTCGATCAAGCCCTCGTCTACGACCTCGTCCGCGAGACTCGTCAGATCGTCCAGGAAGTCGGGGGCGTGCAGACGGGCGTACTCGGAAGCCGCGTAATCGTTGCCGATGGCATAGTGAACCAGGTGATCCACCCCGTCGCACTCCCACAGCTCGAACCCGCACTCGAAGAAGGAAGCCTCAACTTCGATCAGCTCGACGAACCGCCGGCGCGTCACAGGATCGGAACAGGCCTCCCGGTAGCGAAGGTAGGCATCGTCGAGCGAGACGACACCGTAGAAGGTGGTGCACGCCTCAGCGCACGTCACCACCTCTTCGTTCCGGACCCGCACCCGTTCGATCTCCTCGAAGTCGACGTCTGCGAGCATGCACTTGGTCTGCTCCGGGGCGAAGGCCGTGAAGCGCCCTCCCTGCCAAAACAGGAACGTGTATGGCATGAGGGGCGTCAGGTACAGGCGTCTGCTCACATCTTCGGCGCCGAACGACACGGCTCCCTCGCACGCCAGCTCCTTGGCCGTCCTGAAAGCGCCCGGGGAGCACGCGGCCAGCATATCGCGCAGCAGGTCGGACGACGAGGGGACGCTCTCCGCGACGGCGCGGGCCAGCTCGGCCTTGCGCAGCTTGGAGAGTCCCTTGAGGCCGAGCAGCCGACCGACGCCTTCGAGCTCCGTCTTCGTGTACAGCCCCAGGCACGCCTCGAGCGTGCCGGCCGGCTCGCGGTCCAGGGCACGCTCCCGCAGGATGGCCTCCTTCTGCTCGAAGCGCCCCTCATCCCACGCGTCGAAGCGCTCGTCGAAGGCCGCAGCGCGTTCGGCCTCCGTAAGCCCCGCGAGCGCGCCGCGATGGAAGCCCGGGGGAAGCTGCTCCCCGAAGGCGGCGATACGCGCGTCGCGCTCGGCGTCGGCCAAGAGACGCTCGACGGCGCGGTTGCGACCGGCCTCGTTGAGGGCGCGCGAGCGCGCGACGAAGTCCGCAGCGGTGCGCACGAGGCCCTTGGCGCGGCGTTCCTTGAAATCCGCCTGGGCGGAAGCAGCGACCTCGGGGCCGAACTCAATGCCGAGCACGTTCAACATGCCGTCGTAGACGATCAGATCGTCGAACGGCAGCAACGTGGTGCGCACCACGTCGGGCCACTCGCTCAGCAACTCGCTCGGCTCCAACTGTATCCCGGCAACCGCGAACACGTCCTCGTCGCCCATGAGCAAGGCGCGCCCATCCTCGTGCCCCGCGAACACGAACGAACCCGTCAACGCATCCTTCCACGCAAGAGCGGTGTCAAGGAAGCGCTCGGCAGGTCGAAGGGGTTCTCGCGGACGAAGTCGTCAATGATCCCGA
>ENA-OQIL01000419-OQIL01000419.1-human-gut-metagenome-genome-assembly--contig:-NODE-419-length-15373-cov-5.313787_pt1 | contig 15373 bp, 15 predicted proteins | sample MGYA00242583_ERZ504748 | MGnify/ENA primary metagenome ERZ504748 (study PRJEB26092, sample SAMD00036191) | human gut metagenome | host: Homo sapiens | study: EMG produced TPA metagenomics assembly of...
GTGCATCAGTCTGGCGTGGGCGAGCCGGACTTTAAAACGCCATGGGCCGTGCGCGAAGCCGGCATTGAGAGTCTGGAGCATCGGCCGCACCCGCTCACACCTCCGAACGCAGGACCTGAAGGAGCTGCGCGCCGAGGTGGCAAAGTATCTGGAGCGCCGCATGGGCCTGCACTACGACCCGCTGCACGAGGTGCTCATCACGGTGGGCGGCAGCGAAGCCATTGATATGTGCATCCGCACGCTGGTCAAGCCCGGGGACGAGGTGATCATCCCGGAGCCCTGCTTTGTGTGCTACGAGCCCATCACCACCCTGTCCGGCGGTGTGCCGGTGCATGTGGCCTGCCGTCAGGAGGACGAGTTCCGTCTTCGCGCCGAGGCGCTGAAGGCTGCCATTACCCCCAAGACCAAGCTGGTCATCATGCCCTTCCCCCAACAACCCCACCGGTGCGGTGATGGAGCGCGAGGATCTGGAAGCTGTAGCTGAGGTGCTGCGCGGCACCAACATCATGGTGCTCTCGGATGAGATCTACGCCGAGCTGAACTACGGCCTGCGGCCTCATGTTTCCATTGCCACCCTGCCCGGCATGGCCGAGCGCACCATCGTGGTGAACGGCTTCTCCAAGACTTACGCCATGACCGGCTGGCGTCTGGGCTATGCCTGCGGCCCGGCACCCATCATCCGGATCATGACCAAGATCCACCAGAGCGCCATCATGAGCGCCCCCACCACCAGCCAGTACGCCGCCATCACTGCTCTGAAGGAGTGCGACGGCGAGATCGACCGCATGCGCGACGAGTACAATATGCGCCGCCGCCTTGTGGTGAAGTCCTTTAACGATATGGGCCTGACCTGCTTTGAGCCGCGCGGCGCGTTCTACGCCTTCCCCTGCATCAAGAGCACGGGCATGAGCAGTCAGGATTTCTGCACGAAGCTGCTGGAACAGAAGCATGTGGCCATCATCCCCGGCGACGCCTTTGGCGCTTCCGGCGAAGGCTACGCCCGCATTTCCTACGCCTACAGCGTGGAGCATCTGAAGGAAGCGCTCCGGCGCATCCGGGAATTCCTGCAGGAAAACAGCATCTATCACGGCATCTGAGGAGGAACAAATGGCAAGGCTGAACTGCGTGACCGTTCTGGCCCCCGCAAAGCTCAATCTGGCGCTGGACGTGGTGGGCCTTCTGCCGAGCGGCTACCATGATCTGGACATGACCATGCAGGCCATTACCCTGTACGAGCGGGTGGTGCTGCGCCGCAGCCCCTACCTGAACCTGCGTCTGCCGGGCAGTCTGGTGGCCCCCAATAACAAAAACACTGCCATCAAGGCAGCGCTGGCCTTTTTGACTACACCGGCCTTCTGGCGGGCGTGGACATCACCATCTATAAAAATACCCCGGTGCGGGCGGGCATGGCGGGCGGCAGTGCCGATGCTGCCGCTGTTCTGGTGGGCATGAACGAGCTGTACGGTGCGCACCTTTCCATGAGTGAGCTGTGCGCGCTGGGCGCAAAGATCGGTGCGGATGTGCCCTTTGCCCTGATGGGCGGCACCTGCCGGGTGCAGGGTGTGGGCGATTTTCTCAAGGCGCTGCCGCCGGTGCCGGAGTGCTGGTTCACGGTGGTGATGCCGGACTACGGCGTTTCCACCCCGGAGGCCTTTGCGGCCTATGACCGGGTGGGCAGCAGCATCCACCCGGACTGCGGAGCGCAGGAAGCCGCTATCCGTGCCGGAGATCTGGATGCCCTTTGCGCCGCCGCCGGCAATGCGCTGGAAGAGTGCAGCGGAGCAAAGGATACCGGGGCAATCAAGGCCCTGCTGCGGGAGCATGGCGCTGTCACCGCCCTGATGACCGGCAGCGGTGCGGCGGTGTTCGGCGTATTCCGGGACGAAGGGGCCGCACGGGCTGCTGCACAGGCCGCAAAGCGGCGCTGGAAGCAGGTGTACGTGGCGCAGCCTGACCGCGGCGGCGCACGGGTGAGCCGATAAAAATGCATAGACCTCCTTCCTACGGGGCATACTGCCCGCAAAGGAAGGAGGTCTTTTTTGTGCAGACCTTTTATAAAATCTGTCTGATCTTAATGATCGTGGGCGGCATCAACTGGGGCCTTGTGGGGCTGTTCCAATTCGATTTTGTGGGCTGGCTGCTGGGCGGCAGCGCATCCATCTGGTCGCGCATCGTGTTCACGCTGGTGGGCATTGCAGCCCTGTGCGGCATCCCGGGGCTGTTTTCGGACGAAACGGATGAATGACCCTCTCAGTCAATGCCTACGGCATTGCCAGCTCCCCCGAAAGGGGGAGCTTTATTGTGCCTGTCCTCAGAAGTAAAAAAGCTCTCCCTTCGGGAGAGCTGGCGCGTCAGCGCCTGAGAGGGTCAATGACAGGTGCTTTTGCTGGTTTGAGTCAATTACTGCTTCCGTCAAGATCATCCCAGCCTACCAGATCCGGCAGGGTGAGCGTCTCGTCGGAGCAGTGGGGGTGTGCACGCCGCTGGTCCTCGGCCATGGTGCGCACCACCTCGCGGGTGATCTCACGGATGGCGGCGCAGTCCTCCGGCAAGTCGGTCTGGCTGCGGCCGGAGTGGGTAAACAGGATCTTACCCATGTGGCCCACCACCAGCGTCAGCGGCAGCTGCTGCGGAGCATTGCTGTTGTAGCGGTAGCCCTGCTCTTTGGCCGCTTTGTAGATGCGCTGGGCCGCAAAGCTCCAGCTCAGGATGCCGCGGGCCTGTTCTACGCCAAGGTAGCCGTACAGCACCCCCGGCGCGTCGCAGATGAGGGTGAAGGGAAACTCGGCCCCCTGCGTGGCTTTTGCCACCATGCGGGGCGAGGAACGCACCACGCAGGCCAGCCGCACGCCGCGCAGTCTGGGCAGGGTCTGCAGGTAGCGGGTCAGGTATTCCCGGGTGACAGGGTGGTCGAAGGCCGGCAGGAAAATCATGACCAGAGGGTGCTCCCCTTCGCACAGCTTGTAAAAATCATTGCCCGGTGTGGTGGGGGTATCAAAGGTAAAGCGGGGGATGGAGGTACCCACCAGATGTTCTGACTTCATGCCGCAATGCACATCCTTTCAAGATAATAAAAAATCCACACACTGCATCTCTGCAGAAAGTGCAGAGGACAGCGGTGGATGGATTGCTATAAAAAGATCCCGCCCGGTCGTCTGCGGTCAATCAAACCTACCCTTACGGACAGGTGGGTGCCCTGTCTCCGGGTTCGCGCTTCCTCATCGAGCCTTCATGGTCGCCCCATGACGGGGAGGTCTGCAATCCACCGGGGAACTCCAGGCTCCCGTTGAATGATTAGTAGGATCATATAAACCGCAACAAATCGAGCCGGGCAGGAAGTTTTGCCGGGTAATTTGTCTGGAATTATTCTTCGATGTCGTACTCGTCGCTCAGGCGCTCTTCAAACAGCTTGCCCAGCTCCAGCAGCAGCTCGTCGTCATCCACGACATCCAGATATTCGCCTTCATCATCCTCGCCAACGCTCAGAATGACCAGCTGAGCATTCTCAGCTTCCTCTTCGGTCTCGGCGTATTCCACAGCAGCCAGATAATGCACGCCCTTGTGGTCCAGCGCATCGATCACCTCAAATGTGATCTCGTTGCCGTCCTCATCCTCCAGCGTCATCAGGTCGGGCTGATCTTCTTCGGTATTAGGGTTCTTGATTTCGTCAGACATAGATATTGTCTCCTGTATCGTGTCATAAAACGGGCTGTTTGTGTGCCGCCCGCTTGGCCTGCATATAGTGTAGCGTTTTTTTGCCTGCTCGTCAAGATGCTTTTTCGCACAGAAATTGTGCAGCAAATTTTCACGCATTTGCTCTCGCACTCTGCGGCAGAATATGATATACTATCCTCTGAATCTTCTGTGCACGGTGTGTCGTGCAGGTTACTATAGAGTATGGAGCGTGGGCGGAAATGATGCATAAAAAAGGATGGGCGGCGTTTGTGCTGGCAGCGGCGCTGGCGCTGACGGGCTGCAGTGCCGGGAGCTTTCTGCACTTTGGCAAAGGCAGCGGCGGCAGTACAGTCCAGAAGATCGACCGCCCGGCAGTGGAATCGGCAGAGCTGCAGTTTGCCCACCCTGCGGCGGGGGACACCATTGCGGTGTTCGATACCTCGGCAGGCGTGTTCAAGGCGGTGCTTTTCCCGGATAAGGCCCCGCAGGCCTATGATAACTTTGCAGGCCTTGTGCAGGCAGGCTACTACAACGGCCTGACAGTCTCCCGTGTGGAGAGCGGCTTTGTGGTGGAGGCCGGACAGGGGGCCGACGGCAGGGGCAGTACCATCTGGAACGGCAGCCGCTACCCGGCTGAGACCACCGACAGCCTGCACCATTATTCCGGTGCCCTGTGCATGGGCACGGATGCTTCCGGCGAGTGTGCCAGCGTCTTTTACGTGGTGCAGACCCTGCCGGGAGACCAGTCGGTGACGCAGGAGCTTGTGGACCAGATGAACAGCGCGGGCTACCGCGCGGAGGTGGTTTCGGCCTATCAGACCGCCGGCGGCGCGCCTTATCTTGACTACACCGATACCGTGCTGGGGCAGGTGTACGAGGGCATGGACGTGGTGGATGCCATCGGCCAGACCGCCGTGGACGAAAACCAGAAGCCCTGTGAGGACATCATCATCAACAGCGTGAGCATCGAGACCTATCAGTGAACCAAAAGGCACCCGCAGCGTTCAAAACTGTGGGTGCCTTTTTTATAACTCCTTCAGTCGCCTGCGGCGACAGCTCCCTCAAAGAGGGAGCCCTTGGCAGTGCGGCAAAGTTTTCCTTTTCGCCAGAGCCTCCCTCAATGAGAAAGACTTCCCCCGGCCGGGGGAAGATGTCACGCAAGTGACAAAAAGGGGGAGCAGTGGCATCGCGCCAGCGATGACGGAAGGAGTTGAATCAGATCTCTCCCGGGTGTTCCTTCCGCCACGCCAGATAGTCATCCAGAATGACCGTGGCGCTCACAGAGTCCAGAATTTCCTTGCGCTTTGTGCCAAACGTGCCGCTTTCGTCCAGAATGTCGGCGGCGGCGCAGGTGGTCTGGCGCTCGTCCCACATGCGTACAGGCAGGCCGCTCCAGATCTCGACCGTCTTTGCCAGCTTGCGGCTCTTGATGGCGCGTTCGCCCTCGGTACCATCCATGTTCAGCGGCAGGCCGATCACAATCAGCTCAGCTCCGATCTCCTTGGCCACTTCGCACACCCGTGCCGCCACCTTGTTGCGGGCTTTCAGGGTGATCTGCGGGGTGATGGCCGTTGTAAGGAACTCGGTGCGGTCACAGGTGGCAAGGCCGGTGCGGCTGTCGCCGTAGTCAACAGCTAAAATTTTCATACAGGCTTCCTCTCTTGTGTGGAAAAGTTTGTCGGTTCAAGTGTACCACAGCTGCAGGCTAAAAGGTAGAGAATCACACTTTTTTTGAGAGGATTTTCGTGTTACAATAAACACAGATCGTTTTTTTAGGAGGAAGTGCCCCATGCTCAAACTGGTTTTAGGCGGCTCCGGCAGCGGCAAGACCACCCTGCTCTATTCCCGCATCAAGGCCCGGGCCGAACAGGGCCGGCGCAGCATCCTGCTGGTGCCGGAACAGTTCACTTCCAGCACGGAGGGCCGCATCTACCGGGAACTGGGCGATGCTCTTTCCGGCATGGTGGAAAGCTTTTCCTTTACCAGTCTGGCCGAGCGCATCCTCTCTGCCGAGGGCGGCGCGGCGGTGCAGACCCTTTCGGACGCGGGCCGCGCCGTGCTGGTGCGCCGCGCGCTGGAAGAGCTGCAGGATCATGTGCATTACTACTACCGCCACCGCCGCAGTGCGGCCTTCTGCCAGATGGCGGCCCAGACCATCGACGAGCTGAAAAGTGCCGGCCTTTCCGGCGCACAGCTGGCAGAGCTTGCGCCGGACTGCGGGCCGGAAAGCGGCAAGCTGAGCGAGCTGGCACTGATCTTTCAGGGGTACGAAACGCTGCTGGCGGGCACCGGCATGGACCCGCTGACCGTCTGGAGCTGGCGGCAGACCGGCTGGAAGCTGCGCTTGCCCGGGACGAGCTGCCGGACTTTCTGCGTGAGCGCGAGGTGTTCATTGACGAGTTCGACACCTTCAACGCGCCCAAAAAAGCGGCTGATGGGCGCGATGCTGGCGGCGCTGCCCACCGTCACGGTGGCCCTGTGCGACGACGGTGCGCCCATGGTGCCGGGGGATATGGGGCTTTTTTCCGGCGCAAAGCAGGTGGCCGCACAGCTGCGGCAGCTGGCCCGCAAAAACGGTGCTGATGCGGCAGTGCCGGAGCTGCTGCGCCGCGACCTGCGCCATAAGGATGCGCCCGGCCTTGCGGCTGTGACAGAGCTTTTGGAGACTGGCACCTGTGAGGTGCCGCCCGCTGCGCCGGAGGTGCGGCTGTTTGCCGCTGCCAGCCGGGAAGAGGAAGCCCGCTGCACCGCTGCGGCCATCCGCCGCCTGATGCGGCAGGGCGTGCGCTGCGGCAAAATGGCCGTGGTCTGCCGCAATATCCCGGATTACCGTGCGGCCATCCGGTACGAGTTCCGCATGGCAGATATCCCGCTTTACTGCGATGAACCCACCACCCCGGAGTTCAGCGCCCCGGCTACGGCGGTGCGTGCACTGCTGGCACTGCTGCGCGGTGCGGATATGACCGAAAACCTGACCATTCTTGCCAAGACCGGCCTGTGCGCTCTGACCGAGCCGCAGGTCTGCGCGCTGGAAAACTATGCCTATACCTGGTCACCCAATGCGGCGGCATGGCGCACAAAATTTGAGAAAAGCCCCAAGGGATTCGGCGAAAATGAACTGTCCGATGAGGATGCAAAAACGCTGGAGGATGCCGAGACTGCCCGCCAGCTGCTGGTAACAGCCGTGGACGAACTGCGCAGCAAGGTGCGGGGCGGCAGCGCCGAACAGATCAGCCGGGAACTGTATTTCTGCCTGAAAAAGCTGGGTGCAGAAGAGCAGCAGGCAGCGCTGGTGGAAGCCGTCCGCACTGCCCGGGGCATCCCGGCGGCAGAGGAAGCGGCCCGCGAGTGGAACGTGGTGATGCAGCTGCTCAACGAGATGGCCCACCTGCTGGGCGGGCAGGGTGTGACCTTTGCAGAATATGAGGACCTGTTCAGCCTGCTGCTGCGCTCTTCGGACCTTGGGCACATCCCACAGACGCTGGATGCCGTGGTGCTGGCAAGCGCGGGCAAAATGCGTCTGGACGCGCCGGACTATGTGTTCGTGCTGGGGCTTGCAGAGGGCGAATTTCCCTGTGCACCGTCCGAGACGGGCCTTCTGACCCACGCCGACCGCGATGTTCTGATGGCAAAGCAAATCGATCTGCCGGACTGCTTTGAGAACCGCGTGGTGCGCGAGCAGGTGTGCGTTTACAAAGCCCTCACCGCACCGGCAAAGGGGTTGTGGCTCAGCTGGCCCAAGGGGCAGGGCAAGACCCTGTGCGCAGCGCTGGAACCCATTGTGGAGGCCCTGCACCCGGCGGCACCGGAGCTGGAGCTTCCCGACCTTGCAGCCACCCCCGCCGATGCACTGGATACGCTGGGCGGCTGGCCGCTGACCGACACGGAACGCGCCAGCCTGACTGAGGCGCTGCGTCTGCCGCAGACGGATGCACCCCGGGGCCTTGCGCTGCTGCGCCGCATGGAGGAGGACCCGCCCCGACAGGTGAACGATCTGTCTGCGCTGAGCGGCCTGCTGGGGCAGCGGCTGCGCATTTCGCCCAGCCAGCTGGAAAAATACTATACCTGCCGGTATGGCTATTTCCTGCAGTATGTGCTGGGCCTGAAGCCCCGCAGACGGGCCGAGCTTTCTGCCGACCAGAGCGGCACCCTGATGCACTGGGTGCTGCAGATGGCGCTGGACCCGCACCCGGATGCGGATAATCCCTGCGCCGGGCTGGCCCCATTTCTGGAGCTGGACGATGATGCCATGGCAGAGCTTGCCAGCCTGCTGGTGGACAAATATGCAAAGCGTTATCTGCCGGAGGATACAGCCCGGTTCGCCTATCTGCTCTCGCGGCTCAAAAAAAGCATGACAAGCCTTTTGTGCTACCTGCGGGACGAACAGAAGCAGTCCTGCTTCCACCCGGCAGCCTGTGAGCTGCGCATCGGCTCCGGGGAGGACGCTGTGCCCGGGCAGGTGTATCATCTCTCGGACGGGCGCACCGTGCAGCTGGTGGGCACGGTGGACCGCGCCGATGAGTGGGTGGAGGAAAACGGCACCCGCTGGGTGCGGGTGGTGGACTATAAGACCGGCACCAAAAAACTGAACCTGAAAGAGGTATACTGCGGGCTGGACTGCCAGATGCTGCTGTATCTGTTCAGCCTGACGCGGGATAAGAGCGGCCGCTTTACCGGTGCGGAACCGGCAGGCGTGCTGTATCTGCTGGCAGACCCGGCCCCCAAGACCACCAACCGCCAGCAGGCACAGCAGGACGTGCAGTACGAGCTGGACGGCCTTGTGAGGGACGAGCAGAAGGTGTTCGATGCCATGGATGCGGATGAGACGGGCCGCTACCTGCCCTTTGGCTACCGCAACGGTGTACCCAGCCCCAGCCAGAAGGATAAGCGTGCCGATATTGCAAAGCTCAACCGCATCCAGCTGCATCTGGATGATCTTGTCACCCAGATGGGCCAGCAGCTTTACGATGGGCAGATCGCTGCGGAACCGCTGGTGGCCGGGGCGGGCAGGAACCCCTGCGTCTGGTGCGACTACAGCTTTATCTGCTGCCACGAGACCGGCATCGGCGAGCGGGCGCTGGAAGCCCCGGCCAAACCCTTTGAGCCGGAAGAGACCGAGAACGAGAAGGAAGGTGAGCAGGCATGAGTGAACCCAAATGGACCCCGGCCCAGCGCGCTGCTATTGAGGACCGGGGTGGTGCGCTGCTGGTGAGCGCAGCGGCGGGCAGCGGAAAAACAGCCGTGCTGACCGAACGCGCCGTGCGGCTCATCACAGACCCGGACCACCCGGTGGATGCGGACAAACTGCTCATCGTCACCTTTACCAATGCGGCGGCGGCAGAGCTGCGGGCCCGCATCGGGCAGGCACTGCTGCGGCTCAGCCAGCAGCAGCCCCACAACACGAGCCTGCGCCGCCAGCGGATGCTTTTGCAGCGCGCACCCATCTGCACCATTGACGCGTTCTGTCTGGACCTGCTGCACAAGCACTTTCAGGCACTGGACATCCCGCCGGACTTTGCCCCGGCAGATCCCGGCAACGTGGAGGTGCTGCGGGCTTCGGCGCTGGCCGAAACGCTGGAAAATGCCTACCGCGACCCGGACTTCTGTGCCTTTGCAGACCTTTACGGAAAGGGCCGCACCGATCAGGCCGCAGGCAATACCATCCTGCATGTGTACGATTTTCTGCGCGCTCTGCCGGACTACGACCGCAGGCTGGACGAATATCTGACACCATGGCAGCGGGAAAACGGCTTTGCTTTTACCTGCTGGCATGACCTGCTGCTGGCGGAAGCGGCCCGCTGCGCAAAGGCCGCGCGGGAACTGCTGACGGCAGCACTGGCAGACTGTAAGGAAGATTTTGTCCTTGCACAGGCACAGGCCGAGGAAAAAGGCAAGACCGCTGCTTCCAAGGCAAAGGCCGTGGCCGGTGTCAACGATAAATTTGCAGAGCCGCTCTCCCGGCTGGAAAGCGCCGCCGCCCTGCTGGGCGAGGTGGAACGGCTGGCTGCGGCAGGGCAGTGGACACCGCTGTACGATAAGCTGACACCCTATGTGCTGGGCATGGAGGAGATACCCGGCTTCAAGGGCATGAAAAAACGGCTGACCGGCGATCATAAGGCGGCGGTCAGGACCCGCGCAGACGAAGCTGCCAAGCTGTTTGAGCACATTACGGAGCTTGTCTCCTGCAGCGAGGAGGAAGCCGAAGCGGACCGCAGAGCGGCCCTGCCCCGGCTGCGGGCGCTGTTTGCCGCCGTGCGGGATTTTGATGCCCGCTTCTCGGCAAAGAAAAAGGAACGCAAGCTGCTGGAATTCAGCGATTTTGAGCATCAGGCCCTGCGGCTGCTGCGCACACCGGATGGCGTGTGCACCCCGCTGTGCCAGAGCATCCGGCAGAGCTATGCCGCCGTGATGGTGGACGAATATCAGGACACGAACGCTTTGCAGGATGCCATTTACCGCTGCCTTGCTTCCCCGGCGGGGGATGACCTGTTTCTTGTGGGCGACCTGAAGCAGAGCATCTACCGCTTCCGTCAGGCCGACCCAAGCATCTTCCGGGCTAAGCTGAACGCATGGGCACCGTTGCCCAGCGGCACTGCCCGCCCCCGCCCGGAGGAGGGTACGGCAGGCGGAAACGCTCTGCTGGCGCTGGATGCGAACTTCCGCTCCGCCCCGCAGGTGGTGGCAGGCATCAACTTTATCTTTGAACAGCTCATGACTCCCCGGCTGGGCGATACGGCTTACGGCGACGGCCAGCGGCTGGTGTGCGGTGCACCCGGCGAATACGCCGGCAGCGTGGAGGCACACTTCCTGCCCGACGACACCGCTGAGACCGACGCGGCGTGGATCACCCAGCGCGTTGAAGAACTGGTGAAAAACGGCGAACCAGTGCGGGACGGCAGCTCCACCCGCCCGGTGCAGTACGAGGATTGCTGCATCCTGCTGGCGGCGCGCGGCGACTTCCTCGCTTATGAGGAAGCGCTCACGGCCCGGGGCATCCCGGTGTATGCGGATGCGCGCGAAAACTTGATGGAAGCAGCGCACATCCGGCCGCTGATCTCGCTTTTGAAGGTCATCGACAACCCGGCGCAGGATATCTACCTTGCCGCCGCCATGCTGGGGCCGATGTTCGGCTTTACGGACGACGACCTTGTACGCCTGCGTGCCCAGAGCGCCGCAATGCAGAAAAAGGCGCAGGAGGAACAGGGCGCGAAAGAAACGGGCAAAAGGGCTTCCCCCATGAGTCTGTACGGCGCAGTGCTGCAGGTGGTGCAGAATGGTGATGAAACACCGTTCACCCGAAAGGTGAAAGACTTTTATGACCGACTCGCCGCACTGCGGCGCATGGCCCGCAGTGCCCCGGCAGAACAGCTGCTGGAAGAGATCTTTGTCTCCACCGGCTATCTTGCTGCGCTGGGCGTACTGGAAAACGGTGCGCACCGCCGGGAAGATGCCCGGCGCTTTGCGGCTTTCTGCGCACAGACCGGTGCAAACGGCATCTCGGCGCTGGTGCGTGCCATCGACGCGGCGGCGCAGGCCGGTTCTACCGGGCAGGACACTGTGCCCGGCGGTGCGCGGCCTGGCTGTGTGACCATTATGACCATCCATCGCTCCAAGGGTCTGCAGTTCCCGGTGGTGTTCGTGGGCGACACGGCCCGGCACTTCAACCTGAGTGACACTTACCAGCCGGTGCTGCTGCATCGGGAATACGGCGCGGGCCTGCGCCTGCGCCCGGAACAGGGCGAGAGCATGTACAAGACTGCAGCCTACGCAGCCCTTGCCAGCGTCCATGCGCAGGAAACGCGCAGCGAGCAGATGCGCCTTTTATATGTGGCGCTCACCCGTGCACAGGATAAGCTGATCCTCACGGTGCCGCTGGGCATGACCAAGACCGGCAATCCCTTTGCCAAGGCGGCAGCATTCCTTGCTGCGGGCGCGGGAGAAACGCTGAACCAGCAGGCGGGCAGCTTTGCCGACTGGCTGCGTGCAGCGCTGCTGGTGCATCCCTTCGGCGGGCCGCTGCGGCGGCTGGCAGGAGATCTGGAACTGCCCTTTGTGTTTACGGAAAGCGAGATCATGGTCACGGTGCAGGAAGCTCAGCCGGAGCCGGAAACACCGGGACAGGAACCGGAAGCGGCAGAGCCTGTCCCGGCAGACCCGGCATTGGTGGCTCAGCTGCAGGAGGGCTTTGCATGGCGGTATCCGGCGGCAAAACTGGCTGCGGTGCCCGCCAAGGTCAGCGTGACCAGCATCGTGCACAAGGCCGAGCAGACCACGCTGGAACGCCCTGCCTTTCTCTCCAAGGACGGACTGACCGCCGCCGAGATGGGCACGGCTCTGCACGCTTTTCTGGAACATGCGGACTTTGCCTCCCTTGCTGCTGCCAAAGCGGCGGGCACGCTGGAGGAAGCCATTCTGACCGAGCGTCAGCGGCAGGTGGACAGGCAGCTTGTGGCCCCGGAGATCGCGGAAAAGCTGGATGTGAGCCGGATTCGCCGCTTTGTGGAAGGCGAGGCCTTTGCAAAGATCTGCGCATCCGAAAAGGTGCTGCGGGAGCTGGCCTTCATCACGGCGCTGCCCGCGTCGGCCGTGCTGACGGCACAGGGAGCTTCCGCGCAGGAAGCCGCTGCCGTGCAGGATGAGCAGGTGCTGGTGCAGGGCATCGCAGACCTTGTGCTGGTGTTCCCGGATCATCTGGAACTGCTGGACTACAAGACCGACCGCCGCAAGACCGAAGCGGACTTCCTGAGCGCCTACCGCCCGCAGCTGAACCTCTATGCCCTTGCCATCGATAAGCGCTTTGCGCCGAAGAAGGTAACGTATAAGGGCATCTACTCGCTGGAGCTGGGGAGGCTGATCGAAGCGTAGGAGGAAAACCCTCTCAGGCATCGCCTGCGGCGCTGCCAGCTCTCCCGAAGGGCGAGCTTTGTGCAATAACCGGAAAGTTTGCCTTCTCGGTAAAAGCTCCCCCATTCGGGGGAGCTGGCGCGTCAGCGCCTGAGAGGGTTCAAAAGGTCATATTTTTCCCGCAAAACGCATAAAAAGTGCTTGACAGTGCTTTCTGCCTGTGGTAGAATAACCGAGTAAAGAAAGCAGCTACGGCCTGTGCCGCGCTCGCCTTGCGAGGGAAAGATCCCCCGGGCTATACCTGAAGGCAGTTCATTATGAGTGGACTGCGGCTTTGAGTGAATTTTTGCGCGGCTGTCCTGAAAATGGGCGGCCGCGTTTTCTATGCCAAATATTGCAACAAAATGGATTTTGTTTGGAGGTGCATTCATTATCGCTACCGCTGGAAAGTCGAAGGAACTGGAGATCAACGGTCAGATCCGTGACCGTGAGGTCCGTCTGATCGGTGCAGACGGCGAGCAGAAGGGCGTTGTGTCCATTCAGGTGGCCATGCGCGCTGCTGAAGATGCTGGTCTGGATCTGGTCAAGATCGCACCGCAGGCTGTTCCGCCTGTGTGCAAGGTGCTGGATTACGGCAAGTACCGTTTTGAACAGCAGAAGAAGGAGAAGGAAGCCAAGAAGAACCAGAAGGTGGTCGAAGTTAAAGAGACCCGCCTTTCGCTCAACATTGACACCAACGACTTCAATACCAAGCTGAACCAGACTGCCAAGTTCCTGGCAGCTGGCCACAAGGTTAAGGTTTCGATCCGCTTCCGCGGCCGTGAAATGGCGCACAGTGCTCTGGGCGCAGACGTGCTGAAACGTTTTGCCGAGGCTCTGCCTCAGGCATCCACCGATAAGCCGCCGGTGCTCGAGGGCCGCACGATGTCCATTCTGCTGATCCCGAAACCCAATAAGGACTAATTTTAGGAGGAAACTAAAATGGCTAAGATGAAACTGAAGACGCACTCCGGCGCTAAGAAGCGCTTTAAGCTGACCAAGAACGGCAAGATCAAGCGCGGCCACGCATTCCGCAGCCACATCCTGACCAAGAAGACCACCAAGCTGACCCGTGGCTACCGTCAGCCCAGCTACGTTGATAAGACCAACGCAGCTACCATCAAGAGCATGCTGCCCTACGCCTAAGAGCGAGCCGCAGGTACACAAAACTTTCTACGAGATACTAAAGGAGATATAAAAAATGGCACGTATCAAAGGCGCAACCATGACCCACAAACGTCGTAAGAAGATGCTGAAGCTGGCCAAGGGCTTCTACGGCTGCAAGAGCAAGCACTTTAAGATGGCCAAGCAGCAGGTCATGAAGAGCGGCAACTACGCTCTGGCTGGCCGCCGCATGAAGAAGCGTCAGTTCCGCAACCTGTGGATCTGCCGCATCAACAACGCAGTTCGTCCTCTGGGCATGAACTACTCCACCTTCATGGATGGCCTGAAGAAGGCAGGCATCGAGCTGAACCGCAAGATGCTGTCTGAGATGGCTATTAACGATCCCAAGAGCTTTGCTGCTCTGGTCGAGACCGTCAAGAACGCCTGATTAGGAACTTGAATCGTGACGCCCGCGCGTATACGCGGGCGTCCGTTTTGTATCCGGGGTTCTTACGGCAGGGGAACATGTTTTTCAGGGCAGCGCCCTGCCGCAGGAACGCTTTGTGGCAGACGCTGCCCTTTTTGCATTTTTTGAACAAGACGGCAGACTACTTTTTGAACGACAGTACAGCGAAAGGTTGAATACACACGATGGACGAAAAAATCACCAGCCGGGAAAACGCAAAGATAAAATACGCCTGCCGCCTTTCTTCCAGCGCGGCATTCCGCCGCAGCGAGGGCCGCTTTCTGGCCGAGGGCCGCAAGCTCTGCCCGGAGCTTGCCCGCGGTGCGCAGCTGGAGACCTTATTTTATACGGAGAGCGCTATGGCAAAGTGCCCGGAGCTTGCCGGGCTGCCCGGTGAACACTACCTTGTGGAAGACCATGTGGCCGATAAGCTGGCCGATGTGGGCACCCATCAGGGGGTGTTCGGGGTGTTCCGCACCCCGGTGCACACACTGGACGAGGTGAAGACCGGCGGGCGGTATCTGGCGCTGGAACGGGTGCAGGACCCCGGCAATGTGGGCACCCTGCTGCGCTCTGCTGCGGCCTTTGGTTTTGACGGTGTGATCCTGAGCGACGGCTGTGCCAGTGTGTATGCCCCCAAGACCCTGCGCGCTTCCATGGGAGCCGCCGTGCGCATCCCGGTGATCGAAGCCGGTGCCATGCCCGATGCCATCACCCAGCTGCGCGCAAAGGGTATCACCTGCCTTGCTGCCGCGCTGTACAAGTCTCAGCCGCTGAGCGCGGCGCAGGCAAGCTGCCCCGGCGGCGTCTGCGTCGTCATCGGCAGCGAGGGGCAGGGTCTGACCGATGAGACCATTGCTGCCTGCAGCAGCACGGTGCGCATCCCCATGACCGACCGGGTGGAAAGCCTGAACGCCGGCATTGCGGGCAGCATTCTGCTGTGGCATTTCCGGGAGGAAAGCCTATGAGCGGCCTTGCAGGGCAGACCAGCCTTTTCCCGCCGGAGCCTGCCCCGGACCCGCTGCTGTGCTGGCTGTGGCTGGCCCATGTGCTTGGCCCGGCCAGCGTTCACGCGGGCCGTGTGCTGGATGCCTTTGGCGGTGCACAGGAAGCATGGGAAGCGCGGGACACCGCTGAATTCCGTGCTGCAGCCGGGGATGCTGCCGCGCTTCGCGCACAGCAGCTGGACCGGAACAGTATCACGCACTGGTGATGCGGTGCGATGATCTGGGTGTGCGCATCCTG
>ENA-OQIL01000420-OQIL01000420.1-human-gut-metagenome-genome-assembly--contig:-NODE-420-length-15338-cov-2.999671_pt1 | contig 15338 bp, 17 predicted proteins | sample MGYA00242583_ERZ504748 | MGnify/ENA primary metagenome ERZ504748 (study PRJEB26092, sample SAMD00036191) | human gut metagenome | host: Homo sapiens | study: EMG produced TPA metagenomics assembly of...
ATTCCCTTGGTCTCGGGGGTCTGGGGCACGTGGAGGGTGATGTAGTCGCAGTTCTTATAAATGGTCTCCAGATCCATGGCCCGGTGGACCAGCCGGGACAGGGACAGAGCTCCGTCCACCGACAGGAAGGGGTCGTAGCCGAACACGGTCATGCCCAGCTTGGTGGCGATGTTGGCCACCTGCACGCCGATGGCCCCCAGGCCGATGACGCCCAGCATCTTGCCAGACAGCTCCGGGCCCACAAACTGGCTCTTGCCCTTCTCCACCGCCTGCTCCACGTCCGCCCCGGCGGCGGCCTGCTCCTTCACCCAGGCCACGCCGTCGCTGATCTTTCGGGAGGCCAGCAGCAGAGCGCACACCGCCAGCTCCTTCACCGCATTGGCGTTGGCGCCGGGGGTATTGAATACCACGATGCCCGCCTCGGAGCAGCGGTCGATGGGGATGTTATTAGTGCCCGCGCCCGCCCGGGCCACGGCCCGCAGGGCATCGGGGCAATGCATAGTCGTGCATGTCCGCCGAGCGGACCAAAATACCGTCCTCGTTTTCCACATCGGTGCTGATGGTGTAGCGGGTCTGGTCCAGTACGGACAGCCCGGCGGGGGAAATCTTATTCAGTGTCTTGATGCGATACATATAGCCCTCTCCCCTTCATTGTTTTTATCAGATGCCTGAATGAAACTACACGCCTTCCATGGGAGCCCCTGATTTTACTTCCCCGGACGGAGTGAATCCGCCCTGCGGCAAGATTTTGTCCGCTGGCCAAAATGCCTGTACGCGGCGTAAGACGCGCCCCACTTTGCGGGGCCCCAGGGTAAGCCGAACGCTCAGTTGTTCTTATCGAATGCCCGGATGAAGTCGCACAGCTTTTCCACGCCCTCGGTGGGCATGGCGTTATAGATGCTTGCCCGCATGCCGCCCACGGAGCGGTGGCCCTTCAGGTTGGTGAAGCCGGCGGTCACGCTCTCCTGCACAAACTTGGCGTCCAGCTCGTCGCTGCCGGTACGGAACACCACATTCATATCGGAGCGGGAGCCGGGCTCCACCGCGCAGGTGAAGATCCGGGAGGAGTCGATCACGTCATAGAGCATCTGCGCCTTTTTGTGCTTGATGGCCTCCATGCCGGGTATGCCCCCCTGCTCCTCCAGCCAGTCCAGGACCAGCCCCAGCATATAGATGCACCAGCAGGGCGGGGTGTTGTACATGGAGTCCTTGTCGATCATGGTCTTGTAGTTCATCATCAGGGGGGTGAAGGGCAGCTCATGCCCGGCCAGCTCCTCCTTGATGATCACCACCGTCAGGCCAGCAGGGGCCATGTTCTTCTGCGCCCCGGCGAAGATGACGCCGTACTTGGACACGTCCACCGGGCGGGAGAGGATGTCGGAGGACATGTCGCACACGATGGGCACGCCGCCCGTCTCGGGTATATACTGCCACTCGGTGCCGTAGATGGTGTTATTGGCGCAGTAGTAGAAATAGCTGGCCTCAGGGTCCAGCTCCAGTTGACTCTGCTGGGGAATGTAGGTGTGGTTTTTGTCGGCGGAGGATGCGGCCAGATGGATCTGGCCGTACTTCTGCGCCTCCTTGTAGGCGATGTTGGAGAAGTTGCCGGTCACGGCGTAGTCGGCCTTGCCGGTGGCCCCGATGAGGTTCAGGGGCGCCATGGAGAACTGGGTGGAGGCGCCGCCCTGGAGGAAGAGGATCTGGTATCCCTCCGGCACGTTGAGCAGGGCGCGCAGCTTGGCCTTGGTGTCGTCAAAGATCTTCTGGAACACCTTGGAGCGGTGACTCATCTCCATGACGGACATGCCGGAGCCCTGGTAGTTTGTGATCTCGGCTCCTGCCCGCTCCAATACCTCCAGCGGCAGCATGGAAGGGCCGGCGGAAAAGTTGTAAACACGTTCGTTTCCCATGACAGATGGCCTCCTCGATATTCCAATTTGAAATAGAACGGGGCTTCGCACCGGGTTATCGCTTTACTCCGTTAAAGTATATTATATCGGATGCCCTATCCAACTGTCAACTGCACGGATTGACTAAAACCAAGCCGTTCAATCTCAAAACTTTGTGAATATTTCAACGAACCCTTTGCACTTTGCGCCGGTTTGTGGTACAATACCATTGAACTTACAGTTTAGTTTTCCCTTCCGGGAGGAGGAGTGGCCAATGAGGCTGTCTGATATCAAGACGATTCTGCACGCCGAGGTGCTGTGGGGGGAGGAGCATCTGGACCGGGAGGTTTTTTCCGCCTGCGGCAGCGACTTCATGAGCGATGTGCTGGCCTTTGTCAAGAACCAGGCGCTGCTGCTCACCGGCCTGGTCAACCCCCAGGTGGTGCGCACCGCAGATATGGTGGAGATGAAATGTATTGTCTTTGTGCGGGGTAAGGTGCCGGGGCCGGACATTCTGTCTCTGGCGGAGGAGCGTGACATTGTAGTTATGACCTGCCCCAAGCGTATGTACGAGGCGTGCGGCCTGTTATATTCCAATGGATTGCGAGGGAATTGTGATGGAGACAATTAGACTGGTTTACCCTGTGGAGGGCGGCGATCTGATCGAGGCCGGCGAGGCTTCCAGCAAAATGAAGCTGACGCTGAAGAAGCTGGGACTGCCCCAGGACGTGATCCGCCGTGCGTCCATCTGCATGTATGAGGGCGAGATCAATATGGTGATCCACGCCGACGGCGGCCAGGCCGAGGTGGAGGTGGACGCCAATCAGATTGTTATCCGCATGACCGATACCGGGCCGGGCATCCCGGACGTGGAGCAGGCCATGCAGGAGGGCTACTCCACCGCCGGGCAGACCGCCCGGGAGCTGGGCTTCGGCGCTGGCATGGGCCTGCCCAATATGAAGCGCTACTCCGACGAGATGACCATTGACACCGAGGTGGGCAAGGGTACCACCGTTACGGTTAAAATCAAGGTTTCCTGAGCGCGATGAGCTTGGAAAAGCGAGGTGACGCGGCTCCATGTCCATGAGACATTCGGTGGTCCTGGAGCTGAAGCGCTGCCGGGGCTGCACCACCTGCATCAAGTGCTGCCCCACCGAGGCCATCCGGGTTCGCGGCCGCAAGGCCACCATTCTGCCCGACCGGTGCATCGACTGCGGAAGCTGTATCCGCATCTGTCCCCACAAGGCCATCAAGTCGGTGGGCGACAGTCTGGACATTCTGAAGCAGTACCAATACTGCGTGGCCCTGCCGGAGCCCGCCCTGTATGGGCAGTTCCAGCACCTGGACAGCGTGGATATTGTGCTCAACGGCCTGTTGAAGATCGGCTTTCACAAGGTCTATGAGGTGGCTAAGGCCGCCGAGATGATCTCCGACTTTGAGCGGCAGAGCATCAGCGGCGGCCCGTCCAAGGTGACGCCCCAGATCTCCTCCTCCTGTCCCACAGTGCTCCGCCTCATCCGCATGCGCTTCCCCAAGCTCATGGGCCATGTGGCCTGTACCATTCTGCCCATGGAGCTGGCCGCCATTCTGGCCCGGCGGGAGGCAGCCGAGGAGACCGGCCTGCCGCCGGAGGCCATCGGCGTATTCGCCATCGTGCCCTGCTCCTGCCAAGGTGACGGCCGCCCGGGTCTCCGAGGGGCTCAGCCGCCCGGTGCTGGACGGGGCCTTCGCCATCCGGGACATCTACCTGCGCCTGCTCAATCCCATGCGGGAGCTGGAGGAGATCACCCCCATGGCCTCCGCCGGTATCCTAGGCCTGGGCTGGGCCTCCTGCGGCGGCGAGAGCGCCGCCCGCCTGGGGGAGCGCTGCGTGGCGGTGGACGGTATTCAGAACGTCATCCGCATGCTGGAGGAGATCGAAGACGGCCGTCTGCCGGAGGCCGATTTTCTGGAGCTGTCAGCCTGCACCCAGGGGTGCGTAGGGGGCTGCTTCAATGTGGAGAATCCCTACGCGGCCAAGCTTCGCATCAAGGGCCTGCTCAAGGGTCTGCCGGTCTCCCGCAACCGTTTCCTCTTTCATGGAGAGGCGCGGGATATTGTGCGGAGGGACAAGGAGCTACAGTACTTACCTGCCTTCGTGCTGGATCAGGACCGGGAGATGGCCATCAGCAAACAGTTGCGTATCCAGGAGTTGGAGTCCCACCTGCCCGGCCTCCACTGCGGCTCCTGCGGAGCGCCCTCCTGCCGGGCCTTCGCGGAGGACGTGGTGCTGGGCCGCGCCTCGGAGGACGACTGCATTTTCAAGGTGCGGGAGCGCATGCGCTCCATGGCGGGCAGCAAGGAGGAGGCGGACGACTACCTGCCCCCGCCCTTCCGCCGCCGCCAGGAGCCGTCCGAATAGACCCTACCGCCGCCGTGAAGCGCCCTGCGTCTCACGGCGGCCTCTTTATACAACAAGGAGGAGTTTTTTATGACGGTACGCGAACTGACCGAAGCCCTCTCCCTGACCCCCTTCCATCTGGCCCAGCCCGACCGCCCGGTTTCCGGCGGCTACGCCGGAGACCTGCTGAGCTGGGTGCTGGGCCGGGCCGGACAGGACGCCGCCTGGCTCACGATCATGTCCAACCAGAATGTGGCCGCCGTGGCCCTCATGGCTGAGGTCTCCTGCGTCATTCTCACCGAGGGGGTCGCCCCCGACGGCGACCTGCTCCGCCGCGCTCAGGAGAAGGGCGTCAATCTGCTAGGGGCCGGACAGGATACCTTTGACACCGCCGCCCGTTTGTCCGGGGCGCTGGCTGCCGGGTAATGCCTCCTCACTCGATATCATTTTGTTATTTTAAAAGCAAATTCTACACAAAGTATTTCCACGATTTTCACCTACACTCCTGCCTGTCGCCCCACCCGGCAACGCCGGGCGGGGACCCCCTTTTGCTTCCTCGGGCGGAGTGAATCCGCCCTGCGGCGAGGTTTTCGCCTCCGCGAAAACCCTCGGCGCGCCTTGTGGCGCGCTTCGGGCGATAGGCACGATGCCGTTTTGTTATCCTGAAAAGGAGTTTTACATGAAGTATTACTACGGATCTCCACCTCCATTCCTGCCTGTCGCCCTGCGGCAGTGAGGACATGACCCCCGTCAACCTGGCGGCCATGTGCGCGCTGGCGGGGCTGGATATTGTGGCCCTTACGACCACAACACCTGCGGCAACTGCGCCGCCTTCTGCCGGGCGGCGGAGGAGCGAGGCCTGCTGGCTCTGGCGGGGATGGAGCTGTGCACCCGGGAGGAGATCCACGTAGTCTGTCTCTTCCCCACCCCCCATCACGGGGAGGAGTTCGAGGCGTATGTATCCCGCCGCCTGCCCCCGTTGTCCAATCACCCCGCCGTCTTTGGCCATCAAATCTATATGGACGCGGGAGACCTGGTGCTGGGAGAGGACCCCCGCTTCCTCGCCGGACACACCGACATCGGCCTGGAGGAGGTATCCCGGCTGGCCGCCGCCTTTGGTGGAGCTGCCTTTCCTGCACACATCGACCGCCCCTCCTTCTCTCTTCTGGGGGTGCTTGGCCTGTGGATGCCGGAGCTGGGATTCCCGCTGGCGGAAGTATCCCGCCAATGCCCGCCGGAGTTCCGCCTCCGCCCGGATCTGGCCGGGCTTCGGCTCATCACCAACTCTGACGCCCACTACCTGGATCAGGTCTGGGAGGCGGAGCACACCATGGAGCTGCCGGAGCGGACGGCTGCCGCCGTTCTCTATTGGCTGCAGGGTACAAGGTAAATTTTTCTCTTTACAAACATAGTTAGATGTGTTATACTCGTTTTTGTTAAAGATTTAACAATAAAGAACCGCTTTCCTGTGCATGGTCTGTATTCGACGCCACTCCGATACGCCCGCCCTGCCCAACGGAGCGGTTTTTTTTCTACCCTTCAATTTTTTCTTGGGCTAATTTTTGAACTTAATAGTTCACATTTTGTTATTTTGGACAGTCTTTACAAGAAATGATTTGGCGTTATAATAGAAAAAGTGAAACTAAACTAACCAGTTTCAGAAAGGAAGGACGCATCCATGCCAAACTGCAAAACCGTCGTCCCCTACCGCGGAAGCCCGGAACAGGAGGAGCGCCTGCGGCAGGTGATCGCCGAGCACAGGGGGCAGCCAGGTGCCACCATGCCGGTGCTCCAAGCCGCTCAGGAAATCTTCGGCTATCTGCCCGAGGAGGTTCAGATCATGGTGGCCGAAGGATTGGACATCCCCCTGTCCGAGGTGTACGGGGTTGCCTCGTTCTACGCCCAGTTCTCCATGAACCCCAAGGGAAAGTATCAGATCTCCGTCTGTCTCGGCACCGCCTGCTATGTCAAGGGCGCGGCCGCCGTGCTCAACGCCGTGGAACAGAAGCTGGGCATTGTCCCCGGCGCCATCACCCCGGACGGCAAGTTCTCCCTGGACTCCTGCCGCTGCGTGGGCGCCTGCGGTCTGGCCCCGGTCATGATGATCAATAATGACGTCTATGGCCGCCTCACCCCCGACCAGGTCGGCCCGATTTTGGATATGTATAAGTAGAAGCGCGGAGGGTAGGCGTATAGGGGAGCTAAGAGGACATGGAGGCGAAAAAACAGGCTGGGCGAAGCCCAGCGGCATTTTTCGCGGAATGGCCGCTTAGCGACCCGGCCATGCGCCCAACCCGCAGCGTGACAGCGTCGGCCCAAGCCTTGGATCATTCGCTTCCGGGCAAGCCCGAACGCTCACTCCCGCCGCTGGGCCTCCTTTCCCCACGCGAACCGCTTCGCCGGGTACGAGCCGGGGCCCTGAACGTGGGGCGACCCCCACGTCGGGAGGTAGGGGCGGGTGCCCACACCCGCCCGCGGGCCGGCGGCGCGTTCAGGAAAACGCTGCGGCAGGCCGGAGAGGACGGGCGGCCACAAGGGCCGCCCCTACGGCGAGGGTGGAGGATAGCTGCCGCGGGCCGATGAGGGCAGAAGGCGAATTGCCCCGCAGGGGCAAGAGAGGCCGTCCTGGGGTGTCGGCCCCTACGGAGGATATCTTCAAGGGCTGTAATGTAGGGGCGGGGCTTGTCCCCGCCCGTGGAGCCGGAAGGCTCTGGTTTTGACTCCAAAGCGCCGCAAGGGAGGGAACCCCATGAAAGAGATCGCCCTCTATACCCTGGATATCGCCCAGAATTCCATCACCGCCCAGGCCAGGCGCCTGGACATCACCCTGACGGAGGAGGGGAAGACCATCACCCTTTCCATCCGGGACGACGGCACGGGCATGGCCCCGGAGCTGCTGGCCCGGGTGAGCGACCCCTTCACCACCACCCGCACCACCCGAGCGATGGGGCTTGGGCTGCCCCTGCTGCGTCTGGCGGCGGAGCAGACCGGCGGTTCCCTGTCGATTGAAAGTACGCTGGGGGTCGGTACCGCCGTCACCGCCGTTTTTGTCGCCTCGCACATCGACTGCCCCCCGGTAGGGGACATGGCCGGCACGATCACCCTGCTCATCCAGGGCGCGCCGGAGCTGGAACTGCACTATACGCACCGGAGGGGGGACGCCCTGGCCCGCCTGGACACGGAGGAGCTGCACGCCCTGCTCGGGCCGGAGCTCTCCCTGGCCGAGCCGGAGCTGATCCTCTGGATCCGGGATTACCTACAGGAACAGGAAGCGCTGTTACAAGAACAGAAGGGGATGTAAAACCATGAAAAGTCTAGCGGAGCTACAGGCCATCCGTGATAAGATGCGCCAGCAGATTGATTTGCGGGACTCCGGGGACGACCGCATCCGCGTGGTGGTGGGTATGGCCACCTGCGGCATCGCGGCGGGCGCCCGCCCAGTGCTCAACGCCTTTTGGAGGATGGTCGCCAAGCGGGAGCTGAAAAACGTCACCGTGTCCCAGACGGGGTGCATCGGCGTGTGCCGGCTGGAGCCCATTGTGGAGGTGTACGTGCCCGGCCAGGAGAAGGTCACCTACGTAAAGATGACCCCCGACAAGGTGGCCTCCATCGTCAGCGAGCATCTGGTCAACGGCCGCGTGGTGACCGAGTACACCATCGGCGCGGCGGAATGAGGGAGGGCGTGAGATGAGCTTGATTCGTTCCCATATTCTGGTCTGCACCGGCACAGGCTGCACCTCCTCCGAAAGCCCCAAGATCATCGCGGAGTTTGAAAAGCAGCTGGCCGCCCAGGGCATGGACAAGGAGGCCCAGGTGGTGCGCACGGGCTGCTTCGGCCTGTGCGCCCTGGGGCCCATCGTCACCATCTACCCCGAGGGGGCGTGCTACACCCACGTGACGGTGGACGACGTGGAGGAGATTGTCTCCGAGCACATCGTCAAGGGCCGCATCGTCAAGCGCCTGCTCAACAAGAACGAGGGGGGCGACGGCCCGGCCACCTCCCTGGCCGAGACCCGGTTCTACAAGCACCAGCACCGCATCGCCCTGCGCAACTGCGGCGTCATCAACCCGGAGAGCATCGACGAGTACATCGGCGTGGACGGCTACGCCGCCCTGGGTAAAATCCTCACCGAACACATCCCGCCCCAGCAGGTCATCGACACCGTGCTGGCCTCCGGCCTGCGGGGCCGAGGCGGCGCGGGCTTCCCCACGGGCAAAAAGTGGCAGTTCACCGCCGACGCGGTGAGCCCCGACGGGGTGAAGTACGTCTGCTGCAACGCCGACGAGGGCGATCCCGGCGCGTTCATGGACCGCTCGGTGCTGGAGGGCGACCCCCATACCATTCTGGAGGCCATGACCATCGCGGGCTACGCCGTGGGGGCCCACCAGGGCTACATCTACGTCCGGGCCGAGTACCCCATCGCCGTCAAGCGGCTGGAGACCGCCATCCGGCAGGCCAAGGAGTACGGCCTGCTGGGCAAGAACATCTTCGACTCCGGCTTTGACTTCGATCTGGAGCTGCGCCTGGGCGCGGGCGCCTTTGTCTGCGGCGAGGAGACCGCCCTCATGCGCTCCATCGAGGGCCACCGGGGCGAGCCCAAGACCCGCCCCCCCTTCCCGGCGGTGAAGGGCCTGTTTGACCGGCCCACCCTGCTCAACAACGTGGAGACCTACGCCAACATCACCTGGATTTTCAACCATGGCCCCGAGGCCTACGCCGCCATCGGCACCGAGACCAGCAAGGGCACCAAGGTCTTCGCCTTGGGCGGCAAGATCACCAACACCGGCCTGGTGGAGGTGCCCATGGGCACCACCCTGCGCACGGTGGTGGAGGACATCGGCGGCGGCGTGCCGGGCGGCAAGAAGTTCAAGGCCGCCCAGACCGGCGGCCCCTCCGGCGGCTGCATCCCCGCCTCCCTCATCGACACCCCCATCGACTACGAATCCCTCAGCGCCATCGGCTCCATGATGGGCTCCGGCGGCCTCATCGTCATGGACGAGGACAACTGCATGGTGGACATCGCCAAGTTCTATCTGGAGTTCATTGTGGACGAGTCCTGCGGCAAGTGCTCCCCCTGCCGCATCGGCACCAAGCGGCTGCTGGATCTGCTGACCAAGATCACCGAGGGCAACGGCGAGCCGGAGGATCTGGACACCATCGAGGAGCTGTGCCACCACATCAAGCAGTCCGCCCTGTGCGGCCTGGGGCAGACCGCCCCCAACCCCGTGCTCTCCACCCTCACCCATTTCCGGGAGGAGTTCGAGGCCCACATCTACGAGAAGCGCTGCCCCGCCGGGGTGTGCAAGGCGCTCATCCAGTACATCGTGGATCCCACCAAGTGCAAGGGCTGCACCCGCTGCGCCCAGGGCTGCCCCACCGGGGCCATCTCCGGCGCGGTGCGCGCCCCCCATATCATCAACCAGTCCAAGTGCATCAAGTGCGGCGCGTGCATGGATCACTGCCGCTTTGACGCCATCTACAAGCAGTAAGGGAGGGAACGGACATGGACGAAAAGATGGTATCTCTGCGCATCAACGATATCCCCGTCACCGTTCCCGAAGGGTCCACGGTGCTGGAGGCGGCCCGCTCCGCGGGCTTCAACATCCCGTCGCTGTGTTTCCTGAAGGACATCAACGAGATCGGCGCCTGCCGCATCTGCGTGGTGGAGGTGAAGGGGGCCAAGAGCCTGGTGGCCTCCTGCGTCTACCCCGTGGCCGAGGGGATGGAGGTCTACACCAACACGGAGCGGGTACGCAAATCCCGCCAGCTCACCCTGGAGCTGATCCTCTCCAACCACCGGATGGACTGCCTCACCTGCTCCCGCAACAGCCACTGCGAGCTGCTCCAGCTGGCCGGCGACCTGGGCATCGACCGCGGTGCGGTACGCCAACGACAACATGCCCCCCCAGATTGAGGCCTCCGCCCCCCACCTGGTGCGGGACAACTCCAAGTGCGTCCTCTGCCGCCGGTGCACCGCCGTGTGCCGCAAGACCCAGGAGGTGGGCGTCATCGGCCCCAACGACCGGGGCTTCCACACCCACATCGGCTGTGCCTTCGACCGGGATCTGGCCGAGGTGGACTGCGTCTCCTGCGGCCAGTGCATCGTGGCCTGCCCCACCGGCGCCCTCTCCGAAAAGGACGACACCGCCCGCGTGCTGGCCGCCCTGAACGACCCCGCCAAGCACGTGGTGGTGGGCCCCGCCCCCTCCATCCGGGTCACCCTGGGCGAGTGCTTCGGCCTGCCCATCGGCACCAACGTGGAGGGTAAGATGGTCACCGCCCTGCGCCGCCTGGGCTTCGACAAGGTGTTCGACGTGGACACCGCCGCCGACTTCACCATTCTGGAGGAGGGCACCGAGTTTTTAAGCCGCCTCAACGGCGGGGGCAACCTCCCCCTCATCACCTCCTGCTCCCCCGGCTGGGTGCGGTATCTGGAGCAGCACGCCCCAGACATGATCCGCAACATCTCCTCCTGCAAGTCCCCCCAGCAGATGTTCGGCTCCCTGGTCAAGACCTACTACGCCCGAGCAGGCGGGCATCGACCCCCAGGACATCTTCGTGGTGTCCATCATGCCCTGCACCGCCAAGAAGTACGAGGTACTGCGGGAGGAGCAGCGGCTGCCCAACGGCTGCATGCCGGTGGACGTGTCCCTCACCACCCGGGAGCTGGGCCGCATGATCACCCAGGCCGGCCTGCTCTTCGAGCACCTGCCCGACGGGGCGTTCGATCCCATGCTGGGCGTCTCCACCGGCGCGGCCGCCATCTTCGGCGCCTCCGGCGGCGTCATGGAGGCCGCCCTGCGCACCGTGGTGGAGCAGCTCACCGGCGAGGCATGCCCCTCTGGAGTATCAAGAGGTCCGCGGCATGGAGGGGTCAAGGAGGCCAGCTACGAGCTACCCGGCAAGACCGTCCGGGTCTGCGTGGCCTCCGGCCTGCACAACGTCAAGCGGGTGCTGGACGGCATCCGGGACGGCTCCCTCCAGTACGACTTTGTGGAGTTCATGGCCTGCCCCGGCGGCTGCGTCAACGGCGGCGGCCAGCCCATCCAGCACGCCAACGTGCGCAACTTCACCGACATCAAGGCCCTCCGGGCCGCCGCCCTCTACAGGCAGGATGAGGGCATGACCTACCGCCGCAGCCACGAGAACCCGGTGGTGCAGAAGGTCTACGCCGACTTCCTGGGCGAGCCCGGCGGCCACAAGGCCCACGCCCTCCTCCACTGCTCCTACATCAAGCAGAAGCGCTACCGCGTGTGACACAAAATCCCTCCCCCACCGAAAGGCGGGGGAGGGATTTGTGCGCTTGACAGTCCGGATTATAATAAGGTTAGAACTTACAGACAGAAAGGACATGTCCTATGAATCAAGCGAGACTGGCCCGGGTGCTCCGCAACATGGAGCGGGACGGACTGACCCAGATTGTAATCTCCTCCACCGCCTCGGTGTACTACCTGACGGGGTACTGGGTGGAGCCGATGGAGCGGATGCTGGCCCTCTACATCCGCGCCGACGGCACATGCCGGCTGTTCGCCAACGCCCTCTTCGCCCTGGAGCCCCAGGAGGGGCTGGAGCTGGTGCTCCACCAGGACAGTGATGAGCCTACGGCGGCGCTGGCCGCCGCCCTCCTCCCCGGCACGCTGGGGGTGGACAAGGCGTGGCCCAGCAAGTTCCTCATCGCCCTTCTGGCCGCCCGGCCCGACGTGACGCCGGTGCTGGGCTCCGCCCCGGTGGACGACGCCCGCAAGTACAAGGACGCCGACGAGATCTCCGCCATGCGCCGCGCCTCCCAGATCAACGATCAGGTGGTGGAGGCGGCCATCGCCGCCGTGAAGGCCGGCGCGGTGGAGAGTGAGCTGGCCGCCTATGTGGAGGGCCTCTACCGGCAGCACGGCGCCGACCGCTCCGGCGAGGGGCAGCTGGTCTGCTTCGGCCCCAACGGCGCCGATCCCCACCACGCCCCCAACGGGACGGTGCTCCGGGACGGGGACAGCGTGGTCCTGGACATTTTCATCCCCATCCGGCGCTACTGGTGCGACATGACCCGCACGGTGTTTTTCCGCTCGGTGAGCGACGAGGGCCGGCGGGTATATGAGACCGTCAAGGCCGCCAATCTGGCGGCCGAAGCCGTCATCCGCCCCGGCATCCCGATGAAGGACATCGACCGGGCGGCCCGGAAGCTCATCGAAGACGCGGGCTACGGCCCCTTCTTCACCCACCGGCTGGGCCACGGCTGCGGCCTGGACTGCCACGAGCCGCCGGACAACAGCGCCTCCAGCCCCGCCGTCGCCGAACCGGGGATGGTCTTCTCCGTGGAGCCGGGCATCTACCTGCCCGGCAAGCTGGGCGTGCGCATCGAGGATCTGGTTCTGGTCACCGAGGACGGCTGCGAGGTGCTCAACCACGCCTCCAAGGAGCTGCGCGTGGTGGACTAAACACAAAACTCCCCCGGCATTGCCGGGGGAGTTTTACTTCAGTCCAGGAACTGGATGCCGCCGCCGATAACGCCGTCGCCGATATAGACGCTGAGGGTGGCGTCCATGACCCCCTCCCAAAAATGCTCGTAGTTGGGAAACTCGGCCTTCAGCCGGGCCGCAAACTCCGCCATCTCCTCCGGCGCGCCGCCGTTGGCCACGGCCAGGTTGTACCGTCTGCCGGATTGGAACCGGGCCCTGAGCAGCTCCAGGATCTTGTCCTGCACCTGTCTGCGGCCCCGCACCTTGGCGATGCTCTGGAGCTGTCCGTCGTCCGAGAAGGTGATAATGGGCTTGATGGACAGCATGGTGCCCGCCAGGGCGGTGATGCGGCCGATGCGGCCGCCCCGGCGCAGGTACTCCAGGGTGTCCACCGAGAAGAAAGGGAAGGTGTTTGCCACCAGATGGGGCGCCCGCTCGCGCACCAGGGTATCCCAGGAGGCCCCGGACAGGATCTCCTCCCAGAGCTGAAGCACCATGATGCCGATGCCCAGAGAACCGCTCCTGGAGTCAAAGACGGCGATCTCCAGATCGTCCCGCTGTCCGGCCTGGAGGCGCACCATGTTGTAGGTGCCGGACAGGCCGGAGGAGAGCATGACGGCGATCACCCTCTCATACCCGTCGGCACGGATCTGATCCAGCGTGTCGCTGACCACGCCGCCCTCGGGCAGCGAGGTGCGGGGCAGCTCTCCCCGGTGGAGCCGCTCATATACCCCCTCGGCGGTGATGTCCACCCCGTCGGAGTACTCGCCGTCCTCACAGCGGATTTTCAGCGGCACCACATAGATGGGCTTACCCTCCCGCATCGGGGCGGGCAGATCCGCCGTGGAGTCGGTGAGCAGCGCAATCTTTTCCGGATTTGACAAGGCAATCATCCTATTCTATAATCAGAGTGGCAAAACCCGCATAACATCGTTATGTCACTATTATAGCGGCTGAATACCAGCCGTGTCAAGGGGAAGGAGGGACAATCCATGGACTACCGCCAGCGTCGGAAGGAGCAGGCGCAGCAGACCGAGCAGGCCATTCTCCAGGCCGCCATGGAGCTGGCCCGTGAAAACAGCTTTGACAAGGTTTCCGTCCGGGATATCTGCCAGCGGGCTGGCATTACCACCGGCGCCTTTTACCACCACTTCCGTTCCAAGGAGGATCTGCTCTCCCGTGGCTTTTCCCCCCTAGACCGGTACATGGAGGAGGCCCTGTCCGGCCACGAGACTGACGCCCCGCCCCAGCGGCTTTGGCTGATTCTCTCCACCTACGCCTCCTTCATTGAGGCCCAGGGCTGGGAGCTGGTGGCCCGCTATTACCAGCGGCGGCTGGACGCCCCTGACGACGCATCCTCCATGGATCCCACCCGCTACACGCTGCGCGCCATGCTCGACTGCCTGCGCCAGGCGGAGGAGGAGGGCGCCCTTCTGCCCGGCTGGTCGGTAGAGTGGACGGCCGATTTCTTTTTCCGCCACTTCCGCGGCGTGGTCATCGACTGGGTGCTCCACCGGGGCTCTTACCCATTATTGCCCAAGCTGGAGCAGGACTACACCCTGCTCCGGGAGATTTTTCAGACCAAATAGCCGGAGGGCCTGGACGCGTTGGTCGGGCCCTCCTTTTTTACCCCCGGATGCCGGGGAAGCGGCCGCGGACGGTATCCGCCGCCGTAATCGGGCGGATGACCCGAGCCGGATTGCCGGCGGCAAAGGAGCCCGCAGGGATGTCTCGGGTCACTACGCTCCCCGCTCCGATGACGCAGTTCTCCCCGATGGTCACGCCGGGGCAGACCACCACATTTGCCCCGAACCAGCAGTCGTGTCCGATGGTCACGGGCTTGGCATAGCACAAAAACCGCTCCACCCCATCGTCGCACACCATCCCCCGGCGCTCGTCGGGCAGCATGGGGTGCATGGGCGTCACGATCGTCACGTTGGGTCCGAAGTTGCAGTGGTCGCCGATGGTCACAGGGGCGTCGTCCTGGACGGTGAAGTTGAAGTTCATGAAGCAATGGTTTCCCCACCCGGGTGTGGCAGCCGTAGTGAAAGCGCACCGGCCCCAGCATACACACGCCTTCCCCCAGCTCCCCCAGCAGCTCCCGGAGAATCGCCTCCCGCACCTCTGCATCGTCCTCAAACGTCTCATTATACTTCTGGCTGAGCCGGTGGGCTCTCCGCTTCTTCTCCACCAGCTCCGGCTCCTCTGAGGCAAACAAGCCCCCCCCCCGGAAGATACGTTCCTCCTCGGTCATCCTTCCTCACTCTCTTCCAGCCGTCCGCAGCAGAAGCCGGAGCGCCTCTTCCCGCTCGGGGGCAAAGAAAAAGTCGCTCCCGTGGTTGGACTCATAGATAAAATCCCGCAGAGGCTTGCTAGTATAGCAGGAAAAGTCTCCGTAGACGGCCATTTTGATCCGGTACTGGATGAATTTCTCCAAAATCTCCCCCGCCAGGCCGGTGCTGAGGATGAAAAAGTCCTCGGCCACCGCCGCCTTGTCCACCAGCAGGGCGGAGGCCCCGGCCTCATGGCGCGCCGTCATGGCCAGCTCCAGGGCCGACGGCGCATCCACAATGCGCTTCTCCGGCCCGGTCAGCTCCGCCACCGGGATCCCGTCC
>ENA-OQIL01000421-OQIL01000421.1-human-gut-metagenome-genome-assembly--contig:-NODE-421-length-15328-cov-4.611341_pt1 | contig 15328 bp, 12 predicted proteins | sample MGYA00242583_ERZ504748 | MGnify/ENA primary metagenome ERZ504748 (study PRJEB26092, sample SAMD00036191) | human gut metagenome | host: Homo sapiens | study: EMG produced TPA metagenomics assembly of...
ACCCAATTTCCACCTTGCTGACGGTACAGCTCCTGCATTTTGATCAATTGAACCTCGTACTTCTTTTCTGCGTCCGCCAGAATTTGACGGGCCTGATTTTTTTCCTGAATCCGGTTTAATTCAATCCGCTTTCTGGCCCTGGCTAAATAATTCTCGCGGATTCGTTCTTTTGTCTCCGCGATTTCCTGGGCGGACAGGGCCTTGCTGCGTTTAGCCTCTTCGGTAATTTCTTGGGCTTTTTCGTCCATATCCACTATTTTTTTTATCATATCCTGCATGGTAAAAGCACCTCCTAAAAGGACAGCGCAGGGAATTTTCCCAAATACAATTCCCTGCGCCTCTCTGCGCGTCTTTCAAATATTATTGTTTTACTAACTCAGATTATAGTCCTAAAAGTCAAATTGTTCAAGCGGTCAAATAAATTTTTATAGGAATGCCATAAAATAAAGAACTAGGTCAAAAATATTTGGCAGGAAAAATTAACAGTGAAAATTAATTTTTTAAGCTTTGCAGGGGAGCGGGGATTCTTCCGCCCCGGTGAATGAATTTAGCGGGAGAGCAAGGGTTGACCTCCATGACCGGGCCTTCGCCAAGCAGTCCGCCAAAGCTTAATTCATCGCCGGCTTTTTTGCCGATGGCGGGAATTACCCGCACAGCGGTGGTTTTGGAGTTCACCATGCCGATGGCGGCTTCGTCGGCGATGATCCCCGAAATAACCTCAGAAGAAGTATCCCCTGGGATAGCGATCATATCCAGGCCCACGGAACAGACGGCGGTCATCGCTTCCAGCTTGGTCAGGCTCAGGGCGCCGGTCCGCGCGGCGTGAATCATTCCGGCATCCTCAGTGACCGGAATAAAAGCGCCGGAAAGGCCGCCTACATGTGAGGAGGCCATTACGCCGCCCTTTTTCACAGCGTCGTTGAGCAGGGCCAGACAGGCGGTGGTGCCGTGAGCGCCGCAGGTTTCCAAACCCATTTCCTCCAGAATATGCGCCACGGAGTCGCCAATGGCGGGAGTGGGGGCCAGGGAAAGATCGATAATGCCATAGGGCACGCAAAGCCTGCGGGAAGCCTCCTGGGCGACCAGCTGGCCCATCCGGGTGATTTTAAAGGCGGTCTTTTTTATGATATTGGCGATTTCCGTAATATCGCAGCCTGTGCCGGCCTTCGCAAGGGCGGCCCGCACCACGCCGGGACCGGAAACGCCTACGTTTACCACACAGTCCGGCTCTCCCACGCCGTGGAAGGCGCCTGCCATGAAGGGATTGTCCTCTGGAGCGTTGCAGAATACCACCAGCTTGGCCGCGCCGATGCAGTCCCGGTCGGCGGTGCGCTCCGCGGTTTCTCGAATGATTTTTCCCATTTTTTCCACTGCGTCCATGTTGATGCCGGCCTTCGTGGAGCCGATATTTACGGAAGAGCATACGTGCTCCGTCACGTCCAGGGCCTCGGGAATGCTTTCGATCAGGGCATAGTCGCCGGGGCCAAAGCCCTTCTGCACCAGAGCGGAGTAGCCGCCCAGGAAATTGACGCCGGTGCTTTGGGCGGCTCTTTCCAGGGCTTTGGCCATTTTTACCGGATTTTGGGCTTGATGGGCGGCGGCGATCAGGGAGACGGGAGTCACCGAGATCCGCTTATGGATGATAGGGATTCCATACTCCTTGCTGATGTCCTCGCCGGTTTTCACCAGATCGCCCGCATAGCGGCAGATTTTGTCGTAAATATGGTCGCAGGTGCTTTCTATGCCGCCGCCAATGCAGTCCAGCAAGGAAATCCCCATGGTAATGGTACGTACGTCCAGGTTTTCATCATCAATCATGGTGATAGTTTCTAAGATATCGCGGGTGTTCATCATAACAGTAAGCCGTTCCTTTCCCGTTTTAGATTCTGTGCATGGAGTTGAAAATATCCTCGTGCATGACATGGATTTTTAAGCCTTCCTGCTCTCCTAAGGCGGTCATCTGATCGACCAGCTCGTTAAAGGGAACTGTGGCTTTTTCCAAATCCACCAGCATAATCATAGCGAAAAGATCCTGCAGAATCGATTGGGTTACCTCGGTGACGTTTACGTTTTCTTTCGCGCAAACCGCCGAAACCTTTGCCAAAATACCCACCATATCCTTGCCGATTACCGTAATTACCGCTCTCATGAAGCGTACCTCCCGAACATATCATAGTTTCATTGTAATCCTTTTTATTATGAACGGAAACCTTTGGACTGTCAAGCGAAAACCAGAGAGGCAGAGGGGGTTTAACATCTCTTTAACCAGATTTCACAAAATGATACAGATTTTTAGGGGAAACCAGGTGGATTCCTGCCAGAAAGAAGCCTAGGCATTCTAAACGGCGTGTGATATAATAAATATAAATATTGCTGTATTGCCGCAATGCTGAGAAGCAATCCGTCTGTTTTGGCGCAGCTGTCCCTTAAGATGATTTGCGGCGGAACAGATAGTAAGACGCAAAGCGCGTTAAGATACCTATTAAAACGGAGGAAAACTGATGCGTTACCACTATATTTCTGACAGCCATGTCCATTCCGACTGCTCCTTCGACGGAACCGACCCGGTTATGATGATTTGCGAGAGGGCCGCCGCCTTAGGCCTTTACTCCATCGCCGTCACCGATCACTGTGAATGCGATATTTATTATAAAGAGGGCTTTGACCGTTCTGTGGTACAATCCTTTTTTGAGACCAGAAAGGCCAGGGCGGTGTTTTACGGCAGGCTTCAGGTATACGCCGGCATCGAGCTGGGCCAGCCCATCACCGATCCGAAAGCGACCCGGGAGGCCTTGTCCGCCGGCGCCTTCGATTTTGTGCTGGCTTCGGTACATAATCTGCCTGGCCAAAAAGACTTTTATTATTTGAATTATACAGATGAGAATGTGGACCCCCTGCTCAGCGATTATTTTGACCATGTGCTTCAGGTGGCAAAGTGGGGGCAGTTTGATTCCCTGGCCCATTTAACCTATCCTCTACGCTATATACTGGCCCAGCCGGGACTCAGGGTGGAGCTGTCCAAATACCGAGAGAAAATCGACGCTGTTTTGCTGGAGCTGATTCAGCAGAAAAAGGCTTTGGAGGTGAATACCTCCGGCCTTCGCCAGCAGATCGGCGATACTCTTCCAGACGCTGGGATCGTCCGCCGTTTTTACGAGCTGGGAGGAACCTATGTGACGCTGGGGTCGGACGCTCACCGCTGGGCGGATGTGTCCGCCGGCATTGAAGAGGCCATGTCCATGATCTATAAAACCGGCTTCCGGCATTATACGATTTATTCCAAGCGAGAGCCTCGATTGGTGCCGATTGAGTAGACAAAAAAGTGGAAAAGGAGTATAATATAGGCTAATTATCAGCCGGACGGCAGGTTCAGGCTGATGGTTGGCTTATTTTATAAATAAAACATAAATTTGAAAGGAATGATACCAAGATGAATGATTTGCTTACCCTTCTCAGTGAGAACGCCCGTCTCACCGCGGCGCAGCTGGCCGTAATGCTGAATAAAACAGAGGCGGAAGTAGCGGCGGCGGTCAAAAGCTACGAGGAAAGCGGCGTCATCAAGGGATATAAGGCGCTGATCGATTGGGACAAAGCGCCGGTAAAGTCGGCCTCCGCCATTATTGAGCTGAAGGTGACTCCGAAAAAGGAGACCGGCTTTGACGAGATCGCCAGGCGGGTAATGGCTTTCGATGAGGTGGAGAGCGTCTATTTAATGGCGGGAGCCTACGATTTCGCTGTGATCGTCCGGGCGGCGACTATTCAGGATATCGCTATGTTCGTGGCAAAGCGTTTGTCCACCTTGGATTCCGTTATTTCCACAGCCACTCATTTTGTGCTGACCAGGTATAAGGATTCGGGAATGATCCTCTGTGATGACGGTGATGTTGATGAAAGAGGGGATATGTGGCTGTGATTGATTACCAGCAGTTTATGAACGACCGGATCCAGAAGGTAAAGCCTTCGGGCATCCGACGTTTTTTCGATATCGCTAACGAAATGGACCATGTGATTTCCCTGTCCATCGGCGAGCCGGATTTTTTCCACGCCCTGGCACGTCCGCCAGGCGGGAATCGAATCACTGGAAAAGGGAAGAACCTGGTATACCCCAAACCGGGGATTTGCCGAGCTTCGTCAGGAAATCTGCAATTATTTTCAACGGCGTTTTCATGTTTCCTATGACGCTTCCTCCGATGTTCTGGTGACGGTGGGAGGCAGCGAGGCGATCGACCTGGCCATCCGCACCATCATCGCCCCTGGCGACGAGGTGCTGATTCCCCAGCCCTGCTTTGTCTGTTACGAGCCGATGGTGCAGATGGCCCAGGGGGTGCCGGTGATCATTGAAACCAAGGAGGAAAACAGCTTCCGTCTGACGCCGGAGGAGCTGCTTTCCCATATCAGCCCAAAAACAAAAATGCTTATTCTGCCTTATCCCAACAATCCCACCGGCGGCGTGATGCGCCGCCAGGATTTGGAAAAGGTGGCCGAAATTGTCCGGGAACGTAATTTATTCGTCCTTTCCGACGAGATTTACGGCGAACTGACTTACGGCGGCGAGCCTCATGTCTCTTTCGCGGAAGTTCAGGACATGAAGGAGCGCACCGTGGTGATCAGCGGCTTTTCGAAGGCTTACGCTATGACGGGATGGCGGCTTGGCTACGCCTTGGGGCCGAGCCCGATCATCGGCCAGATGACTAAGCTGCACCAGTACGCGATTATGAGCGCTCCCACCACGGCCCAGTACGCGGCGATTGAGGCGCTGAAAAACGGAGACGAGGATATTGAGTATATGCGCCGGCAGTACGATATGCGCCGCCGGCTGCTGGTAGACGGCCTGCGGGAAATGGGCCTTTCCTGCTTTGAGCCGGAGGGAGCGTTTTATGTGTTCCCCTGCATTAAAAGCACAGGCCTTTCCTCCGAGGAATTCTGCGAGCGGCTGATCTACTCCGAGCGGGTGGCGGTGGTGCCCGGCACCGCATTCGGAGAGTGCGGAGAAGGGTTCATCCGGGTCAGCTATTCCTACTCCCTAAAGCATCTTACCGAAGCTCTGGGGCGGATGAAGCGATTTGTCGCCTCGCTGCGGAATGAAGGGGGAGAAAAATGAAGCTGACGGTAAACGCGCCGGCAAAGATCAACCTGACCCTGGATATTATCGGCAGGCGCAACGACGGCTACCATTTGGTAAAAATGCTGATGCAGTCGGTAGACGTGTGCGACACGGTAACGGTTTGGGATGATGCGGACAGCCCTATTCAGGTGTTTTGCAACCGGGAGGAAATCCCGGTGTCGGAAGCCAATACCGCTTACCGGGCGGCACAGGCCTTTTTTGAGGCGGCCAAAATAGAGAATCCGTGCATTGGAATCAAGATCAAAAAGAGGATTCCCATGGCGGCTGGACTGGCGGGAGGAAGCGCCGACGCCGCCGCGGTCATTGTAGCGCTGGACCGTATGTTTGAGACCAGGCTCTCTGAGGCTGAGCTGACGGATATCGGAGAAAGGGTTGGCGCGGATGTGCCGTTCTGCATCTTCGGAGGCACCATGCTGGCGGAGGGAATCGGCACGATTCTGACGCCTCTGCCGGATTTGCCGGACTGCTATATCGTGCTTTCCAAGCCGGAAATTTCCGTTTCCACCCAAAAGGCTTACTCTTTGGCGGATAAGCATCTGTTGTGGGAAAGCCCTGAAACTGACGACGCAGTGGAAGCGGTGTGCAACGGCGATATAGAGGAAGTTGCCAACTGTATCTATAATAAATTTGAAAAAGTCTTAAACCTGCCGGAGGTAGCCTCTATCAAGCGGATGATGCTGGAAGCCGGCGCCTTAAACGCGGGGATGAGCGGCAGCGGGCCGACGGTATTCGGTATTTTTAAGGACAAAGGCATGGCGGAGGGCTGCGCCCGCTCCTTGGAGGAATACTGCGACCAGGTGTTTGTGTGCCGTCCGGTCTCAAAGGGCTGTGAGATTGTGGATTAGCGCTTGTATAAAAATGGAAAAAACCGTCCATACTCAGACAGAAATGTTTGAAAGGACGGTTTTTTTGATGAAATCTTTGAGGAAGCCCTTGTTCTCGAAAAAGAAAACATATTTGTCAGTGCTGGAAAAATCACTGCTTCTGGGCCTGCTTCTCAGCTTTTTACTTACTATGACGGGCTTTTCCGGCCAGTGCGAGGCAATTGAAAACCAGGTGTTCCGGTTCCATGTGCTGGCCAATTCCGATTCTCAGGAGGATCAGGCGTTGAAATTAAAGGTCAGGGACCGGGTTTTGGAATATTCCGAGGGATTATTTCAGAATGCTCAGACCCGGGAAGAGGCAGAAGCCTTAGCCGCCGCCCATTTACAGGAGCTGTGTCAGGCCGCTCAGGATGAGGTTTACCGCCAGGGCTACGATTATCCGGTAAAAGCGGAAATTACCAATATGTTTTTCGATACCCGGGAATACGAAACCGTGACGCTGCCCGCCGGCTGCTATGACGCCTTGAGAATCACGATCGGAGAGGCTGAGGGCCATAACTGGTGGTGCGTCATGTTCCCGCCTATGTGCCTGCCGGCGGCGGAAGAAAGCCAGGAGCTTGACGACGTGCTCAGCGAGTCCCAGATGGAAGTAGTAGAAAACGGGGATAAATACCAGGTGAAATTTTTCGCGGTGGAGCTGTTTGAGAAAGTCAAAAATTGGTTTCAGGACCGATAGCTTTTCCCGGCTAAAATATGCTATAATAATCTCGCGCTATGGAAAGCGTCAGAGCCGGAAACAAATGGAGGGAATAGGCCGTGTCCTCAAAAGCCGAACCCTTTGGCCGTATCCGGCTTTCGGGATGGCCTGGCGGCTCGCTCGATGACGGTAGAAAATTCGGGATTCGCCGCGGGCAGAAGAACGTGTCTGTAGCCGCTGTGCTGCGGCGTTCGGTCAGGCGTGCTAGAGCCGCTTCTTTTCCCTATTTTTATTAGATAAAATATAAAAATGAAATGTTTTGCGGATTTATACAAATGAAACCTGTCTGAAACGGCCTCTGGCGCGTCAGACGCTTACTTAATCATTTTATGGAAAGGCTGAAAGCATTGGCAGCCGGAAAAGCTTTAACTGATAGGAGAAACAGAAAACGGAGGTGGAGCAATGCTGCAATTTGTCGAGGGAACCTCGGGCAGCGGAAAGACGGATACGATTCGGCATATGCTGATGGAGAAAGCAAAAACAGGGGAAGAGAAGCTGCTGCTGTTGGTGCCGGAGCAGAACTCATTTGAAAACGAACGAGCGATGCTCCGCCTGATGGGACCGAAGGAGGCGGGGAGAATCACAGTTACCAGCTTTACCAGAATGGTAGATCTGGTGATGCGCCAAACCGGCGGCCTGGCGGGACGGCGGCTGAACGACAGCGGAAGAAGCATTTTGATGAGCCTGGCGCTGAGCCAGGTAAAAGAGGAGCTGGTTCTTTATCAAAAGCAGAGCGGCTCCCGAGAATTGGTGGAGCTGATGCTGTCGGCGCTGAAGGAATTTAAAATGTGCGGCATCCGGCCGGAGGATCTAAAGGCCGCCGCGGACCGCCTGGAGGAGGGAAACCTAAGGAAAAAATACGGGAAACCGGTCTGGTGATGGCCGCCTATGAGGCATTGGTTTCCCAAAGCTACATAGATCCCCTGGATGACCTGACCAGGCTGAAAAATGTTTTGGAGGCCACCCCCTTTTTTAAGGGATATACGGTGATGGTGGACGCTTTTGCCGGATTTACAGCGCAGGAGCTGGAGGTGCTGTCCCTGGTTCTGCGCCAGGCCAAGGAAACCGTGATTTCCGTTTGTGTGGACCAGGATCCGGCAAAGGATAACGGCATGGGGCTGTTTTCCCCGGTAAAGAAAACCGTGCGCCAGCTCAGGCGGATCGCCAAAGATTATCATATTCCATTGGCGCCGCCGATCCGGCTGCCCCATGGAAAAAGGTTTCAAAATGAGGAACTGAAGCTTCTGGAGCAGGTGATTTACCGCCAGGAGAGGCTGGAAAGCGGGGAGGTTCCCGGGCATATTGTCCTTTATAACGCCTCGGATATTTACGAGGAGGCGGATTTTGTCGCGCGCCGGATTCAAAAGCTGGTCCAGGAGGAAGGCTACCGTTACCGGGAGATCACGGTGATCGCCAGGGAAACGGAGTCTTACCGGGGCGTTCTGGATGCCGCCCTGGAAAGCTATGGGATTCCCTATTTTATGGATCAGCCGGAGCCTTTGGAGGAAAAACCCCTGATGACACTGGTTCTCAGCGCCTTGGAATGTGTTCAGAGCGGCTATCGGTCCGACGAGCTTTTCCGTTTGCTAAAGACCGGATTGACGGAGCTTCAGACAGAGGAAATCGCTGCGCTGGAAAATTACGCGCTTTTGTGGAATCTCAGCGGCAGGCGGTTGGCTGGAGCCGTTTACCATGCATCCCAGGGGATTTTCTCCGGAAATGACGGAAGAGGATCAAAAAAAGCTGGAAGGGCTAAACCGGCTGCGTGAAACGGTTATGGAGCCGCTGGCTCAATTTGAGGAAAGCCTGCGTTCCGGAACAGGAAAAGGCATCGCCTATGGAGTTTACCAGCTTTTAGAACGCCTGAACGCGGCCCAGAATATCCGGCGGATGGCCGACGAATTGGAAAATATGGGAGAATGGAACCTTGCCCAGGAGCAAATCCGCCTGTGGGACATGCTGATGGAAATTCTGGATCAAATGGCCCTGGTACTGAAGGAGCAGCATTTGTCTCCCAGACGGTGGTCGGAGCTGTTTCAGCTGGTGGTGCAAAGCGAGGAGATCGCTTTTATTCCCCAGGGAGTAGATGAGGTTTCGGTAGGCGGCGCGGACCGTTCCCGGCCTGCCGCCCCAAGAGCGGTGTTCCTGATCGGCGCGGAAGAAGGGGAGTTCCCCCGGACGCCGGTGTCCGCCGGCGTTTTCAGCGACGCGGAGCGGCGGCTGATGATCTCCATGGGCCTGCCTCTATACGATTCCCTGGAAAAGCTGGCTGTAGAGGAAAGATACCTGGCCTATATGGCGGCGGTTTCCCCCTCGGAGAGGCTGTTCGTCTCCTATGCCAGCTCCGACCTGTCCGGCGGGGCGAGATCGCCATCCTCCCTGGTGCGGGAGGTTCGGAAGATTTTCCCCGAATGTCCGGTGGCGGATCGCTCCCAGGAGGCTTTCTCTGATTTGCTTTGGTCGCCGGAGCCCGCTTTTGAGCTTGCCGCCAGTCTGTGGCGGGAGCCTTCGGAAAGAGAGGAAACCCTAAAGCGCTATTTCGGCGGCCTGCCGGAATATCAGGATCGTTTGGAGGCCGTCGGCCGGGCGGCCTCAGAAGAGCCTATCGCCTTTCAAAATCCTGAGAACGCTCAAAAGCTGTTCGGCTCCAATCTGCGGGTTTCCGCCTCGCAGATTGAAAAGTATTATCTATGCCGCTTCCAGTATTTCTGCCGGTACGGCCTGGGAGCGAAGGAAAGAAAGCCGGCGGTGTTCGACGCTTTGGAATACGGAAGCGTGATGCACTACCTGCTGGAAAATATGCTCCGGGCTTTCAGCGGAGAGGCTCTGGCATCCATGAAAAAGCAGGAGCTGCTTGCGGAAATCCGCAGGCTTTTAGATAGTTATGTGGAAACAAACCTGGGGGGATGGGAAGAAAAATCTCCCCGCTTCCGATATCTGCTAGCGCGGCTGGCGGATACGGCCCAAATGCTCCTTTCCCATCTGGGAAAGGAGCTGGCGCAAAGCGATTTTGTGCCAGCGGATTTTGAACTGTCCATCGGGAAAGGAAAGGAGCTGGAGCCTCTGGTGCTGGAAATCCCGGGCGGAGGCCAGATTTCCGTGGAGGGAAAGATCGACCGGGTGGATGTGATGGAAAAGCCCTCCGGGAAATACATAAGAGTGGTGGATTATAAAACCGGCAGTAAGGATTTTAAGCTTTCCGATGTGCTGTATGGCTTGAATATGCAGATGCTGCTATATTTAGATACGGTTTGGAAAAACGGAAAAAGCCGTTACGGAAGCGTCCTTCCGGCGGGAATTCTATACGTCCCCGCGGCGAGGCCGTCTGTTTCCGCCCAGTGGGGGGACAGCGGCGAGAAGCTGGAAAAGGAAAGAGATAAAAAGCTGCGGATGAACGGTTTGGTGCTGGATGATCCCGAAGTGATCACCGGCATGGAAAAGCAGGCCCAGGGCGTGTTTATTCCGGTGGCCCTGAAGAACGGGGAGCCCGCCAAGCTGGACAGCGTGGCGAACCTGGCTCAGCTTGGGGCCTTAACCAAGAAAATGGAAAAGCTGGTGGTGGATATGGCCTGCTCTCTGCGACAGGGAGACGTGGATGCCGAACCAGCCGCCGGAGAATACGACGCCTGCGCCTATTGCCCCTACGGCCCGGTGTGCGGCCATGAGCCGGAGGGAAGAAGCAGGCTGGTCGAGAAGCTGGACCGGAACCAGGTGATGGCTGCGGTTCAGGAGGAAGCGCAGGAAAAGGAGGAGGCCTATGAGCAAACGAAATTGGACTGAAAGCCAGCGGTGGGCCATCTCCGCCAGAAATGGAAGCCTGCTGGTTTCCGCGGCGGCGGGCAGCGGGAAAACGGCGGTTTTGGTGCAGCGGGTGATCGAGCGGCTGACCGACCCTGAGAGGCCTTGCGACGCCGACCGGCTGTTGATTGTCACCTTTACCAATGCCGCCGCTGCGGAAATGAAAGAGAGGATTTCAGCGGCTATCGGAGAGCTTTTGCAGGCAGATCCGGCGAACGCCCAGCTTCAGCGCCAGCAGATTCTGCTGAACCGCGCCCATATCAGCACGATTCACAGCTTTTGCAATGAGCTGGTGCGGGAAAATTTCTATAAGCTGGATATCTCTCCGGATTTCCGGATTTCCGATTCCGCTGAAATGACCCTTCTCCGCCAGGAGGCGATGGATGAGGTCATGGAGGAACTGTACGCCAAGGAGGACGGAAGCTTTCAAGGCCTTTCCGACGCTTTCAGCTTTGGGCGGGATGACCGCCGGCTGATGGAAACGGTTGAAACTTTATATGACTTTATCCGGTCTCATCCTTTTCCGGAACGGTGGCTGGACGAAAAGGAAGCCATGTACCGGGCGGATCTTCCGGCAGGCGAGACCCAGTGGGGAAAAATCATATTGGATTATGCCCAAAGCGCCGTGGACTACATGGCGGCGCTGACCCAAAATTCTCTTTCCGTGATGGAGGATGATGAAAAAATATCCGCGGCGTATCGCGAGGCCTTTTTGGAGGATTTGTCATCCCTGGAGGAGCTGCGGGACAGAATCGTATCCAAGGATTGGAACCGCATCGCTGCCGGGGTTCGGGCTTTTGGCTTCGCTAAGCTGAAGGCACTGAGAGGCTATCGCGACGATCCCCTTAAGCTGCGGATCGCCGGCAGCCGGGATACTGTCAAAAGCGTGTTTAAAAAGCTGGCGTCCTTATTTCAGGAGGATGAGGAAAAATGCCGGCAGGATATCCGCAGGCTGGTGCCTGTTGTGAGTGAATTATTCGGCGCGGTTAAGCGGTTCTCCCGAAGGCTGGACGAGAAAAAGCAGCAGAAGCGTTTGGCGGATTTTGGGGATTTGGAGCACTGGGCGCTGCGGCTTCTGGTCCGGCAGACGGAAGAAGGATGGCGGCGGACCGAGGATGCCCGGCTTTTGGCGGAAAGCTTCGACGAGGTAATGGTGGATGAGTATCAGGATACCAATGAGGCCCAGGATATGATCTTCCGAGCGATCAGCCGGGAGGAGAAAAACCTTTTTATGGTGGGAGACGTAAAGCAGAGCATTTACCGTTTCCGTCAGGCCATGCCGGAGATCTTTTTACGGCGAAAGGCCAGTTATCCGGACTATGACCCCGAAAAAAATGAGTATCCCGCCAAGGTGAATTTGGATAGAAACTTCCGCAGCCGGCACGGTGTCACCGACGGGGTGAATTTTGTGTTCCGTCAGCTTATGTCTGTGGAAATGGGCGAGATGGAGTACACCAGGGAGGAAGAACTGACGCCCGGCGCTTCTTACCCGGAGCGGGAGGAGGCGGATACGGAGCTTCATATCCTGACCCTTCCCAAGGGGGCGGATATGGATACCCTGGAGGCGGAATATATCGGCAGCCTGATCGCTTCCATGGTGCGCAATGGGGAACTTGTGCAGGACGGCGGAAAACAGCGCCCCGCGGCTTACCGGGATTTCTGTGTGCTGATCCGCAACGCAAACGCTCACGGCGGCGTTTACGCCGCGAAGCTGCGGGAAATGGGAATTCCCGCCTGGTCGGATACGGCGGGCACGTTTTTCGGCACGCCGGAGGTATCCGTGGCCCTGTCCTATCTGCGGGTGCTTGACAACCCGGTGCAGGATATCCCTCTGCTTTCCGTTCTGATCAGCCCGATCTGGGGCTTTACGCCGGATGACCTGGCTCAAATCCGAATGGCCCGCAAGGGAGACGCTTTTTATTTTGCATTAAAGGACGCTGCGGAGCGTCCTGACGTCCTAGGCGCCAGGTGCCGCAGGTTTTTAGAGCATACGGAGGCTTTTCGTAGGCTGGCGGCTACTCTGCCGGCGGACCGGCTGATTCAGCGGCTTTACGAGGCTACCGGATATCCGGCGGTTGCCCAGGCCATGCGCCAGGGAGATTTACGGCTGAACAATCTCCGGCTGCTGATGAAATACGCCCGTGACTATGAGGGCTCTGGATACCAGGGGCTTTCCGGCTTTATCCGCTTTATCGACAGGCTTCAAGAGCAGGACTCCGACCTGGCTCCCGCGGCGGCTCTTTCTGAGAGCGCCAACGTGGTTCGGGTGATGAGTATTCATAAATCCAAGGGACTGGAGTTCCCAATTTGCATTTTAGCCAATACCGCCCGTCAGTTTAATAAGCGCAGGGAGGACATCCTCCTGCATCCGGCTCTGGGCCTGGGAATGAAGCTGCGGGATGAAACCATGACGGTTCAATACGACACCATGCCCAGAGAAGCGGTGTCTCTGGAGATCGAGCGGGGCGGGATGAGCGAGGAACTCCGCGTGCTGTACGTAGCCATGACCAGGGCCAAGGAAAAGCTGGTGATGCTGACCTCCCTGGACGATCCGGTAAAAAACCTGGGAAAATTAGGCGCTCAGCTGACGGACAGCAAGGCCATCTCCCCCTATGTAGTGCGGAGCGCCGGGTCCTTTTCCGACTGGATTCTTTCCTGCGCCTTAAGGCATCCCAGCGGCGGCGGGCTGCGGGAAAAAGCGGGGGTGCTTCCCGGCGTCATGCTGACTGAGGGAGAAAATTGGAAAATCCTTTTGAATCCCGTGCGGGAACAGCAGGAAACGGTAAGCGGCGAGACGGAAAAACGCCGTCAGATACAGGCTGATCCCGAACTGACAGCGCTCCTGCAAAAGCGTTTTTCCTTCGTTTATCCCGGAGAAGCGCTGAAATCCGTCCCGGCTAAGGTGGCGGCCTCCGAGCTTGCGGGAAAGGAAAACGCAAAGGAATATGCCGCAATGTCCCGCCCGGCGTTCCTGACCGGTCAGACCATGACCCCGGCGGAGCGGGGCACAGCGCTGCACTTATATATGCAGTTCGCGGATTACCGATTGGCGAAGCAGGATCCGGAGAAACAGCTCCGCTTTCTTTTGGAAAAAGGCTTTTTGACGCAGGAACAGGCGGAAGCGGTCAGCCTGAAAAAAATTGAGCGCTTTTTTCAAAGCGGGCTTTACCGGCGGATGGAGCAGTCTGAGAACCTCCGGCGGGAAATCCGTTTTACCGTGGAGCTTGCGGCCAGCGAAGTCAATCCAGGCCTGACAGGGCAAAACGGCCGGGAACCGGTGGTGCTCCAGGGAGCGGTGGACTGTGTGTTTGAGGAAAACGGCGGCTTGATTCTGGTGGACTATAAAACCGATTATGTGAAGGAAGAACAGGAACTTAAAAACCGTTACTGCCGGCAGCTTTCCCTTTACGCTCTGGCATTGGAGCAAACCACCGGACTTAAGGTAACGGAGCAGTACCTTTATTCCTTCTCCCTGGGGGAAGCGGTGCGGATAAATTAGAAAAGCGCCGGTGCTGAACAGCCGAACAGCCAGGCGGGCTCATAGGAACGCTGTCAGCACGCGCCTCTGCGTTCGAGGATGATTCAACAGCTTTTCTTAAATTTTATCTTGACAAATCGTAAAGTGTCTGATAAAGTAATAAGGTACAACAAAGCAGAGCAGTGTGTTCTCACCTGTGGGGTTTCGTCCGGCATTGGGTCAATACAGGTAAAGATACTTTTCTTTTCATGAGAGTTTTTTAGGTGTATTGTGCGCGGACGGAGTCATTCTGTCCGCGCTTTGTATTTTTCACAACTATTTGTTATTTTGGAGGTGCGTAACCATCAGCAGCAAGGAACTACAGATCAACGACGAGATCCGGGATAAGGAACTTCGTATTATCGACACGGACGGTTCTCAGTTGGGCATTATGTCAGCCAGCGAGGCTCTTGATAAAGCGGCTGAAAAAAATCTTGACCTGGTTAAGATTTCCCCTATGGCGAAACCGCCGGTCTGCAAAATCATGGACTACGGGAAATACCGCTTTGAACAGGCCAAGCGTGAAAAAGAAGCGCGCAAGAACCAGCGCGTCGTGGAGATCAAAGAGATTCGCCTGACCCCCAATATCGACGTCGGTGACCTGAACACCAAGGTAAAAAACGCCTGCCGTTTCCTTAAGGACGGCGACAAGGTCAAGGTTTCGGTTCGTTTCCGCGGCCGCGAGGTCACGCATGCGTCGCTCGGTCAGGATCTGCTCCATCGCTTCGCGGAACTGTGCTCGGAATGCAGCACGGTAGAAAAGCAGCCCAAGCTCGAAGGCCGCCAGATGCTGATGTTTCTGGCGCCCGCAAAGGACAAGTAAAACCAACGCGCAGATATAGCGCAAATTCAGAGAGGAGCAAAACCTTATGCCTAAGATCAAAACGCACAGCGGTGCAAAAAAGAGATTTTCCGTTACCAAGAACGGTAAGTTCAAGCGCGGTCACGTTGGCAAGCGCCACCTGCTCAACGGCCATGGCAAGACCACTAAGCTGAAGCGCCACCTCCGCAAGGAAGGCTTCGCAGATTCTACCAACGTAGCACAGCTGAAGCGTCTGCTGCCGTACAAGTAAGTTAGAAAACAACATCTTTCATATAGGAGGCAAACACAATGGCAAGAGTTAAGGGCGCAATGATGACCCGTAAAAGAAGAAAGAAGATCCTGAAGCGTGCTAAGGGTTACTGGGGTTCCAAGTCTACCCACTACCGTGTAGCCAACCAGGCTGTAATGAAGAGCCTGAAGTACGCTTACATCGGCCGCAAGCACAAGAAGCGTGACTTCCGTCGTCTGTGGATCACCCCGCATC
>ENA-OQIL01000425-OQIL01000425.1-human-gut-metagenome-genome-assembly--contig:-NODE-425-length-15278-cov-2.257475_pt1 | contig 15278 bp, 19 predicted proteins | sample MGYA00242583_ERZ504748 | MGnify/ENA primary metagenome ERZ504748 (study PRJEB26092, sample SAMD00036191) | human gut metagenome | host: Homo sapiens | study: EMG produced TPA metagenomics assembly of...
GAACGCCGCTGTCGGTAGAGCAGCGCCTCCGACAGGGTGGTCTTTCCCGCGTCCACGTGGGCCAGTATTCCAACGACCAAGCTTGTCCATGCCACTCCTCCGATGCATTCATATACCCGCCGCAGACATCAAGGCGCGGGTAATTTCTCAAACAGTATCAATCATTTCCTGTCTTCCCGTGCAAGGAGGCGCCGCGCACTTGGAACTCTTCACAGATTTTTGTGCAAAAGTTAATCGTTTTCGACAGAATGAAATCATTTTCGTCATAAGAATCTTGACATGTTGGTCAGAGAATTGTATAGTCGATGAAAAGGTCTTCCGGTCCATACCGGAGTATGGTCAACTTGTCCAAAGGCAGCAAGGAGGAATCTGGATGGAAAAACAGGTAAAGAGAATCGGCGTACTCACCAGCGGCGGCGATGCTCCCGGCATGAATGCCGCGGTACGCGCCGTGGTACGTACTGCCATTTGCAAGGGCGTTGAATGCGTCGGCATCCGCAGAGGCTGGAACGGCCTGATCAACAGCGATTTTTTTCCCATGAATGCCGGCAGCGTCAGCCACATCATCGACAAAGGCGGTACGATTCTCTACACTGCCCGCAGTGAAGAATTCCGGGAACCCTCCGGCCGGGCCAAGGCGCTGGATGTCTGCAAGCTGCTGGGGTTGGACGGTCTGGTCGCCATCGGCGGCGACGGTACCTTCCGGGGTGCCCTGGCGCTGTCCGGCAGGCCGCGGAAGCCGGACACTCCCTGCAGGTTGTGGGGATTCCCGCCACCATTGACAACGACATCGGCTGTTCCCCACCTACACCATCGGATTTGATACCGCCTGCAACACGCTGTGGAGTGCATCGATAGCTGCGGACACCATGCAGTCTCACGAACGCTGCTCAGTGGTGGAGGTGATGGGCCGTCATGCCGGTTACCTGGCGCTGTATGTCGGCATCGCCGTGGGTGCCACCGCGTTTATCCCTGAGAGAACGGTGGACTTTGAGCGGGACATTGCCGAGAAGATTCGCCGGGCCCGTTTGGCCGGTACGACCCACTTCATGGTAGTCGTGGCCGAGGCGCCGGCAGTGCCGCGGAAATCGGAAACCGCATCCGGGAGGAAATCGGCCTGGATCCCCGTGTCACCGTTTTGGGACACATCCAGCGGGGCGGTTCTCCCACCGCCCGGGACCGGGAGACCGCCAGCCGTATGGGCTATGAGGCAGTTATGGTTCTGACAGCCGGAAGAGGGAACCGGGTCATTGCCACCCAGGACGGCCGCATTGTGGATCTGGACATGGAAGAGGCTTTGCAGATGAAGAAGTCTTTCCCCATGGACCGCTATCAGATTCTGGAGGCTCTGACCAGCACCGGCAACCGCTCCGAGGGAGACTGACTTGATCAAAAAACGGACCATGCTTTTTCAGCATGGTCCGTTTTTTTTAATCAGCCATTCGCCCTTACACCGCAGGCTTATACGTCCGGTTGGAAAGCCGCCGCTTCCAAATGGACGGCGCGCACAGCAGCAGCATGGGGAAAATCTCCAGCCGTCCCACCAGCATGTTAAAGGAGAGCAGCAGTTTGCTCCAGGGGGAGAATGCAGAAAAGTTCCCCATGGGGCCCACCAGCTCCAGGCCGGGCCCGATGTTGTTAATGCAGGCCGCCAGGGCGGTAAACGTTGTCACCAGATCAAACTGCTCCAGGGACAGCAGCAAAAACGACACGGTAAAGACCAGAATATACACGGTCAAAAAACAGATGCACACCCCGCAGATTCCGGTCCGTCAGGGGCTTGCCCTCAAAACCGGACCGTGGACACCGCATTGGGATGGAGCATCCGGCGCATATCCCCGTAGGACGCCTTGACCAAAATCACGACCCGGGCCACTTTGATGCCGCCGCCGGTGGAGCCGGCGCAGGCGCCGATGAACATCAGCACCACCAAAATTCCTTGGAGAAAGTCGGCCAGGCGTTGAAGTCCGTGGTGGCATATCCCGGTAGTCGTAATGATCGAGGACACCTGGAAAAAGGCGTGGCAGAGACTGGTGGAAACCGAATCGTACAGGTGGGCAATGTCCACCGTGATGGCCACCACCGCCGCCGCAACAATCAGCAGATAGCTGCGCAGTTCCTCGGAATGGAATACATCCCGGAACCGGCGAATCAGCAGGAAATAATACAAATTGAAATTCACGCCGAACAGCAGCATGAAAATACCGATCACAATATCAAAGTAGGGGTTCTGATAGGCACCCACGCTGAGGTTCCGGCAGCTGAAGCCGCCGGTACCGGCGGAGCCGAAGGAGTGAATACATGCGTCAAACAGCGGCATGCCGCCCGCAAGCAGCAGCACAATCTCCACCAGTGTCAGCGCCAGGTAGATGCCATAGAGGATCTTGGCCGTGTCGCTCATGCGGCTGACCAGTTTTCCCACTGTGGGCCCCGGCACTTCCGCCCGCATAATGTGCATCCCATGGCCATCCGACATGGGCAGAATGGCCATGACGAACACCAGCACGCCCATGCCGCCCACCCAGTGGGTGAAGCTGCGCCAGAACAGGCCGCCCCGGGACAGGGACTCCACTTCCGTCAGAATACTGGCGCCGGTGGTAGTAAAGCCGGAGACTGTTTCAAAAAAGGCGTCCACATAAAAAGGAATATCCCCGGAAATGACAAAAGGCAGGGCGCCGAAGGCCGAAACGGCAATCCACGCCAAAGCCACAATTGCCAGACCATCCCGGGCATAGAGGGCGGTACGGGCAGGCCGGCGAACCCCAAGCAGCAGCCCAATGAGCACCAACAGCGCCATGGGAATCAGGAATGGGTAAGCGGCCTCCCCATACAGCAAAGCCACAATCAGCGGCAGCGCCAGCAGAGCCGCCTCCGTCACGAGAATCCGGCCGATTACAAAGCCGATCATCTTGTAATTCAAGTTGCTTCCACCGCCTTCACGCCAGGATGTCGTTGATGTCCTGCAAGGTGGTATCCGTAGTGACCACAATTACATCGTCGTTCAGGCGCAGGGCATCATTGCCGGAGGGGATGACAATACTGCCGTTCTGCCGGACGATTCCCGCCAGCAGCAGGCCGTTTTTCAATTTGAGATCCTTCAGCGGCGTTCCGATAAAGGGTACATCTTTTGTAACACCGAACTCCAGCGCCTCCACCGCGCCGTCCACCAGACGGTGCAGAGTTTTGACCTTGGCGCTGGAGGCACTTTGCATGGCCCGAATATACTGCAAAATCAGCTCCGTGGTGATGGATGCGGCGGACACCACGCTGTCCACCATTCCCTCAGCCGAAACCAGATCCACCAGAGGTTTGCGGTTGATCTTCGCCACAACCTTGCAGTCTCCCGACAGTTTGGCTGCGCTCATGGACATCAGGATATTGGCCTCATCGATGCCGGTGATGGCCACAAAGGCATCGGTACTCTCAATGCCTTCCTCCTGCAGCAGCTCACTGTCTGTTCCGTCTCCCACAATCACCAGAGCCTTGGGCAGCCGTTCGCCCATCTGGATGCACCTTTGTTCATTTTGATCGATGATCTTCACAGACATATTCATCTGCAGCAGTTCCGACGCCAGATAATAGCAGATCTTGCTGGCACCCACAATCATCACCGAGGACGCCCGGTTGCGGAACACGCCCAGATGGCGGAAAAACTGGGAGAGCTGCTCCGGAGAAGCCGTGAGGTAAATCTTATCCCCGGAATGGAGTACAAAATCGCCGGAGGGAATGATCGTCTCCCCCTTGCGGCACACGGCGCAGATCAGCACCCGGACACGAATGTTGTGATACAAATCCGCCAACTGCATGCCATCCAGCGCGGACCGTTCTGCCAGGCGATACTCCACCAGCTCCAGACGTCCCTTGGAGAACGACTCCAGTTTCATAGCCACCGGGAACCGCAGTACCCGGGCGATCTCCCGGGCGGCGGCCTTTTCCGGATTGATGGCCATGGACAATCCCAGTTCCTCCCGCATAAAGCGCAGCTGCTTTTCATACTCCGGATTCCGAATGCGGGCGATGGTATGCTGGACCCCCAGCTTCTTGGCCACCAGGCAGGCCAAGATATTGATCTCGTCACTGGAAGCGGTGGCAATCAACAGCTCCGCCTTGTCCGCCTCAGCCTCTTTTTGCACTTCATAACTGGCGCCATTGCCGCATACGCCCATCACATCATAAATATTAATAATGTTCTCAATCAGCTGGGCATTTTGGTCTATGACAGTGACACGGTTATCCACGGAAAGATGCCGCGTCAGCGCCAGCCCCACCTTTCCGGCACCCACGATGATGATTCTCATATTCCGACCTCATTTGATTATTTAGCCGGCGATCCGCCAGCTTTTAAATAGGTACATAGGATTATATCGAATTCCTTTTCAAAAAGGGAATACCTTTTGCCTCCCCTTTGGCAGAAATTTTATTTCCTCTTACTTTCTGGATTTTTTTGGGCAATCGACAATTTTTTTCTTGACAAACCAGCCTCCCTTGCGTACAATGTCCTTAAATTATTTTAGTTAAATAATTTTAATTAAAATAATTGATATTTCGACATCAAGGAGCATAAAATAATGGAATTCGAGAAAGTGCGCGACATCATTGTGGAAACCCTGGGCTGCGACGCTGAGCAGGTCACTCCTACCGCCTCCCTGGCTGATGACCTGGGTGCTGACTCCCTGGCTTCTGTGGAGCTGGTCATGGCGCTGGAAGAAGCTGCCGGTGTTACCATCGACGATGCTGATGTGGCCAACCTCAAGACCGTGGGCGACATCATGGATTACCTGGCCGCTCACAAGGCCTGATCAAACTCCCAGAGGGGTCTCCCCTCTGGGAAAACACTTTCCATGGAGAAAGGAACCGCCATGACCAACCAAGAAATTTATGATCTGATTGCCTGCTTTGAGCGCAGCTCCCTGCAAACCCTGCGTCTCTCCCGGCAGGATTTTTCCATAGAACTTTCCCGCGGCGGCGCAGCCGCCGCTGCCCCGGCGGCTCCCGCCGCCATGACCGCCCCTGCGGCAGTATCTGCTGCTCCCCGGGAAGCGGACGGTGAAGCCATCACCGCTCCCCTGGTAGGCACATTCTATGCCGCTCCCGCCCCGGATCAGCCTCCCTTTGTCAGCGTGGGTGACCGGGTGAAGAAGGGTCAGACCGTCTGCCTCATCGAGGCCATGAAGATGATGAGCGAGGTCCCGCCCCCTGTGACTGCATCATCGAAGCAGTCCTCAAGGAAAACGGAGAGCTGGCGGCCTTCGGTGAGCCGCTGCTGGCGCTACAAGCCATGCTGAAGCGGGTTCTGATCGCCAACCGGGGCGAGATCGCCCTGCGGGTGCTGCGGGCCTGCCGGGAGCTGGGAATTGAAACCGTGGCCGTCTATTCCCAGGCCGACGCGGAGGCCCTCCACGTCCAGCTGGCTACCCAATCGGTGTGCATCGGTCCGGCCAAGGCCTCCGAAAGCTATCTCAACCAGACCGCTCTGCTCACCGCCGCCCTGGCTACCGGATGCGACGGCATCCATCCCGGCTATGGGTTTTTGTCTGAAAACGCCGACTTTGCCGACGCCTGCGCCGCCGCGGGGCTGACCTTCATCGGTCCCTCCGGCGACACGATCCGCAAAGCCGGCTCCAAGTCTGCGGCCCGCGATCTCATGCGGGCTGCCGGCGTACCGGTAACTCCCGGCTCCGACGGGCCGGTTTCCTCTGTGGAGGAAGCCCTGGCCGCGGCGGAGTCCGTGGGCTATCCGGTGCTGCTCAAAGCCAGTGCCGGCGGCGGCGGCCGTGGTATCCGCCGCTGCGACAACGCCCAGATCCTGCCCGCCGCTTACGCGGAGGCCAAGGCGGAAGCCAAGGCCTGCTTCGGAGACGACGAGATGTACCTGGAGAAGCTGGTTCTGGCCCCCCGGCACATTGAGTTTCAGGTGCTGGCCGACCGGCACGGCAATGTGATCCATCTGGGCGACCGGGACTGCTCCGTTCAGCGGCGCAACCAGAAGCTCATTGAAGAGGCTCCCGCCCGGTGCCTGACTCCGGCCCTGCGGGAAGAGATGGGCCAGGCCGCCGTTCGGGCCGCCCGGGCCGTCAACTATGAGGGCGCCGGTACGGTGGAATTCCTGCTGGACGCTGACGGGGAGCACTTCTATTTTATGGAGATGAATACCCGGATTCAGGTGGAGCACGGCGTCACGGAAATGATCACCGGCGTGGACCTGGTGCGCCAGCAGCTGCGCATTGCCTCCGGCCTTGCCTTGGATGTGGCACAAGAGGATATCCACCTGGAAGGCCATTCCATTGAGTGCCGGATCAATGCGGAAGATCCCACCAAGAACTTCCAGCCCTGTCCCGGCCAGGTATCCTTCCTGCACTTCCCCGGCGGCGCCGGTGTGCGGGTGGACTCCTGCCTGTACAACGGCTGCACCCTTTCCCCCTACTATGATTCCATGGCAGCCAAGCTCCTGGTGCACGCTCCCACCCGGCTGGAGGCCATCCGCAAGATGCGCCGCTGCCTGGAGGAATTCACTCTGGAGGGCTTCCCCACCAACGCGGAGCTGAGCTACCAGATTCTGTACCATCCCATTTTTGTCCGGGGCGGCTGCACCACAGCGTTCCTGGACGAACACCTGCCCGAGCTGCTGGATTTCAGCCGCCGGGTCGAGGAGCATGAGGAGGGCGTATGAACAGCATCTTTGCCAAGCGCCGGGCCCGGCTCCTGGCCATGAAGGCCATCCGGGACAATCACATTCCCGGCGATAAACTGATTACCTGCCCCAAGTGCGGACAGGAAAGCGAACGCAAAACCGTCGCGGAGGGACTATCTGTGTGCCCCAAGTGCGGCTACCACTTCCCCATCGGCGGCTATTACCGCCTGAGCACCATTCTCGATCCCGGCTCTTTCCGGGAACTCAATGAAAAGTATCCCGCGGCAGATCCTCTGTCCTTCCCCGGTTACCGGGCCAAGCTCACCGCCGCCCAGCGCAAGACCGGCCTCACGGAGGCCGCCGTCACGGCCACGGGCACCATCGGCGGTCACAAATGCGTGGTGGGCGTGCTGGACAGCCGCTTCTTCATGGGCAGCATGAGCGCCGCCGTGGGTGAGAAGATCACCCTGGCTATCGAATATGCCGCCAAGAACAAGCTTCCCCTGATCCTGTTCTCCGCCAGCGGCGGCGCCCGGATGCAGGAGGGCATTCTCTCCCTGATGCAGATGGCCAAAACCAGCGCCGCTCTGGCGCGGTTTTCCGATAAGGGGCTGCTGTACATCTCCGTACTGACCGACCCCACCATCGGCGGCGTCACCGCCAGCTTCGCCTCTCTGGGAGACATCATTCTCGCTGAGCCCGGCGCACTCATCGGCTTTGCCGGTCCCCGGGTCATTCAGCAGACCATCGGCGAAACTCTGCCGGAGGGCTTCCAGCGGGCAGAGTATCAGGAAGAGCACGGTTTTGTAGATGCAGTGGTCCCCCGCTCTCAGATGCGGGAGCACGCTTTCCCAGCTGCTCCGGCTCCATGAGAAAGGAGGCCAGCGCATGAGCAATTCCCTCACTGCCGCCGAACGGGTCGCCATTGCCCGCAACCCCCAGCGGCCCAATATCACGGACTACATTGACGGTCTGTTCACCGACTTCTTTGAATGCCGGGGCGACCGTCTTTGCGGCGAGGATGCCGCAATTTTGGGCGGTGTGGCGCTCTTTCACGGCCAGAGCGTCACGGTCATCGGCACCCGGAAGGGCAAGACCCTGGAGGAAAACCTCAAGTGCAACTTCGGCATGCCCAATCCGGAGGGCTATCGCAAGGCCCTGCGGCTGATGCGGCAGGCTGAAAAGTTCCGCCGCCCTGTCATTACGTTGATCGACACCTCCGGTGCCTATCCCGGCCTGGAGGCCGAGGCCCGGGGCCAGGGCGAGGCCATCGCCCGGAACCTCATGGAGATGAGCCGGCTGACTGTTCCGGTCATTGCCATCATCACCGGCGAGGGCAACAGCGGCGGCGCTTTGGCGCTGGGCGTTGCCAACCGCGTTTTGATGATGGAGAATTCCATTTACGCCATTCTCTCCCCCGAGGGCTTCGCCTCCATTCTCTGGAAGGATGCCGGCCGCAGCGCCGAAGCCTGCGACATGATGAAGCTCACCGCACCGGACCTCATGCGTCTGGGTGTGATTGACGACATCATCCCCGAGCCGGAGGGCGGCGCGCATACCGCGCCCGTCCAGGCAATCCGCCAGGTCGACCGCTGCCTGCAGCGGCATCTGGCCGCCCTTGCAAAGGAAAACGGTCCCGCTCTGGCCGCTGCCCGCTACCAGAAATTCAGAAAGATGGGAGCGGCCGCTCCCCAGAAGGAGGAATTATGAGCGGAATCAAAATCCGGGGCACCGGCCGCTGTGTTCCGCAGCACGTCGTTACCAACGACGATATTGCTAAGATCGTGGAAACCAACGACGAGTGGATCACCACCCGTACCGGCATCCGTCGTCGTCACCATTGCGCAAACGGCGAAAACCACATCAGCCTTTGCACCCAGGCGGCCCAGTCCGCCCTGGAGAAGGCAGGCATCCGTCCGGAGGAGATTGGCGTGTGCATCGTGGCTACGCTGACTCCCGATGAGCTGGTACCCGCCGCCGCCTGCACATTGCAGCAGAAACTGGGATTGCCGGAGGACACTCTCTGCTTTGATCTCAATGCCGCCTGTTCAGGTTTTCTTTTCGGTCTGCATACCATGGAGTGCCTGCTGGCCGCTTCTCCCCGGAAGTTCGGGCTGGTACTGGGAGCCGAAGTTCTCAGCCGCATCCTGAATTGGGAAGACCGGGGCACCTGCATTCTCTTCGGCGACGGTGCCGGCGCTGCGGTGGTAGAATGGCGGGCGGAATGGCCCTCTATCAGCGCTGTCGTGGGCACCCGGGGAGACAACAATCTCTTGCGGGTAGCCGGTGTGGAAACTGGTGAGCGCAGCTATATCCAGATGGACGGCACCAAGGTCTTTTAAATTCGCGGTGGAAACCGTTCCCCGCTGCATGGATCAGGTTCTCGCCAAGGCGGGTATTACTGCCGAAGATGTAGACCTCTTCGTTTTCCATCAGGCCAATGCCCGCATTATCGATCTGGCGGTACACAAGTATCACATTCCGCCGGAGAAATACTACAAAAAATATTGCAGAATACGGCAATACCTCTGCCGCCAGTATCCCCCTGGTTCTCAGTGAGCTGCAGGATTTAGGCAAGATCCACAGCGGCAGCCGGGTGCTGGCAGTGGGATTCGGCGGCGGCCTCACCTGGGGCGGCGCGCTGATTGAGTTTGCGTGAGGAGAATACAATGAAAAAGCTCAATGAAATTCTGGGGACCCGTCTCCCCTTCATTCAGGGCGGCATGGCCAACATCGCCACCGGTGAATTTGCCGCCGCCTGTTCCAACGCCGGTGTTCTGGGCATGATTGCCACCGGCGGCTGGGACGGCGACCGCCTGCGCAAGGAGATCCGCCGGGCCAAGGAGCTGACGGACAAGCCCTTCGGCGTCAACCTCATGCTCATGAGCCCTTACGCCGACGACATCGCCCAGATCATTCTGGAGGAGGGCGTTCAGGTGGTTACCACCGGCGCCGGCAATCCCGGCAAGTACATCCCCGCCTGGAAAGAGCAGGGCATCAAGGTGCTGCCCGTGGTCGCTGCGCAGCCCTGGCCAAGCGCCTGTCCCGCTACGGTGTGGACGCTTTCATCGCCGAGGGCACCGAGTCCGGCGGCCATGTGGGCGAGATGACCACCATGGGCCCTGGTTCCCCAGGTCATCGATGCGGTGGACGTCCCCGTGGTGGCAGCCGGCGGCATTGCCGACGGCCGTCAGCTGGCAGCCGCCTTCGCTCTGGGCGCCTGCGGCGCACAGGTGGGCACCTGCCTGCTGGCCAGCGTCGAGTGCCCCATCCATGAAAACTACAAGCAGGCCATCCTCAAGGCCAAGGATTCCGACACCACCGTCACCGGCCGCTCCATCGGCGGCCCCGTCCGGGTGCTGAAAAACAAGATGGCCCGGGAGTATCTGGCACTGGAAAAGCGCGGCGCCACTCTGGAAGAGCTGGAGCAGGTCACTCTGGGCGGCCTGCGCCGGGCTGTGCTGGAAGGCGACGTGGAACACGGCAGCGTCATGGCCGGTCAGGTGGCCGGTATGCTTCATGAGATCAAGCCTGTCAAGCAGATCTTTGAGGAGCTGTACGCACAAAGCCATACGGTGCTGGAGGCTGTGGGCAAGGAATGGCTGTAACCATCCGGGGAAAAACTCTCCCCCTTCCGATTCTGCAAGGCGGCATGGGCGTAGGAATCAGCCTGGACCGTCTGGCCGGTGCCGTGGCCGCCGCCGGCGGCATGGGCACCATCTCCACCGCTGTTTGCGGCTTCCGGGAGCCGGATTTTGCCGCTGACCCCAAAGGCGCCAACCTGCGGGCCCTGGCCGCGCAGGTCCGGCGGGCCAGGGAACTGGCCCGTGGCGCGGGAATGGTAGCCATCAATGCCATGGTCGCCACCACCCAGTATGCCGACAGCATCCGCACGGCGCTGCGCGCCGGCGTGGATGCCGTAGTATGCGGCGCAGGTCTTCCCAAAGACCTGCCCGGCATTGCCGCTCAGGTACCGGAAAGCGACGCCGCCATTGCCCCCATCGTCAGCAGCGGCCGCGCCGCCACCCTGATCTGCCGCCTGTGGGATAAGCACTACCAGAGGGTTCCGGACTTTGTGGTCCTGGAAGGCCCCTTGGCCGGTGGTCATCTGGGCTTTTCCAAGGAGGAAGCCCAGCAGGCGCAGGCCGGACATCCCCGCCCCCTGCTGGAGCTTTTGCAGGAGGTCCTCACCGCATTGGAGCCCTTCCGGCAGAAGTACGGCCGGGATATCCCGGTATTTGTGGCCGGCGGGATCAAAACGGCGCCGAGATGCGCCGTTACACTGACGCCGGTGCTGCCGGCGCACAGTTTGCCACCCGCTTTATCGCTACGCAGGAGTGCGATGCCGACGAAGGCTACAAACAAGCCCTCCTGCATGCCAAGCCCGAGGACATCACCATCGTGCAAAGTCCTGTGGGCATGCCGGGCCGGGCACTGCACAGCCCTCTGATCCAGAGGGTGGAGGCAGGCACGCAGCCGCCGGTGGACCGGTGTATCCGGTGCCTCTCCGCCTGCGACCCCAAAACCGCCCCCTACTGCATTTCCAAGGCCCTGATGGCCGCTGCCCGGGGCGATTGGGAAAACGGGCTGTTCTTCTGCGGCGCAGGTGCCGGGGAGATCAACACCCTCTCCACGGTCCAGGAGCAGATGGACCAGATCATGAATGAATGGAGGACCGCGCCATGAAGCTCGGTTTCTTATATGCCGGACAGGGCAGCCAGCACCCCGGAATGGGAGCAGACCTGTACGAAGCGTATCCCGCCTTCCGCGCCGTCATCGACAGCGCCCAGGTGGACTTTGACCTCAAGGAGGTCTCCTTTACCGATTCTCAGGGAGTCATCAATCAGACCCGCTATACCCAGCCCTGCATGGTGGCCTTTGCCGCCGGTCTGACCGCTGTGCTGCGGGAGCAGGGCGTGACCCCCGCTGTGGCGGCAGGTCTTTCCCTGGGCGAGTACTCCGCCCTGCACGCTGCTGGTGTGTTTGACGCCGCCCAGGCCGTCAAGCTGGTTGCCTTCCGCGGCAAGGCCATGGAAGAGGCTGCCGCAGGCCGGGAGAGCGCCATGATCGCGGTTCTGGGCCTGGACCGGGCTCCTTTGCAGGAAGCCTGCGAGGAAGCCGGTTCCCTGGGCTGCGTGGTGATTGCCAACTATAACTGCCCCGGCCAGCTGGTCATCGGCGGCGAGAAGGCCGCCGTGGAGAAGGCAGCCGCGCTGGCCAAGGAAAAGGGCGCCAAGCGGTGCCTGCCCCTCAAGGTCAGCGGCCCCTTCCATACACCTCTGATGGCGCCCGCAGGCGCGGCCCTGGAGGAGTATTTCCGTTCCGTCACCTTCGCCCAGCCCCAGATCCCCGTGATCTTCAACTGCCTGGGCGACGTCAAGGGCGACGACGTCACCATTCCGGAGCTGCTGGTGCGTCAGGTACAAAGCAGCGTGTTTATGGAGGATTCCATCCGTAAGATGGCCGCCATGGACCTGGACGCTCTGGTGGAGATCGGCCCCGGCAAGGCCCTGAGCGGCTTTGTCAAGAAGACTGTCCCCGATCTGCCCGTCTACGCTGTGGAAACCGTGGCCGACGTGGAAGCTCTGGTACAGAAGGTAAAGGAGGAGCAGGTATGAATTTTTCCGGAAAAACCGCCATTGTCACCGGCGGCAGCCGGGGCATCGGCCGTGCCGTGTGCCTGGAGCTGGCCCGCGGCGGTGCCAACGTGGTGCTCTGCTATGCAGGCAACGAGGAAGCCGCCCGTGCCACTGCCGCTGAGTGCGAGGCGCTGGGTGCCTCCGTACTGACGGTGAAGTGTGATGTCTCCGACAGCGCCCAAGTCAAAACTCTGGTGGACAGCGCCATCACCGCCTATGGCCGGGTGGATATTCTGGTCAATAACGCCGGCATCACCCGGGATGGTCTGCTGATGACCATGAAGGAAGAGGACTTTGACGCCGTGGCCGCCACCAATCTCAAGGGCACCTTTTTGTGCATGAAGGCCGTGGCCCGTCAGATGATGCGCCAGCGCTACGGCCGGATTGTGAATCTGAGCAGCGTGGTGGGCGTCCGGGGCAACGCCGGACAGGTCAACTACGCCGCCAGCAAGGCCGGCGTCATCGGCATGACCAAGTCTCTGGCCAAGGAGCTGGCCTCCCGGGGGCGTGACGGTCAATGCCATCGCCCCCGGCTTCATCGAAACCGACATGACCGCTGCCATGCCGGAAGCCGCCAAGACTGCCACCCTGGCCTCCATCCCCATGGGACGTCTGGGCCAGGCGGAGGACGTGGCCCGGGCCATCGCCTTCCTGGCGGCGGAGGAGTCCGGTTATATCACCGGCCAGGTACTGTGCGTGGACGGCGGCATGGCCATGTAATGCGGCCGGTGACTCCCCCCGCATTTTCCGGTATTGTCCGCGGCTCCTGCCGCATTCCCTGCGGTCTGAGCAGCAATCCGCCCACTCTGTACCGCCATTTTATCCGATTGATTTCACAGGAGGTTACCACTATGGATCGACGCAGAGTCGTCATCACCGGCCTGGGGGCCGTCACCCCCATTGGCCTTACCGCGCTGGAGAGCTGGCAGGCCGTGAAGAACGGCGTGTGCGGCGTGGCGCCTATCACCCAGTTTGACCCTTCCGGAATGAAGGTGAAGCTGGCGGCTGAAGTGAAAGGCTTTGAAGCCGAAACTCTGCTGGGCCGCCAGGAGGCCAAGCGCATGGGCCGGTTCACGCAGTTTGCTGTAGTGGCCGCCCGGGAGGCCATTTCCGACGCCGGCTTTGACATCAAGAATGCAGACCCCGACCGCTGCGGCGTGATTATCTCCAGCGGCATCGGCGGTCTGTCCATCACCGAAGCCGAACACGACAAAGGCAAGGAGAAGGGCTGGGACCGGGTGTCTCCGTTCTATATCCCCACGGGTATCTGCAATATGGCTGCCGGTCAGGTCGCCATCGACCACGGCTTCAAAGGCATGTGCACCTGCCCCGTTACCGCCTGTGCCGGCGGCACCAATGCGGTGGGTGATGCCTTCCACTATATCCGTGACGGCTACGCCGACGTGATGCTCTGCGGCGGCACGGAAGCCAGCGTCACCCCCCTGGCCATCGGCGGCTTCACATCCATGAAGGCCCTGTCCCAGGCCACGGATCCCAACCGGGCATCCATTCCCTTTGACGCCGAGCGCAGCGGTTTTGTGCTGGGCGAGGGCGCCGGCGTGCTGCTGCTGGAAGAGCTGGAGCATGCACTGGCCCGGGGCGCCAAGATCTATGCCGAAATTACCGGCTACGGCGCTACCTGCGACGCTTACCACATGACCGCCCCCCTGCCCGACGGCAGCGGCGGTGCCAAGGCCATGGCCCTGGCCCTCTCCGACGGCCAGACCAACCCCGATTCTGTGGACTACATCAACGCCCACGGCACCTCCACCCACCTCAATGACGCCGGTGAAACCGCCGCCGTCAAGACGGTCTTTGGTGCTCACGCCTACGAGCTGGCCATGAGCTCCACCAAATCCATGACTGGTCATATGCTGGGTGCCGCCGGCGCTGTGGAGGCTATCTTCACCGCGCTGACCCTGCGGGACGGCTTCCTGCCCGCCACCATCAACTACCAGGTCAAAGACGAGGCCTGCGACCTGGACGTGGTGCCGGGTGTGGGCCGCAATGCCGACGTGCACTATGCCATGTCCAACTCTCTGGGCTTCGGCGGCCACAACGGCAGCCTGCTGATGAAGAAGTGGGAGGCGTAATATGGAACTCAATTCCAATCAGATTGCTGAGATCCTGCCCCATCGGTTCCCCTTCGCCCTGGTGGACCGGATCACCGATTATGAGCCCGGCCAGTGGGCCAAGGGCATCAAGTGCGTCAGCGTCGGCGAACCGGTCTTCTGCGGCCACTTTCCCCAGGAGCATGTCCTGCCGGGCGTGCTGATTCTGGAGGCCATGGCCCAGGTGGGCGCCATCGCCATTCTCTCTCTGCCGGAAAACCGGGGTAAGATCGCGTATTTCGGCGGTGTGAAAAACGCACGGTTCAAGCATAAAGTCGTTCCCGGCGATGTCCTGGAATGGATGTGTGCTGACCAAGCGCCGTGGTCCGGTGGGTGTGGGTGAATGCCGCGCCACTGTCAACGGCGAGCTGGCCTGTACCGCGGAGCTGACCTTTGCTGTCGGCACAAAATAATCTGCCGGTTTCTCCCAGGAGCGCTGTACCTCATTGGGAATATGGCCGGAAAGCGGGGGAACCGAATGCTGAAAAACGCATTTTTTAACGTGTATACCAAATTTAAGCTGCATTTCTACCAGGAGATCTTTCGGCGCTTCCAGGATCGGGAGGCCAGTTTGACGACTGTGGAAACCTTCTGCATGGAAACCATCCAGGCGCTGGGCAGCCCTACCGTCAACGAGTTCGCCACCTTCATGCGCATCTCCCCTCCCAACGCCGCCTACAAGGTCAACAGCCTGGTCAAGAAGGGATATATCCGCAAGGTCCAGTCTCCCGATGACCGCCGGGAATACCATCTGGAGGTTACCCAAAAGTATATCGACTACTACAACATCTCCACCAGCTACATGGTCCAGGTCATGGACCGGATTGCCAACCGTTTCTCCCCCGAGGAATGCGCCAAGCTGGAGGAAATGCTCACAGTGGTCAGCCGGGAACTCAT
>ENA-OQIL01000428-OQIL01000428.1-human-gut-metagenome-genome-assembly--contig:-NODE-428-length-15235-cov-2.458896_pt1 | contig 15235 bp, 21 predicted proteins | sample MGYA00242583_ERZ504748 | MGnify/ENA primary metagenome ERZ504748 (study PRJEB26092, sample SAMD00036191) | human gut metagenome | host: Homo sapiens | study: EMG produced TPA metagenomics assembly of...
GGCCGCCCGCTCGGGCGGCCCGAAGCATAGGGTTCTTTCTTACAGAGGCTTCAAGGAATCGTAAGAAAATCTTTCTTGCCAGCGGCGCGGGATATTTGCTATTCTATACCCACGCAGACGAAAGAGAGGTTTTTCTATGGAAATCATATGCAGTACCACTTATGACCGGAGGGCGCTGTCTGCGCTGGCCAGGGCTCTGCGTAAAACCGTCCGCAGGACGCGCTCACGGCTGCTGCGCGTCTGGTGCTGGGTGCTCCTGGTGCTGAGCCTGCTGTCGGCCTGGGTCTCCTGGGGCGAGTGGGGAACTGTGGCGCTCAATGGGGCGGTGGCCGTCCTGATGCTGGCCGTTCTGCTGGGGGAGGACGCAATCAACGCCTTCTTTGCCAGGCGGAACGCCCTGCCGGGGATGGAGGTGTGCACGGTGCGCTTTTTGGAGGAACACTATGAGACCAAAATCGCCGGCGCGGCCACTCAATGGCAATATAGCAAGCTCCTCCGGCTGGCGGAGAATGACCGTTACCTGGTGCTCATTCTGGGAAAGAACCACGGCCAGCTCTGCGACAAGGAGGAGCTGACGGGCGCCGCCCCGGAGGAGCTGCGCGCTTTCCTGGAGCAAAAGACGGGGCTGACGGTTGAACGGTTCCGATAGCGGGGGCCGCCGCTTCGACACCGGGGCAATTTGTTTGCCCTGGGCATAAAAGAAATCTGTGGAATCCAGAAATGAAAACGGGACGGCCATCGGCCAACCGCCGCGGAGGAAAAAGCGGCCCGACGGGCCGCCGCCGCGTGTGCGGCGCACAAGTGTTTTGCCGGAGGCAAAACCTTGGCGGAGGGGCAATTCAGTTGCCCCGAGCATAAAAAAGAACTACGGAATCCAGAAACGAAAACGGGACGGCCATCGGCCGTCCCGTTTTCGTTTCTGGAGCAGGTGACGAGGCTCGAACTCGCTACCTCCACCTTGGCAAGGTGGCGCTCTACCAGATGAGCTACACCTGCAAGCGACGGACTTATATTATAGCGAACCGTTCCGCCGCTGTCAAGGGGCTTAATTCCAAATTTTTCTGCATTTTTCTTCCGCGCCCTCCCAACACGTAGCCCAGGGAGAGAAGATCGGCGGCGGAATAGGTGGTGCCGGAGGCGTCGCGGGTGAGATCGACATAGTGGGCGCCGCCGTCGGCGGTGAGCTGGTTCCAGAAGTGGGGTTCGCCGTTCAGAGTACCCTCCACCAGAACGGAGCCAACCTCCATCTTCCCGCTGAGGAGCTGAAAGGTCAGGGCCAGCCCCTCGCTGTCCGCCCCGTGCGCCCAGCAGGGCGTCCCAGGCGGTGGAGCCGCCGTCCGGCCGGGCGCGGACGTGCTCCCGAACCAGGGAAAAGAGCTCGGCCTGCCGGGCGGAGGGGGAGAGCTGATGGGGCCGGAGAGGGAGCACCAGGGCATCTGCCGTGCTCTGGAGGTCATCGCTCTTTTGACGCAGCGCCTGGGTGTCCTCGGGATAGGTGAGCAGGATCTCCACAATGCGCTGCTGCCCGCCGGAGGCGGGGTAGAGGGAGACGGTAAACTCCGGCATGCCCAGGGCGCCGGCGGGCTCGTCGTAGTAGGCCTGCCGCACCAGGGCGGCAATGGAGTCGGCGCTCTCAGTGAAGTAGCCCACCGCAGGGCCACCTCGCTCTGAAAATCAGCCAGGGCGGCGCGCACCTCGTCCCGGATGGCGCTGGTGCCGGTGACGTTGACCAAGCTGCGTATCTGCTCCCGGGTGCGGCGGTAGGAAATGGTAATGGTGGCCTCATAGGTGGTGAGCACCTTGGTGCAGTCGTTTTTGATAAAGTCCACCGCATAGGCCCCCAGAGGGTCATCCTTGGCCACCTCCAGGCAGGCCCGGTTGAGATCCTCTTCCACATCCCCGTCATAGTCGTCGGTAAGCTGAATCAGCCCCTTTTCTGTCCCCTGGGAGACAAAAAACAGCACGGTGTTGACCAGCTCGGAATAGGTGCCCGCCTGGACGGCGGAGGAGTCCTCGGCCGTGGCCGGACGCTCCGTGTGCGGCTCCACCACTGCATAGGGGCTCTCCAGAAGGGAGAGCAGCCGGTGGAGCAGCAGGGCGCAGCTCAGCGCCAGCGCCGGCAGCTATGCCTCGTTTCAATGCCACGCCCTCCCCTCCTCAGTAGCCCAGAGGCTCGTTGACCAGCACCACCTCGGCCCGGCCGATGCCGGTGGGCCTCTCCCACAGCACCGCCAGGGCGCGGCAGATGCGCTCCGGGCTTTTGCAGTCATAGCATTTGTCCCCCCGGACGGCGCAGGGGGTCTTTTTGCCCAGCCGCCGGGCGTTTTTGGGGGAGGCCACGTTGCGGGCCCGCCACAGGGCGGCGTCGTAGTCGGGGCCAGCTTGTTGATGCCCACGATGAAGTAGACCTCCTCATGGCCGAAGATGGTGGAGGCCACCCGGTTGCCCGTGCCGTCGATGTTGATGAGCTCGCCGGTCTCCGCCAGGGCGTTGACCGAGGGTCAGATAGACCGGGGCGGCGGCTGCGTCTGCGAAGCTGTGCCCCCAGCCAGTGGCTGCGCACCACGGCGTGGCTCTGGAGCCGCTCGAGAAGGCCCAGCTCCTTGAGGGTGATGGAGCCGCCGTGCCCCCACCGTTTTTGCCGTCCAGCCTGCGGTCCAGGTAGTCCGCGGCCTCCGCCGCCGTGTCGAAGCAGGTCACAGTCGAAGCCGTTGGGCCTCCAGAATTTTTGCGTACCTTCTCAAAACCGGGCATAAACAGGTCTCCTTTCCAGCGTAAAATGACAGAGCACAGGGGGTTATCCGCCTGCGGGCAAAAAGCAGGGCATATGCAGGACGAGGGGTGTCCAGGGGTGCGTTCTCCCGCCCCTGGACAGCTCAGAGATCGTTGTGCTTATACTCCCGGAAGCCGTCGCCCAGGATCTCGTGGGCCTCGCACACGATCAGGAAGGCGTTGGGGTCGATGCTCTTGACGGTCTGCTTGAGGGCCACGATCTGCTTCTGCTTGAAGGCCACCAGCAGCACCTTCTTGTCCTCTCCGGACCAGCCGCCCTCGCCGTGGAGAAGGGTGACGCCCCGGTCCATATCGTGAATAATGGCGTGGGAAATCTGGTCGTAGGCGTCGCTGATGATATAGGCCACCTTGGCGTTGTCCATGCCGTAGAGCACCTGGTCCATGACGAAGGAGGAGATATACAGGGCCACCACGCCGTAGAGGGCGCTGTAGATGTTGCGGAAGGCGACGGCCACCGCCACAATGACCAGCAGATCCACCGCCAGAAGCAGCCGCCCCATGGGCAGCCAGGCCAGCTTCAGCTTGAGCAGGCGGGCAATGAGATCGGTGCCGCCGGTGGTGGCGCCCTGGAGAAACACCACGCCCAGGGAGCCGCCCATGATCACGCCGCCGAAGATGCACCCCAGAATGGGCTCCATAGGCTCAAAGGTGTGAAGCATGTGGAGAATGTCGATGAAAATGGAGGAGATGAACATGGAGTAAAGGGAGGACACCAGCAGGTGCCCGCCCAGCAGCTTCCACCCCAGCAGGAACAGGGGGATGTTCAGGATGATGACCACGGTGCCGATGGGGGCCCAGGGGAGGATGTGGTTGATGATCTGGCCCACGCCGGTGATGCCGCCGAAGCCGATCTGGTTGGGTTCATAGCACCAGTTGAAGCCCACGGCGTACACCGCGGACGCCAGGGTGATCCACAGATAGGGGAGGACATACTGCTTTGCGACACGATTCATAGCCGATACCTTCTTTATTTTATTCCAGTAACGTCATCTGCTCCTCGGCCCGGTCCTCCGGCCGGAGCAGCATGCCTGCGATGGGCAGGGAGCGGGCCCGGTAGCGGGCGGCGTTGACGATGGTGGTGTCCGCCAGGGGGCGGGCGTCGGCCACCTTGTACTTGGGCTTGAGGGTCATGACGTTGACCCCCTGGGTGGAGCGGGTGGTCTTGGGGGTGAGGGCGGCGGTGTGGAAGACCACCGCCCGGCCCTCGGTGGAGGTCACCGCCATCTCCGTGTCCTCTGTCAGCAGGCAGGCCGCCGCCAGGGGGGACTTGTCGGAGTAAGCGCCCGTGAGCTTCTTGCGGCGGGTCTGGGTCTGATAGGCCGACAGGGCCACCCGGGCCACCTTGCCGTTTTCAAAGAAGAAGAACAGGTGCCCGGAGTAGTCGGCGGTGACACAGGCCCACACGAAGCCCTCGCCGGGATCCATGCCCAGCTTGGTGGGCAAAAAGTCGCCCAGCAGGCTGGCCTTGGAGTCGTCGAAGTCGCTCAGGCGGGCCTTGTAGCACTGCTGTCGGTCGGTAAAGACCAGCAGCTCGTCCCGGTTGGAGGCCTCCCACTGGAGCCAGGGGCCGTCCCCCTCCTTGTACTTCTGCTCCCCGCTCATGCGCAGGGACTGGGGGGTGATCTTCTTGAAGTAGCCCTCCCGGGAGCAGAACACGTGCACCGGGTAGTCCGGGGTCTCGTCCTCCGCGTCCTCCGCGGCGGCGGTCTGGTACTCATAGACGATCTCCGTCCGCCGGGGGACGGCGTACTTCTTCTGCACCGCCTGGAGCTCGGCCACGATGAGCTTCTTGATGCGGCCGGGGTTGTTCACGATGTCCTGGAGGTCGGCGATCTCCTCCTCCAGCCCGGCCACCTCCTCAATGCGCTTGAGGATGTACTCCTTGTTGATGTTGCGCAGCTTGATCTCGGCCACGTACTCGGCCTGCACCTCGTCGATGCCGAAGCCGATCATCAGGTTGGGCACCACCTGGTCGTCCTCGTCGGTCTCCCGGATGATTTTGATGGCACGGTCGATGTCCAGCAGGATCTTTTTCCAGGCCGCGGAGCAGGTGCAGCTTGTCCTGCTTCTTCTTCATCACGAAGTAAGTGCGCCGCCGCACCCCCTTCCATGCGCCAGCCCGTCCACTCGTCCAGAATCTCCCGCACCCCCAATCACCCGGGGCATGCCCGCGATGAGGATGTTGAAGTTGCAGGAGAAGGAGTCCTGGAGGGTGGTGGAGCGGAAGAGCTTGGCCATCAGCTTGTCCGGATCGGCCCCCCTGCTTGAGGTCGATGGTGATCTTGAGGCCGTTCAGATCGGTCTCGTCCCGCATGTCGGCGATCTCCCGGATCTTGCCCCCCATTCACCAGCTCGGCCACCTTGTCCATGATGGCCTCCACCGTGGTGGTGTAGGGGATCTCGTAGATCTCGATGAGGTTTTCGCCCTTGAGGTAGCGCCACTTGGCCCGCACCTGGAAGGAGCCGCGGCCCGTCTCATAGATCTGCCGAAGGGCCCCCTCGTCGTAGAGCAGCTCGCCGCCGGTGGGGAAGTCGGGGGCCTTCAGGTGGTCCAGCAGGTTCACCTGGGGGTTCTTCAGAAAGGCCACCGTGGCGTCGCACACCTCGCCCAGGTTGAAGCCGCACAGGTTGGAGGCCATGCCCACGGCGATGCCCTGGTTGGCGCTCACCAGCACGTTGGGGAAGGTGGTGGGCAGCAGGGAGGGCTCCTGCATGGAGCCGTCGTAGTTGTCCACAAAGTCCACCGTGTCCTGGTCGATGTCGCGGAACAGCTCGGCGCAGATGGGGTCCAGCCGCACCTCGGTGTACCGGCTGGCCGCCCAGGCCATGTCCCGGGAGTACACCTTGCCGAAGTTGCCCTTGGAGTCCACCAGGGGGTGGAGCAGGGCCCCGTAACCCCGGCTGAGGCGCACCATGGTGTCGTAGATGGCCGCGTCGCCGTGGGGGTTGAGCTTCATGGTCTGGCCCACCACGTTGGCGCTCTTGGTGCGGGCGCCCCCAGCAGGTGCATCTGGTACATGGTGTAAAGCAGCTTGCGGTGGGAGGGCTTGAACCCGTCGATCTCCGGGATGGCCCGGGAGACGATGACGCTCATGGCGTAGGGCATGTAGTTGATCTCCAGCGTCTCGGTGATGGGCTGCTCCAGCACCTCGGGCCGCAGGCCCATGACGTTGGGGTTGTTGACCTTCTTTGCCCCCTCCTCGGGGGCCTTCTTTTTGGGCATTGGTATCAGTCCTTATTCAGAATCCAGTTCAGAGGATTGTCGGCGATAGATTGGCGGGTTTCGGCCGGATCGGCATCCTTTCGGATGATAGGGCCGAGCCGGACTGCCACAGGCATTTCCGGCCGCTCCGACGGCTGACCGCGGCCTTGAACTGCTGCACGGCACGGGAAACGGTCTGCTTGGAACGGTCAGCCGCCCTATATAGCGGCCGTATGCCCGGTCAGGAGATGTCCGCCAGCTCCAGATACTTGTAGCCGTTCTCCGCGATGTGGTCTTTTCTGCCCTGGAGGTTGTCCCCCAGCAGCAGGTCGAAGACGGCGGCGGTGCGCTCCACGTCCTCGGGCATGACCTTGATGAGGCGGCGGGTCTCCGGGTTCATGGTGGTGAGCCACATCATGTCCGGCTCATTCTCGCCCAGGCCCTTGGAGCGGTTGATGGAGCACTTCCTGCCCGCCAGCTCGCCGCTCACGATCTCGTTCTTCTCCGCGTCGGAGTAGGCGAACCAGGTCTTGTCCTTGTAGGTGATCTCATACAGGGGGGACTCGGCGATATACACGTACCCCCGCTGGATGAGGGTGGGGGTGAGGCGGTAGAGCATGGTGAGAATGAGGGTGCGGATCTGGAAGCCGTCCACGTCGGCGTCGGTGCAGATGACCACCTTGTTCCACCGCAGGTTCATCAGATCGAAGGCGGCCATGTCCTTGGCGTGCTTGTCGTGCACCTCCACGCCGCAGCCCAGCACCTTCAGGAGGTCGGTGATGATCTCGCTCTTGAAGATCTTGGCGTAGTCGGCCTTGAGGCAGTTGAGGATTTTACCCCGGACGGGCATGATGCCCTGGAACTCCGCGTCCCGGGAGAGCTTGACGCTGCCCAGGGCCGAGTCGCCCTCCACGATGTAGAGCTCCCGGCGGGTGGTGTCCTTCGTCCGGCAGTCCACAAATTTCTGTACCCGGTTGGCGATGTCCACACTGCCCGAGAGCTTTTTCTTGATGTTCAGCCGGGTGCGCTCGGCGTTCTCCCGGCTGCGCTTGTTGATGAGCACCTGCTCGGCGATCTTCCCCGCATCCAGGGGATTCTCAATGAAGTAGACCTCCAGCTGGGCCCGCAGAAACTCGGTCATGGCCTCCTGGACAAACTTGTTGTTGATGGCCTTCTTGGTCTGGTTCTCGTAGGAGGTCTGGGTGGAGAAGTTGTTGCTCACCAGCACCAGGCAGTCCTCCACGTCGGCCCAGGTGATCTTGCTCTCGCTCTTCTGGTATTTGCCCTGGGCTTTGAGGTAGGCGTCGATGCCATTCACGAAGGCGGACTTCACCGCCTTCTCCGGGGAGCCGCCGTGCTCCAGCCAGGAGGAGTTGTGGTAGTGCTCGATGATCTGCACCGTGTTGGAGAAGCAAAAGGAGACGGAGAGCTTCACCTTGTACTCGGGCTTGTCCGCCCGGTCCCGGCCCCGCCGCTCGGTCTGCCAGAACACGGGCAGGGTGAGGGAGTTCTCCCCCGCCAGCTCCTTCACATAGTCCTCAATGCCGTTTTCGTACTGGAAGTCGGTGGTCTCGAACTTCCCCCCCACCTGGTTGCGGAAGCGGAAGGTGACCCCGGCGTTGACCACCGCCTGGCGCTTGAGCACGTCGGTGTAGTACTCCACGGGGATATTGATGTCGGTAAACACATCCAGATCCGGCTTCCAGCGGAAGCGGGAGCCGGTCTTTTTGCCGGAGTAGGGCTCCTTTTTCAGGCCGCCCACGTTCTCGCCCTTCTCGAAGTGGAGGGTGTACTCAAAGCCGTCCCGGTGGATCACCGCATCAAAGTACGCGCTGGCGTACTGGGTGGCGCAGGAGCCCAGGCCGTTGAGGCCCAGGGAGTACTCGTAGTTGTCGCCGTCGTTGTTGTTGTACTTGCCGCCGGCGTACAGCTCGCAGAACACCAGCTCCCAGTTGAACTTCTGCTCCTTCTCGTTCCAGTCCACCGGGCAGCCCCGGCCGAAGTCCTCCACCTCGATGGAGTGATCCTCATACCGGGTGACGGTGATCAGGGAGCCGTGGCCCTCCCGGGCCTCGTCGATGGCGTTGGACAGGATCTCAAAGACCGCGTGCTCACAGCCCTCCAGCCCGTCGGAGCCGAAGATCACCGCCGGGCGCTTGCGTACCCGGTCGGCCCCCTTCAGGGAGGAAATGGAGTCGTTTCCGTAATTTTTGGGGGAATTGCTTTTCGCCATGGGCCTCTCCTCGCTCGTTCCAAAATCAGAAAATTACATCTTATTATATTACTCCAAACCGGCCCAAAGTGTCAAGAAAACGCGAAAGGCCGCCGGACATTGTCCGGCGGCCTTTCTGCGCCTGACCCCGCTTCGTCGCGGGGCGGGCGGCTTTGTTTGGACAGCTTGCGCTTCCTTTCGCCTTTCGCCAGAGGGTGAGCTCACCCGGCACCGGCTTAAAAGGAGATGCAAGGAGGAACAGGCCTCTTTCCTGTCCGGGCATAGTATGTGCACAGGACGGAGCGCCATACGCGGAAAATTTTGGTTTAGGCTCCGGCATATTTGTCCAGACTGGACATACCATGAGATGGGAAACCAAAAACAAAGGAGGCGCCGTTATGGCGGAGGAGGCCAGAGTGTTTTTCCTGCGGAAAAGACGGGAGCGGGCGGAGGATACCGAGCGGCGGGCGCTGTTGGAGGGGCTGGGACAGACCCGCAGCCTCATTGCCCAGGCCTATGCGGGCTTTAACGCCGCCAAGGACCCGGATCTGATCGAGTCCTATGTCTTTGAGATCAATGCCCTCCAGGCCCGGTACTCCTACCTGCTGCGGCGGGTCAAGGAGCTAGACGGGGAGGCGCAGGCGCAGCCGGGATAACTGCGGGGGGAACCCGCCGCCAAGGGACTGGCAGAGGAAAGCTGGGAGGGGATGGCGGTGGAAACCTTGCTCAATGCCCTGCCCTGGATTGTGGGCGGGTTGATCCTGATTTTGCTGTTGGCGGCCCTGCGGCGGCCGCTGGAGTGGCTGGTGCGTCTGGCCGCGCGGACGGGCGTGGGCCTGGCCGCCCTGTGGGCGTTGAGCGGTGTGGGCGGCCTGGTGGGCCTCCACCTGGGGGTCAATCTGGTCAACGCTCTGGTGCTCGGCGTGCTGGGCGTGCCCGGCTTTGGGCTCCTGTTGATGCTTAACTGGGCGCTGGCGGTGTGAATGCAGAAGAGGGGCGGGCGCTGCGGCGCCCGCCTGGGGTTGCCATTAAGCCTTTCTGCCGAGGTGTTCGGAGGGAAGAATAGTGTGAAAGGGAACCGTCAGGGTTCCCTTTCGCGTTGGATCAAACGACTTTTTGAAACTTTTTTAGAGTTTCAAAAAGTCCAGCAGCCTGTCGAAAATACCTTTTCGACAGGCTGGGGCGGGCGCTGCGGCGCCCGCCCCTCTTTCGCTGTGCGCCCGGCTGTGGGGGCGTTTTTGCAGGGCGGCGGGCGTTTTGATTCAGCGGTTGTTCACACATTTGTAAAATCCATGTCGTAGAATGGGGACAGCCTAACAAGATTGGGAGTGAATGCCTTGAAAAAGCGATGGACGGCGCTGGCCTGTACCCTGTGTCTGTGTGCCAGCCTGACCCTGCCCGCGGCAGCCGCGGGCGGGTATACAGATGTGCCCGGCGGGGCGTGGTATGAGTCGGCAGTCAATGAGGTGACCGAAAAGGGCTATATGACCGGCGTGAGCGAGAGCCAGTTTGCCCCTACCGCCAACGTAACCCGGGCCACGGTAGTGACCGTGCTGTGGCGGATGGAGGGTTCGCCGGCCCCCACGGCCACCGTCTCCTTTGGGGACGTGTCCCCCGAGGCGTGGTATGCCCAGCCGGTGGCCTGGGCCAAGGAGAACGGAATTGCCAACGGCGACAGCCGGGGGGACTTCAAGCCGGATCAATCCGTCACACGCCAGGAGCTGGCGGCCTTCCTCACCCGCTTTGACCAATACCGGGGCGTACCGCTGGCCGAGGGCTCCCTCAACCTGTACTCCGACGCCAACATGACCGGCGTCTGGGCGGTGGAGAGCATGCGCCACGCGGTGGGCATGGGCTGGCTGGAGGGGGACGGCGGCAGGCTGCTGCCCGGCGGCGTGGCTACCCGCGCCCAACTGGCCGTGATTCTCCAGCGCCTTACCACCCAGGCCATGGGCTGAGGCGGTTCTGTGGATGCGCGTAACAGGAGGGAGCATTGACCGATGGAACAGCCCAATATTTTCATGTCCTATCTGCGGGTGACACAGCACATGTCCCAGCAGTTCCGCAGCCACTTCGGCCGGCTGGACCTGACCTTTCCCCAGGCCCTGGTGCTCACGGTGCTGGGGGAGGATGGGCCGGTACCCATCAGCGCCCTGGCCGAGCGCACCGGAAGCGCCAACAGCACGGTGTCGGGCATTGTGGACCGGCTGGAAAAGCTGGGGCTGGCCAGACGGCAGCGCAGCGAGACGGACCGGCGGGTGATCTATGTCTGCGCTACGGAGAAGTACAACGCCCTGCGGGCCAAGGCGGCCACTGACGTGAGCGGATATTTCAGCTCCCTGCTCAGCGGCATGAGCCAGGAGGACCGGGCCATGATCGCCGCCGCTTTCCAGAAGCTGGACGACGCGCTGCTTCAGGCTGGGACAGAGCAGCCCGGACCGTGATGACAGGGCAAAAAACGGCCAAGCTATTCAGGCGTGGCCGGGTGAATGCCGCGAAGAGGGGGGGACCCAGGTGAGGCGCAACGGATACGATTCCTACCACGGACGGCAGCCGCGTCCGCACCTTTTTGAAAGTGCTGATTGTCCTGCTGCTGGTCGTTCTGGCGGTGGCGGTGGGTGCTCTGCTGTGGCTCGAGCCCTACATCGACTACTCTGCCAACGGCATTAAAATCAATCTGCCCTTTTTCCAGCAGAAGGAGCCGGCGCCTGCTACGGGCGCCCCGGTGGTGGTGACCACGCCGGAGCCCACACCCACACCGGAAACGGAGGAGGACTTCCGGGGATTCTGCTGCCCAATTCCGCCCTCTATGACGGCACCGCCGCCCAGCAGGTGGAGGCGGCCGGCGCCACCGCCGCTCTCTTTGACATGAAGGCGGACGACGGCAGCCTGGGCTATATCTCCGGGCTGGCCCTGGCCATCCAGGCGGAGGCATCCGCCGCCGACCCGGCCCTCAACGCGGCCATCCAGCTCCTCAACGGCGGAGAGGTGTATACCGTGGCCCGGGTGTCCTGCTTCCGGGACAACCTTGTGCCCCGCAGCGACATGTCTCTGGCCATCCACACCAACGCGGGCAACTGGCGGGACAGCGGCGATACCCGCTGGCTCAGCCCGGCCAATGAGAGCGCCCGCCAATATGTGGTGGGCGTGTGCCGGGAGTTGGCGGCCCTGGGCTTTGATGAGATCCTGCTGGACAACTGGGCCTTCCCCACCGACGGGGAACTGGGCTGGATTAAGGCCGATGCCAACTGATCCCGCTGACGGCCGGACCGCCGCGCTGGAGGTCTTTCTCGAGGAGGTGCGCGCCGGACTGGCGGAGTTCCCGGAGGTAAAGGTGTCCCTGGTGACCACCGCCTCCGCCGCCGCAGGCGGGGCGGTGGAGAGCGGCCAGACCGCCGCTCTGCTGGAGCGCGCCGACCGCGTATTGGTGCGCCTGGGGGGAGGGGGGAAACCCTGCCCCGGCTGAACCAGAACCCCCGGTGGTGCCCGTGCTGGAGCAGGCGGGGCAGGCCCGGGAGGACTGGGCCGTGCTGACCATGACAGGCGAATAATGCCCAAAAGCGGACGCATAGCCCTATGCGTCCGCTTTTTTCGTCGGTTCCCAGCGGAAGAGGCAGAAGGAAAATGAATTATGTTAAAAAGTAAACTTATAATTTTAAACTTGAAATTCTCTCCGATTTGAAGTATCATTCATATATCATCGGGAAAATTTGTTTCGGGCGACCCGGATGATAGAGAAAGGCGGTGAGAGCATGTCTCTGGAAGCAATGAAGCAGGTGACCGAGGCCGAGGAGGCCAACCGGGCCCGCAGGGCGGAGGCCCAGGCGGAGGCCAAACGGCTGGTGGCCGAGGCGGAACGGGCGGGGAAGGCCCGCTTGGCGGAGGCCCGCGCCCAGGCAGAGGCCCAGGCGAGGGAGCTGATGCGGCAGGCTGAGGCCAAGGCGGCCGAACACGCGTCGGAGGTGATGGCCCAGACCCGGAAATCCTGCGACGCCCTGCGGGCCCAGGCGGAGGCCCGCCTGGCGGACGCCGCTGAGAGCATCGTGAGAAGGGTAGTGAAAACGAATGTCCATTGTTAAAATGAAGCGGCTGCGGCTTATCGGCATGCAGGCCGAGCGGGAGAGCCTGCTGCGGCTGCTTCAGCACATGGGCTGTGTGGAGATTGACGAGCCGCCCCATCTGGGGGACGACCCGGAGTGGGCTGCCCTGACGCGGCCGGACCCCGGGGCGCTGAACGCGGCCCGGGACGCGCGGTCCCGTGTGGAGGGGGCGCTCAGGACCTTAAAAAAATACGGCCCCAAGCAGAAGGGCGGGCTGCTCAAGCCCCGGCCGGTGGTCACAGAGGGGGAGCTCTTTGACGACGCGGCTTATGAGGCCGGCCTGGCGGATGCCGGGCGGCTGGGGGAGCTGGAGCGGCGGATCACCGCCCTCTATGCCGAGCAGAACAAGCTGCGCACCCAGCGGCTGGGCTCTGGCGCCTTGGCTGGCGCTGGACATCCCGCTGGAGACGGCCTCTACCCCGGAGGTGGCGGTGTCCTTCGGCACCGTGGCCGCCTCCGCCGATCTGGATGTGCTGGAGCGGGAGCTGGCGGAGAAAGCGAGCTGACCCAGGTGCTCCGGGCCGGGGCGGACACGCAGCTGCAATACCTGGTGTTCCTCTGCCACCGCAGCGCGGAGGAGGCCTGCCAGGAGGTGCTCAAGGAGTACGGCTTCTCCCGGGCGGCCCTGCGGGCTGGACCGGAACGCGGCCGAGAACGACAACGGCTGGAGGCCGGCAGGCGGAGCCGCCCGTACACTGGAGGAGGCCATTGCCGCGGTGGCGGCTCGCCCCAGCGGCGGCGCTGGAGCTGTGCCTGGACCGGGCGGTCCAGGAGATCGCCCGGGAGGAGCCAAGAGCCGCCTGCTGGACCTCCGGGACGGCCTTCTACCTGGACGGGTGGGTGCCCGTGCCCGAGGAGGAGAAGCTGCTGCGGAAGCTGGGGGAGTTCACCTGCTGCTGGGAGACGTCCGACCCGGCGCCGGAGGACTACCCGGTGGTGCCCGTCAAGCTCAAGAGCAACGCCATCACCGAGCCGCTGACCACCATCACGGAGATGTACTCCCTGCCCGCCTACGACGGGGTGGATCCCAACGGCCTGATGGCCCCGTTCTATATCTTCTTCTTCGGCTTCATGTTTGCGGATCTGGGCTACGGCCTGCTTCTGGCGGGCGCCTGCCTGTTCATCCAGCATAAGGTGCGGCCCAAGGGCGGCTTCGGCCAGCTCATCCGGCTGATGACCATGTGCGGCGTCTCGTCGGCGGTGATCGGGCTGCTGACCGGCGGATTTTTCTCCGACTTTCTGGTGCAGTTCACCGGCATGCTGGGCCTGCCCCAGCCGGCCGTCCCCTTCCTCTCCGTGCCGGAGGGCAGCGGCCTGCCCGCCCCTCTGCTCAACGTGATGGAGGACCCCATGACCGTGCTGGTCTTTGCCCTGGCGGTGGGCTTCGTGCAGATCGTGGTGGGCATGGCGGTCAAGTTCTGGATGCTCTGCCGGGACGGCCAGGTGTGGGATGCCGTGTGGGACGTCGGCACCTGGTGGGTGATCTTTGCGGGCATCGGGCTGTTTGCCCTGAACCTGACCGGCGTTTCCTCCGTAGGCAGCGTGGCCGGCATCCCTGTGGTGCTGGTGCTGGGCTGCCTGATGCTGCTGGCCCAGGGCCGCAGCGCCAAGGGCTTCGGCAAGGTGACGGCGGTGATCGGCGCGGTCTACAACGGCGTGACGGGTACTTTGGGGACATCCTCTCCTACTCCCGCCTGATGGTCATGATGCTGGCCGGCTCGGTGATCGGGCAGGTGTTCAACATCCTGGGCGCCATGCCCGGCGGCGGCCTGCCCCCGGCGGTGGGGATTCCCATCTTCTTCGTGATTTTTATTGTGGGCCACGCCTTCAACATCGGCCTGAACGTGATCGGCACCTACGTGCACACGTCCCGCCTGCAATATCTGGAGTTCTTCAAGCAGTTCTACAAGGAGGGGCGGACGCCCCTGGCGGCCCCTGAACATTGCGACCAAGTTTGTCGATATTAAGGAGGAACAGTAACATGACGATCGGTGAATTTTCTGACCCCAGTACGCGGGTGCGTTCTTTGGCTTCCTGGGGGCGGCGCTGGCCGCCGGCCTGGCCTGTGTGGGCTCCGCCAAGGGCACCGGCATCGCCGGTGAGGCGGGCGCCGGCCTGCTGGCCGAGGACCCCTCCCAGTTCTCCAAGTGTATGATCCTGCAGGTCATCCCCGGCACCCAGGGCCTGTACGGGCTGGTCATCGGCTTTTTGGGCCCTGATGAAAATGGGCCTGTTCGACGGCACCGTGGCCGAGCTGTCCATCGCCAACGGCCTGCTGATTCTGGCCGCCTGCCTGCCCATGGCCATCGGCGGCCTGCTCTCCGGCATCGCCCAGGGCCGTGTGGCCGCCGCCTCGGTCAACATTGTGGCTAAGAACCCCAACGACTGGTCCAAGGGCATGGTGCTGTGTATCATCGTGGAGTTCTACGCCATCCTGTCCCTGCTCATCTCCTTCCTGATGATCATGTTCGGCTTCTGAGCGGAGGCGGCTATGGACGGAATTGAGAAAATCACCGGGCGCATTGCGGCCGACACCGAGGCGGAGATCGCCTCCATCCAGGCCGAGGCCCGGCGGCAGGCCGACGAGATCACCGCCCGCTACGAGGCCCAGGCCAAGCGGGAGGCGGAGGAGATCGCGGCCCGCGGCCGCCGCAGCGCGGAGGCAGCGCCAGGCGCGGCTTGCCAGCGTGGCCCAGTTGGACGCCCGCAAGCTGGAGCTGGCCGCCAAGCAGGAGATGCTGGCCAAGGCCTACGAGCAGGGCCATGGAGCGGCTGACAAGCCTGCCGGACGACGGAATACGTAGGCTGCTGGCGGGGCTGGCGGGCGAAGGCGTCGTCCACGGGACGGGAGGAGGTCATTCTGTCCAGAAGGACCGGGCGCGCTATGGCAAGCAGGTGGTCACCCAGGCCAACGAGAGGCTGGGAGAC
>ENA-OQIL01000429-OQIL01000429.1-human-gut-metagenome-genome-assembly--contig:-NODE-429-length-15222-cov-7.922955_pt1 | contig 15222 bp, 13 predicted proteins | sample MGYA00242583_ERZ504748 | MGnify/ENA primary metagenome ERZ504748 (study PRJEB26092, sample SAMD00036191) | human gut metagenome | host: Homo sapiens | study: EMG produced TPA metagenomics assembly of...
TACGCTGCAGCATCCTGCACAACAACTCCTACTCCGTGGAGGGTTATGCCATCTGCGGCACCCGCGGTTGGCTGTTTGATGTGGGCGAGCCCCACGATGAAAAGGTGATGAACCGCGAGATCGGCCGCCTGCGCATGAGCCTGGACGCTGCCGAGCCGGGGCTGGAAAAGCTGGTATTTCTGCATTATCCGCCGGTGTACACCGGCATCAGCGCCCCGGAGATCGTGGCCACGCTGAAGGAATACGGCATCCGCACCTGCTACTACGGCCATTTGCACGGCAACGCCATCCGCTATGCGGTGCAGGGCGAAGTGGACGGCATCCGCTACAAGCTGGTGAGTGCCGACGGGCTGCGATTCTGCCCATATCGCATCAATTGAACGGCAAAACCGATAAAAATTAACAATTTGGACTGGCAATTGTGTCAAGAGCGTGCTATAATAAGTTTTGACGCGATTGTTGCACCCAATTGAGCGCGCGCGTCTCCGCATATTGCAAAAGCAAGCTGATCCAGGACGCAGTGCGCGGTTGCTCAGGGCAAAAAACTTCCTGCCCGATGCAATAGAATTTTTGAGTGGAGGAAAAACAAATGAATCTCATCAAGTGTGAAAAGCTCGAGAAGAGCATGGCAGAACTGCAGTTCTCCATCGACGCAGAGGCCTTCAAGAAGGCTGTTGCCGATGTTTTCAAGAAGGAAAGCAAGAAGTATGCTGTGCCCGGCTTCCGCAAGGGCAAGGCTCCCCGTTCTCTGATCGAGAAGATGTACGGTGCCGATGTCTTTACCTACGATGCCATCAACGAGCTGTTCCCCGAGGCTTTCGAGGCTGCTGTTAAGGAAGCAAACGTGGAGCCGGTCGGCCGTCCGGAAGTCAGCGTTGACGCCGCAAACGAGACCGAGGGCGTCACCCTGACCGTCAAGGTCGCTGTCAAGCCCGAGATCAAGGTCGGCAACTACAACGGTCTGACCGTGGAAAAGACGGTCCATACTGTCACCGACGAGGCTGTGGACGCTGAGCTGAAGCGTGTGCAGGAGCGCAATGCCCGTGAGCTGACCCGTGAGGGCGCTGCTCAGAACGGCGATATCGTGGATATCGACTTCGAGGGCTTTGTGGACGGCGTCGCATTCGAGGGCGGCAAGGCTGAGCACTACAGCCTGACCCTGGGCAGCGGCAGCTTCATCCCCGGCTTCGAGGATCAGATCGTGGGCCACTCCGCTGGCGAAGAGTTCGATGTGAACGTCACCTTCCCCACCGAGTACCAGGCTGCAGAGCTGGCCGGCAAGGCAGCGGTCTTCAAGATCAAGCTGCACGAGGTCAAGTACAAGGAGCTGCCCGCTCTGGATGACGAGTTGGCAAAGGACGTCTCCGAGTACGACACTCTGGACGAGTTCAAGGCTTCCATCCGCAAGAACAACCAGGAGCAGCTGGACAAGCAGGACGACCTGGCTGTCGAGAATGCTCTGGTCGATCAGGTCATCGAGAGCATGGAGGGTGAGATCCCCCAGGCTATGTACGAGACCCGTATGGACGAGATGGTCAACGACTTCGCATTCCGCGTGGAGCAGCAGGGTCTGCGCCTCGAGGACTACCTGAAGTACATGGGCCAGACTATGGAGCAGTTCCGTGCTTCCTTCATGCCGCAGGCTGAGAAGCAGGTCAAGATCCGTCTGGCTCTGGAGGCTGTTGCCGCTGCTGAGAACATCGTCGCTTCCGAGGAGGACGTCGATGCTGAGATCAAGCGCATTGCCGATCAGTACAAGATGGAAGAGAAGCAGGTGCGTGATGTGGTGAACATGGACGACCTGAAGAACGACCTGGCCGTGACCAAGGCAATCGACTTCATCAAGAGCCACGCCAACATCGTGGAGAAGGCTGCTGAGGCCGAGAAGGCTGCCGACGCTGAGTAATTGGCGTCCACAGCTGTAAGGTGCACGGACTGCCGTGCATCTACAAATCAAAGGTTGTAAAAATTGACCGATACGGCTGAACTTTACAGGGGACCCGTATCGGTCAATTTTGCAAATACTATATTCCGTTTTTTTGGGAGGCGAACTTTATGAGTTTTGTTCCTTATGTCGTGGAACAGTCGGCACATGGCGAGCGTTCTTACGATATTTTTTCCCGTCTGCTGAATGACCGCATCATTGTTCTGAGCGAGGACGTCAACGACACCTCCGCCAGCCTGGTCGTGGCCCAGCTGCTGTATCTGGAAGGGCAGGACCCGGACAAGGACATCAGCCTGTATATCAACAGCCCCGGCGGCTCCATCAGCGCCGGCATGGCCATCCACGACACCATGCAGTATATCAAGTGCGATGTTTCCACCATCTGCATGGGCATGGCGGCTTCCATGGGCGCATTCCTGCTGGCAAGCGGCACCAAGGGCAAGCGTTTTGCGCTGCCCAATGCCGAGATCATGATCCATCAGCCGCTGATCGCCGGCGGCCAGGGCGGCGGCCTGTCCGGCCAGACCACCGACATCAAGATCCACGCCGAGCACATGGTGTATATCCGCGACAAGATGAACCGCATGCTCAGTGAGTATACCGGCCAGCCGCTGGAGAAGCTCCAGATGGACACCGAGCGCGACAACTATATGTCTGCGCTGGAAGCAAAGGAATACGGACTGATCGACGAGGTCATTACCCACCGCTGATCGTTCCGCTGACACCAATTTATCCAGGATAAGGAAAAACAGCTATGGCAAATAACAATTCCGGCAGAGACAAAAACGAGAAAGATCTGGTCTGCAGCTTCTGTGGAAAGCACCAGGACGAAGTGGAACGCATGATCATCGGCCCCGGCGTCAACATCTGCAGTGAGTGCATCGGCCTGTGCCACGACCTGCTTTCCGACAAGCCGGAGCGTCCGTCCGGCAGCCGTGCACCGCGTGCAGGTGCGGGCCGTACCCGCAGCCTGCAGGCCGCTGACGACCTGAACATCAACATCATGACCCCGGCCGAGATCAAGGAAGGCCTGGATCAGTACGTCATCGGGCAGGATGAGGCAAAGCGGGTGCTGGCTGTTTCGGTCTACAACCACTACAAGCGCATCCTGAGCGGCAAGGGCGGCGACGTGGAACTGCAGAAGTCCAACGTGCTGCTGTTGGGCCCCTCCGGCGTGGGCAAGACCCTGCTGGCCCAGACGCTGGCCAAGATGCTGGGGGTCCCCTTCGCGATCGCCGATGCCACCACCCTGACCGAGGCCGGCTATGTGGGCGAGGATGTGGAGAACATCCTGCTCAAGCTGATCCAGGCAGCGGATTTTGATGTGCAGAAGGCCCAGATCGGTATTATCTATATCGACGAGATCGACAAGATCACCCGCAAGAGCGAGAACCCCTCCATCACCCGCGATGTGGGCGGTGAAGGCGTGCAGCAGGCCCTGCTGAAGATCCTGGAGGGCACTGTGAGCAATGTTCCTCCGCAGGGCGGCCGCAAGCACCCGCAGCAGGAGTTCATCCAGATCGACACCACCAACATCCTGTTCATCTGCGGCGGTGCCTTCGACGGACTGGACAAGTATATCCTGCGCCGCACCGACAAGTCTGCTCTGGGCTTTGGCAGTGCACTGAAGGACAACTCCGTCGAGGCGGAGAAGGCTCTGCTGCGCAAGGTGGAACCCCACGATCTGGTCAAGTTCGGCCTGATCCCGGAGCTGATCGGCCGTCTGCCGGTCATCACCGTTCTGGACGATCTGGACGAGGATGCTCTGGTGCGCGTGCTCAAGGAGCCCCGCAACAGCCTGGTCAAGCAGTACAAAGAGCTGCTGAACATGGACAACGTGGAACTGAATTTCACCAACGAAGCACTCCACGCCATTGCCCGCAAGACCATCGAGCGTAAGACCGGTGCCCGCGGCCTGCGCAGCGTGATGGAGAGCATCCTGCTGCCCATCATGTACGAGGTGCCCAACGACGCCACCATCATCCGCGTGACGGTGGATGAGGACACCGTGGAGAGCGGCGAAGCCCACCTGGAGTACGGCGCAGTGCGCAAGCGTTATAAGAACCAGACCTCCCTGAGCTGATACCGGCAGGGGAGAGAAAAGCCCTGTTTCAAAAGCAATTTGCTTTTGGCAGGGCTTTTTGTTTTCAGATTCTTGTTTCTAAGGGCAAAATGCGTTATAATAATAAAGTCTGGAATCTGTGCGGAGCTTTTCCCTGGCAGGAGCGCTTCCCCCAAGGCAGATCCCGACGCAATGGGTAACAGAAAGTACGATAAAGGAGTGTGTTTTCAATGGCAAATTATCTTGCAATGAATCGTGAAGAACTTGCTGCCGAAAAAGCTGCGCTTGAGGCAGAGTACAAAAAGTTTCAGGCCAAGGGCCTCAAGCTGAATATGGCCCGCGGCAAGCCTGGCCCTCACCAGATGGATCTGGCTATGGACCTGCTGAAGATGAACGATTACACCACCGATGCCGGCACCGATGCCCGCAACTACGGTGAACTGGAGGGCCTGCAGGAGGCCCGCGTGCTGTTTGCCGATGTGTTCGGCGTGCAGCCCGGTGAGGTGTTTGTGGGCGGCAACTCCAGCCTGCAGCTGATGTACAATCTGATCAACATCGGCTATGTGTTCGGCTTCCCGGAGTCTCCGTGCCCCTGGTCTCAGGTGGAGAAGCGCAAGTTCCTCTGCCCGGTGCCCGGCTACGACCGTCACTTTGCCATCACTGAGGAATTCGGCTTTGAGCTGGTCAGCGTGCCCATGACCCCCAATGGCCCGGACATGGACATGGTGGAAAAACTGGTGGCCGAGGATGACACCATCAAGGGCATCTGGTGCGTGCCGCAGTATTCCAACCCCGACGGCTACACCTACAGCGATGAGACCATCGAGCGCTTCGCCAAGATGAAGACCGCTGCGCCCGACTTCAAGATCTTCTGGGATGAGGCCTACATCGTGCACCACCTCACCGATGAGATCATCGAGACCCCGGTGCTGCTGAACGAGAGCAAGAAGTACGGCAATGAGGACCGTGTGTTCATGTTCACCTCTACCAGCAAGATCACCTTCCCGGGTGCCGGTGTTTCCGCCATTGCCTGCAGCGAGAGCAGCATGAAGTATATCTGCAAGCGCTTCTCGGTGATGATCATCAGCTACGATAAGATGAACCAGCTGCGCCACGTCCGCTTCCTGAAGAACAAGGAAGGCGTCCTGGCCCACATGGCAAAGCATCGCCGTCGTCTGGTGCCCTGCTTCGATGCCGTCAAGACGGCATTCCGCAACAACCTGACCCCCTGCGGCGACATTGCCCACTGGACCGATCCCAAGGGCGGCTACTTCATCAGCCTGTACGTCATGCCCGGCTGTGCCAAGCGTGTGGCAAACCTGTGCAAGGAAGCCGGCCTGACCCTGACCGGTGCCGGTTCGGCATACCCCTACCACAAGGACCCGCAGGATTCTCATCTGCGCATTGCACCCACCTACCCCAGCCTGGACGAGGTGGAGACCGCCTCTGAGCTGCTGTGCGTCTGTGTGCGTCTGGCCGTTGTGGAAAAGCTGCTGGCAGAGCAGGCATAACATTTCTTTGTAAAAACCTCCTCCGTGCGGTCCGCCGGGCCTGCCGGGGGAGGTTTCAATAACGGGTCCCGCGGCAAACGGGACGTTTGGAGGTATTCCTGAAACATATGAAGACAAAAGGCAAAGCATGGCACCTGGTCGTCACAGTGCTTCTGATCCTTGCGTTTGTGTACACGGCGTTTTTCGGCGTGTCGGCAAAGTACGGCGATGTGACCACCACCTACATCAAGGGTGCAAAGGACATCCGGTTCGGTGTGGACATCAAAGGCGGCGTCAACGTCACCTTTGTGCCCTCGGAGGACTACGATGCCACCGAAGAGCAGCTGGAAGCGGCGCAGCTCGTCATCGAGAACCGTCTGGTGGCCCTGAACGTCACCGACTATGAGCTGTATGTGGACCCCAACTCTGACAGCCTGATCCTGGAGTTCCCGTGGCAGTCCGGCGAAACAGACTTCGACCCGGAATCTGCCATTCAGGAGATCGGCACCACGGCGTATCTGACCTTCCGCGAAGGCAGCAACGCCGACGGTGACCTGATCCTGGACGGCTCCATGATCGAAAGTGCTGCGGCCCAGTACGGCCCGGTGACCAGCGGCGGTGCTTCGGAGTACTATGTGTCCCTGAAGTTCACCGACGAGGGTGCCAAGGCCTTTGGTGAGGCCACCACCCGTCTGGCTGCTTCCAACGGCACCATCAGCATCTGGCTGGATGACGAGAATGTGAGCACGGCCACCGTCAATGCGGCCATCACCGATGGCGAGGCCATCATCACCAGTTCGGCTTCCAACCCCTTCACGCAGGATGCCGTGGTCAAGATGGCCCGCCAGATCAACTCCGGCGCACTGCCCTTTGCCCTCAAGGTGGACAGCTACTCCACCGTCAGCCCCAGCCTGGGCGAGAACAGCCTGAGCGCCATGGTGCTGGCCGGTGTCATCGCCTTTGCACTGATCGTGGTGTTCATGACGGTGCTGTACCGTCTGCCGGGCTTTCTGGCCTGTATTGCACTGGCCGGTCAGGTGGCCGCTACGCTGGCCTTTGTTTCCGGCTACTTCCCGGTGTTTGAGAGCTTTACCCTGACGCTGCCCGGCATTGCCGGTATCATTCTGGCCATTGGCATGGGCGTGGACGCCAACGTCATCACGGCCGAGCGCATCAAGGAAGAGCTGAAGAATGGCAAGTCCCTGGACGGCGCACTGAAGAGCGGCTTTGCCCGCGGCCTGACCCCCATCATCGACGGCAACGTGACCATTGTCATCGTGGCCATCGTGCTGATGGGTGCCTTCGGCCCCTCGGACGGCCTGTTTGCCAAGGCACTGCACTTTGTGTTCTTTGCCTTTGGCCCCTCCACCGCCGGTACCATTTACGCTTTTGGCTATACGCTGCTGACCGGCGTGCTGCTCAACTTCGTGTTTGGCGTGTTTGCCACCCGCGTCATGATCCGCGGTGCGGCCTCCATCAAGGCTCTGCGCAACCCCTGGCTGTACGGTGCTGCCAAGCTGGGCAAGGATGAGACCGAGAAAAAGCAGATCAATTTTGTGGGTCTGCGCAAAAAGTTCCTGGTCTTTTCCTCCTGCCTGATGGCAGCCATCGTGCTGTGTGCTGTGGTGTTTGGTGTCCATCTGGACACCGAGTTCACCGGCGGTGCCATGATCACCCTGAGCTACGACGGCAGCTTTGAGATGGCACAGGTGCAGCAGACCGCCTCCGATGCACTGGAGAATACTGGCCTGACCCTGCAGACCGGCGAGAACGTGGCCACCGGTGACCAGACCCTGAAGATCTCCATGCCCGGCACCGAGACCGTGACCACCGATCAGGTGGAGGCTCTGCTGGACTCTTTGAACGAGACTTACCCGGACAACAACTTCGCGCAGCTGTCCCTGAGCAACGTCAGTGCTGCCATGGGCACCAAGTTCCTGCAGAAGAGCTTGGTAGCCGTGGCGTTTGCGCTGGTGCTCATCCTGCTGTACATCGCCCTGCGCTTCAAGAACATCGGCGGCCTGACCGGCGGCATGATGGCTGTGCTGGCACTGGTGAACGACCTGATGGTGGTGTTTGGCACCTTTGTGCTGCTGCGCACCCCGCTGGACGGTAACTTCATCGCTGCCATGCTGACCATTCTGGGTTACTCCATCAACGATACCGTTGTGGTGTACGACCGCATCCGCGAGAACCGCGCCCTGATGGGCAAGAAGGCCAGCTTTGAAGAACTGGTCAACCGTTCGGTCAACCAGTCTGCCCGCCGTACCCTCATCACCACCATCACCACCGTGATGGCACTGGGTGTGCTGTGCATCGTGGCAAAGCTCTACGGTCTGGACAGCATCTTTACCTTTGCCTTCCCGCTGATGATGGGCATGATCAGCGGCGTGTATACTTCGCTGTGCGTCTCCACCTCGGCATGGATGCTGTGGAGCGAGCGCAGCCCCAAGTCCGGCAAAAAGGCCTGACGCAAAATTCCCGCAGAGGTTCAGGAGGAACAGAACATGAAATGTCCCTATTGCGGTGCTGAGGAATCCAAGGTGATCGACTCGCGCCCTACCGAAGACAGTGAGCGCATCCGCCGCCGCCGGGAATGTCTGAGCTGCCATATGCGGTTCACGACCTACGAGGTGGTGGAAACAGTCCCGCTCGTGGTCATCAAAAAGGACAACTCCCGAGAGCCGTTTGACCGGCAGAAGCTGCTGAATGCCATGCTGCGGGCCTGCGCCAAGCGCCCCGTGAGCTACGAGGCCATTGAGCGCGCAGTCACCAGCATCGAGCAGACCCTGCTCAGTTCCTACGACCGCGAGATCCCCAGTGTGCGCATCGGGGAACTGACCATGCAGGAACTGAAAAAGATCGACGAGGTGGCCTATGTCCGCTTTGCCTCGGTCTACCGGCAGTTTGCCGACGTGGAGAGCTTTTTCAATGAACTGAAAAAGCTCATGGGCGACCGGAAGGACGCACAGTAACCCGTAATTTGCAAAGCACCGCTTTCTCTGTACAGCAGCAGGGAAGCGGTGCTTTTTGTGTTTACACAAACCGCCGGGCCAGCCATTGCAGTGTTTCCACCTGTACCTGTGCCCGGCGCAGTTCCCCAAAGGCTTCTTCGGGGGCGTTCTGCTCCAGGTGCCCGTCGGCGGTGCGCAGGGCCGCTTCCAGCTCGGTAAAATCTTCCGTGCGCAGCAGGTGGTTCATCTTTTCCCGCATCCGGTCACACCGGTCGGCTCCGCGGGCCAGTGCCTGCCGGGCGGTGGGCAGGTCACTGTTGCGAATGGCCTCAATGGCACAGTCCAGGTCGGTGGAAATGTCATCGGCAAAGCGCTGTACCTGAAAGCTGCTGTAAAAGGCAGTGGCCAGCAAAGCGGCCACGATGGCAAAGCAGGCGTAGATCCGTTTCATTTCCGGCCCTCATGCACCGTAGCGCGGCGCTCCTTTTTCAAAAGAAAATAGTCCTCGGTCTCATTGCCGACAAGAAGCAGGATTTCCTGCGGCAGCAGGGTATTGGCCTGCGCCGTGCGTTCCAGCCAGGCACGGTCTTTGCCGCACCAGTGCAGGTTGTCCTCCAGCACCTGCCCATCCAGCACAAAGGGGATGGTTGCGTGGCAGTGCTCCACCCGCAGCTGCAGGTCAGCCAGCCGTGCAGGTTCCTTTTCCGGCCGCAATGCTACCGAGAGGGTGCCGTTTGTCTCAATGACCGCGTAGGACACATCCCGCGGATCAAAGACGTCCTTGCCGCGCAGCGCTTCCATCAGGTCGGCCACCGTCAGGCGCAGGGTGCGCAGGGCGTTTTGATCGATCTCTCCGTTCAGGATCACGGTTTTGGGCCGCCCGGACAACAGATTGAAAAACTTCTGGCTGCGGAAGCTCAGTGCCGAGCCCAGCAGTTCCAGCGCAGCAATGAGAAACAGCGGGATCAGGCTGGCCGTCACCGGAACATCCTCCGATTCAATGGAGATGGACGCCAGATTGGAGATCAGGATGGTGGACACCAGCTCTTCGGGCTGCAGTTCCCCCAGCTGACGCTTGCCCATCAGCCGCATGGCAAACAGCACGCACAGGTAGATCAAAATCGTGCGGAAGATCAACAACTTCATCGTGGAAACCTCCTGTCGGCACCCGCCGGTATGGAACCGGCTCCGGGCGGGCATACTGCTGTGCAAAGGAGTGGATGTTGTGTGCAGCAGTTGTCGTTGCATCTGGCCGAAAATCTGGCAGAGCTGGACGCCCGGTTCGGTGCCTCTGCGGATTATTATGCCAAGGAAATCATGATTTATCATTGCCGGGGCTGCATTGTGCTGTTTGACGGCATGGCCAGTCTGGATTCACTGTGGGAGCTGCTGTTGGACGCGGCCAGTCGGCAGGCGCTGCAGCAGCCCTGCCCATGCACCGGGCAGGAAGTGTATGAGCACATCCTGCATGGTTCCGCTTCCCCGGCCGAGAGCACCCCGGTGGAGGATCTGCCGGATCTTGTCAAGCGGTTAACGGCAGGCATGGCAGTGCTGCTGCTGGATGGCTGCGCGAAAGGCATTGCTTTTTCGGTGCAGGCCCTCAAGTACCGCTCGGTGGACGAGCCGGAAGGAGAGGGCAACCTGCGCGGCTCGCGGGAGGGCTTTGCCGACCTGCTGCGGGTGAACCTGAGTCTGCTGCGTCGTCTGGTCCGTACCGATGATCTGGTGTTGGAGGTGGCGCAGGCCGACACCGCCGCAGGGACAGAGTACGCTATTTGCTACTGCAGGGGCAAAGCAGACCCTGCCATGGTGCGCCAGGTACGGCAGACCCTTGCCGCTGCAAAGCCGGAGCTGCTGCTGGACAGCAGCTATTTTGTACCGTGGCTTCTGCCCAGCCGGGCACGGCTGTTCACTCCGGTCAGCTACACCCAGCGCCCGGCGGCGGCTTCGGCCAAACTATGTGAGGGCCGCATTGTAGTGCTGGTCAACGGCAGCCCGTCGGCCATGGTGCTGCCGGCGCTCTTCTGTGAAAACTTTGAATGCTTGGACGACTACGCGTCCACTGCTGTGTTCGCCTCCTTCTTGCGGGTGCTGAACTATGCTTCCTTTTACCTCACGGTCTTTCTGCCGGGGGCGTTCGTTTGTCTGGCGGTCTATCTGCCAGAGCTGATCCCGCCCCAATTGCTGTATAAGATCGAAGCCGCCGAAAAGGCTACGCCGCTGCCCTTGTTTGCAGAAATGCTGCTGGTCATCCTGCTGCTGGAAGTTATCCGGGAGGCCGGGCTGCGGATGCCGCAGTCGCTGGGGCATTCGGTCAGTCTGGTGGCCGCCCTCATTCTGGGCGATGCCGCCATTGCCACCGGCCTGATGAGCACCCCGGTCATCTTTGTGGCCAGCATTACGTCCATTGCGGTGTTCGTCACGCCCGCTTTGTACGAACCGGCCACCCTGCTGCGCATCGGCGTAGTGGTGGCTGCGGGGCTTGCCGGGCCGGTGGGACTGGCCGGGGCTTTTTTTGTGCTGCTGCTCAGCCTGTCCGGCACCGGGATGCTGGGGGTGCCGTATCTTGCGCAGCATCCGTTCCCGCAAAGCCCGCTGGCCGAGGACGGCGTCATCCGGCGCAACTATCGGCACCTGTCCCGCAAGGGGTTCAACATCTGGCAAAAACGGAGGCCCCGCGCATGAATAAAACGCAGGACAAATTTTCATTGCCGGCAGTGACCCTCAGCATCTTTGCTGCGGCGGCGGCAGAGCGTCTGCCGGTATGCAGTTCGTCCCGGGCACTCCTCTGGCAGGAGGTGCTGGCTGCAGTACTGCTGATGATACTTTCTGCTTTGGCCAGTCGGTTTTGGCAGTCCGGCCCGCCAAAGTCTGCCGCCTGGGCAGCTGCATTTTGCCTGCAGGTCTGGCTGATGGCAGAACTGGCCGGAACATTCTGGAAGGCTCTGCAAGTCTGCCGGGAAGAGTTTTCTTCGCTGGCATTGCTGGGGTTTTTGCCGCTGCTGCTTTGGGCGGGCTGGCAGATTGCCTGCCCGCGCATGGGGTGCCCCGGCGCAGGTGTTGTGGTGGTTGTGGCGGTGGCAAGCGCGGTGTGTCTGATGGGCTGTCCCGGCAGATGCACTGGGCCGGTTGTTTGCGCAGGCTGCGCCGCAGAGCACGGCATTCACCGTTCCGGTCTATGCGGAATACTTGCGGTACCGCTGCTCTGCGGCCGGGGGCAGCGGCGTGGTGTCTGCCTGCCCATTCTCACAGCCCTTGTACAAACGGCGGCAACGCTTGGCATGGCACTGGTGTTCGGTCGGACATACCCGGCGCGGGAATTGCTGCGTGCATGGAGCACCGGGACATTTTCCCGGCTGGACGCGGCGCTGCTGCTGGTCTGGCTGACCTGCGCGATTTTTCGCATCGGGGTGCTGTGCACGGCCGTCCGGATGCTGGGGCAGGAGTACGCCATACAAAAGCGAAAGGAAGTGCGGCAATGAAGCGGCGATGGGCCAGAATTCTGCTTTATGCGGTGCTTGTCGGTTGGTGCCTGCTGTTCCTGCGCTGTGAGACCACTGAAAAAAGTATGATACGGGTGGTTTATCTGGAACAGAAGGAACAGACCTGGTCGGTGGGGCTTTTGTATCAGTCACCGGAAGCGGCAGCCGACGCAGCCGATGCCTCAGCCGCACTGCGCATCGCCGATGGCCGAGGGCAGACATTGGAAACAGCCCTTGCCGCTGCCGAAGGAACTTTGCCGCAGACGGCCGATTACCGCCTGTGCGATTATGTACTGTTCCCAGAGCAGACGGAGGATGCCGTGCTGGCAGCTTATGAGAATCTGGTGCTGGAACGCGGCTGCGGGCGCACAGCGGCCCGACTTTCCTGCACAGAATTCGATCTGGAAACACTCTTGCAGTCGTGCGGAAAAACGGAGACGCTGCCCGACAAACTGCTGGACAAACTCAAAGCGGGATCGGCGGCAATGCCCCGGCTGTATGCACACGAGGAAAGCATGCTGCTTCCTGTGCTTTGTTTGCCCGAAGCACAGGAAGGGAAAGTGATGGTTTCCGGCAGCGGGGCCTTCCGCACCGGGAGCGGTGCGGTGCAGCGCCTGACAGAAAACGAGACAGAGGCGTTTCTTCTGCTGACGGGCACACCGGGCAAACGAACCTTCTGGCTGCAAGGAAAGCGTGTAACCATCCGGCGGTGCACCGTCTCAGTTGCTCTCCGGAAGCAGATGACCACCCTGCGTCTGGACTGCCAGACGGCCTACGGCACGCCGCAGCCGGATGCGGCACAGCGTCAACAGTTGGAAGAACTTTGCCTTGGGGTGGTACGTTCCTGCTGGCGGCAGGGGACAGACCTGCTGCATCTGCAGGAGCACAGTCTGCTGCGCACAGGCTCTCCCGACGGGTTTGACCCAACAAAAAACGCCTGCCCGCAGCTGCAGGCAGACGTTGTATTTCTGGGTGCTTGAAAAATCAGGATGCCGTGGGGAAGGTGACCGTGATGGTCGTGCCGACGTCCACCTGACTTTCCAGCTTGATGCGGGCCCCGTGGATGAGGGCAATGTGCTTGACGATGGCAAGCCCAAGCCCGGTGCCGCCGGTGGCCTTGCTGCGGCTCTTGTCCACCCGGTAGAAGCGCTCGAACACACTGCTCTGCGACTCGCGCGGGATGCCGATGCCGTTGTCGGTCACGGTCAGGCTGCAATGGCCGTCCCGGGTGCATGCTGTCACGATCTGAACCTTGCCGCCGGGGCGGTTGTAGCGGATGGCGTTGTCACACAGGTTCTGGCACAATTCATCCAACAGATTGCGATTGCCCCGCACCGGTGCGCTCTCGCCCAGATAGGTCAGGGTGATGTAGGCGTGGCGGGCGTTCAGCTTCTGACGTTCCACACACTCCTTGACCACGTCCAGCAGGTCCACGACCTCCATTTCCGGCATGGAAGAGGTCTCGGAGGCGTTGTCCAGGCTGGACAGCTGCAGGATATCGTTCACCAGCTGGATCATCCGGCTGGCTTCGCCATGGATCTTCTGGGCAAAACCGGGCACATCCTCCGGCTTGGCGATGCCGGTCTCGGATCAGTTCCGCATACCCGGAAATGCTGGTCAGCGGGGTCTTGAGCTCGTGGCTCACATTGGCGGTGAAATCCTGCCGCATCTTCTCGTTGTTTTCCCGCAGGATGCGGTCGGCATGGATGCTCTCGGCAAAGGGGATCAGTTCCTTGTACGGGACCTTATCCTGAATGTGGTCCAGATCCTCGGTCATGTTCAGCACCGGCTGCACAAGGGCGCGGGTGAGCAGGGTGGATAGGATCGCGGCAGCCAACATCAGGGCAACGCAGCTCAGCACGATGGCCGGCAGGGCTCCGTCGTAGACCGACCACACCGTTTCGGCGTCCTGCGCCACGCGCAGGATGTTGCCGCCGGGCAGCTGCACGGCATAATAATAGGTCTCATATCCCATGGTCTGGGAATCACGGATGTCCTTGCCGATGATGCCCCGCAGCGCCTGCACGATCTCCGGACGGGTAAGATGGTTCTCCATGGGCTGATCGGTGGCAGACTCAAAGATCACGTCGCCGTCCGAGGAGATCAGCGTAATGCGCAGGTCGCCGGTCACAAAGAAAGAAAGCTGCTGCGGCTCGCTGGTCAGGTCATACCCGGCACGGATGAGATCGCTCTCTTTTTCCAGGTCATCCCAGGCCTGGGCGGTAAAAGCCCGGTGAAAGACAAAGATGCACAGTGCTGCGGTGAACAGCAGCCCCAGAAAGCCCATGAGGAACAGCCGGTAGCTGATTTTTTCTTCCATGCTGTGCGGCTTCATTCGTCTCCAGCCTCCTCGTCATCGGCCAGCTTGTAGCCCACCTTGCGGATGGTGCAGATGTAGCGTCCGGCATCGCCCAGCTTTTTGCGCAGGGTGCGGATGTGCATGTCCACGGTGCGGCTTTCCACCGAAATGTCGGTGCCCCACACCACCTGCAAAATCGTCTCGCGGGTCACCACAAGGTTGGTGTTCTCCAGCAGAAGGCGCAGCAGGCTGTATTCTTTGTAGGTCAGTTCGACGGGCTGGTTGTTCACCGTCACGCTGTGACGTGCATTGTCCAGCAGGATCTCATGGAAGCTGAGCACATTGGGCCGTTCCTCCGGAGCCGCCCGGCGCAGAGAGGCACGCACCCGGCTGAGGAACTCCATGATGCCGAACGGCTTGGAAATGTAGTCGTCGGCACCGCAGTCCAGCCCGCGCACGGTGTCCAGCTCGCTGGATTTGGCCGTGACCATGATGATGGGCAGCCGGTGCAGGGAAGGGGTGTTGCGCAGCTTTTTCAGGATGGAGAACCCATCCTCGCCGGGCAGCATCACGTCCAGGATCACAAGCTCCGGGGCTTCGGTGCGCATGGCCTGCCAGAACGGTTCGGAACTGGCAAAGCTGGCCACTTCATAACCGTTGGACTGCAGGGCATACTGCTCCAGCTCACGGATGGCGTCATCATCTTCTACGATATAGATCATTTGTCAAATTCCTCCGCAGATTGATTGTCCGGGAAGAGATACCGCTCCCGGTATTTGTCCAGTCGACGATGAAATTCTTCGCTCTCCTTGGTATCTTTGCCGTGACGCAGGTCGTTGAGGTAAGCGTGGGTGTCAAAACTGTCCTGTGCTACCTCGATCTGGGCAACAGCTACATTGCTGCAGTGGTCGCACACACGCTCGTAGTTGGTCAGCAGATCGTCCAGCACAAAGCCGTACTCAATAGAGCAGCTGCCTGCCTGCAAGCGGC
>ENA-OQIL01000433-OQIL01000433.1-human-gut-metagenome-genome-assembly--contig:-NODE-433-length-15154-cov-2.245026_pt1 | contig 15154 bp, 23 predicted proteins | sample MGYA00242583_ERZ504748 | MGnify/ENA primary metagenome ERZ504748 (study PRJEB26092, sample SAMD00036191) | human gut metagenome | host: Homo sapiens | study: EMG produced TPA metagenomics assembly of...
ACAACGCGATGAGACGGATATGGCGGACAGTGCTTCTGATCGGACTGCTGACCCTTTGACTGGGCTGGCCTACAGGCTGCAGTTCTGATATCAAGATGACATTTGATCCCCAGGAGTTGTCACAGTCTTCCCAAGCTTCCGGCGAAGTATACGGAGCTGAACAATCAGATCAACAAGATCCTGGAAGGCGGCGCGGAGTATGCCGCACCGGTATCCGGAACCAATATCCAACCGGTGCAGCTGTGGGATCTGGACGGAGACGGCCGGGAAGAGGCTTTGGCTTTTTTCCGTAACGCGGCGGATGAAAAACCCCTGAAGATCTGCATCTTTACCGCTACAGGGGATACTTATGAGCTGACGGCTACGATTGAGAGCAGCGGTACTGCGATTTACAGCATCAGCTATAATGATCTGGACGGGGACGGCCGAACGGAGCTGGTTGTCGGCTGGCGTGTGGGCACGGAGCTGCAGGCCCTGACCGTGTATGCGCTGCGGCCGGACGGGCCCACGGAACTCCTGCGGACGGATTATGTCAAGTATGGAATTGTGGATCTGGACGAAAACCAGATGGAGGATCTGGTGGTGCTGCGGTCCCTTCCGGATGGAGAAGGGTGCGCGGAATATTATGTGTGGCAGGATGGGGGACTGGTGTCCCGCTCCATGGCACGGGTGTCCATGACCATGGCCGAGCTGAGCCAGCAGGGACGTCTGACGCAAGGAACCCTGCGCGGCGGGGAACCGGCGCTGTTTGTTACCGGCGTGGTGGAATCGGCCCAGACCGTGACGGATATCCTGGCCATGCGGAACGGGGAGCTGACCAACATCGTGCTCTCCGCCGCTACCGGTGTTTCCACGGAGGTGGCCATGTTCCGCTCCCTGTATCCCATGGATATCAACGGTGACGGCCTGACCGAGGTGCCCAAACCGGCATATTTGCCGGCATGGGATAATTCTGAGGATTTGTATCAGAGAATTGATTGGAATAACTATGACATCAACGGCAAAGCCCAAACGGTGATGAGTACCTATCATGATATGGAAGACGGTTGGTACTTCCAGCTGCCGGAAGAATGGTTTGACCAGATTTTGGTCAGCCGCAGCGTTTCGGCGGATGAGGCGGCTGTTACATTCTATATCCGCGGAGGACATGGGCAATCGCCGGTGCCGTTCCTGCGGATTACGGCCATCACCGGAACCAGCCGGGAGAGCAAGGCCGTGCGCGGCGGACGGTTTGTACTGGTCCGCAAGGCGGAGACCATTTATGCTGCCGAGCTGCTGGAGGCCAATGACTCCTGGAGCTACGGCATGACGGAGGACGAGGTTCGGGCCGCGTTTAGCCTGATCGCCACAGAGTGGGCGGAAGGCGAGAATTAAAAGAAAGGATATTTGCCATGAGGAAGGTTCTGGTTCTGGAAGATGAGTCCAGCATCCGCAGCTTTATTGTCATTAACCTTCGCCGTGCGGGGTATGACGTCATCGAAGCCGAGACCGGCGAAGAGGCATTGGAGCGCCTGAAGGAAAATCCGAATACCAAAGTGGCGCTGCTGGACATCATGCTGCCGGGGATTGACGGATTTGAAGTTTGCCGCCGGATTCGCGCAACCAACACGAAGATCGGCATTATCATGCTGACTGCCCGTTCTCAGGAGATGGATAAGGTGACGGGCCTGATGACCGGTGCGGATGACTATGTTACCAAGCCCTTTTCTCCTGCGGAGCTGACTGCTCGTGTGGATGCTCTGTTCCGCCGGGCCGGCGGCGAAGAACCTGCCCAGACCGGGGAGATCCGGCAGGATCCCTTCCTGCTCAATACCCGCAACCGGACGCTGGAGAAAAACGGCCAGCGCATCAAACTTACCCAGGTGGAGTACTCCATTATGAAGGTATTCATGGAGAACCCGGGTAAGGCACTTTCCCGGGAGGAGATTCTGGACATGGTGTGGGGCCGGGATTATTTCGGAGAGCTTAAGATTGTGGATGTGAATATCCGGCGGCTGCGGCTGAAAATTGAGGACAACGTGCAGAATCCCATGTATATCACCACAGTCTGGGGTTATGGATATAAATGGGGATTTTAAAACGCACCGATCCCTGGGAGCATTCCTACCGGACCATGTGGCGCCGGGAACAGAAATTTTTGTCGGATTACCGGGCCGCACAGCCGGATGTGCTGTGCAGGGTACTGGCAGAACGGGTTCCTCAGGGATTGACGGAAACACTTCACCGCGCTTTCTTCCATGCTTTTTCCCTGCTGTTTGAAAAAAGGGGAGGGCATCGTCCGTTGGGCGGGGCGGCAGCAGAGGCGGGAGGAGGCGTATCAGGTGCGCCGCTTTGCGGCAGATCTGCGGGAAGACCGCCGATCTCTGCAGGCCTTTTCCAAAGCCGCAGACAGGACCGGCCAGGGCAGCGTGGTGCAGGCTGGTGTGCAGGGCGTAGGATTGGGGCTGTTGGGGATTGGATTGCCGGATATTCCGCTCTTTACCCTGACGCTCCTGAAAACCATTCGGGAGACGGCAGTGAGCTTCGGCTTTACCGGATCTGAACTGGAGGAGCAAATCTGGATTCTGCGCCTGATCGAAGCGGCGCTTTCCGATGGTGCGGAGCTGGAGGAGCGGAATCAGGCCCTGAACGGTTTTATACAAGACGGTACCTGGCCGGATTCGCCGGTATTGGAGCAGCAGATGCAGCAAACGGCGCACAGTCTGTCCCAGGCCATGCTGTACTGGAAATTTGTCCAGGGCATCCCCCTGGTGGGTGCTGTGGGAGGCGCATGGGATGCCGTTTGCCTGCGGCGTGTACAACGATATGCCGCGATCAAATACAGCCGCCGATTTCTGATTGACCGGAAATTGGGACGGCAGGCCAGGGAGAATGCGAGGTGAGGAACCGTGGCCGAAGAAAAAAATGCCAGATGGAAGGTACTGCAGCTGCGGGGCCTGCGCAAACGCTGGATTTTTAATACGGTGATGCCGGTACTGGCGCTGCTGGTTTTGATTGTGGTGCTGTTTTCCACCGGTGTATCCAGCTATTATTACCAGTCTATGGAAGACGGCCTGACCAAGCAGGTACAGGCGCAGGCTGGAGCGTTCAATGACTACTTTATGGATAACGGCTATACCAGCTACTATCAAAAAGCAGTCCAATGTACAACGGATTTTGAGGACAAAGGCCGCATTGAAAATGCAGTTTATCAACAGTGCGGGCCGGATTCAGATTTCCTCCACATCCAACCTCCTGGCAGGAACTGCGCCGGGCACATCGGATATTACCGACGCCATTACCCATAATGAGATTTCTTCTTATCACGGGCGGGATCCTGAAACGGGAGAGATCCATTTGGCAGTCTCGCATCCCTTGACCTCGAACGGCAAAGTAGTGGGCGTGATGCGCCTGGTGACATCCCTGCGGGCAGTCAACCGGCAGGTGATGCTGGCGGTTTTGGCCATCTGCCTGATTGCCGCATTGTCACTGGCATTGGTGATCATCTCCAATCTGTTGTTTATCAACAATGTGTTGAGCCTGTGGCAGTGGTGACGGAGGCGGCCAAGCGGATTTCCGCCGGAAGCTACGGCTTCCAAATTGAAAAGAAGTATACCGATGAGCTGGGAGAGCTGGTGGACAACATCAACGACATGTCCCTGAAAATCGGTCAGAATGAGAAGATGAAAAGACGAATTCATTTCCTCGGTGTCTCATGAGCTGCGCACGCCTCTGACGGCCATCAATGGCTGGGGTGAGACGATCCTGGAGGATCCCACCGGAGATCCGGAACAGCTGCGCCGGGGAATTCGGATCATCCTCAATGAATCCCGGCGCCTTTCCACCATGGTGGAGGAGTTGCTGGAGTTTTTCCAAAATGGAGGACGGCCGGTTTACCCTGCGCATGGAGCAGGTGGATCTGCAGGCGGAGTTTGAAGATGCCATCTTCACCTACCGGGAACTGTTCCGGCAGGAGGGCATTGAGCTGAGCTATGAGGCCGGTGATGAGGATTTGCCCCTGATCCCGGGAGACTCCGAGCGGCTCAAGCAGGTGTTTTGCAATGTGCTGGACAACGCCTCCAAGCATGGCGGATCCGGAAAACGAATTTCCGCATCCATCTGTGAAGAAGGCGATTGGCAGGTGGTCCGGGTTCGGGATTACGGCCCCGGCATTCCGGAGGAAGAGCTGCCGTTTGTGAAGCAGAAATTTTACAAGGGCTCCTCTAAGGCCCGGGGCAGCGGCATCGGCCTAGCAGTGTGCGATGAGATTATCGGCCTGCACGGTGGGACGTTTACCATCGGCAATGCCGAGGGCGGCGGCGCTATTGTGACCATTCGGCTGCCCGAAATTGAATAGGACCACGACTCCCAAAGAAAATTAGAACAAACGTTTGATTTTCTTCGGCGGATGTGATAGAATCCCATATCATAGAAAGGAAATTTCATGGCAGAGAACAAGTCCTGCGCCTTCCGCACCAGCATTGGCGGACAGGCGCTGATCGAGGGCATCCTGATGCGGGGACCGGAGAAAGAAGCCATTGTGGTCCGCAATCAGGAAGGAGAGCTGGTGGAAAAAGTTGAGGAGCTGCGGTTTATCCGGGATCGGTATCCGATTTTGGGTGTTCCGCTGATTCGGGGAACCGTCAATTTTCTGGACTCCATGGTCCACGGTGTGCGGGCACTGATGTATTCGGCCGATTTTTATCCCGATGAAGAGGCAAGCCAGCCCTCAAAGCTGGAACATGTGGCTGGAAAACCATCTTTCCAGCAAGAAGCTGGAGAGCGCACTGGTAGACCTTGGCGGTGGTGCTGGGCGTAGGCATGAGCATTTTTTTGTTTATGGTGCTGCCCACGTTTCTCACGGGCGGACTGCTTGCACTTCTTCCCGTCCTTTCCCCTGTGGGGACGGAACTTGCTGGAAGGCGTGCTCAAGATCGTCATCTTTCTTATTTATCTGATTGCCTGCTCCAAACAGAAAGATATTTATCGGGTGTTTCAGTACCATGGAGCAGAGCATAAGACCATCTTTTGTTATGAGGCGGGACTTCCCCTGACTGTGGAAAATGTCCGCATTCAGCCCCGGCATCATCCCCGCTGCGGCACCAGCTTTCTCTTTGTGGTGATTTTCGTCTCCATCCTTCTTTCCAGCCTGGTGTTCGGCATTTGGCCGATTACCAATGTCTGGCTGCGGACGGCGGTCCATTTGCTGCTGCTGCCCCTGGTAGTGGGCATTACCTATGAGTTTAACCGCTGGGTGGGCCGCCACGTACAGGACAATGGTCTGGCCCGGATTCTGACCGCTCCGGGGTTGTGGATGCAGAATTTCACCACCAATGAGCCGGATGACTCCATGATTGAATGTGCCATCCGGTCTTTGGAACTGGTCATTCCCAGTGAAAAGGGAAAGGACGCCTGGTAAGGGCGGACTTCCCACAGACGGCAAAAAGCCGGAATGGAAAAAGAGAAAAGATAACGGAGCGTATCATGGCCATCACATATAACAATTTGTATTTGGATATTCGCCAGCAGCTTCACCGGGCTGGGATTGAAGCCGCCACGCTGGAGGCCCGGGAGCTGGTGTGCTTTGGCACCGGGAAGAGCCGGGAAGAGCTGAGCCGGGATGGGGGACTGTATGCCTCGCCGGAGCTGGAGGCCCGGGTCCGGAATTTGGTGGACCGCCATCTGGCCGGTGAGCCCGTGGCGTATCTGATCGGAGAATGGGAATTTTACGGCTTGCCCCTGGATATTTCCCGGGATGTGCTGATTCCCCGTCCGGATACGGAGGTCCTGGCGGAACAGGCCATTGAATATGTTCGTACACAGGGAGAATGCCGGGTGCTGGATCTGTGTGCCGGGAGCGGCTGTATTGGTCTTGCCATTGCGGCGCAGGCGACCAGTGCCCGGGTTGTGCTGGGAGAGTGGTCCGATGCGGCGCTGAAGATCTGCCGTCAGAACATCCGGCGCAACAGCCTGTCCGGACGGGTGGTTCCCATGCAGGCGGATGCACGGGAGAAGCCGGAGAAATCACTGGGCGAATTCCAATGCATTGTCTCCAATCCGCCCTATATTCCCCGGGCGGATATTGACGGCCTGGATGTTTCCGTGCGGGACTATGAACCGCACCTGGCTCTGGACGGCGGTGAGGACGGACTGGATTTTTACCGCAGTATTTCTGAGAAGTGGAAGGATGCGCTGGTGCCTGGAGGGCGACTGTACTTTGAAGTCGGGATCGGCCAGGCGGACAGCGTGCTGCGGATCATGCGCTCCCAGGGATTTGGCGATATCCAGATCGTCAAGGATCTGCACGACATTCCCCGGGTAGTATTTGGAACACTGTGCACAGAGGTCTGAGCTGACGGCTCGTTTCTGGAAAGAAAGGTTCGGGAGGCGGTAAACTGCCTCCCGGTAACCATGCTTTCATTGAGTAAAAAAGCAGGAGGAACAACATATGGCGAAGGAGAAAGCACCGCTGCCTGCCGCGGCACCGGCGGATGATAAAAAGCGAGCCATTGATACCGCAATGGCGCAGATTGAAAAGATGTATGGCAAAGGTTCCATTATGCGTTTCGGTGACCGGACCAGCCTGGATGTGGACTATATTCCCACCGGCTCTCTGGCGCTGGATGTGGCGTTGGGAATCGGCGGTTTGCCCAAGGGCCGGATCATCGAGATCTACGGACCCGAGTCCTCCGGTAAAACCACCCTGGCACTCCATGTGGTGGCAGAAGCCCAGAAGCGGGGCGGCGAAGTGGCGTTTGTGGATGCCGAGCATGCGCTGGATCCTACCTATGCCCGGGCGTTGGGCGTAAAGGTGGAGGACATGCTGATCTCCCAGCCGGATACCGGTGAACAGGCCCTGGAGATCACCGAAGCACTGGTGCGTTCCGGAGCCATCGATGTCATCGTGGTGGACTCCGTGGCTGCCCTGGTGCCCCGGGCAGAAATTGAAGGCGAAATGGGCGACAGCTATGTGGGACTGCAGGCCCGCCTGATGAGCCAGGCCCTGCGCAAGCTGACCGGCGCCATCGGCAAGACCAACACCATCGTCATTTTCATCAACCAGCTGCGGGAAAAGGTAGGCGTGATGTACGGCAACCCGGAGGTGACCACCGGCGGCCGTGCCCTGAAGTTCTACTCTTCCGTACGGATTGATGTGCGGCGGATTGAAGCACTGAAAAACGGCAGTGAGATCATTGGCAACCGGACTCGTGCCAAAGTGGTGAAGAACAAGGTTGCGCCTCCCTTCCGGGAAGCGGAATTTGACATTATGTACGGCCAGGGCATTGCCCGGGAGGGTGAGCTCATCGATCTGGGTGTGAAGCTGGATCTGGTGCAGAAGGCCGGTTCCTGGTTCTCCATGGGAGAGACCCGTATCGGCCAGGGCCGGGATGCCGCCAAGAAGTATCTGCTGGATAATCCGGAAGTGGCTGCCCAGCTGGAGGCGGATATCCGGAAGAATTTTGACAAGCTGATGAGCAACCAGTCCCGGATTGCAGCCCGGGCCGCAGGGCGGGCGGTAGACGTCAGCGCCGACGACTTCAAGGATGAGGATTGAGCGGATCACGGCATCCGGCCGGGACCGCTATACGGTGACGCTGGAGAGCGGAGCCGCGCTGGAGATCACAGACCGGGAGCTGCTGCGCTTTGGCCTGCGGGCCGGAGATCTTCTGGATGAACAGATTTGGGAGCAGCTGCGGGAGTCGGCCAGTTTGTCCCATGTGAAGGGCAAAGCAGCGGATTTGATTGGCCGGCGGGCCATGAGCCGGGCGACCCTGGAGAAAAAGCTGCGGGAAAAAGGCGCCAGTGAAGCGGAGACCCGATATGCCGCTGAATGGCTGGAGGCCATTGGTGCGATCAATGACGCAGAGTATGCCGCACTGTTGGTACGGCACTGTGCGGGGCGGGGCTATGGTTCTGCCCGGGTCCGGGAAAAGCTGTATGAAAAGGGAATTCCCCGGGAGCTGTGGGATGAGGCGCTGGAGACCATGCCGGATCCTGCGGAGCAGATTGACCGCTTCCTTCAGGAGAAGCTTCGGGGACGGACCCCGGATGAAAAGGAGAAAAAGCGGCTTTCCGATGCGTTGCTGCGCCGGGGATTCGGCTGGGGCGACGTTAAGGCGGGACTCAACCGTCTGGGCGCGGAGCTGTATGAGGAATAAGGCAAAACGGAGGAGACAGAGTTGGGTTATAAAATCGCGTTTATTTCCTTGGGATGTGCCAAAAACCAGGTAAACTGCGAACAGATGATGGCCACGGTCACTGCTGCGGGACATACAGTCCAGGCGGCGCCGGAGGGGGCCGATGTGGTGGTGGTGAATACCTGCGGTTTTTTGGAGAGTGCCTGCCAGGAGGCCATTGACAATATTCTGGAGATGGCGGAGCTGAAAAAGGCCGGCCAGGTGAAGAAAATTTTGGTGACCGGCTGTATGGCCCAGCGCTATAAACAGGATGTGCTTTCGGAGCTGCCGGAAGTGGATGGCATTCTGGGTACCGGCAGCTACGGTGACGTGGCCGCGGCTGTGACGGAGCTGATGGAAGAGGGCCTGCGGCCCTGCCATCTGGGCAACATTCATACAGCCGAGCAGGACGGTGCCCGGATTCTCTCGACGCCGCCTTGGTATGCATACCTGCGCATCGCCGAGGGCTGTGACAACCACTGCGCTTATTGCGTGATCCCCTCCCTGCGCGGAAAATACCGCAGCCGTCCCATGGGCGAGCTGCTGGATGAGGCGCGGAGCTGGCGTCTGCGGGCGTCAAGGAGCTGCTGGTGATTGCGCAGGATATTACCCGCTATGGAACGGACTTCAACGGCGAACACCAGCTGGCAAAGCTGCTGGACGAGCTGTGCCGCCTGGATTTCCACTGGATCCGGCTGCACTATCTGTATCCGGATGAGATTACCGACGAGCTGATTGATACCATTGCCCGGCAGCCCAAGATTCTGCCGTATCTGGATATTCCCATTCAGCACTGCAACGATGGAATTTTGAAGGCGATGAACCGCCGGGATACCAAAGCGGAGCTGGAAGCACTCTTTGCCAAGCTGCGGGCTCGGATTCCGGGTCTGGTGCTGCGTACCAGTCTCATCACCGGCCTGCCCGGTGAGGGAGAGGCGGAACCTGGAAGAACTGTGTGAGTTCCTGCGCCAGACCCGCATTGAGCGGGCGGGGCGTGTTCCCCTTCTCTCCGGAGGAGGGAACCCGGGCGGCTCAGATGGAGCATGTGGATACCGAAGAGGCCCGCCGCCGGGCGGAGCTGGTGGTGGATGTGCAGTCCGACATCATCGATGCCTATAACGAGTCCGTGCTGGGTACGGAACGGGAAGTTCTGTGCGAGGGCTTTGACCCGCAGGCGCAGATGTTCTTTGGCCGCAGCTATGCCGAGTCTCCTGATATCGACGGACGGATTTATTTCACCGCTGAGGAAGAGGTGGAACCGGGCACTTTTGTGACCGTCCGTCTGACTGACACCATGGATGGAGAGCTCACCGGCGAGCAGGTTTGATTGGAAAAGCCTTTGGCCATAAGAAAACATACCGGGTGTTCCGATGGAGCCTGTCCCGGACAGAGGAGCGAATCATCATGAATTTGCCTAATAAATTAACGCTTTTACGCATTATATTAATCCCTGTGTTTATGGGAGTGCTGTATTGGGGCTTCCCTGGGGCGGACTATGTGGCTCTGGCAATCTTTGTGATTGCCAGCCTTACGGATATGCTGGACGGTAAAATTGCCCGCAAGTATAACCTGGTAACAGACTTCGGAAAATTTGCCGATCCCTTGGCGGACAAAATGCTGGTGACGGCGGCGATGCTGTGGTTTGTCGAGATTGGACGGATGCCTGCCTGGGCGCTGCTGATCGTGATCATTCGGGAATTCGCCGTCAGCGGATTGCGGATGATTGCCTCGGATAAGGGGCGGGTCATTGCAGCCGGGTGGTCCGGCAAGGTGAAAACTGCCGCCACCATGGTGTGCATCGTGGTGATGTTCCTCCATATTCCGGGAATCCAGGATACCCTGAATCTGATCTGCGTGTGGATCATTGCGCTGACCACTCTGTACTCCGGCGTGGAATATTTTGTGAAGAACAAGGATGTCATCGCCTCGGCGTAAGAGAAAAAACGGCTGCGGGATTCCGCAGCCGTTTTAATTCTCCTTTGTGCAGCAGGGGCAAGGAATGGGGACGGATGCAGTGTCTGCCGGAGCGTTTGGGGAAGACTGCTGCACGTCCGGCACGGTTTGACCGCTGTTCCTGAGGAAGGCCTGCGGCTTTGCGGACAGCGGCAGTCCGCTCATGAAGTTCCATACGACTCCCTCCTTTTGTGAAATCATGATCCCGGAGAGAAAACGCATGGCAAGCGGTCAGAAAGAGAGTCCTGTCAACGGACGGTTGACAAAGGAAAAGAGGAAGGCCCCGCTTGACACGCGGGGGAAAGTCCTGCTAAATATACTAGGTGTACAACTGCATAGCGTGATGATCGGGAAGAGTACCGGCTAGGACCAAAGGACAGAGAGGGCGCGTCACCGGCTGCAAGCGTGCCTACGGAGGGAGCGGGGAACGTGCGCCCGGGAGCGCGGGGGATGTGGATGCCCTCCGTACGGCCTGCGTCAAGGGCCTTCCTTGAGTGATAAAAGAGAGTGGAACCGCGATCCGTCGCCTCTCGTACCTTGGTACGGGAGGCGTTTTTATTTCCCTCCCGACCGACACAAGGAGAAATGAATCATGGCAAAACGAGTAACCCGACTGGGCGGTCTGTTGGCTGCCTACCAGCGCCGCGATCCTGCGGCCCGCAGCAAGCTGGAGATTTTCCTGCTCTATCCCGGCGTACACGCGGTGCTGTATCACCGCCTGGCCCATTGGCTGTATGTGCACCACCGGTTTTTCCTGGCACGGTGCGTGTCCCAGTGGAATCGATTCTGGACCGGGATTGAGATTCACCCCGGCGCCATCATCGGACACCGGCTGGTGATCGACCACGGCATGGGCATCATCATCGGTGAGACGACGGAGATTGGAGATGATTGCCTGCTGTATCAGGGGGTGACCCTGGGCGGTACCGGAAAGGATAAGGGCAAGCGGCATCCCACTTTGGGAAATAACGTCCTGGTAGGATCCGGCGCCAAGGTTCTGGGCCCCTTTACTGTGGGAGACAATGCCCGGATTGCGGCCGGTGCCGTGGTGCTGGGAGAAGTCCCGCCCAATGCCACCGCAGTGGGCGTCCCGGCCCAGGTGGTCCGGGTAGCAGGCAAGCCGGTTTATTATGCCGACGATGTGGACCAGATCCACATGACCGATCCCTTGGTGGAAGAATTGGCGGCCATGAACCGCCGAGTGGAAGAACTGGAACGGGAACTGATGGACCTGCGCAAAGCGGTCTGCAAAACAAAAGAAGAAAGGACAGCCTGAAATGTATCTGTACAATTCGGCAACCCATCGCAAAGAGGAATTCAAGACCCATACACCGGGCCGCGTGGAAATGTATACCTGCGGTCCCACGGTGTATCACTTCGCACACATCGGCAATCTGCGCAGCTATATCATGGAAGATGTGCTGGAAAAGTACCTGCGCTATGCGGGCTACGATGTCAACCGCGTCATGAATATCACGGACGTGGGGCATCTGAGCTCCGATGCCGATACCGGCGAGGATAAAATGCTCAAGGGCGCCCGGCGGGAGCACAAGACGGTCATGGAGATCGCGCAGTACTATACGGACGCGTTCTTCGAGGATTGCCGGAAGCTTAACATCAAGCGCCCGGATGTGGTTCAGCCCGCCACCGGATGCATTGACGAGTATATCGCCATCGTGACCCGGCTGTTGGAGAAGGGCTATGCCTATCAGGCGGGCGGAAATGTGTATTTCGACACCTCCAAGCTGGACCATTACTACGTCTTCAATGATCACGATGAAGAGGATTTGGCCGTGGGCGTCCGGGAGGGCGTAGAGGAGGACACCAATAAGCGCAACAAAAACGACTTTGTGCTCTGGTTCACCAAGAGCAAGTTCGAGGACCAGGCCCTGAAATGGGATTCTCCCTGGGGCGTGGGATATCCCGGCTGGCACATTGAGTGCTCCGGGATCTCCATGAAGTATAACGGTGAATATCTGGATCTCCATTGCGGCGGTGTGGACAATGCCTTCCCGCATCATACCAATGAGATTGCCCAGTCCGAGAGCTATCTGGGGCATCCCTGGTGCGGACACTGGTTCCATGTGCATCACCTCAACACCACCAGCGGCAAAATGAGCAAGTCCAAGGGAGAATTCCTGACGGTTTCCCTGCTGGAGGAAAAGGGATACGATCCCCTGGCTTACCGGTACTTCTGCCTGCAGAGCCATTACCGCAAAGCCCTGGTGTTCTCCTATGAGAATCTGGACAATGCAGTGGCGGCCTATCAGAAGCTGATCGGCCGGATCGCGGCCCTCAATCCCCAGGACGGCGAGCGGGACGAGGCGGTATTCCAGCAGTATCGGCAGCGCTTCCTGGAGCAGATGGGCAACGACCTCAACACCTCCATGGGCGTCACCTCCGTATTTGATGTGCTCAAGGCCAAGACCAATGATGCCACTAAGCTGGCCCTGATTGGGGATTTTGATCAGGTGCTGTCCCTGAGCCTGCTGGAGAAGGCGGAAGTCAAGCGGGCGGAGGACGCCAAGCCAAGGCGTCTGCCCAGACCGCCGGCGGCTATACCGTCACCGGTGAGGGAGACCCGGAAGTGGATGCGCTGGTGATGCAGCGCTACGAGGCCAAGAAGGCGAAGAACTTTGCCGAGGCGGACCGCATCCGGGATGAGCTCAAGCCCGGGGCATCGAGATCATCGATACCAAGGGCGGCGCCACCTGGAAGCGGGTGTAAAATTCTACGAGCGGAGCGGCTTTTAGCCGCTCCGCTTTTTTCTTGACAATGTCTGCCAATTCGGGTAGGATAGGAGTGCAATTTGTCAATATATTGGCTTTTTAGCAGGAGTGAACGGCATATGGAGCTGAATCGGGCGGTAGCGGAGAACATCAAGCGCATCCGGAAAAGTAAAAACTGAGCATGGAGCGCACGGCGGCCATTGCCGGAGTGTCCCGCAGTATGCTGGGACAGATCGAACGGGGAGAGGCCAATCCGTCCGTGGCGATTCTGGGGAAGATCGCGGCGGCGCTCCGGGTCCCGGCGGAAGTGCTGCTGGAAAACGATGACTTTGAGACGCTGCTGCTCTCCCGGGAGCTGGACAACCGGGCGGTCCGGCTGGATGGGGGAAAGGCCGTGCTCCGGCCCAGTTTTCCGTATGATGATACTACCCGGCAGGAGAGCTTCTTTTTGGACTTGTACATCAGTGCCCGGTATGAACCGGAGCCCTCCGTGCCCGGATGTGTGTGTCATGCCACGCTGATGGCGGGGCGGGTGGCCTTATACGCGGAGGAGCAGCCGTTTGAGCTGATGGAACGGGATGCCCTGCGGTTTGCAGCGGACCGGCCTTACTATTTTGAGAACATGACCAATTCCACGGCCCGGCTCCTGTTGGCCTATCAATATTTGAAGTGAACGAGAAAGGAAGCGTGCATATGGAAATCCGAACCGCCACCATGGCGGATTTACCCCGGGTAGCTGCGGTGGAGGCGGCGTGCTTTCCGGCAGCAGAGGCGGCCACAGAGGCAGATTTTGCCGCCCGGCTGGCAGTGTATCCCAATCATTTCTGGCTGCTGGAGCAGGATGGGGAGCTGATCAGCTTCATCAATGGGATGGTCAGCGACGAGCCGGATCTGCGGGATGAGATGTATGCCGATGCCTCTTTGCATGATGAGTCGGGGGCCTGGCAGATGATTTTCGGCGTGAATACCATGCCGCAGTACCGGCGGCAGGGTATGGCCGCCCGGGTGATGGAACGGGTTATTGCCGATGCCAAGGCTCAGGGACGCAAGGGCTGTGTGCTCACCTGCAAGGACCGGCTGGTCCACTACTATGAGACCTTTGGCTTTCGCAATGAAGGCGTCTCATCTTCTACTCACGGCGGTGTGGTGTGGTATGCCATGCGGCTGACCTTCTGAAAAGAGGAAAATCCCCCTGGAGTCCGGATGGACTTCGGGGGGATTTATTTTGGAATCGGAGGATCAGCGCAGGAATTTTTTCAGCCGCAGGGAGAGGGCGATGGCCAGAGCCAACTTGCCCAGGTCCGGCAGAATGAAGGGGATCACGCACCAGCTCAGAGCGGTGCCCAGACTGACGGGGCCGGTGCTCCGGGCATAGACGGTGAGGAACCAAATGGTGCCGAAGGCGTAGCAGACGGCAAGGGAGATGACCCCTGCTGCTGCCATGGCAGGGACAGATGTCCCCAGATGAGCGGTAAGCAGCCAATAGACCAGGGCCTGTGCGGCAAAGCCCAGGATGAAGCCGCCGGTAGCGCCCAGCAGAGTGCCGATTCCTGCCTGAAACCCGGAGAAAACCGGAAGTCCCACAGCACCCAACAGCAGATAGACCACGGTGGCGTAAGTCCCCCGCCGCCCGCCCAGAATGGTCAGGGCCGCGAAGATTCCGAATGTCTGCAAGTAAAGGGGATGGTGGCGGGAATGGAGATCCAGGCACACACCGCGATCAAAACGGAGAACAGTGCCACATAGACCAGATCCACAGTCCGCAGGCGTGCCGCCGTTGTATGGAGTGTCATGATGGAAACCTCCTCAAGGAAATGGGATATGGTTAGAATACCCTGATATGCTCCAATTGTCAACCATAAAAATTTAAATGGTTAACAATTGGAGGTAATCAAATGGCGGAGGGGTACCCCGCCATTTATCACAGCCCCAGTTCGGGACAGACTTCCCGGATTTTGGCCTGAATGGATTTGAGATCTTCAAATGTTTCCGGCCGCTTTCCGACATCCCGCAGCAAGGCGGCAGGATGGTAGATAGCGGTCATCTGGACGCCGCTGCGGGTAAACCACTGTCCATGCTCACTGGTAATCCGAAAATCTTCCTTGATGATGGCTTTGGCAGCGATTCGCCCCAGACAGACGATGATTTTGGGGCGCAGCAAAGCGGTCTGGCGCCGGAGCCAACCGATGCAGGCGTCCTGCTCCACATTCAGGGGATCCCGGTTGTGCGGCGGGCGGCACTTGACAATGTTGGCAATGTATACCTTCTCCCGGTCCAAACCGATGATCTCCAGCATGTCATCGAGCAGCATGCCTG
>ENA-OQIL01000434-OQIL01000434.1-human-gut-metagenome-genome-assembly--contig:-NODE-434-length-15135-cov-3.137460_pt1 | contig 15135 bp, 17 predicted proteins | sample MGYA00242583_ERZ504748 | MGnify/ENA primary metagenome ERZ504748 (study PRJEB26092, sample SAMD00036191) | human gut metagenome | host: Homo sapiens | study: EMG produced TPA metagenomics assembly of...
GGGAAGATGGCAACATGACGCACCACGTTCTTATGTTCGCCGGTCAGCGGGTCAAACTCCACAATGCGGTCAATCTCGTCGCCGAAGAACTCGACCCGAATCGCAAATTCGTCGTTGTAGGCCAGGTGGATGTCCACCGTGTCCCCTTTTACGCGGAACTTGTTGCGGATGAAGTTCATGTCGTTGCGCTCATATTGCAGCTTGACCAGGCGGCTGCAAAGCTCGTCGCGCTCCATCTGCATACCGGGGCGCAGGCTGATGACCATGCTGCGGTAGTCGATGGGGTCGCCCAGCGAGTAGATGCAGGACACCGACGCCACAATGATGACGTTGCGCCGCTCTGACAACGCCGCCGTGGCCGAGTGGCGCAGACGGTCGATCTCGTCGTTGATGGCGCTGTCCTTCTCAATATAGGTGTCTGTGGACGGGATATAAGCCTCGGGCTGGTAATAGTCGTAGTAGGAGACGAAATATTCTACCGCATCATCTGGGAAAAAGCCGCGCATCTCGGTACAGATCTGACTGGCCAGCGTTTTATTCGGCTCCAAGATCAGCGTCGGGCGATTGCACCGGGCGATGATGTTCGCCATCGTAAACGTCTTGCCGGAGCCGGTGACGCCCAGCAGCGTCTGGGCGTCGTCACCCTCATGGATGCCCTGCATCAGCGCTTCTATCGCCTGCGGCTGGTCGCCGGTGGGCTGAAACGGTGCCTTTAAGTGAAAGACTTCGTCCATAGTCGTTCCTTTCGTGTACAACGATTAGTTGTATAGTGATTATAGCACGACAAATTTTTAATGTAAATAGGTTTGCCGATATTTTGTACCCAAACCGCAGAAAATGCGCCCTGCCGGGACACGGCAAGGCGCATGGGCGTCGTTCAGCGGCTGGCGGCTTGCAGCACGCCGCTGTTTGCGCGGTATTCCGGCAGGCTGCCGCGGTTCAGCATCGAACAGCCATCCTCCCCCGCTATGATGATATGATCCATGATCGTAAAGCCGAGCTGGCCGGTGACCTCCATAATATGGTAGGTCGTCAGGCGGTCCGCCTCGGACGGAATGGCCAGCCCGGTGGGATGGTTATGTGCCAGAATGCCGCAGGTCGAGTTGGTGCGGGCCACGGCGCGCAGCAGCTTGCGGGTGTCCACGGCCACGCGGTTGGGAACGCCCTCGGCAATGCGCAGGTCCTGCACAGGGCGGCAGGCGTCGTCCAATAAAATCAGGTAGAGCTGTTCATTCTGCACACCGCGGAACAGCGGCTTTACGTAGGCGATGGCCGTCTCTGCCGAGTTCAGCGACAGGCGGGTCTTGCGCTTTTCAGTTCATAATAGCGGCTGCACGCCATGACGGTAGAAATCAGCCGCGCACTTTTGGGGCCCGACGCCCTCGACCTGCATCAGCTCCTCGGGCTCGGCCTCCAGCACCTTGCAGAAATCGCCGAAGTGCTGAATGAGCCTGTGCGCCAGCGCGTTTGTGTCTGCCCGCGGGATGAGAGAAACAGCAGTATTCCAGCGCCTCGTGTTCGGCCAGGCTGTCCAGTCCGTCTCGCTCGACGCGCTCCTGCATGCGGGCGCGGTGCTTCGCGTGGAGATTTTCGTCTGCCATTTTTTCACATCCCATCTTTACGTTCTGCTGGTTTTATTATATACTGTAAAAAGACTTTTGCCAACCGTTTTTACTGATGAATTTTTAAAGAGGACACGATGAAAAGTTTTACCGCAGGACCCAATGAAAACGGCGTGCGCCTGAGCCGCTTTGTGGAGGGCGTGACCAAGGATATGCCCCGCAGCATGATGTACAAGGCGTTCCGCAACAAGCGCATCAAGGTCAACGGCAAGCGCGCCGAGCCGGATACCCGCCTGAGCGCAGGCGATTTGATCGAACTGTACATCAACGACGAGTTCTTCCCCGTGGGCAAACCCACCGCCAAGACCGCCAAGCTGCCGCGCAGGCAGCCGCCTGTGACCGTGGTGTATGAGGATGAAAATTTTGCGGTGCTCTACAAGCCAGCGCACCTGCTCTGCCACAGTGACCGCACCGGCGACGCCAATCTGGTGGATGCCTTTGCGGCTTATCTGGAGGCCAAGGGCGAGTATGATCCCCACGCAGAAAAGCGATTTGCCCCGGCGCTGTGCAACCGGCTGGACCGCGGCACCGAAGGTCTGGTGCTGGCCGCCAAGAGCTACGCCGCGCTGCGCGACCTGAACGCCATCATCCGCGACGACATGATGAAAAAGGAGTATCTGACCATCACGGTGGGGGCACCGCCGCAGGGGCGGTTCGTCGCATGGCTGCAGCACAGCGAGAAAAATAACAAGGTGCGCATCCACGCCCGTGAGAGCGAGGGTTACAAGCAGATCATCACCGAGGTGACGGTCATCCGGCAGGCAGGGCCGTTTGCGCTCTGCCGCATTGGGCTGATCACGGGCCGCACCCACCAGATCCGTGCGCATCTGGCGTATCTGGGCCATCCGGTACTGGGCGACATCAAGTACGGCAACCGCAAGATGAACGAGCGCACCGGGCTGAAAACACAGGCTCTCTGCGCCCAGCGACTGACGTTTGGCAGAATCCCCGAGGAAAACACGCTGCAGTATCTTTCCGGCAGGGTCATCAAGCTGAATGACCCGGAAATCGTAAAGACGTTCGAACGACTGACGGCAGAAAAGTAAGCTCTGCCGCGGCTGGCGGCTGGAAGCATCCGCCCCTGCAAGCGACGATGCTGTTATCCGTAGGGGCGCATTCCATATCTGCCCGCGGGATATTGCCGAAAAATAAAAAATACCGGGCCGCTCCCCACATTCAGGAAACGGCCCGGCAATTTTTTACGCCAGAACGAAGTGATAGACCAGAGACAGTGCCACGATCAAGGCGCAGGCAATGGCCGTGATGGGCGGGGCCAAGCGGATGATGCGCTCGGCCATGACGTCGTCCTCACTGGTTTCGTCGTCATCGGCGTAGCGGCCGCGTTTTTTGGACTTCTTGTCGTGACCGTCGTCCTCGTCATCGTAGTCGAGGTCATCGGTATCGTACATCTGGGTGCCCTCATCGTCGTCCTCATCATCGTCGAACAGGCGGCCCTTGGGAGCGTAGCGGCGGACGCGCTCGGCCTCGGCATCCTCGTCGTCATCGGCGTAGCTGCTGCCTTGGGGCTCAAACGCGGCGGTTGCCTGCTCGGGCTCATAGGCGCTCTGCGGCGGGATGTCCTGCTGACCGGTGATGGCTGCCTGCACGGCGTTGGCCATGGCGCGCGGGTCGCTGGCAGCCGGGGCAGGCTGTGTCTGCGGCTGCGGTGCGGGAGCGGGCGCCGGGGCCACACTGCTGGCGACGGCGTTGACCTCCTGCTGCTGGCGCTCGGCGGCCTGGCGGGCCTCCTCCAGGATAGCGGTCAGCGTTGCCTTGATACCGGCGCGGTCACCGCCGCACTCGGAGCAGACGGTGGTGTTTTCCTCATTGGGATGGAACGCACCGCAGGCGCAGAACCAGCCGTACTCGGTGTCCTGGGGCACGCAGGTCAGTTGGACATTGCCGGTGCGCTGCTGCAGCGTCTTGGCGATGGAGCCGGGCAGTACGCGGGGCATGTTCAAGCGAACACGCTTGTAATTGCGCAGGTCGACGCCGCGGCCATTGAGGAACGCGCGATCCTGCTCGACCTCCACGCTGGAAACCGGCGTGTCGCTGACATAGACAGCGTCATCGCTGCCGAACACGGCACCGGGCTGGGCGTTGAGTTGCTCATAGTAGAAGTCATCCTCGCACAGGACCTGACCGGCGGCATCCTTACATTTGAAGTGGACGACCAGGCCGGTCAACGGCTCGGTGCCGACATTCTTGAAGGTCAGGCAGACGGCGACCTCACCGGTCGTGTCACCCTTCAGCAGTTCGACACGCACAAACTGCACCGGACTTCCGGCGGTATAGTAGTTGGCGCGGGACTGCGCCATCAGGGAAAAATTCTGATCCATAGTTACACCTACTCTTTACTCTTGCGTGTCGGGCTGGGGGTTGGCCGGCTCGGCAGGGTGCTGGGTTTCGGGCTGTTCGGCAGGCTGCACAGGTGCGGCAGAATCCGGCGCAGGTGCTACAGGCTGGGCGGTCTCGCCCCTGCCCAGATCATAAGGCGGCAGGGTCCCGCCTTCCATCAATGTTTTGAATTCCTCACCGCTGATCTTTTCGCGCTCCATAAGAACGCCTGCTACCTTGTGCAGCTCGTTCATGTGCTCGGTCAGGGTGCGGCGGGCGGTCTCATAGGCCTCATCCACAATGTCGCGGATCTCGTTGTCGATCTCGGATGCGATAGCCTCCGAGTAGCCCTTGCCCTGGCCGAAGTCACGTCCCAGGAAGGTCTCGCCGGGGTCGCTGCCGTAGACGACAGGCCCCATCCGCTCGGAGAAGCCGTAGCGGGTGACCATGGCGCGGGCCGTATCGGTGGCGCGTTGCAGGTCGCTGGACGCACCGGTGGAGATGTCCTCCAGCACAAGCTGCTCGGCTACACGGCCACCCAGCAGGGTGACAATGTTCTCAACATCGCGGTCTTGGTGACGTAGCTGGGGTCCTTCTCGGGCAGATACATTGTGTAGCCGCCCGCACCGCCGCGGGAGATAATGCTGATCTGGTGCACAGGATCGTGGTGCTTGCTGAAATAGCCCGTGATAGCGTGGCCTGTCTCATGGTAGGCAGTCAGGCGGCGCTCCTCGTCGGTGACGACGTGGCTCTTCTTCTCAGGGCCCATCATGACCTTGACGGAGGCTTCCTCAATCTCCTTTTCGGTGATGGCCTTCTTGCCCTGACGGGCGGCCAGCAGCGCAGCCTCGTTCACAAGGTTCTCCAGATCAGCGCCGGAGAAGCCAGCCGTGGAGCGGGCAATCGTTTTCAGGCTCACATCGGGGCCGAGAGGCTTATTCTTTGTATGGACACGCAGAATCTCCTCGCGGCCCTTGACGTCGGGCAGACCGACGTAGACCTGACGGTCAAAGCGGCCCGGGCGCAGCAGCGCCTTGTCCAGAATGTCCGCGCGGTTCGTGGCAGCCATGACGATGACGCCGTCGTTGGCGTCGAAGCCGTCCATCTCGACGAGCAGCTGGTTCAGGGTCTGCTCGCGCTCATCGTGACCGCCGCCGAGACCTGCGCCGCGCTGACGGCCCACCGCGTCGATCTCATCGATGAAGATGATGGAAGGCATCGTCTTTTTGGCTTTTTCAAACAGGTCGCGCACACGGGAGGCACCGACACCGACGTACATCTCGACGAAATCGGAACCGGAAATCGCGTAGAACGGCACACCGGCCTCACCGGCACAGGCACGGGCCAGCAGGGTCTTGCCGGTGCCCGGAGGGCCGACAAGCAGTACGCCGTGCGGAATGCGTGCGCCGAGGGAGTTGAACTTGTTCGGGGCCTTCAGGAACTCAACGACCTCCTGCAGCTCGGCCTTTTCCTCATCGGCACCGGCCACATCGGCAAAGGTTGCCTTGCGCTGGTTCTCCTGCTGATCTTTGACCTTGGCGCGGCCTACATTCATGATGCCGCCGCCCGCGCCGCCGCGGTACATCGACATGAACAACATACCGATGCTGCCGAGCATTGCGACGTAGAAGATGATCTCCAGCCAGGGAATGCTCGTCTTGGCGGCGACGTAGTCAAACACCATCGGCGCATCCGGGTTGGCCGCGTTGTACTCGTCAACAAAATCGGAGATCTTGCCGGTGTTGAAGTCGCCGCCGTAGGGCAGCTTATAGGTCATATAGACGGTGCCGCCGTTGGCGGGCAGGGCGTTATCGCCCGAGCTGTACACGCCGGTCAGCAGACCGCCGGTGGGCAGGCTGGCTGCGGCGTTGGACTCCGGCAGAGCAGCCTTACCCTCCTTGAGCCACAACTCCAGGCTGCCGGTGCCAAGGTCCAGACGGAACGATGTCACCTGCTGATTTTCAAAGTAATAGTAAATCTCGGAGTAGGTCGTGTCCTTGCTGCCGGACGCTGCCAGCAGCGGCGAAAGGCTGACGATGAACAGGACCAACACCATCAGGACGGCTACCACGAGGATGCCGCTGAATTTCGGTTGTTTTTGCTTCAAGAAATCAACTCCTATCCGGTGTGCACACCGGGCATTTTATCATTCGCCGGAATATACTTCCGGCTTAAGAACACCCACATAGGGCAGGTTGCGGTACTTTTCGTCGTAGTCCAGACCATAGCCGACCACGAACTCATCCGGCACTTCAAAGCCGCAGTAGTCCGGCTCGATGTCGGCCATGCGGCTGGCTGGGCTTGCTGAGGATGGTGCAGATCTTCACGCTGCCGGGGTTGCGCATTTTCAGCACCGGAACCAGCTTGGACAGCGTGATGCCGGTGTCCAGAATATCCTCAACGATCAGCACGTCCCTGCCGGTCAGGTCGGCGTCTAGGTCCTTGATGATCTTGACAAGGCCCGTGGAGGACGTGTTGGCACCGCCGTAGCTGGAAACGACCATAAAGTCGATGGCGCAGGGAATCTGAACCGCGCGCATCAGGTCCGCCATAAAGACGACGGAACCCTTCAGGATTGAGACCAGAAGCATGTCTTTGCCCGCGTAATCGCGGCTGATCTGTGCGCCTAGCTCGTTGACCTTGGCCTTCAGCGCATCTTCCGATACAAGAATGTGGTCAATATCATTGTCCATGCTGTACATCAGAGTTATGCCTCCCCTGTTTTTTCTGTCCGCACCGTCAGTACCTCGTGGGTGTACTCATCGGGGGCACATCCCTCGGCAAATGCCGCAGCCCCACAGCCACAACACCTCACTGCCGTCAGCCAGCAGCGGGAGCAGCGGCCTTTCGGCCTGCGGTATGCCAAGTTCATTATAATATTTTTTGAGTGTTTTTCGCAGATGGCGTCCTGCCGGGCGGAAGAAGTCCCCCGGCTGCCGTGTGCGCAGAATAGCATTCCCTTGTATTTTAGCATCAATCTGCGCAACAGTTTAAGTCTTTTTGAAAATTGGTTGATTTTTTAGAAAATCTTCATACTTTACGACCTGAAATTTCACAAAATAACCACCCGGAAGGTAAAAATCACCCGGTTCAAAGGGCTGCGGCGGCGCGGGAAGGGTCTGAGAACCCTCCCGCGTCAGGCAGACGAGCAGGCCGTCCTGTATTTTATAGTTTACGTCCGGGGTCAGCTGAACAGCACCCTCCCCCTTTAAAACAAGGAAGTGCAGCAGGCTGATATACTTTTCCTCGGCATCGCGCACGGGGCTGACCAGCGCGTGCAGCGCGGCGTCCAGCACAGGTCCCTCGGCGCGGCGCAGGACCGTGACATCATAGCCGCCCGGCACAGTGGCCGCCTGCAGAAGGGCGGCGGCCTCGCCGGTCAGCCAGTCGTCCAGCGCGCGCATCTGGCGGCAGAGCCGCGCAATGCTGCGCTCGGCGGCGGGGTTGGCGTATTGCAGCGCCGGGATGGCATCATGCCGGATGCGGTTGCGCGCATAGACGTCCTGGTCGTTCGTCTCATCCCGGATATAGTGTTGCCCCAGCGCGGCACAGTATGCCTCGGTGTCGGCGCGGGTCAGGCAGAGGCAGGGCCGCACATAGCAGCCGCGGCGCGGCGGGATGCCGGTCAGCCCGTGCAGACCCGTGCCGCGCGCCATGCGGAAAAGCACCGTTTCAGCCTGGTCGGACATCGTGTGGGCCGTGGCGATAACGGCCTCCTCCCGCGCGGCCAACTCATCGAACCAGCCGTAGCGCAGACCGCGGGCCCAATCCTCGCTCGGGCGGGGCGGCACCTCTATGCCTTCCTGCACGGCGTCATACAGGAACAGCTCCACGCCGTTCCGGCGGCAGAAGTCCGCCACAAAGTCGGCATCGCGGCGGGCGGTCTCTCCCCGGATGCCGTGGTTGACGTGGGTCGCCAGCACCTCGATCTCCAGCGTGCGGCGATGGCGCAGTAAAAAAAGCAACAAAGCCATCGAGTCTGCCCCACCGGAGCAGGCCGCAATGACTCTGTCGCCAGACTTGAACAGACCCTGTCGGCGGCAGTTGTCCAACAGAGCCTCATCCATACGCTGTACAGTTTTTTCCGCGTCAGAACTCATGGGTCACATCCAGATTGCTGAAGCGCGTGTGCGCGCCGTCCCAGCCCAGACGGACAACGCTCGTCTCGCCGTGGCGGTTTTTGGCTACGATGCACTCGGCCTCATTCTCATTGGCCTGGTTTTCCTCGCCGTTCTGGGCATTGTAGTAGGCCGCGCGGTAGAGGAACAGCACGATGTCGGCATCCTGCTCGATAGAGCCGGAGTCGCGCAGGTCGGAAAGCTGGGGCCGGTGGTCCGAGCGGCCCGTCGTCTTTTCCGCTGCACGGGACAGCTGGGATAGCGCGATGACCGGTACGTTCAGCTCTTTGGCCATGATCTTGAGGTTCCGGGTAATGTCACTGATCTCCTGCACGCGGCTCTCGGTGCGCTTGGCACTCTGCATCAGCTGCAGGTAGTCGATGATAACGAGCCCGATTTTTTTCCTTCTTGGGATCCTGGTTGATCGTGCGGATCTTTGCCTTGATCTCCGGCACCGAGATGCCGGAGGAATCGTCCATGTAAATCGGAGCGTTGTAGAGCAGCGACGTGGCCTGGGCAAAATCGTTCCAGTCGGAGTTGTTCAGGCGGCCCGTGCGGAATGCCTGGCTGTCGATGTTCGCCGTGCTGGAAAGAATGCGGTCCGTCAGCTGCTCGCAGGTCATTTCCAGACTGAAAATGATCGTCGGCACCTTCTGCTGGCGGGCAACGTTTGTTGCAATGTTCAGTGCAAACGAGGTCTTGCCCATACCGGGGCGGGCGGCCAGAATAATCAGGTCCGAGCGGCCCAGCCCGGTCAGGACCGTGTCCAGATAGTTGAAGCCCGTGGGGATACCGGCGAACTTGTCGCGGTCCGCGCCGCTCAGCTTCTGCATCGTGTCGATGACCTCGAGAATGGACTCGCGGATCGTCTTGACGCCCGACTTGTCGCGCCCGGAACGGATGTCGTAGATCTTCTGCTCCGCGCTTTCGAGCAGAAGATCGGCGTCCTCGCCGGAGGCGGTCTCGTTCAGGATGGACCGGGCGGCGTCGATCAGGCGGCGGCCCTGGTACTTCTCCTTGACGATTTTAAAATAGGAATCAACGTTCGAGACCGAGGGCAGCGTCTCGGCGATGCGGGCCAGATAGACCTTGGCGTCGTCGGCGCTGGCAAACGTTTTGTTGCTGGCAAGCGCATTGACAAGCGTGACAATGTCAACGGCCTCGCTCTCGGTGTAGAGCGAGCGCATCGTCTCATAGATGGCGCGGTTCTGGTCCGAGTAGAACATCTCGGGCTCCATGTCGGTGATGAGGCGGTTCAGCACCGTTTCATCCACCAGCGCCGCGCCCAGCACGCTCTGCTCGGCCTGCATGCTGTAGGGCATCTGGATGCCCAGGCTGGCAAGGCTTACTTCTTCATTTTTCGGCATAGCGGACATCCTCCTTCCCTGCCAGACGGCAAATTACAGCTCCTCGACCTTCAGCTTGAAGGGGGCGACAACACCGGCGTACAGGCGCACGGAGGCGTCATAGCTGCCGAACTCCTTGATGGCGGAAGGCAGCTCGACCTTCTTTTTATCGATTTCGGTGCCGGTCAGGTCGGTCAGCAGCTCGGCGACCTCCTTGCCGGTGACCTTGCCGTACAGCTTGCCGGATGCACCGCCCTTGACCTTGGCGGTCACGACCTGGCCCTTGATCTTGGCGGCCAGCTCCTCTGCGGCGGCGCGTGCTTCGGCCTCGTGGTGGGCCTTGGCCTCGCTCTTGGTGCGGGCCTGGTTCAGTGCTGCGGCATCCGCGGGGGCTGCCAGGTTGCGCGGGAACAGGAAGTTGCGGGCGTAGCCGTCCGAAACCTCGTGGATCTCGTCTTTTTTGCCGATGGTCTTGACGTCCTGTTTGAGAATGATCTTCATAAGGGTTTCCCTCCCAAAATTTTTATCACAATTACCGCGCAGTATTTTCCTTTTGCGCCGCGCGGTAAAGGTCGATTTGTTCACGGATGCGGCGCTCCGCATCCTGCAGTGTGCAGTTCTGGAGCTGAGCACCCGCCATCATCAGATGGCCGCCGCCGCCCAGCGGCTCCAGAATGACCTGCACGTTCAGCGCGCCCATGCTGCGCGCCGAGATATTGACGCCGTCGTTTTTGGCGACTGCCACAAAGCTGGCGTCGACGCCGTTGATGGTCAGCAGATCGTTGGCCGCCATCGGCAGCACAACGTTCATACCGGCCTCAAGCTCGTCCGACAGGGCAATGGCACAGCCCTTGTATATGTAGGCCGCCTCCACAATGTGGGCACGGGCCTCGTACTCCTCTTTTGAGGTGTTGAACAGCAGCTTGGTGTCAGCCGTCTGGGCACCGCGGCTGCGCAGCCAGGCAGCAGCCTCAAAGGTGCGCACGCCGACATGCAGCGCAAAGCTGCGGGTGTCCAGCATGATGCCGGCCAAAAGTGCCTGGGCCTCCAGCGGGGTGATGTTGTTTTCCTTCGGCATGAACTGCAGAAGCTCACACACCAGCTCGCTGGCGCTGGACGCATAGGGCTCATGGTAGATCAGCGTCGGGTTGTCGATGTGGCCCACCGCCATGCGGTGATGGTCGATGACGACGACGCGCTTGCACTTTTCGTAGATCTGCTGGCTTTCCAGCAGGCGCTTCTGGTAGGTATCGACGACGATCAGCAGCGTATTCGGCGTGATGACGTCGAGCGTCTGATCGGGCGCGATAAAGTCGTGGCCCTCGCCTGCATCAAGAAAAGTCTTGAGCAACGGCCCTGCGAGCGTAGCCTCGCTGTTGATGGCGATGACCGCGGGCACATCGCACATTTTGCAGATGCGCAGCACGCCGATGGCGGAGCCGACGGCGTCGAGGTCACTCATGCGGTGCCCCATGATGATAACGCTGTCGCTGCGCTTGATGAGGTCGCACAGCGCGTTGGCAATAATGCGGCTGCGGACGTGGCTGCGCTTCTCGACGCCGTGGGAGATACCGCCGTAGAACTCAAAGCCGTCAACGGTCTTAACGGCGGCCTGGTCGCCGCCGCGGCCCAGAGCTATGTCGATGCTCTCGCGTGCCATCTGGTGGCATTCCTGCAGGGTCTTTCCGCCGTGGCCGACACCGATGGACAGCGTGGTCAGCCCGCCGGGATGCAGCGCACGGACCTTATCGAGGATGTCAAAGCGCTCTGCCAGCATCCAGCGGACGTCACGCTCCTCCACCACTGCGATGTAGCGGCTGTTCGTGACCTTGCGCAAAAAGCCGGTGCTGCGCCCGATGTATTCCTCCAGCAGGCTGTTGATAGCCTCCAGCTCCTTGGCCTGCTCACTGTCCTTCATATCGTCAAACAGCTCGTCATAGCTGTCGATGACGATGATGAGACAGGCCGGGCGGCTCTCGTTGTACTCGTCGAGCGTTTCTTTATAAAGCGTATCATTGATGAGATACACAAGGCTGGCCCCGCGGCTGCCCTTGGCTGAGCCTGCATAGGCCGTAAAACGGCGTTCCCCCACTTTCAGGTCCTGCCCGTGCGGGCGGGAGCAGACAGCCAGATCCAGCTCCGGCAGAACGCGATTCACCGGGCGGGTCACCGCGTCGTAATCGTTCAGCACATCCTGCCTGAAATACTGGTTGTACCACAAAATGCGCCCGTCGTTGACAAGCACCGTGGGGATGGGCAGATTTGCCAGGCTGTACTGGATACGGCTGTTCTCAAAATCGGTGCTGCAAAGCTGCCTGGCCAGAAACGCGCGCAGGCGGCGGCGCTGGTAGAGCACTACACAGAGCGCGATCAGTACCAGCACTGCAGGCACGGCCAGCAGGGCAGGCTGCGTCAGGGCCACCGGCACGACCATCGCGGCGATGGCGACCAGCAGCAACAGCAGCAGGGCGGCAATATCCAATCCATCCTTGTGTTTCATCGTACACTCCCCTGTTCAGGAAAACAATTACACTTCCAGCAGAATTGGCAGGATCATGGGGCTGCGCTTGGTGCGGCGGTAGATATAGCTCGACAGTGCCTCGCGCACGCGGGCTTTGACGCTGGCCCAGTCGTGCAGGTTGTCGGCCAGGCTGCGGTCCAGGGCCATCTCCACCTGGGTGCGGGCTCCCTCCATCAGCTCCTCGCTCTCACGCACGTAGACAAAGCCGCGGCTGACAAGATCGGGACCGGAGAGAACCTGTCCGTTGCTGCCGTCGATGGCGGCGGCCACAATGATGATGCCGTCCTCCGACAGGTGGTGGCGGTCACGCAGGACCACGTTGCCTACATCGCCGACGCCGTAGCCATCGACCATCACAGCGCCCGCCGTAACAGTGTTCTCAACGGTCATGCCATCCGCGGAAAGGCGGATGTTCTGGCCGTTCTCGGCGATATAGATATTCTGCTTCGGGATATAGCCCAGATGCTCCGCGGTCTCGGCGTGGCGCTTGAGCTGCTTGAACTCACCGTGCACGGGCAGGAAGAACTGCGGGTGGGCCAGCGTCAGCATGAGCTTCTGCTCCTCCTGGCAGGCATGGCCGGACACGTGGGTGTCGTACATATTTTCGTAGATGACCTCGGCCCCAAGGGTCAGCAGGCCGTTGACGACCTTGGTGACGGTCTTTTCATTGCCGGGGATCGGGCGGGCCGAGATGATGATGAAGTCATTGGGGCCGACGCGCACCTGACGGTGGCTGGCCTGCGCCATGCGGGACAGCGCGCTCAGCGGTTTCGCCCTGGCTGCCGGTGGTGATGAGCACGACCTTCTCCGGCGGGTACTTGTTGATTTCGTCAATCGTGATAAGCACATTATCCGGCGCGTGCAGGTAGCCCAGCTCGCGGGCCATCTCGGTGTTGGAGACCATGCTGCGCCCACTGACGGCGACCTTGCGGCCCGACTCAATCGCCAGGTCGATGATCTGCTGCACGCGGTAGATGTTGGAGGCGAACGTTGCCACGATGATGCGGCGCTTACCGGCCTTGGCAAACAGACGGCGCACGCCTTCGGCGACGGTCTGTTCAGTAGCGGTGAAGCCCGGGCGCTCTGCGTTGGTGGAATCTGCCAGCAGCGCCAGCACACCCTTGCGGCCATACTCGGCAATCGTGGGCAGGTCGGTCACGGCGTCGCCGGACAGCGGCGTGTAGTCGACCTTAAAGTCGCCGGTGTGGATGACCACGCCCGCCGGGCAGTCGATGGCGAAGGCCAGCGAGTCCGGGATGGAGTGGTTGACGTGGATCGGATCAACGGTGAAGTAACCGAGCGTGACCTTCTGGCGCGGGCGGATCTCATGGAAGATTGCGCTGGACGCAAGGCCGTGCTCCTCGAGCTTGTTCTTGATAAGACCAATCGTCAGCTTGGCGGCGTAGATCGGCACATGAATTTTTTGAGCAGGTACGGCAGACTGCCGATGTGGTCCTCGTGACCGTGGGTGATGAACAGGCCCTTGATGCGGTCCCTGTTCTCGAGCACGTAGGTGAAGTCCGGGATGACCAGATCGACACCGAACATATCGGCATCCGGGAACACAAGGCCGCAGTCAACGAGGATCATGTCGCCCTGGCACTCATACAGCGTAATGTTCTTGCCGACCTCGCCGAGGCCGCCCAGCGGGCAGATGTGCATCGGGATGGCCGGGGTGGTCATCTCAAGATGCTCCGGGCTCTTTGGACGGCGTCCGCGGCGCTGGCCCTGGGGGCGCGGTGCGGCAGCCTGACCGTTCTGGGGTGCAGCGCTGTTCTGATTCTGGCGCGGGCGGCGCGGACGCGGAGCCGGGATGCTCTGCGCGGCGGCGTTCTGCTCGGCAGTGGCCGGGGGCGCGGGGCGCGGGCGGCGGGGCTTGTGCTGCGCGTTGGCAGCGTTCTCCCCCTGGGGCTTGGGTGTGCGCGGCTTGCGGGTATGGGGCGCACTCTGGCCGTTCTGGGCAGGCTGTGCGGTATTTTTACGTTTTGGCTTGAACTCTTCCATCGAAAACCTCCGAATCGTCGTATTTCCGGGCTGGTGCCTGCCATCTGCAGGTACCGGAATCCCTCAAAAGCGGTTGCGATCTATGTATTTTAAGAGCGGATGCTCCTATGCCTAATGGAATGGGCGCGGAAAGCCCGCCTGAAAAGACGCGGCCAGGCCCGATAAAACACACAATGCAATTACACTCTATTATAATCGGAAATGGCGTCTATGTCAAATATCTTGCCTTATGAAGCCCGGCTTGCTATAATAGTAGTATTATAGACCAAAATACGGAGTACAACGCATGAAGCATATTGAAATTTATACCGACGGTGCCTGCAGCGGCAACCCCGGCCCGGGCGGCTGGGGCGCGATTCTGCGGTTCCGCACGGCGCAGAAGGTGTACGAGAAGGAGCTTTCCGGCGGCGAGGCCAACACGACCAACAACCGCATGGAGATGACCGCCCTGCTGGAGGCGCTGCGCCAGCTCAAGGAGCCCTGCGCCATTGACCTGTACAGCGACAGCAAATATGTCATTGACAGCCTGCAAAAGGGCTGGGCCAGGGGGTGGCGCACCCGCGGCTGGAAGAAAGCAGACAAATCCCCCGCCCTGAACCCGGATCTGTGGGCCCCGCTGCTGGCCGAGAGCGAGAAGCATGAAAATCACCTACCACTGGCTGAAGGGCCACGCCGGCCATCCCGAAAACGAACGCTGTGACCGCATGGCTGTGGAGCAAAGCAAGAAATACGGCGGGCGTCAGGCCTGACCTTGGCATTAGGAGAGAAACATGGACGGTTTTAACACATTTGAAAAGCAGGATAAGGTCCTGCTGGGACTGAACAGCGGCAGTGACGCCGCCGCAGCCATGCGCATTTTGCAGCAGCAGGGCTTTGCGGTGCAGACATTCACGGCTGAACACGAAGTCACGCCTGCCGCGCTTTTGCAGCTGCTGGCCGACAAGGCTGCCGAGTTGGACTGTGCGTTCATTGCCACCGGGCACTATGCCCGCATCGAGGTGGACGGCGAGGGCCTTTCTCACCTGCTGCCTGCTGCGGACGCCGAGGCAGACCAGAGTGCCGCGCTGGCAGGTCTGCCGCAGGAAGTGCTGGCTAAGCTGGTGCTGCCGCTGGGCGAGTTTACCAAGGCAGAAGTGACGGAGATGCTGGCGGATACGGCGGAATAAATCTTACGACAGCAAAAATGC
>ENA-OQIL01000436-OQIL01000436.1-human-gut-metagenome-genome-assembly--contig:-NODE-436-length-15120-cov-2.262056_pt1 | contig 15120 bp, 16 predicted proteins | sample MGYA00242583_ERZ504748 | MGnify/ENA primary metagenome ERZ504748 (study PRJEB26092, sample SAMD00036191) | human gut metagenome | host: Homo sapiens | study: EMG produced TPA metagenomics assembly of...
GTGTATGATGATGGTTCCGCGGAGCGTACTCCAAAAGAAGGCGCAGAATTATATGGATTTGGTGAAATTTTAGAATTGTTGGAGCAATATCAGCAGTGAAAGACACAAAATGATTCAGATAGCCACCGGAGATAATTCTCCGGTGGCTATTCTTTTATTCCAGTTCACTCGTCACCTGCGCGACAATCTTCCTATGTTTTTCGCTCAGAACCGTGCCGTCCAAAAGCTGCTGTACGAAATTCCGACCTTTCATTTTCTCAATCTCCTGCAGCATTTTGATAGACTTTGCGACCTGCTTGTTAATCCAGTTTTCCGTGCGTTCCAAGTCGAACGGCTTCGGCTTCATTGTCAGTTTCAGTTTGCGTTCCTCGCCCTGCATGAACTGTTCCCAGTGCTTGTCCGTAGGGCAGTTATAACGCCGCTTGTCGGCTTGCGGCTCGATAAAGCGCACATAATTGTTGATGATGGAAAACGCTGTTCCTGCCGCGTCCTCGCTGTCCATTAGCACGTCTGCGGAATTTTCCGCAGCATTGTTCGTCAGTCGCAGTTCAAAGCGGTTAAGAATGTCTGCGTCCTCAATCGACTTTCCAAACTTAGCCTTTTGCTCCTGTGCTTTCTCATAGATACAGAAGTACACATCGGAATCCTTTGAGCCAAGATAGAGCGTGTGACCATCTCCATCTTTAAGTCCTCGTCGGTTCCACGAATTTTCCCGACCGGACGCGAAGTATTCTACATTCCGCAGCGCGTGACGCACTCGCCAGTAACGCGCTTGCGGTACAGTGTCGGCACATGGAGCAGTCCTGCATGGTCGTTGATTGCAAGGTCAATACGCTTGAATACGCAGCCCTCGGCGGCACAGTCGCGCATAAACTCATACCACGACCGCTTCTGTCCGCGCAGGTAGCACTCAAACTCACGGCAGCCGCGCCCGCGCAGTTCCAGCAGCACACCCTTTTCTTCATCGGGCGAGGACAGAACAAGAATGTTTCCGTGCGTAAAGCGGTATGAATAGCCGTACACGCCGCCGTCCTCAGAGATTACATATTTCATGTTCAGCCGTAGAATTTTTTCAAAGTACATATCGCGCATCCGTTGTCTTGAATCGGATTCGCATATAGTCAAACATGATAGATAAACGGCTCATTTTCGGGATTGAATCGCTCGATCGCTGACATGATTTCAAAAACGCTTCTGATAGGGCAATTCGGTCTTGCCGGTTTCCAGAGCGCGAAGCTGCTTTGTTGTCATGCCGAGTTGAAAGCGCGAACCATTCCTGCTCGATCACCGTAAGTGCGGCGCGTCTTAACGAAGCTGTGCGCCCCATTTCATGCGGTTCTGTTCGTGATTGGAGATGTGCCTGCTGCAAAACATTCGTTCATACCCAAATCTGACGGAAATACCATGGTCATTCTCAATATCGCACAGGTAGCGCACACTGATACCGGCACGCTGGGCGAGTTCGTCTTGTGTCAGACCGAGTTCCAGACGCGAGGTTTTAATATATTCACTGATAGTGCTGTTCATAATAAATCGCTCCTTTTCTATATAAAAGACCCTAAACCGGAAGTTTCGGACACTGCCGAATCGCTGATTACGAGGTTTCCGGCATGGGGTCTTAGTTTTTTGTAGTTTCATGTTGTAGTTCCACCCCCCCTGTTAGATACAGGGGGTTTAAGGCAAGGGACGCGGCCGCACCGCGTCCCAACAGCACCACGCCCGACTTCGCTTGCGGCTTACGCGCTGCACGCCGCAGCTTGCCGGTCGGGTGCTGTGACAGGCTGAATAGCCTAACTTCGGAGTAAACAAAAACCGCCCTCTGAATGTAACTTCAAAGGACGGCTTTCCGTCTTGGTTTGTTCGTTTGTGATTGACTTCGTTGTTGCTGACTGAACCATCTTCCGCAGGGTGTTTGCACCAGAAATGTACCAAGTATTTAACACCAGTTAACACCAGATGAACATTATCAGACGATAATGGAACCATTAACATTTGGGGCATTTTGCAGTGCTATCGTTTTTAGAATGGTTAAAAATTTCTTATTGTGCGGTCTTTGAGTGGTAATTTGGTTCTTAATCAAAAAAATAGTATGCGTGGAGAAAATAGGCTCTGTTTTTTTCGTATTAGAACTACAGTTTCGCCGACAAGCAGGAACGGACCGTGGGCCGTTCCAAAGTCGTCCGAAAGTTCCTATACAGAAACTTTCTCCCTCCAGAAGTTCAAAAAGGGTGATACATGTTCCCCCTTTTCGAGCATTTGCAGAGCAAATGTTATTTCATGCGCGCTGCCGCGCGATACCTGAAACAACAAATCTTAAACTTTAGGTATAAAAAACAGCACCGAACCGTAAAGTTCGATGCTGTTCTCGTATCAGGAACAAAAATCAGATGTTCAGCTCTTTCTTCAGAGCCTCGATCATTTCCTTGTACTCCTCATCCTTCAGGATAACCGGCTCCGGATTGGTGATGGCAAAGCTGCCGCCGAACTCAAATCCGCCCTCGTACTTCGGTACGATGTGGAAATGCAGGTGCGGATTGCTGTCGCCGAACGAACCGAGGTTGATCTTGGTGCAGCCCCACAGCTTCTTGATAGCGCCGGAAGCAGCAGCCAGATCTGCACAGTAATCGTTGCGCTCCTGCTCGTCGCACTCGCACAGCTCCTTCTTATGGCTCTTAAGCGCCAGTGCGCAGCGGCCCTTGTGTGCCTGATCCTTGAACAGGTACAGGGTACCTGCCTTCATGTCGCCAACCTTAAACATGATTGCTTCGCGGCCCTCATGGTGCTCATCACAGTAAAAACAGCCCATTGTTATGATCTCCTTCATGTATAAATTCTCCGGCAGGTCACACCCTGCCGTAATCTATCTTTATTATACAACGGCCCGACCGGGATTTCCACTGTTTTTTATATGGCGTACAAATTCGTATCCCACGCCGGAACATAAGGATGGTGACGCAGATACAGCCGGTAACTCGGCTGCAGCGCATGGATGAGCAGCGGTAGCTGGAAAAAATCCTCACTGCGGTGATAGGCAGCAATGTTCAGCTTGGGCGCGTACTGCCGAATGGTTTTCTCGGCACCGGCGATGGCTTCGCGCTCTGCGCCCTCCACGTCCATTTTGAGATAGGTGCACGGGCGGCCGGACAGCACGCTGTCGAGCGCACGCATCTGCGTCTCTTTGCCCTGCCCCGCTACGCGGGACTGGCGGCCTGCCTGATCGGTGAAACATTTGACCGTGTCCTCGTTCCACGCGCCTGCCTGCACGAGCGTAACATTGCCCGTGATATTGGCACTCGCCCACTCATTCAGCTTGCGAAAGCTGCGGCGATCGGGTTCGAGGGCGGTAACGGACGCAAACTTGCCGTCCGTGTAGTGCAGCAGCTCGCGGATGGTGTCGCCGTTGTATGCGCCGAGGTCGGAGAAGTGCTCCTCTGCAGTCGGGCGCAGGAGATTATGAAACACCTCATCCTTGTCGGATTCGCTGTGACGCAGGTATTCCATTTTGCCGGACAGCTTGAAGCGAACCGTATCGAGGAAAACCTCACGCGACAAATCATCCGCCAGAAGATCATACGCCCGCTGCATCTCGTCCTGATGCGCGCGCACGAAATCCTCATCGAACAGCGGTCCCTCGACCACCGGCACGTCCGGCGCCACCACATCGTATTTGTCCTCGAGCGCATACATCAGCTGCAGCACCTCGGCTCTCTGGCTGGCGAACGCAATCACGATTACAATATCCTCGCCAAGCTCCGCCACCGTGTCCGACAGCTTGCGCACGCAGAACCCGTGGAACAGGTTGCCGCGGGCAAATTCATCACTCGCGAACACCGCAGACGCACGAATGCCCAGCCGCTCGAACTGCGCAAGTATTTTGTCCGCGCCGTCGCCCATGCCGTACAGCGCGATTGGGCGCGTTTTCTTCCTGCAACCGGCGCCAAACCGACTGCTCTAACGATAAAAAATCCATAATTTCTCCCATTCTATATACAAATGACATTTATCTAACTTTTACCGTAGGGCGGGTGCCTTACGGTAGTTGTTTAATCCAATCCGCAGAATTGATATTGTGCTAACCGGATAAAACGGACGCGCAATGCGCGCCCCTACAATATTTTACATGGTACAGCATAATAAACCGACCGGAACACCGTATCTGTTTTCTCCCTACTATTATACGAAAACCGTCTGCGGATTGTAAAGCCAAAATTTTGCTTGTTTGCGGTTGCGGATTACGCTCCCTTCATATATAATTATAATTAGTGAATGAGAGGTGTGTGGTGTTATGTCCAAGCCGAACGGTATTGTGGCAATGAATCCGGAAAAATACCGCGAGATCGACGGCGTTGTGTTCGACGAAGCGAGCTATGCGCGGCATTGCCAGCCAAAAAAACGAAGAAGCACCCTCTCACGAGACCGCACCCGAAGCAAGCGAGCCGGCACAGTCTGCCGCACCGGCACCTGTTTTCGCGGTGGACCCCTACCCGGAGGGCTGGTATCCGGCCGATGACGAACGCCCGCCGGTGCCCATCATGGGCGGCGCTGTCCCCTCGACAGCAGGTGAGGAAACCGCTGTCTCCGCATCCGGCGAAACTACCGTTATACAGACCGTCTGCGTGCCGTGCGGCTCAGGCTCCGGCTCGTATGTGACCTCGTACACCACCTCTTACCGCACCAGTTATTCCGGTTCCGGATCGGGTTCGTTCCGGTTCGGTTCCGGCTCGTGCCCGGTCGGCGGCTACGGATTGGAGCTGATCTGATGCAGGCGTTCCATTCCAACTGGACAAGACCATTTTTCGTCCGCAATCCCCATATGGAATACCGAATCGAGCCGTTTGAACTGCTCACGACCGCGCTTTTCCGCGCTCGAGTGGCGCAGGGAGAACGGTTCGATCCGCATGATCTGCGACACACCTTCCAAGCGTTATTATGAATCGCTCGGGCTTTGTTTTTTGTGGGATGACGGCGTGTATCCCCTGTTGGACACCATGCCCGAGGACATAAACGCCACAGCCTTCTGGGCGGCCGGCAAGCTGTACGCGCTCTCCGCTGTGCCGTCGCCGTGCGTGATGCTTGATACAGATTTCATCTGCTGGAAATCCATCAGTAATCTGCTCGACGGACCGGACGCCGCAGCCATCCACCGCGAGGACATTATGCCGTCCATCTATCCGGATCAAACGGCATTCGCCAAAACCGAAGGCTTCCCGCTTGATTCATTTGACTGGACGGTGCAGCCGTTCAATACCGCGCTCGCCTATTTCGGCAATGACGAATTCCGACGGTACTACACGGACACCGCCATTCGGTTCATGCGCTGCTCACCGGATGCCGATGACGCACTCACTTACATGGTGTTCGCTGAACAGCGGCTGCTTGCCATGTGCGCCGAGAAAAAGCACGCACGCGCAGCTGCTCTCAGCGACCTGCCTGCGCTGTTCGGCGGTGCGCAGAACGGATATTTTACCCATATCTGGGGCTTTAAGCAGCAAATGCGGGAGAATCCCAAGTTGTATGAGGATTTCTGCAGACGGTGTGCCGCAAGGCTGCAGAAGGACTTCCCGGAGGAATCCAAAACGATTGCGAAAATTGCGGAATTATCTCCGTTTTTTGCATCAAAAAAAGACAGCCTGTCGGCTGTCTTTTGCTTTTTGTTTACGGAAAATGCAGCTATGTTCATTCTCCATTTTCCATTCTTCATTCAGAATTTACCGCTTCTCCCATGTCCGCCGCTGCTGGTATGGCTGACGCTGCCGGAAAATCCGGCTCCGCCGTGACCGCCGCCGGTCGGGTTGTTATTATTGTCATTCCGCGGAATCTGCCGCCGCTTCTGCGAGGTATAACGGTAAATATCGCGGCTGAGCGTCAGATTGAGGCCGCCGTTTCCCACATACTGATTTGCCGTCGTCTGCGTACGCACGGATTTCATCTGCGAGCGGAACACCATGCACACGATCAGCGCCGCCACGCACGAAATGAGCAGCGACAGACCGAATGCACCGCCGAGCGAAAACGAATCGTCCGCTGTGTCTTCCTGCGTACTGTCCGAAATCTCGACCTCATTATGCACCGGCACACCGGCTTCGCCGCCTTCGGCTACATGCTGCAGATACCACTCACAGCCGGAAACGAAGTCCGATAAGCCGCCGTACCAGTCATCGTTTCCGAAATTATCCAGGAAATACGGCTCCAAATTCTGCAGGACCGCATCGCTGAAAATCTCCTCGGCTTTCGCGCCATGCACATAGGTCGCAAAATCGCGGTCATCCAGACTGATGAGCAGCGCCACGCCGTCGCCGTCCTCGCTCGCACCCAGATCAAGCTCGTTGTAGAGCTGCTCCGCCGCATCATAAGCGTCATCGCCGTACGGCGTGTAGTCGTCAATCGTGATGATGCCGACACCGATGCCATACTTCTCCGCGATCGCCCTGGTCTTTTCCTCGAGCGTGTCAATCTGGACCTGCGTCAGCACCTCTTCATAGTCGAACACGCGCGGCTTGTCTGCCGACGGGTCAATCGAATCCGTGCCGCCGAGCGGTGCGGTCTGGTCAGTTTCCTCCGTCTGGGTGGTCGAGGTGTCGCTCTCATCCGTTATATCGTCCTCAACCGCAAAGGCCGGAAACAGCAGCAAAAGCACGGCTAAGAGCGCAGCCAGGCGCAGTTTTCTCTTGGTTTTTCATCTACGCCGCCTCCTTACAGAAAATACAGCAGCGCCGTCAGCACCGCAGTCATGGGCGCGGCAACGGCGGCAAACAGACCCCAGAACCGCTTTCTGTCCACCGGCAGGTCACCGACCATGCGTCCAGTCTGACCGTTCATCGCAAACATGTAATTCTTGCCGTTCCAGCGGGTATTCAGCATCCAGACCGGCAGCAGCGCGTAATGCACGCCGGTGCGTTTGAGGTGAATATCCTCGCCGGTCGGCGTGACCGAGGTATACGGACGGCCATTTCGCGCGGTTCCCTGCAGCGCATCCGACAGCGACTGCCGACAGCGCTTGTCCGCACGGCTGCTGCTCTCCTCGATGGAAACATCGAACTTATCCGCGAAAAATCCGGGCAGATAGGCGGTCGAGAACGGCTTCAGGCCGGCATAATCAAACGGCTCGATGGAATCCATATAATCATCCGGCATCTTGCGCGATGCATCCACCGGAACACGGCTGAACGGCAGCGTACCCGCGCGCTGCACCTCGTAAAAGCTGGTCTCGGTGATTTCCGTGTCTCCGTGACGGAACACGCGCGTGGTCGTTGCCATGTAATTCGCGCTGCCTTCGGCTTCGCCGTCGAACAGCCAGAACGGCACATAAATGCCGCGCAGCTCCTCGATATGGTTATTATCGCGGAACAACTTGGGCAGCAGCAGCTTTCCCTTGTAATGCTGCTTGAGCGCGGAAACCGCATCCTCCTTGCTCAGCTTGAACGGCAGTATGTAGTCCGGCTTGAGAATGCCGCTGAACTGCTCGGGAATGACGGTCGGGTTGCCGCAGTACGGGCACGAGGTTGCCGCCGTGGTCTCCTCGCAGATCAGCTGCGCACCGCAGGACGGACAGCTGTATACGCGCATCTTATCCGCATCCGTGCCCCAGTCCTCATCTGCGGAGGACTGCCATTCGCCGGTGTCGCTCCCCGTCTCCGGCTGAGACGCGGCCTGCTGTTCCTTTTCGGCGTACAGCTTTTCGATCTCTGCCGGGTCAAATGACGAGCCGCAGTAGTCGCATTGCAGCCGTCCCGCGACGCCGTCGTAGTGCAGCGGTCCCGTGCAGGACGGGCATTGGTAGTTTGTTGCTTTGTCTGACATTTCTTCACCATCACTTTTTATTTTTGAAGTGAATCCGCAGGGCGGGTGCCCTTACCCCGCGATATACATTGAATCGTCTATCATTTTAACATATTCGGCTTCGCTTTCCCGCACTCCGAGCAGAACTTTCCTTGATTAACCGCGCCGCACGAGCACGTCCAGGCCGTATTCTCCGGTCGGGGTTTTCCGCACTCGGAGCAGAATTTTCCGGTATTGACCGTACCGCAAACGCATTTCCAGCTATTCTGCTCGGGCTTGGGCCTGCCGCAGCCCATGCAGAATTTTCCGGTGTTGCCGATCTGTCCGCACGAGCACGTCCACTCGCCTGCCGTCTGCGCCTGCTGCTGACCCATTGCGTACAGATTCTGCACGCTGGCGCCGCCTGCCTGACCGGCCATATTCATGCCCATGAACGCCATCGCCGGACCGGCGTTCGCGTTCGCTGCCGCGGACTTCATCGCCTCGGCCTGCGCATGCACGAGCGAGCCTGCCGCACGGGTCGGGTCGCGGTAGGCAGCCTCGCGCTGCATTTCCTTGATGGTCTTTTCGTCCTCCTCGTCTGCCTTGACCGAGTTGACGCCGAACGACACGATCTCGATGCCGCGTAGCTCACGCCACTTGGACGAAAGCTGTTCGTTGAGCGCGTCCGCAATCTCCATCGTATGCGCGGGCAGGCGCCGAGTAGCGCACACCATTTCTGCACCAATGCGCGCAAAGGCGGGCTGCAGCGCGGTCAACAGCTCGCTTTTGAGCTGGCTGTCCAGATTTTCCCGGCGGTATTCCTCTGCCATGTTGCCGCACACGTTGGTATAGAACAGCATGGGATTGACAATCCTGTAGCTGTACTCGCCGAAGCACCGCAGGCCAATGTCCATGTCGATGCCCGCCCGCTCATCGAGCACGCGGAACGGCACCGGAGACGCGGTTCCGTACTTGTTGCCGGTCAGCTCCTTGGTGTTGAAATAGTAGACGCGCTGCGTGCGCGGCGCTTCTCCGCCGAACGTGAAGCGCTTGGCCATGTTGGCGAACATTTTGCACACGCTGTCACCAAACGAACCGGCGAAAATAGTCGGCTCGGCGGACGAATCGTAGACGAACTCACCCGGCTCAAATGCGGCTTCCACAACCTTGCCCTGATCGACGATCATCATCGCCTGTCCGTCCGCCACCGCGATGACCGAGCCGCTCGTGATGATATCCTCGTCACCCTTGATGTTGCTCGACCGCTTGGTGACCTTTTTGCGGCCCTTGACCGCGAGCACGTCCGCGTTTATCGCATCACAGTAAAAATATTCCTTCCACTGGTCAGCCAGCACACCGCCGCCCGCGCCTGCTGCTGCTTTGATGAGTCCCATTTGACATTCTCCTTTTATCTGATAGAGGCCGTTGTTTTACAATCTATACCCTGGTGAATAATTAAGAAATCCTATTTCCAGTTTACGTTTTTTTAGCGCAAAGCGCAAGTCCATTCGCACACATTTCACATTTTTGTCAAGATACGGTTGTGCCATGCTATTTCTTTCGCTTTTTCGTAGACTTTCGACGTGCGGTGTGATAAAATAAGGTATCTGCATACCGCATATTTCGGAGGCGGTACTGTCTGGAGGAGTAAACAATGGAAGCGAACAAGGAAAATCAGCAGAGCATGGAACAGGCGTTCAATCAGGCTCTGGACGCATATAAGGCAGGCAATTTCGCTGAAGCGGCCGGTCAGTGGCTGGCTCTTGCAGAGGACGGCTGCGCACCGGCGCAGCGTGCGCTCGGCTCGCTGTATGAGCGCGGACAGGGCGTGGAAAGAATGCCGAAATGCCTTTGAATGGACAAAAAGGCGGCTGAGCAAAACGATCCGGTTGCTATGTTCAATCTGGCGTGCTACCATGACAAGGGCGTTGGCGTGAAAAAGAATCAGCAGACCGCGCTCACCTGGTACCGCAAGGCCGCTGAATACGGTCATCCGGAGGCTGCAGCACTGATCGCCAGCCTGATCGAGACGGGCGACCGCGGCTTGGAAAAGGACATGGACGAGGCTGTCCGCTGGTACCAGATTGCCGCAAACCGCGGCAACGTGCTGGCGATGGGCCGTCTGGCATGGCTGTACAGCACCGGTACCGGCGTTCCGCAGGATGCGACCTTCGCCTTCCAGTATTTTCTCAAGGCTGCTCAGGGCGGCAACGCAGCGTGCATGATGAACACCGCCATCCTGTACGCACGCGGCGAAGGCACACCGCATGACGCGCACGAGGCGCTCTACTGGGCCGAGCAAGCCAAGAAGCACGGCGCTCCACAGGCCGAGCGACTCATCAATGCCATCAAGAAGAACGGATAAGATCGAAAACCGGCGTTTTTACGTCGGTTTTTCTTTTTTTTGCAGATCAGATCAAGCGGCACAGCTCATTTCCCATGTATCATGTAGGGACAATGGAGTGATTTTCATGCAAAACTGGCACGACAATGTTCTGCGGCTGATCGCCGAGATTGACCGCTGTATCCGTGCGCGTGAGGGCGAAACGCTGACACTCGCGTATTTAGCCCGGCTGCTTGACTGTTCGCAATCGCAGGTTTCGCACACATTCGCAACTACGAGAGCATCGGTTACTGGGATTTTATAAAAGCAGGCTCGCATTCCCGGAGCGGATTTAGAAACGGTCAGCGCGCTTCTGCGGCAGCTTGTCCCCCGAAGCCGAGCAGCAGATGGCGTTTCGTGAACGAGCCGAGCGGCCGCCGGCTGCTGTCTGGATACCGCACCCGGTCGTGTGTTCTATTTTATGCACGATTGTGTGCGTTTCTGGAAGTATATCCGGCCTGTTGTTCGATTTTGAAAAAAACAGTTGAAATTCTTTCTCGATGGTGATACAGTTATATAGTTACTCATTTTCACCGATTGGAAAGGAATTTCATGACATTTTATCAGGAATTACAGGTCAATCAGGCAGGCTCAAAGAAAATCATCCGTGAGAGTGCGTCACAGCGCGAAAAGCTGTACCATATTGCCGTATACTTGACCAAAATTGCGATAACCGTCGCATTCTGCTTTGTTTTCGTTTCACTTTACAGTCTGGGCTTCGGCGCGGACAACAGCATTGTCGGCGTAGTCGTGCTGCTGTATCTGCTCGTATTCCGCAGCGCACATCTGTGCATTCGCACAGGGCAGTCCACACTGCTGCTCGCCGGATTTTTCGGCATTATGGCCGTCGGACCGCATGCAGCCAATCTGGCCGGCCCGGTCGGCGGATTGTTCATCAATGCTGCTGCGATTGCCCTGCTCATTCTGTTCGGCTGCCACGAGCCGAGAATGTTCAATCAGTCCACACTCGTGCTCGGCTATCTGCTGCTGTATGGTTACGATGTGAGCGGGCACGCCTATCAAATGCGCCTGTTTGGACTTGCTGTCGGTGCGCTTCTGGTCTGCGCGGTATTCTACGGCAACCATCGCGGCAATGCCTATGAGCTCTGTGCAGGAGACATCCTTCCTGCTTTCGATCTGCGCCATCCGCGCTCCAAATGGCAGCTTTGCCAGATCATCTGCGTTCCGCTCGTGCTTTTCCTTGCAGAGCTGAGCGGCATGCCGCGTGCGATGTGGGCGGGCATTGCCGCCATGAGCGCAATCCTTCCCGCGATGGACGATATGCGCTACCGCGTTCGCTGGCGTATCATCGGAAATATCGCAGGTGTTTGCTGCTTTTTAGTGTTGTATTTTCTGCTTCCGTCCTCGATTTACGCCTATATCGGCGTGATTGGCGGCATCGGTGTCGGTTTTTCCGCGAAATACGGCTGGCAGGCTGTGTTCAACACGTTCGGTGCGCTCGCTATTGCAACCAGCGCGTACGGACTCAAAAGCGCGGTCGGTCTGCGTGTCGCGCAGAATATGTTCGGCGTGGCGTTCGCGCTGCTGTTCTGCCTGATCCTCCACCGCATTTTCGCCCGCTGGGAGCGCTCTGCGAGTTGAGCAAACAGCCGTTCTGTGCAAATGCACGGAACGGCTGTTTCTTTTTCGCACACACCGTCAACCATTTTTCCGAAATCAGTTGACATTGCAGTAAATCTGTGGTTTAATGCAATAAGCAAAACAACGAGGAGGAACTCCCAATGAGTGTCATTTCCAGCAAGCCCGCACAGCGCAGCGCGTTTTCCGTGCGCGACATCTGCTATTCCGGACTATTCGCGGCGGTCATCGCGATCATGGCGCAGATTTCCATTCCGATGCCCGGCGGCGTACCGATGACCATGCAGACGTTTGCGATTACGCTGGCGGCTGTCGTACTCGGCGCCAAGCTGAGCACAGTTTCATGCGTAATTTATCTGCTGCTCGGTGCCGTCGGCGTACCGGTGCTCGCGAACTTTTCCGGCGGTTTTGACAAGTTTATCGGTCCTACCGGCGGTTTTCTGATCTCCTTCCCGCTGATGGCGTTTATCATCGGCTGGGGTGCCGATCACCGTCATGCATTCCGCGGCGCGTATGTCATCGCGCTGATCGTCGGCACGATTGCCAACTATGTTGTCGGCACGGTGATGTTCTGCGTACTCATGAACAGCTCGATCGCCGCAGGCGTGACCGCATGCGTGCTGCCGTTCATCCCGACCGCTGTCATCAAGGCTGTTCTTGCAACCGTGATCGGCTTTCTTGTTCGCAAGCGCATCCCGGGGCTAAAGGCATGATCCGGCTGCGCCCGCATCATCTGCTTTGCACACAAGGCTACTCCGGCAGGGGCTATAGCACAGAATTTGTGCAAAATATGAGTGCGATTGTGCATTCTCTGCGAAATGTACCGGGAACCCGAATCCGGCTTGTCTTTGGCTCGGATTCTCTGTGCGCGCACTGCCCGCATCACACCGCTGACGACCTGTGCGAAGCACAGGAAAAGGTCTCTCGCTTTGACCGAAAGACGGTCGAATACTTTGGTTTACACGAGGGCGAGTATGTTTATCAGGACCTGATCCGTGCAATCGACGCACAAATGACACCGGTCATGCTGGAGGATATTTGTCGTGGATGTGCGTGGTACCCCGTCAGCGCCTGCAAAAAGAATATCTGCGGAAAATGAAATGAGGCACACCGAAAGGTGTGCCTCAGCTTGTCGAAAAAGTCAAATTTCTATTTTGTGCTTCGTGCGACAGCACGTATAAAATAGAATTTGCGCAGCAAATTCATAAAAACCGGGGGCGTGTACCTCGGTTTTTATACAAGGGAAGAAAAATGTGTCCGGAGGACGCGGTTTTTCTTCAGCATTCGATCGAAAGCGTGGTTTCGATCGAGAGGCTGCTCGAAAAACGATAGTTTTTCGACAGCCTCAGGCACACCGAAAGGTGTGCCTCTCCCCCTGTCGTCCGAAAATATGTTGTCACTTCTCACAATTTATCATGCCCAGTTTCAGATATTCCTACAAATTTCCATCAAGATATTGACAACCACCTTCAAGGTGGTTATTCTTATCTTATAACAAACACCTTATAGGTGATTATCAAAACAGAGGTGAGGCCAATGAAGCGCTTCAAGCTGTCCAACTCCGAGGAAATTCTGATGGACACCTTATGGCGAGAAAACCGTCCGCTCACAACGCTGCAGCTTGCTGAAAAAGTTACGGAAGCCCGCTGGAACACCAATTATATCGACAAATTGCTCGGTCAGCTTGTCAAAAAAGGCATGGTGCAGGTCAGTGGTCTGCTGCAGAACGGACGCTATCAGTCGCGGCAGTTCGTCCCCTGCTACACCAAGGACGAATTTCTGGCGAACATGCTCGAGGAGCAAGGCGTGAATCAGGCACTGTTTGCCCGAATCGCCGTGGCGCTGTTCAAAAAACCTGCCAAATCAAACGAATCCGAGCAGGAAGAAAAGCTGATTGCCGAGCTGGAAAAAATGGTCGATCAGTACGAAGCTGCGCTGCAGAACAAAGAAGATAAATAATATGCAAATAACCCTGTTTTCCTTTATATCTGCACTTTTGTGGAGCAGTTTGTTGATTATTGTGATCTATCTTGTGCGGCACACACGCTTCCGGTCGCATGTCGGCGTGCTGACTATGGTGCTGCTTTACCTGTTCTGCGCCGCGCGCCTGCTGCTGCCGCTCGAGTTTCCGCACGCAGTGATTGTGAGCGACAGCGTCGTGTATCCGCGCATCTACAGCTTTCTGGCGCGCAAGCCCGATTCGGTCACGCACCTGCCGGTCGGACTGCTTTTGTGTGCAATCTGGCTGCTCGGCACAGTTTTTCTGCTGATCCATTACGCGCTGCAGTATTGCAAAGCCCTCCGCGCTGCGCGGCAAGCCAGGCCATGGGACAGCCGCACGGCTTCCCTGCTGAGCGAGATCCGGCGGCAGACCGGCCGCACCATCAAAGTTCGCGGACGTACAGCCGCGAATATCGAATCTGCCTTTGGCGTAGGTGTGCTGCGCCGGTACATCATTCTGCCGGACAAGACGTACACAGACGCCGAACTGCACTACATTCTGCTGCACGAGTACACGCATTTTCTCAACCATGATACGGCTGTCAAGCTGCTCGTAACGCTGTACTGCATCATTTTCTGGTGGAATCCGGTCGTATACCTGCTGCAGAAGGATTTGGAACAGACGCTCGAGCTTAAATGCGACCGTGCGATTGCACAGACGCTGAATGCACAGGAACGCGCAGCCTATCTGCGCGCCATTCTCGCCGCAATGAAGCAAGGCTGCACACAGCAGCCGGTGCCGCAGCCGTCCACGGCCCTGTTTCGCGCCGAGGCGAACAAGGCCATGCGGGAGCGGTTCACCGCCGTGCTCGCCTGCGCGGAGCAGCCGAACGACCGAACCGCAAGTGCCGTACTCATCGGCAGCTTTGCCGTTCTGCTGGCACTGTCGTATGCGGTGCTGCCGCAGCCGGCATTCGAGCCGCCGGCCGAGCCTGACAGCAGCTCGACCGTCTATTTTGACGACGAGAATGCCTATCTCAAGCAAAGTGCGGACGGACGATACTGGCTGTGCATTGACGGCCACAAGCCGTATGAGCTGACAGAAGGTGACGTGCAATTTTATCTGGAGCACTCGGTTTTCAAATATATCCGCGAGACCGAGCAATAAAAGGCAGCTGCCGAAGGATAGCAGCAGCACAGAGAGTAAAAGCAAAATGTGGGACGAAAATAGAAGCAGCTGAGATGTGGGGTCTCAGCTGCTTTTGTGCAGACAAAAGAAAAAGCCACTCAAAATGAGTGGCTTGGTGGTGGACATTAACGGGTTCGAACCGCTGACCTTCCGCACGTCAAGCGGATGCTCTTCCAGCTGAGCTAAATGTCCGAATCAGGGACGGCGGCTGCCATCCCTGCTAGCTGCAAGTTTTTACTTGGTCTTG
>ENA-OQIL01000438-OQIL01000438.1-human-gut-metagenome-genome-assembly--contig:-NODE-438-length-15076-cov-3.129841_pt1 | contig 15076 bp, 9 predicted proteins | sample MGYA00242583_ERZ504748 | MGnify/ENA primary metagenome ERZ504748 (study PRJEB26092, sample SAMD00036191) | human gut metagenome | host: Homo sapiens | study: EMG produced TPA metagenomics assembly of...
GGCATTAAAAAATGCTTTCGGGTGTACATTTTTGTCCGTGACGCGGGGACTGGATGATTCCATTTTTATATGTTTCCTTTCAAAAACAGGTATAAAAAAAACCACGCGGCTGCTGTTTCATCTGCAAGCCCTGCGTGGAACCGATCAAAAAGTGCGGTTACTTTTCGCATCTGCGTCTTATGGTCATCACCAAAGATCAGATCGTCGATGTCCGGACGGTCGGGCTTCTGCGGAATAGAAAGTCTTCTCATGATGTCATGCCTCCTTACTAATGTACTCTATATATTATTATAGCATGTTATTCTAAAAATGCAAATTAAATTCCTGTAAAGTTACACAAATTTCACAAAAGATAAGGGGCGGCTAACGATAAGCCGTCCCTTCTTTTGCCATTTCGTATGTAGTGCTTAGCGGCCGAAGTAGCTGAAGTGCATGTAGTCGCGCTTGGTGCGCCAGCCGTTGCCGCCCCAGGTAAAGCCGTACTTGGTGAAGGCATTGTAAACATCGCCGCCCTCGGGGATGGAGTACGGATCAATATACGGCGTCCAGTGGGTGCCGCAGGTCGGAGACAGGGAACCGTCCGAGTTGATGGTAGCTTCCATGTTCTCGTCCGGGTTGATATCAACTGCGGTGCCCTGCGAGTGCTCGCCGGTGCGCCACGAGTAGCAGCCTACATCATAGATCGGGAACTTCTCGGAGCCGTTGAAGATCTCCTCGAAGATTGCCTGATAGATGGAAGCCAGCGAAGCGTTTACCTGCAGATAAGCCTTGGAGGCCACCTTGGTGCCGTTGGACTGCAGATGCCATACCGGAACCACGATCTCTACCATGTGAGCCTCAGCCTCAGCTGCGGACTGGTACTTGCCGTTGCCTGCGCCGTAAACGTAGGTCATCTTCTCAGCCTCGGTCTTCGGCAGACCGGTGATGGTGGTTGCGGCAGAGGTGGAAGAACCGGCGGTGGTCGGCAGGTTAGCGGAGCCGTCAACCGCTGCAATCGGCGTCTTATCCGGCTTGAAGGCGGTGCAGAAGCGGTTTGCCATGATCAGCGCCTGCTCACGGGTGGTGGTGCCGGACGGAGCCAGAATGGTGGTGTCCGTGCTGGTATCGGTGATGCCGTTGATGACCGAATGATCGACCATGATAACGACCGGCTGCATTGCGTAATCGCTGATCATGCTTACATCGGGGTAATCCTCGATACAGGCATCACCTGCGATCTCGGTTGCTTCGATATCGGCAGCGGCGAGGATGTTGTCGAGTATGGTGCACATTTCCTCACGGCTGATCTTGGCATCCGGATCAAAGTTGCCGTTGGTGCGACCGTTTACAATGCCGAGCAGGTAAGCTGCGGTGACATTGGGGTCCGAGCAGTCCTCGAACGGCTTTTTGCCCGAAACATAGACAGCCTTGCCGCTGACAGCCTTGTAGGCGTTCAGCGCAACGGCACAGAACTCTGCGCGGGTGATAGAGCCGGAAGCGGCACTGTTGGCCAGGGACGAAGGTGCCAGACCGGCATTCTGCGCAGCGGCAACGCCTTCCTGCGCCCAGCTGGACACATCGGATAATGCTCCCGCGCTTGGCATGAGCATTGCGGCAGTCAGCGCAAGCATACCGGCACGGCGAGCGATAGGATGAGACATTGAATTTTTCCTCCTGACTGGTTGTTGGTTTGCGGATAAAACAAACCAGTATGTTAAGGCAACACCGCACAATTAAAGCGGCGGTGCTTTGCGGAAATTTTGTGCCCTGACTTTGTTGCAGTTTCACGGTAATACATCAAGTATTACCGCAAAACTGCGCCTCGTCAGTACGCAAAATTTACTCGCAAATCACTCTTGTTCAATTATGCGGTATTGCCTTAAATAAAACGAAATGGTCGAATTCAGACAAAATTACAGTAATTGTAAATTTATACACATAGTCCACAGACTTTTCCACAAGCTGTTAAGAACCCGCGGCTCTGTCGAGTGAACGGTACTGCAGAGCCTCGGCGAGATGCTCAGCCTCGATGACACTGCTGTCTGCCAGATCGGCGATCGTGCGGGCAACACGCAGTACGCGGTCATGCGCACGGGCGGTCAACCCCAGTCGCTGAAATGCGGCCGCAAACATACGAGACGCATCCGCACTCAGCGGGCAGTGCTCGGCAAGCTGCGGCGGCGGAATCGCGGCATTGCATACGTCAGAGCCCTGCCGGGCATACTGCCGCTCGCGCGCGGCGAGCACACGGGCACGAATGTCGCAGAGTGTTCCTCGCTGGTCTGACCTCGTGCAGCAAGCGCGGCGTATTCAACCGGCTGCACAGCAACCTGCAGGTCGATTCGGTCGAGCAGCGGACCGGACAGACGGTGCAGATACTGCTGAACGGCAGCCTTGGTGCAGGTGCAGCGTTCCGTGCCGTACCAGCCGCATTTGCAGGGATTCATCGCGGCAATGAGCTGAAAACGTGCCGGATACGTCACCTGACCGGCGACACGCGAGATGGTAACTCTGCCGTCCTCAAGCGGCTGGCGCAGGGTTTCAAGCACATCGCGTCGGAATTCCGGAAATTCATCCAGAAACAGCACACCGCGGTGCGCGAGCGTGATCTCGCCGGGGACGGGCAGCCGGCCTGCGGCACCCGAACCGCCTGCCATCGCGTTGGCCGAGGAATTATGGTGCGGTGCACGGAACGGCCGTTCGGCACGCTCGACCGCCTCCTGTCCTCTGCCGATGGCGGACCAGACACGGATAACCTCCAGCCGTTCGCTGTCGGACAGCGGCGGCAGGATGGTGGAAAAGCGTTTTGCAGCCATGCTCTTGCCCGAACCGGGTGGTCCGGAAAGAAGCACGTTGTGTCCGCCTGCAGCCGCGATCTCGAGCGCGCGTTTGACCGCGTGCTGACCGAGCACATGCGCAAAATCCAGCGCATTGTCCTGCGGTTCGGGCCTGGGCGGAGGAGCACACGGCGTGAGCGGCTTTCTGCCGTTCAAATGTCCGAGAAGCTCATTTAATGTACGGATCGGAAACACCGTCACACCGGAAGCATAGGATGCTTCGGCGGCGTTCATCGCGGGAACGAATACGGTTTTGAAACCGGCATCACGCGCAGCAAGTGCCATGGAAAGCGCACCGCAGACAGGCCGCAGCTCTCCGGTGAGGGAAAGCTCTCCGAAGAAGAGAGCGTTGCCGGGCGGTGCGTCAATCTCGCCCGCTGCCGCCAGAATGGAAAGCAGAAGGGGCAGATCGTATGCTGTTCCTGCCTTTTTGGTGTCGGCAGGTGCGAGGTTGACGGTCAGTCGGGATACGGGCCAGTCAAAGGCACAGGCCTTTGCGGCGGCACGGACGCGCTCTCCGGCTTCGGATACCGCGCCGGTCGGCAGACCGACGACATCCAGCCGGGGAAGACCGCCGGAGAGGAAGCACTCGACGGTGACAATGTAGCCGTCAATGCCGCTCAGTCCTGCGGAGAATACGCGAGATACCATGCCGATCCCTCCGATACGTATGACATAACCAGATAACTATACATCTAATACTATACTATGTGTCATCAGATTACGCAATAAAAAAGCACGGAAAAAACACAGAAATTCCATGATAAAAAGTTTGCATACGTTTCACAATACGAAACGGCTTATCAAAATTTGAAAAATAGTGCGGAAAATAGTATATTTACTGTTTACAACTTTGTGCGTGAGTGCTACAATGAAGGGGCAGGTAAGGCTTAGTTTAGGTTAAAATACACCAAAACGAGGGCTTTTAATTCCGATTGAGAATTATAATTTTTTATAGGAGGACATCAACATGGCAAGAAAGATGAAGTCCATGGACGGCAACACTGCGGCCGCGCACGTATCGTACGCGTTTACCGAAGTTGCGGGTATCTATCCGATCACCCCGTCCAGCCCCATGGCAGACAGCGTTGACCAGTGGGCTGCCGCAGGTCAGAAGAACATTTTCGGTACTACCGTTAAGGTAATCGAAATGCAGTCCGAGGCAGGTGCGGCGGGTACCGTACACGGTTCTCTGGCAGCAGGTGCGCTGACCACCACCTACACCGCTTCTCAGGGTCTTCTGCTGATGATCCCGAATATGTACAAGATCGCAGGCGAGCTGCTTCCGTGTGTATTCCACGTTTCCGCTCGTACCGTTGCATCTCATGCACTGAACATCTTCGGTGATCATTCCGACGTTATGGCTTGCCGCCAGACCGGTTTCGCTATGCTGGCTGAGACCAACCCGCAGGAGGTCATGGACCTGTCTGCAGTAGCACATCTGGCTACCATTAAGTCCCGCGTTCCGTTCATCAACTTCTTCGACGGCTTCCGTACCTCCCACGAGATCCAGAAGATCCAGGTTTGGGATTACGAGGATCTGAAGGAAATGTGCGACATGGATGCTGTTGAAGCATTCCGCAAGCGCGCACTGAACCCGGAGCACGCTATGATGCGCGGCTCTCACGAGAACGGCGACGTATTCTTCCAGCACCGCGAGGCTTCCAACAAGTTCTATGAAGCTGTTCCGGGCATCGTTGAGGAGTACATGGGCAAGGTAAATGCCAAGCTCGGCACCAACTACCAGCTGTTCAACTACTACGGCGCTGCTGACGCTGACCGCGTTATCATCGCTATGGGCTCCATCTGCGACGTTGCAGAGGAAGTTATCGATTACCTGAACGCACACGGCGAGAAGGTCGGCCTGGTTAAGGTTCGTCTGTACCGTCCGTTCCGTGCTGACAAGCTGATCGCAGCTATCCCGGAGACCGCTAAGAAGATCGCAGTCCTCGACCGCACCAAGGAGCCGGGCTCCCAGGGCGAGCCGCTTTACATGGACGTTGTTACCGCTCTGGCTGATGCAGGCATCACCGATAAGGTAGTAACCGGCGGCCGTTACGGTCTGGGTTCCAAGGATACGCCCCCGTCCTCCGTATTCGCTGTATACGAGGAGCTGGCTAAGGCAGAGCCGAAGAAGATGTTCACCCTGGGCATCAACGACGACGTTACCTACCTGTCCCTCGAGGAGAAGCCGGCACCGAACACCGCAGCAGAAGGCACGACCGAGTGCAAGTTCTGGGGTCTCGGCGGCGACGGTACCGTTGGTGCGAACAAGAACTCCATCAAGATCATCGGTGACCACACTGACAAGTTCGTACAGGCTTACTTCCAGTACGACTCCAAGAAGACCGGCGGCGTAACCGTTTCGCATCTGCGTTTTGGCGACAAGCCGATCCGTTCTCCTTACTACATCAACAAGGCTGACTTCGTAGCATGCCACAACCCGTCCTACATCACCAAGCACTTCCCGATCGTGCGTGACGTTAAGCCGGGCGGCGTATTCCTCATCAACTGCCAGTGGACTCCGGAAGAGCTGAGCAAGCATCTGGCAGCTTCCGAGAAGCGCTACATTGCTAAGAACGACGTTCAGCTTTACACCATCAACGCTATCGACCTCGCTATCGAGATCGGCATGGGCAAGCGCACCAACACCATCCTGCAGTCTGCATTCTTCGCACTGGCTAAGGTAATGCCGAGCGAGCAGGCTATCCAGTTCATGAAGGACGCTGCTACCAAGTCCTACCTGAAGAAGGGCCAGGACATCGTTGATATGAACCACAAGGCTATCGACATCGGCGCTACCGCATTCAAGAAGATCGACGTACCGGCTGACTGGGCTGACGCACAGGACGAGGCTGATACCCGCGATCTGCAGGGCCGTCCGGAAGTTGTCAAGATGGTCAAGGACGTTATGGAGCCGATCGGCCGCATGGACGGCGACTCCCTGCCGGTATCCGCATTCGCAGGCGAGCATGTTGACGGCTCCTTCGAGCACGGCGCAGCTGCTTACGAGAAGCGCGGCGTAGCAGTTACCGTTCCGCAGTGGAACGAGGCTACCTGTGTTCAGTGTAACCAGTGTGCTTACGTTTGCCCGCACGCTACCATTCGTCCGTTCGCTCTGACTGAGGAAGAGGCTGCTGCTGCACCGGCTTCCACCAAGCTGGTTGACATCAAGGCCGGCAAGGGCAAGGGCGTTTACAAGTACACCATGGCTGTATCTCCGCTCGACTGCATGGGCTGCGGCGTATGTATCGGCGTTTGCCCGACCAAGTCCCTGACTATGGTTCCGCAGGCTGACGAGGCTGCTCAGCAGGATGCATTTGATTACTGCGTAGCAAAGGTTTCCGAGAAGGCCGACATGATCTCCACGAACTCCGTAAAGGATTCGCAGTTCAAGAAGCCGCTGCTTGAGTTCTCCGGTTCCTGCGCAGGCTGTGCAGAGACCTCTTACGCCCGCCTGATCACTCAGGTTTGCGGCGACCGCATGTACATCTCCAACGCTACCGGCTGTTCGTCCATTTGGGGCGGTCCGGCTGCTACCTCCCCGTACACCGTTGATGCAAACGGCCACGGTCCGGCATGGGCTAACTCCCTGTTCGAGGATAACGCAGAGCACGGCCTTGGCATGTACTACGGCCAGGAAGCTCTCCGTGAGCGCCTGATCTCCAAGCTCGAGGTTATGGCTGGCTCTGAGAACGCTACCGACGACTTCAAGAACGCTGTCAACACCTTCATGGATACCAAGGACAACGGCGCTGCTAACGCTGAGCCGGCAAAGGCACTGGTTGCAGAGCTCGAAAAGGGCGCAGCAGCAGGCTGCCCGGACTGCAAGGATGTTCTGGCTCACAAGGAATACCTCGCTAAGAAGTCCGTTTGGATCTTCGGCGGCGACGGCTGGGCATACGACATCGGCTTCGGCGGTCTGGATCACGTTCTGGCATCCGGCAAGGACGTAAACGTTATGGTATTCGATACCGAGGTTTACTCCAACACCGGCGGACAGGCTTCCAAGGCTACCAACATCGGCGCTGTTGCACAGTTCGCAGCTTCCGGTAAGACCACCAAGAAGAAGAGCCTTGCTGAGATCGCTATGAGCTACGGCTACGTTTACGTTGCACAGGTAGCTATGGGCGCTAACCCGGCTCAGACCCTGAAGGCCATCGCTGAGGCTGAGGCTTATCCGGGCCCGTCGCTGGTAATCGGCTATGCTCCGTGTGAGATGCACTCCATCAAGGGCGGCATGACCAACTGCCAGGCTGAGATGAAGAAGGCTGTTGACTGCGGTTACTGGAACCTGTTCCGCTTCAACCCGCAGCTGGCTGACGAGGGCAAGAACCCGTTCATTCTGGAGTCCAAGGAGCCTAAGACCGAGGATTACCGCAAGTTCATGATGAACGAGGCTCGTTACTCCGCACTGACCCGTGCATTCCCGGATCGTGCAGAGGGCCTGTTCGAGCGTTCCGAGGTAGAGTCTACCAAGCGTTACGCTCACCTGAAGCGCCTGCAGGATCTGTACGCTCCCGAGGCGTAAGATCGCGCAAAGCGCTTGCTGAAATAGCATAATAAATCCCGCAGAGGTTTTCTCTGCGGGATTTTTTTGCGTTTATTTCATAACATACGCGAATTATATCCGATGTTAGACTTTACCATAGGGTGCGGCAAGGTGAATTGCCCGTCAGGGCAAGAGAAGGTGCCCTAGGGTGCGACTCGGCGCACCGTATCGAAACCATCTGCTCCTTGCTAAAACGCAGGGGCGGCCATTGGCCGCCCACAGAATGATAACCCATCGCGTTCTCTCCACTCCTCACTCTTTCTTAAAACGCCGAATACTTCAAAATATCTTTTCGCATTCGCGCGATAATCCGCTTTTCCAGCCTTGAAATATAGCTTTGCGAGATACCCAGCAAATCCGCGACCTCCTTCTGCGTCAGCGCCTTCGGCGTGCCGATGCCGAACCGCAGCGAGATGATCTGCCGCTCTCTCGGCGGCAGATGACCCAGTGCACGATGCAGTAGCATTTTGTCCACATCGTCCTCGAGCGGCCGCATGACGCTGTCCGGCTCGGTGCCGAGAATATCACTCAGCAGCAGCTCGTTGCCATCCCAGTCCGAGGACAGCGGCTCGTCGATGGAAACCTCGCTCCGCCGTCCGGCAATCTTGCGCAGATGCATGAGGATCTCATTTTCGATACACCGCGATGCATATGTCGCCAGCTTGACATTTTTGTCGCTCCGGTAGGTGCTCACCGCCTTGATGAGTCCGATCGTTCCAATAGAAATTAAATCTTCTGTTCCTACACCGCTCGACTCAAACTTGCGCGCCAGGAACACCACCAGCCGCAGATTGTGCTCGATAAGACGGTTGCGCGCCGCAACATCGCCCCCGCTGTTCGCCTCCACGGCAGCGGCCTCCTCCTCCGGAGACAGCGGCGGCGGCAGAACATCGCTGCCGCCGATATAATGTACACCTTGCGCTCGAAACCGCTGTAAAATCGTCTTTAACCACTGCAGAATTTTCATTTTTGCTCTCCCTTTCACACCCCGATAAGTCCCTCGTACGCGCCCTGTCCAATGGAGACCGCACCGACTGCACACACACAGTCGAGTGCCGCGCCGTCTGCTCTCAGCACGCTGTCCGGCCGGAAATACAGCAGCAGACCGCCATCCGTGCCGACCGCGTGAAACGGCAGCAGACCGCAGCGTGCAGCCAGATTTTCCGGCAGAGCCGCCAACTGCGCAGACGCACTGCCGAACGGCAGTTTCGTGTCCAGCAGACACTCGGCGGCCTTGCGCTCGAGCACCACCGATCCGGACTTCGGAACCGGTTCGAGCAGGTCGTTGCCCGTGTCGTGCAGCACGCGCACGGCGGTCTGCCGATTGCCGAACCGGATGGTCAGCGTTTCCGTTTCGCGTTGCAGCGCGCCGTGCTTCGCGTCTCCGCGCAGGAGTATCCCGCTTGCCGCATAGCCGACAGTTGCCGCCAGCACGAGCACCTGTATCGGCACCGCAAAGTAGTACCCGCACGAGAGCAGCAGCCTTCTGCCGCTTGCGGCACTCAGCGCCGCCGCCAGTCCGGCGAACGAGGCCGCGACCACGCCGTACAGTACACACAGCCGCGCAAGGTGCCGCTCTCTGCCGAAAGCGATCATGCACAGGCTCAATCCTGCAAGAAGGCGCAGCGGTGCAAGTGTCAGCACCGGCCAGACCGCACCCAGCACGGCATAGCCGCCGCCGAGTGCTGCTGAGAAAATCAGTCGCATTTTCCGCACCTGCACGCCGCCTAAACGAGCCGCCGCAAGCAGCGTTGCACCATCCATCAGCGCGTTGACGGCAAACAGCACATCCAGATAGACGACCATACCTCACCTCCCGAACAAGATTCAGTATAGCACGGACAACGTGCACGTTTTGCCGAATAAAGAGCGTAAAATACCTGAAACCGCTCTACCATAAGATAGAACGGTTTCAGGCAAAGAGTAGTATGTAAGTAAGATGTGGTCGAAATGAGAAAGGAGATAAAAGAAAACAGCAAGAGTCCTGCACCTTTATCGGTATCAGCCCCCTTGCTGTGTCTTTATCATACTGCAAAATCGAAGATTTGTCACCTGTCGATTTTTACAAAATTCCCAGTGATTCTATCGGTTATTTTCGGAGTGCATACTGTGTCAGCAGCTTTGCTGCGTCCTCGACGTCGAGGAAACCGCACACAGCTCACTCGGAGAATGGATATAGCGGGTCGGGATGGAGACCGCGCCTGCCTGCACGCTTGCGCGCGCCTTCTGCAGCGCCGAAGTATCCGTGCCGCCGCACAGCAGGATTTCGCGCTGCGCGGATACACCGCAGTCTTTCGCCGCCTGCTCGAGCGCATCCACAACCGCCGGTGTGCAGATAACCGAGCGGTCCATCACCTTGACTGCCGGTCCCTTGCCCAGCTCGACCGCCATCGCGGACTTCATCTCCGGCAGGTCGCCGGTATCGGTCACATCCACCGCGATAGCCGCATCCGGCTCAACTGCGAACGCTGCCGCGCCTGCGCCGCGCAGGCCAACCTCCTCCTGTGCCGTAAACACGAAGTACAGGTCGTTCTCGATTTCCTTGTCCGCCAGCTGCTCCATCATCAGCAGGAGCGTCACGCAGCCGATACGGTTGTCCAGATACGGACCGCACAGCACGCCGTTCTGCTCGAACCGCGGTGCCTCGTACACAGCGAAATCACCGATTTGCACCAGCTTGCGCGCTTCCTCGGCATCCTTTGCGCCGATGTCGATGAACAGATTATCCAGCGTCAAATCCTTAAGCGGCGTCTTTTCCTCGTACGAGATCACGCCGCGCGTGCCGTTGGCAAACTTCACCTGAATATTCAGCAGGTCACCGACATACAGGCCGCCGATCTGCGAAAAACGGATAAAGCCCTTGTCCTCAATATAGGTGGCAACCACGCCGATAGAGTCCATATGCGCGGCAAACAACAGCTTTTTGCCATTCTTTGCGCCTTTTTTGCGGCAGATAAGGTTGCCGAGCGCGTCCGTCGTCACGTCGTCGATATACGCGCCTGCAATCTCCGCGATGGTTTCGCGAACCGCATCCTCACGGCCGGAAGGGCCGAATGCACCCGCGACCGTGTTCCATAAATCAAAAATCTTGCTCATTCGTCGTCCCCTCCGAGTTCTTCCAGAAATGCGCGTGCGGCGGAAAGCACCGCTTCGCAGTCAGCTACTGCCGCCACCGAGGACGGCGAGTGAATATAGCGTACCGGAGCCGCAGCCGCGCACACGCGCACGCCTGCACGGCTCTTGTGGATGCGGCCTGCGTCCGTGCCGCCGGCTACGCGCGTTTTCGTCTGCCAGCGGATGCCACGCTTGTCGCAGGCATTGCGCAATAATTCGAACAATTCCGCGTCATAGATAGTCGCGCCATCCATGAACGGCAGAACCACACCGCCGCGTACACGGCAAACAGCTTTGCCGCCTTCCACCTCTGCGAGATCAGCGGCTGTCGTGCCCTCGAGCACCATTGCGAATCCCGGGTCGAGCGCATACGCCATGCTTGCCGCACCGCGCAGACCGACTTCCTCCTGCACAGTAAAGCAGAACCAGGTGTCGATCGGCGGCTCATCCTCGATGAGCTTGAGGAGCGCGGCACAGCCGACACGGTCGTCGATCGCCTTAGCCTTGATAAGACCGTCGCCGAACTCGACAACCGCCGAGTCAAACACGCCATAATCGCCAAGCGAAACCTTGTCCTCAGCGGCAGCTTTGCTCGCTGCACCGATGTCGATATACAGATCCTTAGTCTTGGGCATAGTGCGGCGCTCTGCGGCAGTTGTCAGATGAACCGCCTTGATGCCGATCACGCCCTGCACATCACCGAAGCGAACCGGTCGGCCGATGACCACGCGCGGGTCCACGCCGCCGACAAAGCCGAACTTCAGCATGCCGTCGTCCGTAATCTGCTTGATGATAACGCCGACCTCGTCCATGTGTGCGCACACAACGACCGGACGCTCGAGCGCCTTTTTGCCCTTTCGGAACACCATAATGTTGCCGATGGCATCGGTCTTGATCTCGTCCGCGAACGGCTTTACCTTCTCGAGCACAAACTCGCGCACCGCATCCTCACAGCCGGACGGCCCCGGCAGTGCGCACAGCTGCTTCATCAGTTCGATCATGCGCCCACCTCCCCGTCAAATTCGCGCAGAAATTCCGCCATCAGGTCAGCAACCGCCTGCACGTCAGACAGCTTCACAACCTCGACCGGCGTATGCATGTATTTTTCCGGAATGGACAGCAGACCCATTGCGATGCCGCGGCCGACGATCTGCATCGTCCACGCATTCGTGCCGGTGTTGCCCTCCATAATTTCAAGCATATAGTCGATGTCGTTCGCCTTGGCGGTCTTGATGAGCGCCTTGGTAAAGCCGCGGTGCAGGTTCGGTCCCATGCCGACTGCCACGCCGCTGCCGAGGTCGAACACACCGTCCGACGGACCGTCCGGCGTTCTGCCGTGGGTCACGTCCACCGCGATGGCGTACTCCGGCTGAACCGTAAACGCGCCGGTCTGCGCACCCAGCTCGGTGACCTCCTCCTGCGTGCTGATGAGCACCGCGACATTGCACTTCAGCTTATCCTTTGCCGCGTGCAGCTTCTCCATCGCCAGCAGGATGGCGGCAACGCCCGCTCGGTCGTCAAGGCACTTGCTGCAAAGCTGACCGCCCGCCAGCTTAATCGGCTGCTGCGCGAACACGATGGGCGTACCCACGCGAATGCGGCTTTTGGCATCGAGCAGACCGGTGTCAATCGCCATCTGGTCGATGGGTACGGCCTTGTTCTGCTCACCTGCTTTGAGCAGGTGCGGCGGCATGCAGGATACCACGCCGTACAGCGGCTCGTCCGCGAGAATGGTCACCTCGCCGCCGAGCAGCATGCGCGGGTCCACGCCGCCGACCGGCGCAAACCGCAGAAAGCCGCCGTCCAGTACCTCGGTGACAAGAAAGCCGATCTGGTCAAGATGCGCGTCCAGAAGGACGGTTTTCGCGCCCTCTTTACCGCAGGACAAGCTGCCGATCACATTGCCGTTCTTATCCACATCCACGGTGTCGCAGTACGGGCGGAACAGCTCCGCGACGGTGTGTGCCGCCTGCATCTCAAAGCCGCTGACCGCCGGCAGTGCACACAGCGTTCGCAGCGTTTGTTCTAACTGCAAGGAAATTCCTCCCTTTTTCGTCTTTTATCGTACATGACCTATTATAACCGTTTCTCCACATCGTTACAAGATAAAAGGCGCTCCTGAGAGCGCCTTTTGCTTTATGAAATCTGTTCTCCGGTCGGCAGATACAGCGCGTTCACCGCGTCCGTTTTGCCGTTCGGATAGGAATCTACCACGCGGAGACAACCGTTTTCAAAGCTGAGCCGATAATAAATGTCGATCGTATCCTCGATTTTGATCGTTCCCAGCGTTGCACCGAAGCGGTCGAAGCAAACGATGGTGTGCTCATCGGTCGGGAGCGCGTACACGCCTGCGCCGTCGGTCGCCAGCAGACCCGGACGTCCGCCGTTCAGGATGGGTTTTACGCGGAACAGAACCTTGTTCGTGCCGTCCGCGTCACAGCGGATGTACTCGTATTCCTTGTCGTTGATCCAGTGGCTGTAAATGTTCTGACCGACCTCATCGAACGCATTCTGATAGGTCTTTGTCAGCTTTTTGCCCTTAAAGTTGTACAGCGCATAGTAGCCGGTCGATTCTGCGGCGATATAGGTATCGCTGTACTGATTCAGCTTCAGCGCACGCGAACTGGACGCGATGCGCTTGCCGCCTGCGATAATCGTGTACGAGGTATCATCATCCGTTGTTGCAACAAAGCGATCACCTATGTTATCCGAAATATACATTTTCTTGTGATCGAGCGCAAAATTCATACTCCACACAGTTTTGCCCGCAGTATCAATAGCACGAATAGTCTTGCTGTCCACGCGAACAACTGCTTTGCCGTCCTTGAAGACGGTCAGGTGGTCATACGTTTGGGTAGCCTTGGTACCGTCCGTGAAAATCATATAATCCTTGCCGTACGTTATACTGTCAATATTCATCGGAATCGCCCAGCCTGCCTGCTCACCGTCCACCGTAGCAAGTGCATAATTTTCCAGAGTTTCACCGGTTTTCATATTGTATACAGTGTATTCCCGACTGTCCTCTCGATATAGATAGACCCACTCGCCAAATACCGTAATAGCGGTGAATTCACCATTGTATTTCTTGTAATTGGTTAATAGCTTGTTACCCTTAGCATCCTCAAGGTGCATCTGTACATTAAAACCGTCATCACTGTCAACAACAACAGTATACTTAGCCACGGTCTTGCTCGGCACCTCGGCATACTTGGTATCATACAGCCGCAGCATGGTCGCGATGGACTGCTCGCGTGTATAGCTGTTATTCGGTGCAAAACGATTTCCGCTGACGCCGTTCATTACGCCGCTGTTGTACGCCCAGTACACATCGCTGCGTGCCCATGCCTGAATATCCGCGCCGTCCGCGAAAACGTGCGGCATACGTTCCTTCACGCTATCCTTGGCATTCTTGCGCAGGTTGCCCAGACGGTGCAGCATGCTTGCCGCCTGCTGACGGGTCAGCTGCTGCTGCGGTGCAAATTTGCCATTGCCAACGCCGTTTACCACGCCCAGAGACGCACAGAGCAGCACATCCTCGTCCTTGGTATCCGAGAAGGAAACCGCGGTTTTCTCGACGGATTTTACGTTGCCGCTCTTTTCCCAGGTGCGATAAACCGCTGCCGCCAGCGCGCAGAAATCCGCACGGGTGATGCTCTGCGTGTACGCCTGATCAACCTGCTCCGGCACAATGCCCGCGTTCCGCGCGGTATCCACCGCCGACTTGGCCCAACTGCTCGGCGCTTCCGCTGCCGCAGCTGCCGTTACCAGCATAGCCGCAGATAAAATCGCTGCAATCGTTCGTTTCATAGAAAATCCTCCTTTTAATTCAGCGGTCAGTGATGTATTTTCTTTGTTCCCGGTATCGCGCGCTGTTTTCTGATCGCTATATTGTATATGACGTTAGTATCTGCAAAAGGTTCCCATATTTATCTGGTAATGTCAAAAAAATCATTGACGGTGCAGGTCTGCAGAATACCGTCCGGCGTGTAGTATTCATCCCGCAGGACACGCTGCTGCTCGTCATACCATATTTTCTCGGTTACGCCGTCCCTGCTGACGCAGACTGCGGTGCGCTCAGCGTCGTCATACGTCCACTCGTTGTCCTGCATCATTTCGTAATTCGGATCATGCACATCATTTTCCATGTGCAGCGTGGAGCCGCGTGCATCCTTCACCGTGATCCATGTACCGGTCAGCACACCCTCAAAAACCGTACGGGTTCTGGTCGTTTCTCCGGTTTTGGGATTGTATTCCGACACTGTCTGTGACTGCATGTTGCCTGCCGTGTCGTAACTCCGCTTCAGATACGGTTCTTTCTCGTCTCCGCGATAGGTGTAAGTCTCTATTCCGTCCTCATCCTCCGTGCGAACGATACGACCCTGCTCGTCATACTCTGTGTAAGAAACCGTTTTCACACCGCAGGTTGTGGAATACCATGTCATTTTGCTGCCGTTGTAAACCTTGCGTTCACTGGAACTCACACCGAACGGACGCTTGCAATTCAACGACCAGATCTCGCGGTTCTGCGCATCGTAGCCGGTGATCTTGAGATAGGACCATTCCTTCTCATCCGGTATCACGCGCGTTATCTTTT
>ENA-OQIL01000439-OQIL01000439.1-human-gut-metagenome-genome-assembly--contig:-NODE-439-length-15047-cov-4.175402_pt1 | contig 15047 bp, 12 predicted proteins | sample MGYA00242583_ERZ504748 | MGnify/ENA primary metagenome ERZ504748 (study PRJEB26092, sample SAMD00036191) | human gut metagenome | host: Homo sapiens | study: EMG produced TPA metagenomics assembly of...
TTTCCTCGGGATAGGTCATAGTCGCCGGACAGATGGCGGCCACGCCGATCTGTGCCTGATACTTTGCCAGTGTAGAGATAGCCTCATGCGTGCCGTCGCAGAAATCGCGGCCCATGCAGCCGTGAAAACAGGAGTGTGCTGCTTTGCCCAGATTTCTGCTGGATTCGACAAAGAGGGCTTCCCGGCGGGGACTGCTGGGAAAACTGGAAAATATCGCTGTATATCTGATTCTCTTTTTTCTGTGCTTTGCCGCCGTGATATTGGCCTTTCCGGCCAACGGACAGCTTCAGGGAAAAGAAATCCAGGTAATATCGGCTTTTTTAGCCGGAGGAGACATCGCCGTGCTGTGCGTCCTGTGGCGGCTGAAAAGGCTTGACCCCAAGACCCTGATGTTTTTGCTGTTTCTGCTGGGGGTTCTGATGAGGCTTTCCTATGCGGCGGCTTATCCGGCTGAGGATCGTCAGCATGACGTGTTCGACGCCGACGGCCATTTGCAGTACATCCTAAGGCTGGCTGACACCTGGCGGCTGCCGGATTCTAATAACTGGCAGTATAACCATCCGCCTCTGCACCACCTTTTGGCGGCGGTTTGGGTCAAGGTATTCCAATGGTTTGGCGTAACGGATCAGGCGCAGCTCGCAGAGACGCTCCAGTTTTTGACCTGCTTTTATTCCTGCGCCATGCTGGCGGTGGTTTACCGGATTTTTGACGAAAACCCCTTCGGCCGCCGGGCGGTCCCGCTGGCTTACGCCCTGGTCTGCCTCCATCCCACCTTTTATCTGCTGGCGGGTTCCCTGAATAACGACTGCCTGATGGTCCTGCTGTTTTTCACGGCGGTCTTATACACCTTGCGGTGGTACCGCGATCCCAGCCTGAAAAACAGCCTGACGCTGGCTGTGGCCATTGGCTGCTGCATGATGGCAAAGGTCAGCGGCGCGATGATCGCTCCGGTGACGGCAATGGTGTTTATGTGGAAGCTGGCCGTTCTGGGAAGGGAGCGGAAATGGAGGCTGCTGCGGGGAATCCTGGCCAAGCTGGCGGCCTTTGGAGCGGTCTGCATCCCTTTGGGGCTCTGGTACCCTGTGCGGAACCTGATCCTGTTCGGACAGCCCCTGGGCTATGTGGCTCCCATCGGGGAGGATGCGGCTATATACTGCGGCAACGAAGCCCTGGCGGACCGGTTTGTGCCTCTGCTTTCCCCGGATTGGACGAAAAGCCTTTACTGTGACCCCTTTGAGGATTATAATATTTTTGCGTATGCAACCAAATGCTCCGTGTTCGGCGAGACCGCTCTGTCCGGCAGCGGGGTGGCGGCTGCTGCTTTGCTGGTTTGCGCTTTTATCCTGATAACAGGAGCCCTGACCGCCATGGTTTATGTGCTGGCGCGGGGCAGAAGTGAAAGAACCACCCTGTTTTTCTGGGTCATGGCGGCGGTCATGGCGACGCAGGTTGGACTGTTCCTGTATTCCAATGTCAAATATCCTTACGGCTGCACCATGGATTTCCGGTATCTCGCGCCCGCGGTGCTGCCTGGGGCCGTATTTCTGGGCGCCGCGGGCCAGCGGCTTTGGCGTTCCAAAAGAGAGGTCCCTCAATATCTGGCGGTGGTGCTCTCCTGCGTGGTATTTCTGTTTTGTGTCAGCGGCGTCTTTTTATACCTTACGCTTTCTTAAACGGACGAGGAACGGTTCACGCTTTGTCCCGCGGCCGCAGTGCTGAAAGCGCCGGCACACCGTAAAAACCAGGAAGCACAGGCCGCGTGGGTTTCGTGAAAAACGGCGGCCTGCCAATGTCCCTTGATCGGTTGTTCCGTTTTGCGTGACCGGCGGCTAGGGGGGCAGAGATCTGCCTTCGGGGGGACTGCCCGCCTGTGCAGCCGAAGGCCTTTGCCGCCTGGCGCTTGTCCGTATGGGGATGGGTTCTGTATAAATTCCATGTACGGCTAAGGGACAATAAAAGCCCTTTATTTTTGATCTGTCTTACCCGCGTTTTGATAACGCTTTCTAAATTTGAGGAGAAGGAAGGGAACCATCATGTCACAGTCTATCGTGATTATCGGCGCCGGGCCGGCGGGGCTTACCGCCGCCTATGAGCTGTTGAAAAAAGGACAGGTATCCGTCACCATTCTGGAGGCGACCGGAGAAATCGGCGGGATCTCCAGAACAAAAAACTACAAGGGGAACCGTATGGATATCGGCGGCCACCGCTTTTTTTCCAAATCCGACAAGGCTATGGATTTCTGGAAGGAGATTATGCCCTTGGAGGACAGGGAAAGGGGAATCAGCCCAGATCAGGCCGATCTGCTGTTTTTAATCCGCCATCGGCTTTCCCGGATTTTATTTCTCAGGAAATTTTTTGATTATCCTGTGACCCTGAACGGATCTACCATCAGGGGCTTGGCTTTCCCGGCTGATGAAAATCGGCGTCAGTTATCTGAAAATCTGCTTCAGGCCGGTAAAGGACATCGACTCCCTGGAAAAGTTTTTTATCAGCAGGTTCGGCGTGGAGCTGTATGAAACCTTCTTCAAGGATTACACGGAAAAGGTCTGGGGCGTGCCATGCTCTCAAATCAGCCCTGACTGGGGCGCCCAGCGGGTGAAGGGGCTGTCGGTTTCCAAGGCGCTGCTCCACAGCCTGAAAAAGCCCTTCCTGAAGAAGAGCACGGTTAACGGCAAAAAGTGGAAACCAGCCTGATTGAAAGCTTTATGTACCCGAAATACGGCCCGGGGCAGCTTTGGGAGGAGGTCGCCCGCCGGGTAGTGGCTATGGGCGGAGAAATCCGGTTCGGCCAAAGGGTAGACCAGGTCAGCGTAGAAAACGGCCGGATCGTTTCGGTGGCCGCTGTGGATGAAAACGGCGTCCGAAGCGCTGTGGAGGGGGATTATTTCCTATCCACCATGCCGGTGAGGGACTTGATCGGCGCCATGGGCCCGGCGGCTCCGGAAAAGGTGAAGGAGGTTGCGGAAGGGCTGGTCTACCGGGATTTCATGACCGTGGGCCTGCTGCTGGACAGCCTGAAGCTGAAGGATCCCAAGGCGGAAAACGGCAGGGTCATGGATGACTGGATTTACGTTCAGGAGCGGGATGTGAAAATCGGACGGCTCCAGCTGTTCAACAATTGGAGCCCCTATATGGTGAAGGACCCGGACACGGTATTCATGGGACTGGAGTATTTCTGCGACGAGGGAGACGAAATGTGGAATACGCCCGACCAGGAATTTATTGATTTCGCCGTAGGAGAGCTGGAAAAACTGGGAATTGTGGAGCGCAGCCATGTCAAGGACGCGGTGCTGATCCGGGTTCCCAAGGCGTATCCCGCCTATTTCGGAACCTACGGGCAGTTCGGTGAAATCCGGAAATTTACCGATTCCCTTGAGAACCTGTTTTTGCTGGGCCGGAACGGCCAGCACCGCTATAACAACATGGATCACTCCATGCTGACGGCCATGGCCGCCGCGGAGGCGATCCTTTCCGGCAATGTCAGGGATAAGTCTCCGGTGTGGGAGATCAACACCGAGGAGGAATACCACGAGGAAAAGCAAGGCGCGTAGGGCTTTACAAGCTAGGAGCCCGTCAAAGGCCGGAGGGCCGGCTTGGTATCAGCCCTGAACAGGAAATCTTCCCCGTAAAGCGCGGCTCTGCTGTGTATATTGGATAGTTCCGGTTTCCGCGGCTCAGGGATCGTTTAACAGAAGAGCGCGGAAGGGAAGCTCCCGCTTAACAGCGGTCGCTGCGGCTATTGTTAAATTTGCTGTAATCGTCAGGCTTGATTTTAAGGCATGTTATTTTAGAAAGCGCCCTCCGCGATATCGCGGAGGGCGCGCTGTTTCATCTGGTTTTGCGGAAAGCAGTCACCGGCGCCGCGGGGCTTCCCTTGGAATACGCTTTGTCAGATTTTACGGGAGGGGAGCCTGGCATGAGCGTTCTTGAAAACGCTACATCACCAGAGTACCGTTGTCCGATTGGAGCAAAATCAAAATCTGCTCCTCCAGAGCGGTCTGGGCGTTAATATACACCAGCACCCGGTCTCCGTTTTCCGCCGAGCAGGTAAACTCATAGCACAGCGTTTCGTTTAGGCCGCTGGAAGGCACATAGCACAGGCTTTCTGCCTCGACGGTCAGGCGGGGGCTGACGGAGGCCCGGGCCTCCTCTGAGGAAATTGGGCTGTAATCTACGGAACGGGTATGGTGATTCATCAAATACCCGGTAGCGCTGAAGGACACGATTTCCCCGGAATCCAGCGCCACGCCTACCTTTACCAGGTCGCTGTAGCAGACGGCGCCGTCCTGCACATAGGCGTAGTTGATGGTGCAGATATTGTTATTGATGACGTAATAGCTTTCCTTCATGGACGGATAGCCGGCCTGCTCTAAAAAGCCGCGGGCTTTTTCGGCGGCCCCCTCAAAATCCAGCTTGGCGCTGCCGATCATCCGGGAATTCAGCATGGCGTTCACATAGCCGCCCTGCTTGGAAATAGTGATGGATTTATCCCCCGCCGTAAACCGGTAGCAGGGCAGATTTCCCTCGGTGCCGCTGCCTCTGGCCAGGCTTTGGGGCTTCTCGTTTAAGAACAAGGCCGCTGTGGTCAAAGCGGTTTCCTCGGAAACGGCTTGAGCCTCCTCTAGAAATACCGGCTTCTGCTGGGTAATGTGATCGGAAAACGGCCCGTCGTAGATCAGGGTCGGATAATCAGTAAACCCCTCGTTCATCTCCCGGAAGCCGCTGTTGATGGCGGGCACCGCCTGGTCCTGGGTCTCCCTGGACAGATTCTGATAGGCCTGCTGGGCTTCCCCGATGGGAATGTCACCCTCCATCAGGGTTGTTTCCAAATCTTTCAGGCTGCCGTTCAGCTCCTTGGCATATTCTCCCAGGGTAATAAAGCTGTCCATCTCCTGGTCGGTAATCTCCTGCCCTTTGCTGATCTTTCCGGAAAGGTATAGGGAAAAATCTCCCACCTGGGAAATGAACTTGTTGACGTTGGACAGCTCCTCATAAGACAGAGGCAGCTCCGCCAGGTAAATTTTCGCGTCGCTGCTTTCCTTCAGCAGCTTGGCGGCGATGCCTTGCTGCTGGGGCGCCGTGTTGGCGTAAACTCCCTTTTCCAGCGCCACCTCCAGATTGGACACGCTGTCGGATAAATCGCTTAAAGCCCGCTGGTAGCCGTATTCGCTGTTTTGACGGTACCGCTGGGCGGCCTGATAATTGATCAGCGCCCCCACGCCGAGAAAAACGCACAGGGCGGTAAAATAGCTGAGAATCCGGATGAATCCCCGCTTGGTCAAATTTGGATTCATAAATCACGCCTCCTGGACGAAAGTTAGTTATAGATTGCCAAAAATCCAGGGGAATTATGCGGGCAAATCCGGACTGCTTTGCTAAAAATAAAAATTTGGGTTGACAAAAATCCGCTTTCGGGTATATGATACTAGTAATTTCAATCATCCTGACAAATGCGTTGATAGGGAAGAGTAATTTGGTTCCCGCTTTCAGAGAGCCGCCGGGTGGTGCGAGGCGGCAGGGGAGAAAAATGAAAATCGCCCTTGAGCAGCACGCTGAACCCCGAAAGGGTAGTAAGCGGTGCCGGTTCCCTCCGTTACCGGGGCAGCATTCGGCATTCGGCCCGATGTGAACAGAGAGGCCCTGGACAGCAGGGCAATAAGAGTGGTACCGCGGGGGAGCAAGACCTTCGTCTCTTAAACGAAAGAGGCGGACGGTCTATTTTTTATCCAAAAATAAAGGCTCGGAAAGGCTTGCGAAGCGGCTCGCCCGAAAAGCAGGCGGAAAACCTTTGGGCCTTCCTTGTTCCCGCACCCTCTGCTTCCCCGCGAATCCCAGCCGGTTTTTCACCCGGGAGAAAACAGCTTTCTTTTTTCTATAGCCGAGAAAGGCTGCGGGGGCTCTGTTTTTCAGAGAGCGGGGATAAGGGGATGATTGCGGGAAAACCATGGAGATATTTTAGAGAGGCAGTGAAGACGATGGAATTGACAGGAGCGCAGATCATAGCGGAATGCTTGCTGGAACAAAGGGTGGATACGGTGTTCGGGTATCCCGGCGGCGCCGTGCTGAATATTTACGACGCCTTGTATGAATACCGTGACAGGATCCGCCACGTGCTTACGGCTCACGAGCAAGGAGCCGCCCACGCCGCCGACGGCTATGCCCGTTCCACCGGAAAGGCGGGGGTGGTGATCGCCACCTCCGGCCCCGGCGCAACTAATCTGGTCACCGGAATCGCCACCGCCTATATGGACAGCATCCCCATGGTGGCCATTACCGGCAACGTTGCGGTGGAGCTGCTGGGGCGGGACAGCTTCCAGGAGGTGGATATCACCGGGATTACCATGCCGGTGACCAAGCATAATTTCGCGGTCAAACGGGTGGAGGATCTAGCGGACATCATCCGCAGGGCGTTCCAGATCGCCCAATCCGGCAGGCCGGGCCCGGTGCTCATCGACGTGCCCAAGGACATCACCGCCAGCCGGTGCCAATACGAGAGGCAATCCCCCCTGCCCCTGTCCCCCTCGCCCCGGCCGGAGGAAAGCCGGCTTGCCAAGGCTGCGGAAATGCTCCGGCAGTCCAAGCGCCCCTTTCTATATGCCGGCGGCGGGGTGATCGCCTCCGGCGCCGCCCCGGAGCTTCTCCGCTTCGCGGAGACCCTCCAGGCGCCGGTGTGCACCTCCCTGATGGGGCTGGGCGGCTTTCCCGAGGACCATCCCCTCTCTCTGGGCATGATCGGAATGCACGGCTCCTACGCCGCCGGCATGGCCCTGGACCACAGCGACCTGATCGTGGTGCTGGGCGCCAGGTTCTCCGACCGGGTGGCCGGGGACCGGGAAAAATTCGGAAAGCAGGCCAAAATCCTCCAGCTGGATGTGGATTTGGCCGAGGTGGATAAAAACGTACTGGTGGACCGGTACCTGATCGGGGATCTGAAGGAAACCTTAACAGCCCTCAACGGCCTTTTGGAGCCCCAGGGCCATCGGGAATGGCTTGCCCGGATGGAAGCCTGGAAAACGGAAGCGCCCCGGAGAACGGCGGATCCCGGCGAGGCTCCGGACCACACCCACATTATCCGCTGTTTAAATTCTCTGATGGGGTCGGAGGATATCCTGGTCACCGACGTGGGCCAGCATCAGATGTGGGCGGCTCAGGATTACCGGTTTTTAAGGCCCCGGACCTTTCTCACCTCCGGCGGGCTGGGAACCATGGGCTACGGACTGGGAGCCAGCGTAGGCGCGCAAAGCGCCCGCCCGGACCGCCGGGTGGTTCTGATCACCGGAGACGGCAGCTTCCATATGAATTTAAACGAGCTGGTGACCTTGGCTTCCTATGAGCTTCCGGTCATGGTGGTGGTCATGAACAATCAGGTGCTGGGTATGGTACGCCAGTGGCAGAAGCTGTTTTACGGCCGGCGGTTCTCCCAAACCGACCCCCGCCGAAAGACCGATTTCGCCGCCCTTGCGAAGGCCTTCGGTATCGAGGGGAGGATCATTGCGGAGGACGGCCAGGTGGAAAAAGCACTGAAGGAGGCCTTTGATCTCAAAAAGCCGGTGGTGGTTGACTGCCGCATTTCTCCCGATGACAACGTACTGCCGATGATCCCGCCGGGAGGCACGGTGGATCAGATGATCACTCAAATGGATTGATCCGCAGGAGAGTCCCTGCGCCGAGCGCCGCGCGGCAGGATAAAAACGGCTGTCCGAGCGGCGGGTTCCGTGGAACTTCGGCCTGTAAAATTTGACATGCAAGGAGCGTTTTTGATGGAACAAAAGCAGACCATTACCCTGGTTGTGAAAAATCACCCCGGCGTCCTTTTGCGGATCACCGGGCTGTTTACCCGCCGGGGGTTCAACATCGACAGCCTGACGGCCTTTCCTGATGAAAAGAAAGAGTTTACCACCATGACCATCACCACCTACGGCGACGACGCCACCGCCAAGCAAATCATCCGCCAGGTCAATAAGGTCCAGGAGGTCGTAGCTTCGGACCTGAAGGCCGGGGAAGCCTGAGGAAAAACGGCCTCAGACGGCTGGGGCGAAATTTGAAATCTTGACCGAAAATACGATCTGTAATATAATAGAAAGGAAAAGCATCATGGAACGATCTGTTGAAATTTTCGATTCTACCCTGAGAGACGGAGCCCAGGGAGAGGGAATTTCCTTTTCCGTGGAGGATAAGCTGGCTATCGTACAAAAGCTGGATGAGCTGGGGGTTACGTTTATCGAGGCGGGAAACCCGGGCTCGAACCCCAAGGACCTGGAGTTTTTCCGGCGGGTCAACGAAACCCAGCGGAAGCACGCCCAGCTTGTGGCCTTTGGCTCCACCCGCCGCAAGGGGATCAAGGCGGAGGATGACGGCAACATCAGGGCGCTGCTTGCCGCCGACACCCCGGTCGTGGCGGTGTTCGGCAAATGCTGGGACCTTCATGTGACTCAAATCCTGGGCACGACCCTGGAGGAAAACCTGAGCATGATCGAGGATACCTGCAGCTATCTGGCCGGCAGGGGCAAGCGGGTGTTTTTTGACGCCGAGCATTTCTTCGACGGCTACAAGGAAAATCCGGAATTTGCCATGGAAGCCCTGAGGGCGGCCCAAAAGGGCGGCGCCGCGTGCCTGGCTTTGTGCGACACCAACGGCGGATGCTTCCCCGATGAAATCGCGCGGATTACCAAGGCTGTGGCAGAGGCGTTTCCGGAGCTGACGGTGAGCATCCATACCCACAATGACGGCGGCATGGCGGTGGCCAACTCCATCATGGCTGTGGAGGCGGGCGCTTCCCAGGTGCAGGGCACCTTTTTAGGCTTTGGGGAACGGTGCGGCAACGCCAATTTGTCTACGGTCGTGGCCAATTTGCAGCTGAAAAGAGGCATCCGGTGTATCCCGGAGGAAAACCTGAAGCTGCTGACCGCGACGGCCCGGGCTATCGCGGAGATCTCCAATTTGATGCTGAACAAAACGGAACCCTACGTCGGCAGCAGCGCCTTTGCTCACAAGGCGGGAATGCATGCTGACGGCGTGATGAAGCTGCCCCGGTCCTTCGAGCATATTCCGCCGGAGACCGTGGGAAACGAGCGCAGGTTCCTAATGTCGGAAATTTCCGGCAAGGCCGCGGTTTTCAGTAAAATCCAGAAGGTCTGTCCCAGACTTACTAAGGATTCCCCGGAAACCGGCAGAATTGTGAAAAAAGCTGAAGGATTTGGAAAATGAAGGCTACCAGTTTGACGGCGCCGATTCCAGCTTTGAGCTGCTGATCCGGAAAAATACGGGCGCTTACCGCCCCTTTTTCGAATTAATTCATTATCAGATTATATCCAGCCGGCCCACAGACCCCTCCGCCAGCGCCAGCGCGGTGGTAAAGGTTCGGGTGGGGGAAAAGCTCCAGCTGATGGCGGCGGAGGGCAACGGCCCGGTAAACGCGCTGGACCAGGCCCTGCGTGCCGCCCTGGAGGTGTTTTATCCCGCCCTGTCGAAGGTGCGGCTGATCGACTATAAGGTTCGTGTGATGGATGGCAAAAACGCCACCGGCGCCAAGGTGCGGGTTCTCATCTCCTCCACCGACGGCAGACGGGTGTGGACCACTGTGGGAGCTTCAAGCGACGTGGTGGAGGCCAGCTGGATCGCCCTGGTCGATTCCATCGAATATAAGCTGATCAAAGACGCGGAGGATATTCTTCTGGGGAATTGAACCCGGGATCGATGGGGAAACGGTAAAACGGCGGCTGTATGAAAAATAAGAAATAGAGAAAGCCGGGCCTTTCCGTTTTGATGGGGAGGCCGGGAGCCCGGCCGAAAGCAGATTCGGATCTAAGCAGGGTTTCCGGCCCGGCTTTTCTATAATATTTCATCTGGAATTTATTTTCAAAAGAAATAAAGTGAACGCAGAGAGGACTATTCCGGCGCTTGGCCGGAAGCGTACGCGGGAACCACCCGCCGAAAGGAGAATGCAAATGCCGTTTCAAAGATTTTCAGAGATCACCCCGGAGATTTTGCAGCTGACGGAACGCTGCCTGAAAAACGGAAAGATCGACCCGGCCCTTTACGCCAAATACGATGTAAAAAGAGGTCTTCGGGATTTAAACGGAAAGGGCGTTTTAGCCGGCCTGACAGAAATCGCCAATGTGCAGGCCTACGACGTGGTAGACGGAGAATCCGTGCCCTGTGAGGGAAAGCTGTTTTACCGGGGATTTAATATCGCGGACCTGGTCAAGGGCTTTTTGGCGGACAAACGGTTTGGCTTTGAGGAAGCCACTTATTTACTGCTGTTCGGCGAGCTGCCCGACGAACGGGAGCTGAAGGATTTTCAGGCTTTGCTGGCCAATTACCGCACCCTGCCCACCGCCTTTGTCCGGGATATTATCATGAAGGCGCCGAGCCCGGATATGATGAACACCCTGGCCCGCAGCGTGCTGACCCTGTATTCCTACGATGAAAATGCCAACGACATCAGCATCCCCAATGTGCTGCGCCAGTGCCTGCAGCTGATTGCCCTGTTCCCGCTGATCTCGGTCTACGGCTACCAGGCCTACCGTCATTATCACGACGGACAGAGCCTGTTTATCCATATGCCTCAGCCTGACCTTTCCACTGCGGAAAATATTCTGTACTGCCTGCGGGCGGACAGCAAATATACCGAGCTGGAGGCCAAGATCTTAGACCTTGCCCTGGTGCTCCACGCGGAGCACGGCGGCGGAAACAACTCCACCTTTACCACCCACGTGGTCACCTCCTCAGGCACCGATACTTATTCCGCCATCGCGGCGGCCCTGGGATCTCTGAAGGGACCCAAGCACGGCGGCGCCAACATCAAGGTCGTCAAAATGTTCGACGATATGAAGGAACATATCTCCGATTACGGCGACGAGGACGCGGTGAAGGATTACCTGAAAAAGCTGCTGCATAAGGAGGCCTTTGACAACGCCGGCCTGATCTACGGCATGGGCCACGCGGTGTACTCCTTGAGCGACCCGAGAGCCAATATCTTCAAGGCCTTCGTGGAAAGCCTCTCCAGGGAAAAGGGCCGGGAGGATGAATTCCGGCTTTACTCGATGGTGGAGCGCCTGGCGCCCCAGGTAATCGCCGAGGAAAGAAAAATCTACAAGGGCGTTTCCGCCAATGTAGACTTTTACTCCGGCTTTGTTTACAGTATGCTGGATCTTCCCACCGAGCTGTTTACCCCCATTTTCGCCATTGCCAGGATTTCCGGCTGGAGCGCCCACCGGATCGAGGAGCTGGCCAACGCCGGCAAGATCATTCGCCCGGCATATAAATGTATTCAAGAGGTTCGGGGAATACACCCCTCTGTCTGAACGGTAAAAACAGCTGCTTTTACCCGTACGGCGCGTGTCCGCGGGGGATTCCGGCGTGACCCGGCCGGCGCCCTTTTGCCGCTCAGAGCTCATCGGACAGGCGTTTTTCCGCTTGAATCCTTCTGAAATGGAAAAGCCCCGGTGAAACCGGGGCTTTTCTTCTAGAATCCATCCGGACCCGCAGGCGTCACTCTTTGGAAAAGCTTCTTAAAGCGGCTGGATTTTTGATGACAACCGCACGGTACCGGGTGCCGATCCAGCCATTCTTCGCGAACCGTGTCAGCAGCTTGCTCACCGTCACCCGGGTGGTGCCGGCTAAATTGGCGATTTCTTCGTGGGTCAGGTTCACCTGGAGAATCCCGTCTTCCCCGGGGACGGCGTGGCGCAGCAGGGCCTGGGCTACCCGCTGGTCCGCCTGCAGGAAGGTCATGTTGTCCACCTGCTCGGAAAGCAGCCGCACCCGGTGGGCCATCAGCTCCAGCAGATGGACCGCCAGATCCGGATCCTGGCTGAAGCTTTTGATCAGGCCGTTCCGGTTGATGGCGATCAGCTCGGTTTTTACCAGGGCTTTGGCCGAGGATACCCGGGGCATGTGGTCGAAAAAGGCGGCTTCCCCCAAAATGCCCTGCTCTACAATGGTTATGGTTTTCTCCATACCGTTTTCCGAGCTTAAAAAGACCTTTACCCTGCCTTTTTTGATGCAGTAAAAGCAGTCTGCCTGTTCTTCCTGCCAGTAAATCATCTGGTCCCTTTCGTAGGTCCGGGTGGGAAGATTTTTTGCGAACAACCGCCAAAGATCCGTTTCCGGACCGAGGGGATAAGCGTCTCCGTACATATGCGCCGCCTCCTTGATCAAATCGTTTTGGTTTTGTCCCGTTTCAGCTGGAATATCCTATGGCCCGCCGGACGCGGCCTGAGACTTCTGCGGACAGGTTGCAAAAGACTGATAAATATGCCGGCTTGCGGACGGTGCCCCGAAGCATCGGGAACAATTTGCTTTAATTGTATCATATAATACATTTTGCCGCAAGACCTGTGGCATAATAAGGGCAGAAAATAAAATTTTGCAATGAAGGAGAGATTCCGCCATGGGTATGACAATGTCCCAAAAAATCTTGGCGGCCCACGCGGGCTTAGATCATGTGGAAGCCGGCCAGCTAATCGAGGCCAGCCTGGATCTGGTGCTGGGCAACGACGTGACCGCTCCGGTAGCCATCAATGAATTTGAAAAATGCGGCGCCAAGGGAGTGTTCAGCCAAGATAAAATCGCCCTGGTGATGGACCATTTTACCCCCAATAAGGACATCAAGGCGGCGGAGCAGACCTTGAAGGTCCGCAGGTTCGCCAATCAGTACGATATTTTAAACTATTTCGATGTGGGGCGCATGGGCATCGAGCATGCCCTTCTGCCGGAGCAGGGCCTGGTGGGCCCCGGCAGCCTGGTGATCGGCGCGGATTCCCATACCTGCACCTACGGCGCGCTGGGGGCCTTCTCTACCGGCGTAGGGTCTACCGACATGTGCGCGGGCATGATGACCGGCAAGGCCTGGTTTAAGGTGCCCGGCGCCCTGAAATTCACTCTTACCGGCAAGCCCGCCCAGTGGGTCAGCGGCAAGGACGTGATCCTGCATATCATCGGGATGATCGGCGTGGATGGCGCCCTGTATCAGTCCATGGAGTTCGCCGGCGACGGCCTTCAGTATCTTTCCATCGACGACCGGCTCTGCATCGCCAACATGGCCATTGAGGCCGGAGCGAAAAACGGCATTTTCCCAGTGGACGACGTGACCCGGGCCTACTGTAACGGCCGGTTCCAGGGTACGCCGGTGGAATACGCCGCCGACGAGGATGCGGTATATGAAAAGGAATATGTGATCGACCTGTCCGCTCTGCGTCCCACCGTGGCATTTCCCCATCTGCCGGAGAACACCCGTACCATCGACAACGTGGGGCAGGTGAAGATCGACCAGGTGGTCATCGGCTCCTGCACCAACGGCCGTCTCAGCGACCTGCGGATCGCCGCGAATCTGCTGAAGGGAAAAAAGGTAGCGAAAAATGTGCGCTGCATCGTGTTCCCCGGCACCCAGACGATTTATCTGGACGCTATGAGGGAGGGCCTGGTTGAGGCCTTTATCCAGGCGGGCGCCGTGGTGTCCACACCTACCTGCGGTCCGTGCCTGGGCGGGCACATGGGAATCCTGGCCGCCGGGGAGCGGGCGGTTTCCACGACCAACCGGAACTTTGTCGGCCGCATGGGACACGTGGACAGCGAGGTATACCTGGCCAGCCCGGCGGTAGCCGCGGCCAGCGCGGTGACCGGCTACATCACAGACCCGGCTGAGGTTTCAGGCATAGGAAGGAGAGAGCACCAATGAACGCACATGGCTTTGTACATAAATACGGCGACAATGTGGATACGGATGTCATCATCCCGGCCAGATATTTAAACGCCACCCAGGGCGACGAGCTGGCTAAACATTGTATGGAGGATATTGACAAGGAATTTGTAAATCAGGTCCAGAAGGGGGACATCATTGTGGCCAACAAGAATTTTGGCTGCGGTTCTTCCAGGGAACATGCGCCTCTGGCCATCAAGTGCGCGGGAGTGAGCTGCGTTATCGCGGAGACATTTGCCCGTATCTTCTACCGGAATTCCATCAACATCGGCCTTCCCATCATTGAGTGTGGGTCGGCGGCCAGGTCCATAGAGGCAGGGGATGAGGTGGAGGTCGATTTTGACAGCGGAATCATCACCAACAAGACGAAACGGGAGAGACGTATAAGGGCCAGTCCTTCCCGCCCTTCATGCAGAAAATCATATCGGCAGGCGGCCTGGATGAATTACATTAACGGACAATAGAAAAAAGAAAGCAGCCCATGTGCGGCAGGGAGGATATACTCCTTTCAGAATAAAAATTCTGACGCGCCGGGCTGCTTTTTTGCTGCTCTTTGAACATGATTTGCTGCTCTTTGAGCATGAATTCTTCATGGCGGTTTGGTCATGGGGCTGGTCATGAGAGACCGCGTGCGGGGCATGAGGGATCGCGGCGAGGGACCGGGGCCGCTACGTTGCCAGACGCAGAAAAGCGTCCATCTCCCTGGTGACCCATTTATCCTTGTGGTAAACAATCTGACGCCAGGTTCTCATGTAAAATCCCTGACATCCAGGACGGCCAGCTCCCCGTTGATAATATCCTGGTGTATGGTGAATTCCGGAAGAAAGGAAACCCCCAGGTTCTTTCTCAGCAGGCTGATGATGAATTCCGTGTTGCCAATCTCCAGAAAGGGGTGTATCTCCTTGCCCTGGGCCGCCAGATACTGGTCCAGGATGAAACGGTAGCTGGCGTTTCGCTCGGTGAGGATAAAGGGCTGGTCTATGACCAGGTCCAGGTCCAGGCTGTCCCTGCCCACAAAGGGATGGCCGGAGGCGGTGACGAACACAATGTCCTCCGGCTCCTCCAGGACTTTTATCCATTTGCTGTCATACATACGCTTATCCAGGAAATACACTATATCAATGGCATTGCTGTTCATCATCTCCAGCAGCGTCTCGGGAGAGTCGGTGATGAGCCTTACGTTGACCTTGGGGTAGAGCCGGTGGTATTCCCTTAAAAGCTCCGGAATATGGTGGCGCAATGGATTCAATGGTCCCCAGGCACAGGCTTCCGGTTAGCTCCGATACATGGTGATGCATCCCTGGCATGTTCCAGCTCCTTCATGACGGAGACAGCGTGTTCATAG
>ENA-OQIL01000442-OQIL01000442.1-human-gut-metagenome-genome-assembly--contig:-NODE-442-length-15011-cov-3.201626_pt1 | contig 15011 bp, 14 predicted proteins | sample MGYA00242583_ERZ504748 | MGnify/ENA primary metagenome ERZ504748 (study PRJEB26092, sample SAMD00036191) | human gut metagenome | host: Homo sapiens | study: EMG produced TPA metagenomics assembly of...
GGAGGCGGCGGTGCGCTTGATGTAGCCGCCGGCGGTGAGGGTGAAGACGCACTCCTCCTCCTCGATGAGATCCTCGATGTCGATCTCGTCCTCCACGTCCTGGATCTCGGTCACCCGGTCGTCGCCGTACCTGTCCCGGATGGCGGTAAGCTCGTCCTTGAGCACGCCGCGGATCTTCTCCTCACTGGAGAGCAGCTCATTGAAGTAGGCGATGCGCGCCTCCAGCTCCTTGTATTCGTTTTGCAGCTTCTCCTTCTCCAGCCCCTGGAGCCGCTTGAGCTGCATGTCCAGGATGGCCTGGGCCTGCACGTCGCTGAGGCCGAAGCGGTTCATCAGGTTCTCCTTGGCGTCGTCGTAGCTCTCCCGGATGGTCTGGATCACCGCGTCGATGTTGTCCTCGGCAATGAGCAGGCCCTCCAGCAGATGGGCCCGCTCCTGGGCCTTGCGCAGATCGTAGCGGGTGCGGCGGACGATGACCTCCTCCTGGAAGGCGATGTACTCGTCCAGGATGTGGCGCAGGGAGAGGATCTTGGGCTGGGGCTGGCCGCCGGACTGCACCAGGGCCAGCATATTGATGGCGAAGGTGGTCTGGAGCTGGGTCTGTGCAAACAGGCGGTTGAGCACCACCTGGGGATTGGCGTCCCGCTTGAGCTCGATGACCACCCGCATGCCGTTGCGGTCGGACTCGTCCCGGATGTCGGAGATGCCCTCCAGCCGCTTGTCCTCCACCTGGTCGGCCATATTTTTGATGAGCATGCGCTTGTTGACCTGGTAGGGGATCTCGGTGACGATGATGCGGGTGCGGTTGTTGCCGAACTCCTCAAACTCGGTGCGGGCCCGGACGCACACCCGGCCCCGGCCGGTGGCGTAGGCCGCCCGGATGCCGGAGCGGCCCATGATGATCCCCCTGGTGGGGAAGTCGGGGCCCTTCACGTGCTCCATCAGGTCGGACAGCTCCGCCTCCGGGTTGTCCAGAACGCAGATTGTGGCATTGATCACTTCCCGCAGGTTGTGGGGCGGAATATTGGTGGCCATGCCCACAGCGATGCCGGAGGAGCCGTTGACCAGCAGATTGGGGAACCGGGAGGGCAGTACCCGGGGTTCCTTCCGGCTCTCGTCGAAGTTCGGGTCCCAGTCCACCGTGTCCTTCTCGATCTCCCGCAGCATCTCGTCGGAGATCTTGGCCATGCGGGCCTCAGTGTAACGGTAGGCGGCCGGGGGATCGCCGTCGATGGAGCCGAAGTTGCCGTGGCCGTCCACCAGGGGGTAGCGCATGGAGAAATCCTGAGCCAGGCGCACCAGGGCGTCGTACACCGAAGCGTCGCCATGGGGGTGGTAGCGGCCCAGCACGTCGCCCACGCAGGTGGCCGACTTCTTGAAGGGCTTGTCCGCGGTCAGGTTGTCCTCATACATGGCGTAGAGGATGCGCCGGTGGACCGGCTTCAGGCCGTCCCGCACGTCGGGCAGCGCCCGGCCCACGATGACGCTCATAGCGTACTCGATGTAGCTCTGCTCCATCTCGTGCACCAGATAGGAGGTCTCTATCTTCTGGTCTGGAAACCGGATTTCCTCCGGATCATACTGTGGCTTTTTACTCATGTATCTGCCTCACATTCTTCGTGATAGGGTGGTTCACGGCGGGCGGCCGCAAGGGCCGCCCCCACAAATTGCGGGTGGGCGTTTCGCTGTTTCCCGGCGATTTTTTCCTTTGTAGGGGCGGATGCCTTCATCCGCCCGTTTTTGTTGCCTGGGCGGCACCGGAACGTCGGACCGATGTGGGCATCGGCCCCTACGATACGCGTTCCGGCCACGTTGTCCGTTCCCCAATCCCTTAATAGTCCAGGTTGACGGCGTACTTGGCGTTGCGCTCGATGAACTCCTTGCGGGGCTCCACCTTCTCCCCCATGAGGACGGTGAAGGTCTGGTCGGCCCGAACAGCGTCGTCCAGCTCGATGCGCTTGAGGGTGCGCCGCTCCGGGTCCATGGTGGTCTCCCACAGCTCATGGGGGTTCATCTCACCCAGGCCCTTGAACCGGGAAATGTCCACCTTGGCGTTGGGATTGTCCCCCCGCAGCTCGGCGGAGATGGCGTCCCGCTCCTCCTCGGAGAAGGCCAGGCGGGTGGTCTTGCCGCGGCTGAGCTTGAACAGGGGGGGCACGGCGGCGTAGACGTAGCCGTGCTCAATGAGGGGCCGCATGAAGCGGAAAAAGAAGGTGAGCAGGAGCGTGCGGATGTGGGAGCCGTCCACGTCGGCATCGGCCATGATGATGACCTTGTGATAGCGCAGCTTCTCCAGATCGAAGTCGTCCCCAATGCCCGCGCCCAGGGCGGTGATGACGGGGGTGAGCTTGTCGTTGCCGTAGACCTTGTCGGCCCGGGCCTTCTCCACGTTGAGCATCTTGCCCCACAGGGGGAGGATGGCCTGGAAGCGGGAGTCCCGGCCCTGAGTGGCCGAGCCGCCGGCGGAGTCGCCCTCGACGATGTAGAGCTCGGTGAGCTCCGGGTTGACCTCGTTGCAGTCCCGCAGCTTGTCCGGCATAGCGGCTCCGCCCAGGGCGGTCTTGCGGCGGATGGACTCGCGGGCCTTGCGGGCGGCCTCCCGGGCCCGGTTGGCCATGAGGGCCTTGTCCAGAATGGCGCGGCCCACCGCCGGGTTCTCCTCCAGATACTCGGAGAGCTTGTCGGTGACAATGTTGTTGACCAGGGTGCGGATCTCGCTGTTGCCCAGCTTGGCCTTGGTCTGGCCCTCGAACTGGGCCTCGGTCAGCTTGACGGAAATGACGCAGGCGATGCCCTCCCGGCAGTCTTCGCCGGATACCTTGTCATCGTCCTTGAGAATCTTCATCTTCTTGCCGTAATTATTGAGCACCGTGGTCAGGGCCCGCTTGAAGCCCTCCTCGTGCATGCCGCCCTCGGGGGTGTGGACGTTGTTGGCGAAGGAGACGATGTTCTCGCTGTACCCGTCGTTGTACTGGAAGGCCACCTCCGCCATGGCGTCGTCCTTCTGTCCCGCCATGTAGACCACATCGGGGTGGACCGGGTCCTTGGACTGGTTGAGGAAGGACACAAACTCCCGGATGCCGCCGGCGTAGTGCATGGTGTCCTCCTGCTCCCGACCGGGGCGCTCATCAATGGTATGAATTTTCAGTCCGGCGTTGAGGAAGGCCTCCTCCCGCATGCGGGTGTGGAGGGTGTCGTAGCTGTACTCGGTGATCTCAAACATCTCGGGGTCGGGCTTGAACACCACCTCGGTGCCGTGGCGGTCTGTGTCCCCCACCACCTGCATGGGCTGGGTCACCTTGCCCCGGGAGAACTTCATCTCGTAGACCTTGCCCTCCTTGTGAACCCGCACTTCCAGCCACTCGGACAGGGCGTTGACCACGCTGGCGCCCACGCCGTGGAGGCCGCCGGACACCTTATAGCCGCCGCCGCCGAATTTGCCGCCGGCGTGGAGGATCGTGAACACCACCTCCAGGGCGGGCAGGCCGGTCTGGGGCTGGATATCCACGGGAATGCCCCGGCCGTTGTCGATGACGGTGATGATGTCCCCCTTCTCCGATCTTGACGGTAATCTCGTCGCAGTAGCCGGCCAGGGCCTCGTCGATGGCGTTGTCCACGATCTCGTACACCAGGTGGTGCAGGCCGCTCTCCGACGTGGAGCCGATATACATGCCGGGGCGCTTGCGGACGGCCTCCAGGCCCTCCAGCACCTGGATCTCAGAGCCGCCGTACTCGTGCTCCACCTGGGTAGTGCTGTTCTCGAATTCTTCAGACATTTGAAAACCTCCATTGGGATATCCGGGCGGCCAGGGGCCGCCCCTGCGGCCCCGCCGCAGGAGCCGCCTCCGGCGGCCTGTTTGGGTTGTTTATTCGAAGCTGTTGCTCTCCGCCCGCCGGAGCAACGTGGCGGTGGACAACTGGGAGAGATAGACGGTGGCCTCCCCGCCCGCCGGGCGGCAGAGGACAAACGACTTGGGCAGATCCTCGGCCACATTGACTACCTGCCCGGCCTGCTCGGCCCGCTCCAGAAACCTGCGGGTCAGGTGGGAGGCGCTGGTGTTGTCCAGATCAAAGAGGGCGAGCACGTCCCGGTAGGGTACCACAACGCCCTGGCCCAGATGCAGATACATTCAGCGAGCCCCCTTATCCTTCACCACCCGCGGGCCCCACAGCCGTTTCCACAGCCGCCAGCCCGCCAGCAGGCCCAGCAGGGCAAACAGCGCCGGCAATCCCGGCACAAAGAGCAGTTGGGTCAGCGGAGACTGGTCAGACTCCCAAACTCCGGCCCGCCCCACAGCCACCGCAGCCGTCAGCGCGACGACCGCCGCCGGGGGAAGCAGCTTCCACCAACGCCGCCGGGTCAGCCGGCACACCAGATATTCTGCAATCAGCCCCGCCAGAAAGGGCAGCGCACAAAAGATACCGATAATAATGGGCATATGCTTCTCCTTGGATGCGTCCATGTGTGGAATGAAGGATTGCACGGGCCGCCGTTATCCCGCCCTATATGGGCAGGGGGTACGGACACCTTCCCCTATGGCTTCAGCGCCCCGCCGTGAATGTGGAAGACCTTTCCCTCCTCCAGCCCTCCAGCCGGGCGTCCTCACAGCAGGTGATGAACACCTGCCCGCCGTTGATGCGCCGGAGCACGAACTCCTGCCGCCGGGCGTCCAGCTCGCTGAGCACATCGTCCAGCAGCAGCACCGGCCACTCGCCGGTCTCCTGATAAAAGATCTCCCGGGAGGCCAGCTTGAGGGACAGCGCCGCGGTGCGGGTCTGCCCCTGGGAGGCGAAGGTCTTGGCGCTCATGCCGTTCAGCTCCACGGTGAGATCGTCCTTGTGGGGGCCGGAGAGGCACTGGCGGGACTCCAGCTCCGCCTTCCGGTGGCTCTCCTGATGGGCCAGGAGCTGGGGGAGGATGCTCCGGGGGCTGTCCTCCGGGTCGGTGACGGTGGATACCGTCTCATAGGCCAGGCCCAGCTTCTCCCGCCCGCCGGAAAAGTCCAGATGGATGGGGGGTGTCACCTCCCGCAGGCGCTTGACGAAGTGGGCCCGGTAGTGGATCAGCAGGGCCCCGGTCTGGGCCATGCGCAGGTTGAACTCGTCCAGGGTGTCCAGCAGGGAGGGGTGCTCCTCCCAGTCCCGGAGTATGCGGACCTTATGCTCGTAGAGGCGGCGATACTCCGCCAGGGCCTCGGCGTACTTGGGCCGGAGCTGGCAGATACACCCGTCCAGGAAGCGCCGCCGGGTAGCCGCTCCCTCCCGGATGAGGTAGAGGTCCTCCGGGCAGAAGAGCACGGTGTTGAGCACGCCGGACAGCTCCCCGGCGGACTTGAGGCGCACCCCGTTGGAGTAGAGCTGCCGCCGCACCCCCCGGCCCAGACGGGCCTCCAGGGTGAAGTCCCGCCCACGGGCGGATACCTCCGCCTTCACAAAAGCATGGTCCACGCCGAACTGGATGAGCTCCCGGTCGTACCGGGCCCGGTGGGAGGAGGCGGTGGACAGATAGGCCACCGCCTCCAGCAGATTGGTCTTTCCCTGGGCGTTCTCGCCGTAGATGACGTTGACCTCCGGGGAAAAATCGGGCGTCAAGGTGGACGTAGTTGCGAAAAAATTCCAGGGCAATGGAGTGGACAATCATACCACTTTCAGTGTCACGCCGTCCAGCAAAACGGTGTCGCCGGGGCGGATTTTCCGGCCCCGCATGGTGCAGATCTCGCCATTGACCAGCACCTCGCCGTCCTGTATACGCTCCTTGGCCTCCCCGCCGGTGCCCGTCAGCCCCTCAAACTTGAGCAGGGCGTCCAGCTTGATGAATTCCGTGGTGATTTTGACTTGCCGTTGTTCCATAGTTCGTTCCTCTCTCAGTCAGGGGTGGTGAGGGCCTCCAGCCGCCGGTAGACCTCCGGCAGGGCCTTTTTCAGCGCCACCGGCCGGCCCTTGGCCCGGTCATAGAAGAAGTGGCCGGAGGTGCCCTCCGCCTTCAGCTCCCCGGTGGACGCCTCCCGCATCTCGTAGCCCAGCTCCAGCTTGGCCGGGGACAGGCGGCGTATGGATACCGTAATGGCCAGCTCCTCGCCGAAGCGGGTCATGGCCCGGTATTTGCAGGAAATGTCCGTCAGGGCGAAGTCGATGCCCGCCTCCACCGCCCTGGCGTAGGGGAAGCCGAGCTGATCCATAAAATCGGTGCGGGCCTCCTCCATCCAGCGGACGTAATTGCCGTGCCAGATGATGCTCATGCCGTCGGTCTCGTAGAACTGGGGCCGGCGAAGGTAGGGCTTGATCTCCATGCTCACTCGCCCGCCTTCAGCCGCACGGGCAGCACCATGTAGAGGAAGTTCTCCTCCCCCTCGGTGGGCAGGATGACGCAGGGGGACACGCCGGTGGTCAGCTCCAGCCGCACCTTGTCCGCCGGGGCGGCCTTGAGGGCGTCCATCAGGTACTTGTTGTTGAAGCCGATCTCCAGCCCGCCGCCGTCGCCGCTGAGGGGGCACTCGTCATAGGCGTCGCCAATGGCGGTTTTGGTGGAGATTTTCAGCAGATTGCTGTCAAATACGCAGCGCAGGGGACTTTTCAGCTTGTCGCTGATGATGAGGGACACGCGGTCGATGGAGGAGAGCAGGGCGCGGGTGTCACCCTCCACATGAATGGTGTTGTTGCGGGGGATGGCCTGGCGGTAGGCCAGGAATTCGCCCTCCAGCCGGCGGGACACCAGCATGGTGTCCCCCACCTTGAACATCACGTGGCGGGCGCCCTGGGTGACGGAGGCCGGCTCGTCCACGTCGCTGCAAATTTTTTCCACTTCGGACAGGGCCGCGCCGGGCACTACGAAGGAGAAGGTCTCCGCTCCCTCCTTCTTGTCGATGGACTCGTGGCGGAGGGCCAGGCGGTAGCCGTCCACCGACACGATGGTCAGCCCCTCGCTGTCCACCTCAAACAGGGAGCCGGTGTGGATGGGGCGGCTTTCGTTGTCGCTGACGGCGAAAAGGGTTTGGCTGATCATGGCTTTTAGCCTGGATTGCGGTAGAATCAGGGAATTTTGGTATTCTACGGTGGGCAGCTCGGGAAATTCTTCCGGATCGGTGCCCAGAATGTTGAATTCGCTCATACCACACTTGATGTTGACCATATAGTTTTCTGATTGAAAGGTGACGATATCATCGGGCAGCTTGCGGACAATTTGCACCAAATAGGCGTGCGCCCAGCACCAGAGTGCCCTCCTCCCGGATGTCGGCAGGGACAATGGTGCGGATGCCAGTCTCCAGGTTGTAGCCGGTGAGGCGGAGGTCGCTGCCGGCCTCCAGCAGAATCCCTTCCAGAGCGGGAATGGAGCTTTTGGGGAGATACTGCTCTGGATGTGGTGGAGATGGCGGCCTGTAGCAGAGCTTTTTCGCAGGAAAATTTCATGATTGGTGACCTCCATTTTGTAGTGAGTGTGCGTGAATCCCCGGAGAAAGGGGAGAATGAGATCGTAATAGTAAGCCGTAGGGGAAAATGATGTGGAAAAACGGCGGAATCCGCTGGGGGGGAAAGGGCTCCCGTTTCCACAGGGGGTGGGGATGTTTTTGTCGCCTTTCCACCGATGAGGACGAAGGGATGGATTTTTTCCACACAGGGTTGTCCACATCTTCACAAAATACCGTGGAAATGTGGACAGAACGGTCAATTATTCGTAGCGGGCATTGATGTTGGCGTTGATGTCCTTGATAACCTCGGCAATCTCCGGGTTGGTCTTAGTCAGCTTCTCGATTCGGTCAATGGAGTGCATGACGGTGGTGTGGTCGCGGCCTTCGAACTCCTTGCCGATCTCCTTGAGGGAGAGGTTGGTCATGCGGCGGATCTGGTACATGGCGATCTGCCGGGCCAGGGCGGTGTCCTTGGTGCGGCCCTGCCCCCGGAGGGCGTCGGCGTCGATGTTGTAGAACTTGCTCACCTCGTCGATGATGATGTCCGGCGAGGGCAGGAAGTCGGCCTTGTCCTTGAACATGTCCCGCACCGCCCGGGTTACGGTGTCCACGTCCACGCTCTCCCCCATCAGCTCCTGGAAGGCAAGGATTTTGTTGACCGTGCCCTCGATCTGCCGCACGTTGGAGGTGATGTTCTCCGCGATATACTGGAGCACCGGGTCGGGCAGGTTCATGCCGCGCCGGATGGCCTTGTTTTTGATGATGGCCACCCGGGTCTCGTAGTCGGGCGGCTGGATGTCCACGGGCAGGCCCCACTCGAACCGGGTGCGCAGCCGGTCGTCCAGCCGCAGCATCTCCTTGGGCGGCCGGTCGGCGGTGAACACGATCTGTCGGCCCGCTTCGTACAGGGTGTTGAAGGTGTGGAACATCTCCTCCTGGGTGGACTCGCGGCCGGCGATGAACTGCACGTCGTCCATGAGGAATACGTCCGCCGAGCGGTACTTCTCCCGAAATTCGGGGTTGCGCCCCTCACGGATGGCCTGGATGAGCTCGTTGGTGAAGGAGTCGCCCTTAATATAGACGATCCGGTAGTCCGGGTGGTTCTGGTGGATCTTGTGGGCGATGGCGTACAGCAGGTGGGTCTTGCCCAGGCCGGACTCGCCGTAGATGAACAGGGGGTTGTAGGTCTGGGCGGGCCGCTCGGCCACCGCCTGGGCCGCCGCGTGGGCGAATTTGTTGGACGCGCCCACCACGAACCGCTCAAAGGTGTACTCCTCGGTGCCCGGCAGAAAGACATCGTCGGTTTTTTTCTTGCCGAAGTCCTCCAGCTCGCCCTCTCCCAGGACTACCACCTCGAAGTCGGCGGAGAAGAGCTCGTGGAGCGCCTTTTGGATCACGGGCAGATAGCGGGCCACAATGATGTCCCGCTTGAAGTTGGAGGGGGTGTGGAGCACAAACCGGTTGGCGTCCAGCGCCACGGGGGTGGCGTCGTCAAACCAGGTGTTGATCGTGGTGGCGGTCATATCCCCCTCCATGAGGGAGAGCACCTTGGGCCAGATATCGGCCGGGAAATTCACGGAAAGACCACCTCTTTCGGAAAATATCAATAGCACTTTATTATACCAAAAAATTGCCTTAAAAGCAACGTATACTACTAAAAAAAGAATCTCTTTTTTCGAAGATTTTTCCACCGGGCCGGGATCGGCGCTGCTTCCCCGTTACCTGCTTGGGACTGGGGGCTGCGGCCCCGGAACCCCATGGAGCCGGGCGGCGGTACGTTGTACGATGGCGGCAAGACTTGAAGGCGGTTGCGGCCCGTATCGGCCGGCGCGTGTCGATGCTTTGCCTGACGGCCCCGGCGGATTACCCACCCAATTTGGCGGCATGTGCGCTGTACTTGCCTGGGCAACGCCACCCCGGACTGCGGTGCGCCGGACTTGCCGCGGTCCCTGTTCCCCGCTCTGCCGGAAATGCCGCCGGGCTCCGCCCGGCCTGTTTTTTACCTCTATGGTCCCCTATGCGCCTACCCTCCGCGCTTCTCTGTCACGCTGCGGCTGCTGCGCGACGCCACACTGCTTACCCCTCCGCGAAAAACACCTTGCGCCTGCGGCGCAACTGCTTTTTCGTCTGCGGGGTGCGCTGTGCGGCTGCTCCGCCCGCCTCCGCGCTTCTGCGTAGGGGCGGCCCTAGTGGCCGCCCGGCCGAAGCCTGGGACGGGGAGGAAAGAGGCGGGCGGGGACAAGTCCCGCCCCTACGGGTGAGTGTTGGCCGAGCGGGCCCAATGGGCACAAGATGTAGTACCCGGCGCGGAAGCAGGCCCAAACCGCAAAAAAGATTGCAAAAATGGTGTTGACAGGCTATTTTGAGATAGGCTATAATATCATCTGCATCGTGCAGGCCTGCACGGTGTAAAGCAGTTTACTTTGACGACCGCAGCCGGAAGGCTGTTGTGGTGGGCGGCCCTGCCGCCGGATTACAGTACAGGAGGTGTACCGACATGGTCCGTACCTATCAGCCCAAGAAGCGCCAGCGCTCCAAGGAGCACGGGTTCCGTAAGCGTATGCGTACCGCCAACGGCCGCAAGGTCCTGGCTCGCCGCCGCGCGAAGGGCCGCGCCCGTCTGACCCACTAATGGGTCCGCGAATGGAATAGGGCTTTCAGAAGGGGCGGGGGAGTTTTCCCACCGCCCCTGCGCAGCATACGGAGAAATCGAGGAGGCGGCAGGCGTGGAGCACACCGTTTCGCTGAAACTCAATCACGTGTTCCGCCGCCTGTACGGAAGGGGAAAGAGCGCGGTGAATCCGTGCCTGGCCGTCTACTGCCGGAAGAACAACCTGGGCTACAGCCGCCTGGGTCTGACGGTGGGGGTCAAGCTGGGCAAGGCCGTGGTGCGCAACCGCACCCGCCGCCGAATCAAAGAGGCCTACCGCATCCATGAGGGGGCTTTTTTCCCCGGCTACGACATCGTGGTGGTGGCCCGGGTGCGGGCCGCCCACAGCCGTTACCGGGAGTTGGAGCGCTCGCTCCTGTCTCTGGCGGACAAGCTCGGCCTGCTCCGGAAGGAGGGGGCCTGATTGAAGCGCCTGCTTCTGGCCTTGATCCGGGGCTACCGCACGTACATCTCTCCCTCCCGTCCCCCCTGCTGCCGGTTTATCCCCACCTGCTCGGCCTATGCCCTGGAGGCGGTGGAGAAATACGGGGCGTGGAAGGGGGGCTTTCTCGCCCTGCGCCGTATCCTCAAATGTCAGCCCTTCCACAAGCAGGTTTCCATTGAGTACGATCCGGTCCCGTAAGGGGCTCAAACTGAACTTGGAGGCGCGCAAATGGATTTTGCACAGATTATCCTCTCCCCCTTTGTGTGGCTGCTGACCTTCTTTTACAATTTTTTCGGCAGTTACGGCATCGCATTGATCTTATTCGCGGTCGTTGTCAAGCTTATCCTGTTCCCGTTTGCGCTGAAGGGCAAGCGGAGCATGATTCAGATGAACATGCTTCAGGGCAAGATGCAGAAGCTGCAGAAGCAGTACGGCAGAGACCGTGAGCGCTATAATCTGGAGGTCCAGAAGCTTTATGAGCGGGAGAAGGTCAACCCCATGGGCGGCTGCCTGTGGTCTTTTCTCCCTCTGCTGATTCTGATTCCCCTGTACGCCATCATCCGCCAGCCCATTAAGTATATGATGGGCATCAACGATGTGGAGATACTCAACCAGATTGCCCAGGTGGTGGACTGGAACTCCATTGCGGTGAGCAACGGCTGGATCAAGGAGGCCGGCGAAGCTTTCTCCAATGTGGGCTATAACCAGCTTTACCTGTCCTCCCTGATCACCCCGGAAAACCTGGAGGCGGTCAAGGCCGCTGTGGGCGAGGTGGGCAGCCGGATTTTCGCCGTCAACTTTGATTTCCTGGGCCTGGTGGATCTGGCCCGTATTCCAACTCTGAAATTCTGGACCGTGGCGGGCGGCTTCGCCCTGTTCCTGCTGCCCGTGGTGTCCGCCGGCTCCAGCCTGGTGTTCTCCTTCATCTCCATGAAGACCAACGCCGTCAACCAGCAGGCCGCCCAGGCGGGGAACAACGCCAGCATGAAGTCCATGATGATCATTTCCCCCCTGATTTCCCTGTGGATCGGCTTCTCCATGCCCGCCGCCCTGTGCCTGTACTGGATTGCCCAGAACCTGCTGAGCATGGTGCAGGAGTTCATCTGCGGCAAGCTGCTCAAAAAGGACTACGAGAAGGCCGCCGCCGCCCGGGCCGAGCAGGAGCGCCTGGAGAAGGAGGAGAGAAGGAGGAGCGCCGCCGCAAGGCCGAGGAGCGCGCCCGCCGGATCGAGGAGGCCAAGCTCAACAAGGGCAAGAAAAAGAAGACCGAGAAGAAGCACGACGAGGACGAGGACAAGATCCCCGGCTCCGTCAAGGAGCACAGCCGCGTGGGCCTGCGCCAGTATGCCCGCGGACGGGCCTACGACCCCTACCGCTACAGCGAGGAGGGTCCCACCGCCTACCCAGGGGAGGCCCCCATCTTCCCGCCCAGATCTGACTCCCGCGCGCTGAAGCGGGAGGGCCATGAGATCGAGGAGGAGCTGCGGGAGATCCACACCGACGAGGCCATTGAGGACGCCATTCTGGAGGAAAAGGCCCTGGAGGCCCCTGTCCAGGAGGAGACGGAGGTTGTCTCCGCCGGGGAGGAGTCCGAGGCCCTCTACGCCGAGGAGTCCGAGGCTGAGGACGACACCGACAAGACAAAGGAATAACGGCCCTGCCGTGGATTCATAAGGAGAGATGCCCATTATGCTGAAATGGATCGAGAGCACCGGCAAGAGCGAGGAGGCCGCCATCGAGGCCGCCCTGCAGAAGCTGGGCATGGACCGGGATGAGGTATCCGTGGAGATTCTGGAGCGGGCCAAGTCCGGATTTTTAGGCATCGGGAGCTGCCCGGCCAAGGTCAAGGTGAGCTATGAGGCCCCCGACGAGCCGGAGGAGCGCCCCGCTCCGGCGGAAATTACCCATGCCGAGGCGGAGCCAGTCAAGGCGGCGGAGCCCGCCGTCCGGGAGGAGGCCCCCTCCCCCGCCGCCCCCGTGGCCGAGGGGGAGAAGGCGGAGCGCATCGACGCCTTTCTCACCGGCCTGCTGGCCCAGATGGGGGCCGAGGCCAGACCCGTCATCCGGATGGATGAAAACGGAACCTATCAGGTGGAGCTGGTGGGCCGGGAGCTGGGCGGCCTGATCGGCCGCCGGGGCGAGACCCTGGACGCCATCCAGCAGCTCACCGGCTACGCCGTCAACCACGGCCAGTCCAAGCGGGTCCGTATTCATGTGGACGCCGAGGGCTACCGGGCCAAGCGGGAGGAGTCCTTGGTCCGCCTGGCCCAGAAGGTGGCCGGTAAGGTGGTCAAATATCGCCGCAACGTCACCCTGGAGCCCATGAACGCCTATGAGCGCCATGTGATCCACACCGCCCTCCAGGAGACCCCGGACATCACCACCTACTCCATCGGCACTGAGCCCAACCGCCGCACGGTGGTGGCGTACAGCCGGGGCGAGCACCGCTGACTCAGAGAGAGCGGCGCTTTGCGGAGACAGTTATGACAAATGGAAAGGGCGCCCGTCGGGGCGCCCTTTTTCCACAAGCGAGGAAGTATGTGTGAATAAAACGGAACTGCTGAATAAGCTGGCCCGGGACAACGGGGAGCGGCTGCTCCTGGCCCGGGCGCTGGACAAGCTGGAGCTGGCCCGGCAGCGGAACATACCGGCCTGCACCGGCTTTTTATCCCCACAGGAGCGGGCGAGTGTGGAAAACCTGCTCAATACCTGCGGCCATCCCCGCCACCTCTTCTTCGGCGGGTACGAGGGAGCGGAGCGCACCGTATGCGCCTTCCTGCCCGACTGGCAGGAGGCGGAGGACTGGCAGGGGGACGGGGAGAGCTGTCCCGTCCGCGCCCTGCGGTGCACCTGGAGCGGCGGCCAAAAGCTTACCCACCGGGATTTCCTCGGCTCCATCCTTGGCCTGGGCCTGGACCGGGAGAAGGTGGGCGATCTGCTGGTGGGCGACGGGCGCTGCGACGTGCTGGCGCTGGAGGAGGTCGCCGACTTTCTGGTGTTCCACATGGAGCAGGCGGGGCGTGTAAAACTCAAGTGTTCCCTTCTGCCCCTGGACCGGCTGGAGCCCCCGGCGGTGGAGACCAGAACCATTCGGGACACCGTCAGCTCCCTGCGGCTGGACGCGGTGGCCGCCTCCGGCTTCTCCCTGTCCCGGGGCAAGGCCGCCGACCTGATCGCCTCCGGCCGGGTGCAGCTCAACCACCGGGAATGTGTCAAGCCCGACCACGCCGTGGCCCAGGGGGACGTGCTGAGCTGCCGGGGGCTGGGCAAGTGCGTGCTCACAGAGGTGGGCGGCCCGTCCAAAAAGGGGCGTATTCTCATCGTATTGGAGCGGTATGTATAATGGAACAGGCAAAAATCGATCGGATCAATGCCCTGGCCAAAAAGGCCAAAAGCCCCGAGGGCCTCACCCCAGAGGAGACGGCGGAGCGGGACCGGCTGCGGCGGGAGTATATCGCCGCCTACCGGGCCAGCCTGGTGAGCCAGTTGGAAAAACACCTATATCGTGGAGCCCGACGGCACCAAGCATAAGCTGGGGAAAAAGCCGTGAAAAAAAGGCCGCCTCTCCCAACGGAGGGGCGGCCTTTCCGGCACATCGGAGGTCAAAAAAACACGTACCGCAATCCACGTGCCCAGGGCGAGCTGCACCAGCAGCAGGGCGGGCAGGCCGTACCTGAAATACCAGTGGCGGGTCTTGTGCCGAAAGGTCCACATGCCCAGGAGGGCGCCCGGCGTGCCGCCCAGCAGGGCTACGCAGAAGAAGGCCCTCTCGGGTACCCGCCAGCGGTTGTGCCTGGCCTTCCACTTGTCCACACCCATGAGGGCAAAGTCCAGGAGGCTGGCGCACAGCACCCAGAACAGAAAATACTTCATGCCGGGTCCCCCAGGGCGGCCACAAAGCCGCCCCGCCGCTTGGTGGTCTCGTACCAGAGCCTTAGATCGATGCGCAGTGCGCTGCCGCTGTCCAGAATGACCGCCGTGGTGTCCTCCAGAGCGGTGATGGTGACCCAGTGCCAGTAATCCAGCTCCTTCACCCTGCCGTTGTGGAGGTTGAGGAAGGCCACGGGACAGTCCCGCTCCAGGGCGCGGCGGACAAAGGCCTCGACCTGCTCATAGGGCGGGCGCTTGGTGCGGGCGGAGGGGAATACGAACAGGCCGGGGGTCAGAGTGAGGCCCCGGGCGGCGGCAAAGGAGGCCATGCCCTCCGCCATCTGCTCCGGCCGGTTGAGACCGTGGGAAACAGGGGTCACGTGCTCCCACACCCGGCACATCAGGCCGGTGAAGGAGGCGCGGTCCATGGCCCCCTCCGGGTAGAGGGGGGCCAGCTCCGGCCGGGTCCGGGCCAGATAGGAGAGGATGACGGCGGCGGCGGTGGGTCCGCAGCCCGCCCGCTGCTGCCACAGATCGGGAAACCAGTCCTGATCCGCCCCGTGGGTCACGGCCCCGTCAGGGCCGGTGATATCCATCCACGCGGGATGGGCGATGGAAACATGCGCGCTCAAGGTCACAT
>ENA-OQIL01000443-OQIL01000443.1-human-gut-metagenome-genome-assembly--contig:-NODE-443-length-14979-cov-2.239025_pt1 | contig 14979 bp, 15 predicted proteins | sample MGYA00242583_ERZ504748 | MGnify/ENA primary metagenome ERZ504748 (study PRJEB26092, sample SAMD00036191) | human gut metagenome | host: Homo sapiens | study: EMG produced TPA metagenomics assembly of...
CACGGCATCATCATACCATAGGGGGAAGGGATTTTCCACCTTATTTTCCCCGCCGGGTCCTGGGTCTTTTTGGCAGCGGGGAAAGGTGAGGGTGGCCTTGAACAGGTCCCCGTCGATGGTGAGGGCAAAGGTGCCCCGCTGGAGCTGGGTGAGATCCCGGGCGATGGCCAGGCCCAAGCCGCTGCCCTCGGTGTTCCGGGAGGCATCCCCCCGGACGAACCGGTCCATAAGCTCCTCAGCGGAGATGTTCAGGGGGGTGGCGGAGATGTTCCGGAAGGTCACGGCCACCTCGGCCTCCGTGGCCTGGCAGGAGAGGTACACCCGGGTGCCGGGCATGGCGTACTTCTGGGCGTTGCTCAGCAGGTTCTCAAACACCCGCCACAGCAGCTGCCCGTCGGCGGAGATCATGGGGGCCTCCTCCGCCGGGGTGAGGATCAGGGTGAGGTCCCGGGCAGCCAGCTTCTCCTGGTACTCCCCGGCGCTCTGGGACAGCAGGACGTTGACGTCCGTGGGCTGGAAGTTCACCGTCAGGCTCCCCGTGGAGGCCTTGGAGGCCTCCACCAGGTCCTCGATGAGCTTTTTCAGCCGGGCGGCCTGGCGGTCCAGCACGTCCAGGTACTCCTTGGCCTGGTCGGTGGGCATGGGCTCCTTCTTCAGAAGGTCCACGTAGCTGACGATGGAGGTCAGGGGGTCTTGGATGTCGTGGGAGACGTTGGTGATGAGCTCGGTCTTCATCCGCTCGGACTTCATCGTGCTCCTCCACGGCGTGCTGGATGCCTCCGCGGAGGTTGTTGAGGTTTTCGCCGTGTTTCCGGAACTCGCCGTAGAGGCGGTTGGTGGGCACCTGGTAGTCCAGGTTGCCGGCGGCCAGCTGGTCCCCGCCGGCCGGATCTCCTTCATGGCCAGGATGACATAGATCACCAGGATGCCCTCCAGGACCTTGAGGACGCCCCAAACCAACACCGCACTCTCGTCCATCGTCGCTTGATACATGTAGAGGCAGATAAACTCTAGGATACACAGCCCCACAAAACACAGGCCTGCCGCCCAAAATTGGAGGAAGAAGTGCAAAAAACGATGCCACAGGTCCCGGGGATGGGGATCTTTCCTCGGTAGCGGCGGAAGGTGAGGTTTTCTCGCAAGACCCTCGCCCGGTGCCGCCGGACCAGGGAGACGCAGCCCATAGCCAGCAGGGCCACCACCACACCGGTGCCGATGAGATGCCCGATGGGCAGGACGGACAGGGAGCGTTCCGCCGCAGAGGAGACGTCCAACCCACCCAGAAGGCACCATAGGATGGCCACCACGGCCATGCCCACCCCCAGCAGGTCGGAAGAAACCCTCCGGTCTAGCCAGGGGAGGGCCAGGGTCCCATCCTCGTTCCGCCGGTAGCCAGCGCCATAGACCAGCAGAGCCAGGGCCAGTGCCCCCAGCACCCCGCCAACCACCGCGGTCAGGACAAATTCGTAGCGGTAGTAGGCCATGCGCCCGGCGAAGTACTGGGCGCAGAACAGGTCGCTGTCGCTGGCGGTAGAGGCAAAGGTGGCATACCCGGTGACGGTGACGGGCACCGGGTCCCCCCGAGAGAAGCAGGTGGCAAAGAGGGTGTAGCGACCGGTTTCTTCTTCGGTTCCTACCGATCCATAGTTGAAGTCCACGTCCTCATACTGGCGGTACAGCGTTTCCAGTGCCTGTTCCCGTTCAGATTCCGTGGCATAGGTCTCCTGGAATGTAGTGGTCTCTGTGGGGGTAAAGGAGGTGTGTACGGTGCAGGTGAGGGGACCTTCCGCCTCGTCTATGATGTTCTGGGAGAGCAGGACGGCCCCCCGGTCGCGGACGATTTGGAAACCGAAGTTGTCGTCGTCGATCAGGTAGCGGACAGCCTCCACGCTGCCGTCGTTTTCCCGGGCCAGGGTATACTCCTGGGCGATGGCTTGGGTGTAGTCCTGGAGGACTTGGTTGACCTCGTTTTCCACGACGGTGGTGTAGCCGTTGGGTTGATAGCCGCCCCGCTGGGCCACCCACGCCGCCTGTTGCCCGCAGACCAGGCAGAGGGCCAACCCGACGACGCACACCACCCAGGCCAGGGCCCGGACTTTGGGCTTTTCCGAAAGGGCAGAAAAGAGTTTCATGGCTTTCCTCCTTCCAGTTTGTACCCCTGGCCCCAGACCACCTTTAAGTATCTGGGCTCCGCCGGGTCGATCTCGATCTTCTCCCGCAGGTGGCGGATGTGAACCGCCACTGTGTTCTCACTGCCGAAGGGAGCGTCCTTCCATACCTTCCGGTAGATCTCCCTGGGGGAGAACACCTGCCCCGGGTGCTCCAGCAGCAGCTTCAGAATATCGTACTCCGTGGGCGTCAGAGCTACCGGATCCCCATCCACGGCGACGGTCTTCTCCCGGTCGTCCATCTGGATAGTGCCCAGGGTCAGCACCTCCGGCCGGAGTGCACCGCTCCCCAGCTGGAAGTACCGCCGCAGCTGGCTGCGGACCCGGGCAGCCACCTCCACCGGGTTGAAGGGCTTGGTGATGTAGTCGTCTGCCCCCACGTTGAGGCCCAGGATCTTATCCGTGTCCTCGCTCTTGGCAGTCAGCAGGATCACCGGCACGTTACTCACCTGCCGGAGCTTTGCCAAAGCGGTAATCCCGTCCATCTCCGGCATCATAATGTCCAGCAGCACCAGATGGATGTCCTTCCGCTCCAGGGCATCCAGAGCCTCCTGACCCGTGTGGGCCTCCAGCAAATGGTAGTCCGGATTGGCCAGGTAGATTTTCAGCGCGTTGACGATGTCCTGTTCATCGTCGCAGATCAGGATGTTATACATGGGGCTCCCTCCTTGGCTTCCATGATACCGGATGGCGGTTTAATAAAAAACCGGGAAACTTCTTAAGATTTTATGAAGACCGCTTTCGGTGCCGCCTTCCGCCGGGCGGCACAGCCGGACAAACGGGAATCTCTGAACGCACGGAGCGGCCCCCGCCCATACGGGCGGGGGCCGCCTGCCCCGGATCCGCCCCAGCACGCTGCCGCAGCGGTCTGTCTGGACCTCGTCGAAGCCGGATTCCTCCATCTTCCCACTGTACCAGTTCTGCCACCCCCTGCTCCCGGCCGGAGGGGCCGGGGATGCGGACGGTCTCCTGGCAGAAGGGATCAGCAGTTCCTCCCGGCTGTCCTGTTCACTCCATTTTCCGCAGCGCACCGCGCTGCTTAAGATACTCCTATGGTAGGGGATTTCGCCGGAAAATCAACCCCGGAAAAAAGCCGCCCGGCGGGAGTTTCCCGCCGGGCGGCTTTGAAGGACGCAGGCGCATACATTTAGGCGTCCTTCTTCATCATGATGTCCAGGATGGTCTTGTCGGTCTCCACCATGCCGGGGGTGCTGACCAGGCCCATGTTGCGGATGGCCTGCTCCGGCGTCTTGCCGCAGATGCCGTCCGTGGACTGGAGCACCACATCGCTCATGGCCAGTTGGGCACACATGATGGCGGCGTTGGTGGCAGTAGCCAGCTTCAGGGCGCAGCCGATCTTGCCGCCGTCGCAGATCATGCCGGTCAGGTTGGCGCTCATGTTGATGATGGCGGCGCCGATCTGCTTGTCGTCGCCCCCCAGGAGCCACACCATGGCGGCGGAGGCGGCGGTGGCGGCGGACACGCCGCAGCCGCAGGTGGCGCTGAGCTTGCCGGTGAACAGCTTGATGTAGACGTTGAGCAGGTGGGAGAAGGCCAGGGCCTTCACGGTGGCCTCCCGGCTGGAGCCCAGGTGCCTGGCCATCTCCACCACGGGGATGATGGCGGTGATGCCGTGGTTGCCGCTGCCGGCGCTGCTCATCACCGCGTAGGGGCAGCCGGACATGCGCCCCTCGGCGCTGGAGGCCACCCGCACCATGGTGCGGGCCATCAGGCTGCTGCCCATGATGTCGGTGGACAGGTGGGCCTTGAGGGTGTCGGCGATGCCGATGCCCAGGCGGTGCTCCAGGCCGTAGTCGGAGAGGGTCTCGTTCATCTCCGCGCCCTCCAGCATAAAGGCCAGCTCCTCCTCGCCGGCGGAGTCCGCCAGCTCCCGGAGCTGGGCGACGGTCATGGACTTGAGCTTGGCGTGAAGCGCGTCCTCGCCGCCGGCGGTGTACTCCTTCTCAAAGAGCACCTCGTTGTTGGCGCTGGTGTAGATGATGTTGGAGTGGGTGTCCCGGATGGTGCTGATGCCGATGCCCCGGGTGGTGATGATCTCGGCGTGGGCGTAGAGCTGGCTCTCCCCCTCGGCGATGGTCACGCTCACCTGCTTGTCCTCCACCAGACGGATGGCCTCCTTGCTGACGATGCTGTTGATCTCCTCCAGCAGCTCCAGCCCCTTCTCCGGGTTGCCCAGGCAGGCACCCAGGGCGGCGGCGTACTTCAGGCCCACCCGCTGGAAGCCGGGGATGCCCACGCTCATGCCGTTCTTGTAGATGCCGGGTTGACCTCCATCTTGATGGACACCACCTGTCCGCCGATGGCGTGGTAGGCGTCGGCGGCGCAGAGGGCCACGCACACGGGCTCGGTGCACCCCAGGGCGGGAACCACCTCCTGGTGCAGCAGGGTCAGCATCTCTTCCTTGTTCAGTTGCATCGTTCATCGCTCCTTTTCCGCCGGCCCCGTAGGGCGGCCAAGTCTTCTGCCTATTTTATCATGCAACCGGCATGCCAACTGCATTTTTTGCCGCCAAAGCCAAAAATCCGCAGAAAAAAGGCGGGATCGGCTTGACATGGGGCGGGAAATCCCGCAGAATACTATTAAATCGGTTAAACTGGTTAAAGTAAATGGCCAAAAAGGAGGGGAGAACCCCATGAAACAGGATGTGGCGGTTATCTCTCTGGACGCCTACGCCGGGCAGTTTTACGCCCAGCAGGTCCAGGAGCTGTTCGGTGAGCGGATCACCGTCTGCTCCTACAGCGTGCGGGACGGCTCCATCGAGCACATGCCCCGCCGGTACGACCTCTATATGGTCACCACCGACGCCTTCGACTCCCTGGGGGGATCTCCATCAGTACGTCCCCATCGACGGGGAGATGATGGAGATCCACGTTACCCTCCGGTGGGACGTGGTGCGCCGCCTCCAGAGCCTGCCGGCGGGCAAGCGGGCCCTCTTCGTCAACCTGAGCGACAAGATGTGCCGGGAGGCGGTGACCCGCCTCAACCAACTGGGGGTCAACCAGTTGGTGTTCGACCTCTACCACCCCGGCGCGCCGGAGCCGGACATGGGCCAGTATGACTTCGTCATCACCCCCCAGGAGACCCGCTACGTCCCCGCCGGGGCGAAGGAGATCATCGACATCGGCCAGCGGGTGTGCGACAGCTCCACCATGATCGAGGCGGCCCTCCGCCTGGGGCTGGAGGAGCTGCTGGAGAGCGAGCGGTTTGAGCAGTACCAGCGGGAGGTGGCCACCAATACCTACAGCTTTGACCGGGTGTTCGCCCGGGGCCTGCGGCTGGAGAGCCAGTTTGAGATGCTCATGGAGATTCTGGATGAGGGGATCGTGGGGGTCAACGAGCGGGGGGAGGTCTTTGCCTGCAACCGCAAGCTGGAGGAGATCACCGGCATCCCCTGCGGCGAGGCCCTGCACCGCCCCGCCGGCGCGGTGTACCCCTTCCTGCCCTTTGCCCGCTGCCTGAAGGAGAAGGCCCCCCAGCCCGCCCGGGTGGTGAGCGCCGGGGGAGTCAATATCAACGTGGCCGTGGCCCCGGTGCTGCGGGGGGACGCCTGCATCGGCGCCTTCGCCACGGTGCAGCGGTTCAACGATGCGGAGAACCGGCAGAACGAGCTGCGCAGCCAGCTTCTCCACAAGGGCTACCGGGCCAAGTATACCTTTGACGACGTGGTGGGACAGTCTCCCGCCCTGCTGCGGTGCATCACCATATTAAAAAAGATGAGTCTCACCCCCCTGCCGGTGCTCCTCATCGGCGAGACGGGCACTGGCAAGGAGCTGTTTGCCCACGCGGTGCACAACGCCTCCCCACGCGCCGGCGGGGCCTTCGTGGCCATCAACTGCGCCGCCATGCCGGAAAACCTGCTGGAGAGCGAGCTGTTCGGCTACGAGGAGGGGGCCTTCACCGGCGCCCCGGAAGGGGGGGCAAGCCGGGGCTGTTTGAGTTTGCCCACGGGGGCACCCTCTTCCTGGACGAGGTGGAGGGCATGAGTACCGCCCTCCAGTGCAAGCTGCTGCGGGTACTACAGGAGCGGGAGATCATGCGGGTGGGGGGCAACCGCATTATCTCGGTGGACGTGCGCATCGTGGCCGCTACCAATGAGGATCTGGAGCGCCGGGTGGAGGAGGGCAGCTTCCGCCGGGACCTCTATTACCGGCTCAACACCCTGCCCGTCCTCATCCCGCCCCTGCGGGAGCGGGAGGGGGATCTGCTGCTGCTCATCGACCACTTCTGCCGCAACATTGGGGCCTCCTTCACCCTCTCGCCCGAGCTGGAGCGGCTCCTGCTGGCCCACCAGTGGCGGGGCAACATCCGGGAGCTGCGCAATGTGGTAGAGTATTTCAGCTACCTGGGACATACTGTGGTGGGGGTGGAGGAGCTGCCCCCCACCTTCCGCTACCTCCCCGCCGCCGCGCCCCCGGCGGAGCTGCCCGCCCTGGCCGACTGCCCCCGGGAGGACGCCCGCTTCGTGCTGGAGCAGCTCTACGAGGCCGACCAGGCGGGCCGCAGCCTGGGGCGGGAGGCCATCCTCGCCGCCGCCCGGGAGGCGGGGCTCCCCTGCTCCCAGCAGGAGGTGCGGCGCATCCTGGCCGGGCTGGACCGGGCGGGCCTGGTGCGGGTGAGCCGCGGCCGGGGCGGCACCCGCCTCACCCCGGCCGGGCGGGCCCTGTGCCGCCGGCAGGCGGTGGAGGGCGGAGCGGAAATGGTTTGACCAATTTGACCGTTTTTTCTTTCTTTGACCAGTTTAAACGCGCCCTGCTGCATTTCTCCGCCGGGTGGTCCTGGACTGCCCGGCGGGTTTCTTTCTGTTATGCATAAAACAGCAGACTAAATTTTAAGCTTATTTAACAATGTTTTGCCGCCCGGAGCGATTCGGCACATAGATTGCTTTTATGGTCGGACAGAATACAGGGCCGGGAAGCCCAGGCCAGGAGAGAAAGAAGGATGATCCCCTATGAAGTATGATTTCGACACCGTGGTGGACCGCGGCGGCAACCGCTCCGCCAAATACGACGAGCGGATGAAGAAGTTCGGCACCGACCAGGTGATCCCTCTGTGGATCGCGGACATGGACTTCAAGACCGCCCAGCCCATCGTCGACGCCCTCACCGCCCGGGCCCAGGAGGGCATCTGGGGCTATACCAGCCGCCCGGACTCCTATTTTGAGGCCATCCGGGGCTGGCAGAAGCGCCGCAACGGCTGGGACATCGACCCGAGCCTGATGAGCTTCAGCCTGGGTGTGGTGCAGTCCATCGAGCGCCATGGTCAAGCTCTTTACCCCCGAGGGGGCAGCGTGCTCATGCCAGACCCCGGTGTACTCCGAGTTCTACGACATGACCGAGGCGTGGAACCCGCAGGGTGCTGGAGAATCCCTTCGTGGAAAAGGACGGCCGGTGGAGATGGACTGGGCCGACTTCGAGGCCAAGCTGGCCAGAGGCCGACCTCTTCTCCTGTGCAGCCCCACAACCCCCTGGGCATCGTGTGGACGCCGGACGGAGCTGCGCCGCTATGGTGGAGCCTGGTGCATCAAACACCGGGTGGTCCTGTTCTCCGACGAGATTCACTCCGACCTGATCTTCCACGGCAAGCGCCACACCCCCACCGCCTCCGTCTCCGACGAGGCCGCCCGGTATGTGGTCACCGGCATCTCCGGTACCAAGACCTTCAACCTGGCCGGCCTGCAGGCCTCCACTGTGGTGTTCCCCAACGCCCACATGAAGCAGGTCTTTGACCAGTTCTGGATGAACATGGACATCCACCGCAACAACGCCTTCTCCCTCACCGCCATGGAGGCCGCCTTCAACCACGGCGAGGAGTGGCTGGAGCAGCTGCTGCCCTACCTGTCCGCCAACTTCGACTTTGTGGCGGACTACTGCCGGGAGCACATTCCACAGATCAAGACCTGCGCCCCCGACGCCACCTACCTCATGTGGCTGGACTGCCGGGCGCTGGGCCTGGACAACGACGCCCTGCGCCGCTTCATGATCGAGCAGGCGGGCCTGGGCCTCAACGACGGCTGCTCCTTCGGCCGCAGCCTGAACGGCTACATGCGTCTCAACGCCGCCTGCCCCCGCAGCGTGCTGGAGCGGGCGATGAAGCAGCTCGAAGCGGCGGTCAAGGCCCTTTGAGCCCACACAGGACTGGTAAAAGGAGGTAAATTCCCTATGGTGAACCTGCAAAAGAAGAGCTTCTGGCAGCAGTACGGCAACCTGATTCTCATCCTCAGCGGCATCCTGATCGGCGCCCTCATCGGCGTGGTCGCCCCCAACTTCGGCACCACCATCAAGCCCATCGGCGACATTTTCTTGAACCTGCTGTTCACCATCGTGGTCCCCCTGGTGTTCGTGTCCATCGCCTCCGCCGTGGGCAGCATGGCCAACATGAAGCGCCTAGGCCGGATTCTGGGCGGCACCATCGGCACCTTCATCTTCACCGGCGCCATCGCCGGCGTCTGCGTGCTGGTGTGGGTCAACCTGTTCAGCCCCTCGGCGGGCACCACCATCGAGCTGGTGGCCAGCGAGGTGGGCGAGGCACAGACCGCCGGCGAGCTGCTGGTCAGCTCCCTCACCGTGTCCGACTTCTCCGACCTGTGGGACAAGTCCAACATGCTGCCCCTCATCATCTTCGCCATCCTCTTCGGCTTCTGCGTCTCCGCCTGCGGCGGCGAGCAGAGCCCCATGGGCAGGCTGCTGGCCAACCTGAACGACATCATCATGAAGTTCGTGGGCATCATCATGCTGGTGGCCCCCATCGGCCTGGGCGCCTACTTCGCCAACCTGGTGGCCACCTACGGCCCCGAGATCATCGGCGACTACGGCCGCTCCATGCTGGTCTACTACCCCCTGTGCGCCCTCTATGGGGTGATCTTCTTCCCCCTCTACGCCTTCCTGGCCGGCGGCCGGCACGGTGTGGCGGCCATGGTCAAAAACATCCTGCGCCCCGCCGTCACCGCCTTTGCCACCCAGTCCTCCGCCGCCACCATCCCCGTGAACAAGGAGGCCTGTGACAGCATCGGCGTGCCCAAGGACGTCAGCGATCTGGTGCTGCCCATGGGCTGCACCATGCACATGGACGGCTCCGTACTCAGCTCCATCACCAAGATCGCTTTCCTCTACGGCGTGTTCGGCATGGACTTCTCCGGCGCGGGCACCTATGGCATGGCCATCGTGGTGGCTATCCTGTCCGCCTTCGTCCTCTCCGGCGCCCCCGGAGGCGGCCTGGTGGGCGAGATGCTGATCGTCTCCATGTTCAACTTCCCCGCCGAGGCCTTCCCCATCATCGCCACCCTGGGCTTCCTGTTCGACCCCGCCGCCACCTGCCTGAACGCCTCCGGCGACACCATCGCCTCCATGCTGGTCACCCGCCTGGTGGAGGGCAAGGAGTGGCTGGACAAGGCCGCGGCCGCCAAAAAGAGCCGGGTCTGAGCTCCATTCACCTCTGTCTGTTCCATCCATTGATCCATTTATAAAAGGAGAATCTGCCATGACTATCATCGACACCAAGAACGCCCCCGGCGCCATCGGCCCCTACTCCCAGGCCTACGAGACCAACGGCCTTGTCATCACCTCCGGCCAGCTTCCGGTGAACCCCGCCGACGGCACCATGCCCGAGGGCATCGCCGCCCAGGCCGAGTGGAGCTGTAGGAACGTGGGCGCCATTCTGGAGGCCGCCGGCTCCGGCTTCGACAAGGTGGTCAAGACCACCTGCTTCCTGGCCGACATCGCCGACTTTGCCGCCTTCAACGAGGTGTACGCCAGGTACTTCACCTCCAAGCCCGCCCGCTCCTGCGTGGCGGTGAAGGCTCTGCCCAAGGGCGCCCTGTGCGAGATTGAAGCCATTGCCGTAAAGTAAGGAGGAGACAAGATGAAAGTGACCGTGATCGGCAGCCACCTGTGCCCGGATACCCTGTACGCCCTCAACAAGCTGGTTGAGGCCAAGGCGGATATCACCTTCCAGAACCTGTCCGCCAGCCTGCCCGACCTGAAGGCCTATTTGGCCCTGCGGGAGAGCAGCCCCGTCTTCGAAGGCCCCAAGGCCAGGGGCTCCCTGGGCATCCCCTGCTTTGTGCAGGAGGACGGCACCGTCACCCTGGAGCTGGAGCAGGTGCTCAGCTGAGCGGATGAGAGCAGCTGCCAATAAACCCTCCCCACAAAAGAATTTGAAGGGAAAGATCGTGTGAAAGAAAACCGTCCGGGTTGTCTTTCACGCCGGATCAAACGACTTTTCGAACCGTTCAAAAGGCTCCAAAAGTCCGGCAGCCTGTCGAAAACACATTTTCAACAGGCTGGAAGGGAGCAGGCCCCCCGGTGGGGCCGCTCCCTTGTGCGTTTTTACAGGTCGTTGCGGCACAGATCCTCCAGGGACTCCCGGCGGACTGCCACATAGGACTCGTTGCCGCCCCGGGAGCATGACAATGGGAGGCCTGGGAAGGCGGTTGTAATTGGAGGCCATGGAGTAGTTGTAGGCGCCGGTGGTGCATACCGCCAGAATGTCTCCCCGGCCCACGCTCCCGGGCAGCAGGACGTGCTCCTGGATGATGTCGCCGCTCTCGCAGCAGCGGCCCACCACCGAGCAGGGAAATTCGGCGGGCTGGTCCAGCTTGTTGGCCAGCAGGCAGGTGTAGCTGGCCCCGTAGAGGGCGAAGCGGGGATTGTCGGGCATGCCGCCGTCCACCGAGACGTAGTTTTTATAGCCGGGGATCTCCTTGACCGTGCCCACGGTGTAGAGGGTCAGTCCCGCGTCTCCCACGATGCTGCGTCCGGGCTCCATGTGAATCTCGGGCAGGGCGATGCCCAGGCGGGCGCAGGCGCCCTTGGCCGCGGCGGCCACCTGGGCCACCTTGGCGTCCACGTCCAGAACGGGGTCGCACTCGACGTAGCGCACGCCGTAGCCGCCGCCCAGGTCAAGCTGCCGGGTCTGGTAGCCATGGGCTTTCTCCATGTGGGCGGCGAACTCCAGCATGATCACTGCGGCCCGTTCAAATACGTCCTCGGCAAAGACCTGGGAGCCCACGTGGCAGTGGAAGCCCACCAGCTCCACATGGGGCTGGCGGAGGGTGAAGAGGGTGATCTCCTCGGCCTGGCCGGTCTCGATGGCGCTGCCGAATTTGGAATCCACCTTGCCGGTGGCGATGGCCTCGTAGGTGTGGGGGTCGATGCCGGGGGTCAGGCGGAGCAGCACCCGCTGCTTGATACCCCGCCGGGCGGCCTCCGCCTCAATGGCCTTGATCTCCTCCACGTTATCCGCCACAAAATAGCCGATACCGTGATCCATACTGTAGCGGATGTCCTCATCGGTCTTGTTGTTGCTGTGAAAGTAGGCCTGGCCCAAGTCGTAGCCCGCCCGGAGGGCGGTGTAAATTTCGCCGGAGGACACCACGTCGATGCCCATGCCCTCCTCCCGCATGATCTCATAGATGCGCTGGAAGGAGTTGGCCTTGCTGGCGTACAGGGGCCGGGCGCCGGGGCCGAAGTGCCTGCGGAACGCCTCGGTATACACCCGGCAGTTGGCGCGGATCCGGTCCTCGTCCATCAGGTAGAGGGGGGTGCCGTACTGCCGGGCCAGCTCCACGGTGTCCTGACCGGCAAAGAGCAGGCGCCCGTTAGAGACGGTAAGGTTGTCGCAGATCATGTCTCATTTCCTTTCTGTTTCTCTGGAAGATATCCCGCCCCGCAGGGGGCCCCGGGGGGATGCTATTTGGCGTGTCTGGCCGCAATGGCCCTGTCCAGCCAGTCCTTGCCGTCGGTGACGCGGGCGACGATGTAGCACACCACATAGTCGCCGGCGGAGTTGATCATTGTGGCCGGGGGATCTACCAGGTTGCCGATGGCCACCAGGATGGGGAAGGCAACCTCAATCTGCTGGGGGAAGAAGATGGAGCAGATGATGTACTCACCGATGTAGCCTCCGCCGGGCACGCCGGACATGCCCACCGAGGAGAGCACCGCCACAGCCACCACCGCCGGGAGCATGGTCCAGGGCATATCCACGCCCATGGCCCCCAGGACAAAGGCGATTTTCAGCACGCAGGAGAAGCAGGAGCCGTCCATATGCATGGTGGCGCCCATGGGCACGACCATATCGGCCACATCCTTGGGGATGCCGGTGTCCTCCGCCTCACGCAGGTTGGTGGGGATGGTGGCGGAGGAGGAGCAGGTGCCCAGCGACATGATGGCGGGCCTTGCGATGTGCTGGAACATAGTCTTGATGCCGTGCCTGCCGCCGCCGATATAGGCGAAGAGGGGAAAGGCGGTGAAGATGTAGATAAAGCACAGGGGATAGTACACCACCATGGCCCGGCCATAGGCGGAGGCCACGCTGGAGCCGTAGGTGGCTACCAGATCCGCAAACAGGGCGAAGAAGGCGATGGGGGCGTAATAGGTGATGATCTTCACAAAGGCCATCATCACTTCGGTCAGGCCGTCGAGGAACTTGCCGATGACGTGGTCGGGGCCGCCCACCAGATTGGTGGCAAAGCCGAACAGGATGGAAAAGACGATCAGCGGCAGCATGGCGCTGCGGCTCAGCAGGCCCACAAAGTCGTCGGTGGTGAAGAAGTTCACGATCATGTCGGCGAGGGAGGCGTGCTCGCCGATGGCCTCGGTGGCCATGTCGGTCCAGGGCTCCAGCACCGGGGGAACCAGCTTCATGACAATGAACATGATGACGGCGGCAACGGCGCCGGTGACCACGAAGGTGAGCACGGTGGTGCCCATGATCTTGCCTGCCCGTTTCCGGCTGCGTACGCTGGCCACGGAGTTGGAGATGGAGGCGAACACCAGCGGCACCACCACGCAGAACATCATATTGATGAACACGGTGCCGGCGGGCTTGATAAAGTGACCAAATTCAGGAAAGAACCAGCCGGCCACGCAGCCGGCTACCATGGCAAACAGCATCAGGGCCAGGAAGCGGTAGTTCTTCATAACTGTGGATTTGTCCATAACAATACCTCTCTTTCTTCTAACACACAGAACTGCCGGTGGGGTATGCGGCGTCACCTCCTCTCTCAGTGTACCGCACCGGCGGCCGCTCTATCACTCAAAGGGGCAGTTCCTCGTCGGTGAGCTCCCCTTTTGCAACCATATTGGTGGGCCCGGTCAGAAAGAGGTGTTCCACCGTGGAGCTGCGGCGCTCCACATCCACCACCAGCTCGCCCCCCGTCATCTGGACGGCCACCGCCCGGCCGCTGACCGCGCCCTGGAGGGTCAGCACGGCGGCCACCGAGCCGGTGCCCGTGCCGCAGGCGTAGGTGAAGCCCTCCACGCCCCGCTCAAAGGTGCGCTCCCAGATCCGCCCCGGTCCCTCCACATCGAAGAAATTGACATTTGCGCCCTTGGGGAAGGCGGGGTGGGCCCGCAGCTTCCGCCCCAGGGCGAACAGCTCCGCCTCCGGCCGGCCGCGCAGTCCCGGAATCGGAACCACTGCGTGGGGCAGACCGGGATCTCCCAGCTCCACATAGGAGCAGGGATAGGTCTTGCCGTCCACCTCCACGGGGTAGTCCAGCCGGAGGGTGGTGGGCCGGTTGAGTTCGATTTTATACTGCCGCCGGGTGATGCGCCGGCCGGTGACCAGGCCAGCGGTGGTCTCCACCCTCTGGAGCTCTCCGGCCAGCCCGATCTCATAGCCATAGCGGCAGATGCACCGGGCCCCGTTGCCGCACATCTCGCCCGCGCTGCCGTCGGAGTTAGTCAAACAGCATTCGGTCAGTCCCCGCCGACTGCGGCCGCTCCACCACCATCAGACCGTCCGCCCCAATGGACAGGCGGCGCTCGCACAGCCGCCGGGCCAGGGCGGGAAAGCAATCCGCCGACAGCCCCTCCTGTAGATTGTTGAGGATAATAAAGTCGTTGCCTGCGCCGTTCATTTTCCAAAACTGCATCGAAGGCTCCCTCCCGTTAAACGTGCTCCTTGTCTCATTGCCTATGCAAGCTGCATGCCAGGCGGCCAAGGGGGGCGAAGTTCAGCGGTTCCAACAAAATATGGCCGTCAAATTCAGACAGAATCCGCAAAACATGGGGCGCAAGATCCAGCATACCCGGAACCTGGGTGAAAAAAACGGGAAAGGGAGTTCGGATTTTCGAACTCCCTTTCCCAAAAACAGGACGCGTTTAGTCCAGTTGGTATTCCTTCAGCTTGCCGTAAAACACGGTCTTGGACAGGCCCAGCAGCTCCATGGCCTTCACACGGCTGCCGCCGCACTGGGCCAGGGTCTGCCGGAGAATCTGCCTTTCCTCCCGCTTGAGCCGTTCCTTCAGCGTGAGCGGGGCGGGCGCTGTGCCCTCCAGGTGGATGTGCTCGGCATAGATAAGCTCCGACTCGGAGAGGGCCACGGCGTTCTCCAGTACGTTTTCCAGCTCCCGGATGTTGCCCGGCCAGTTGTAGGCCAGCAGCTTGCCAAAGGCCTCGCCGGACAGGCTCCTGGGCGGGACGCCGTACTTCTGGGGAATCTTCTCCATCAGCCGGTCGATGAGGAAGCACACGTCCTCGGGACAACTGCGCAGGGGAGGCAGCTCCACAGAGAAGGCGCTGAGCCGGTAGTAGAGATCCTGGCGGAAGCGCCCGGCGGCCACCTCCGCCCTCAGATCCCGGTTGGTGGCCGCCAGGATGCGCACATCCACCGGCACGGACCGGGTGGAGCCCACCCGGCAGACCACCTTGTTCTGGATTACACTGAGCAGCTTGGCCTGGATCTGGAGGGGGATCTCGCCAATCTCGTCCAGGAAGATGGTGCCGCCGTCGGCCGCCTCAAAAAAGCCCGCCTTGCCCTGGGGGTTCGCCCCTGTGAAGGCGCCCC
>ENA-OQIL01000445-OQIL01000445.1-human-gut-metagenome-genome-assembly--contig:-NODE-445-length-14936-cov-4.199608_pt1 | contig 14936 bp, 12 predicted proteins | sample MGYA00242583_ERZ504748 | MGnify/ENA primary metagenome ERZ504748 (study PRJEB26092, sample SAMD00036191) | human gut metagenome | host: Homo sapiens | study: EMG produced TPA metagenomics assembly of...
CCGGCGTGCGGCGGGTGTCTGCGGCGCGGCCGTATCCGGGAGGAGCGTAATAGCCGGGCGCAGGTGACCGGGAGAGGAGGCGCACCCGCAGGCTGCGTGTAGGAAGCGGTGGAAGCAGAGGCGGCAGCCGGAGCCTGGGGCTGGGGCTGAGCCGGGGTAGCCTGCGGTGCACCGTAGGCGGAATCGCCTGAGCCGTCGAGTACGGAACCCACTCGGGCTTGGGTTCGGCAGCCTTGGCGGCTCGGCAGGAGCCGCAGAAGGAGCCGCCGCAGAAGCCTCGGAAGCATCCTCTGTCGACGCATCCGTCGATGCGTCGCTCGGCGCCTCTTCCTTATCCTCGGACCCGGCATCGCACGAGACGACCGCCACATCCTCGACCACGACGGCTTCCACTTCGCCCGTCGCCTCGTCGACGACCACGGCTGCAACCGTCTCCTTTTCAACGTCGCATGCATCGTCGGACGTCGTCGCGGCAAGCTTCGCCTTCGCGGCTTCCAGTTTCTCCTGAGCGGCTTTGAGCTCCGCTTCAGCAGCGGCAACCTCGTCCGCTGCGCTATTCAAAGGTTCGCTGGTGGCCATGATGGACCCACCTCTCATTCTACAAATTGCGTCGATGTCCTGTACCGCCATAGTAGTGCGCGCCGTCGCATCCAAGGAGGTTTCGTCACAATACCGTCAACGACGTTCAGTATTTCTTAAGATTTGCGCATGGGCCGAAGAAAAGCCTGATCGCGTTAGCTGTCTTTATGCGAATGCTTCTCGAGCATTTTCATGATGCGCTCGCGAAAAACGATGCCCAACACGGCGATGACGGCCGCCACCGCGAAGATGATCGCGCTTTCCATAAGGCGTCCGTCAGCCAGCCCGTCGGCGGCGTAGGTGGACACCACGATGCCCGGAATGCGCCCCACGTTGGAGAGCAGCAAAAATGTGCGCATTCGCATGTCCGTGAGCGGCACGAGGTACGTGAACACGTCTTTCGGCAGACCCGGGATCAAAAACAGGATGAACACGATGATGTTCAGCTTGCCGGTTTTCTCGAACTTGCGGAACTTTTCGAGGTACTGCACGGGCACCATGCTCTGCACGAACGGCGCCCCCAGCTTGTGCACCAGCGCGAAGATGAACGCGCTGGAAATGACGCACCCTGCCAGAATGACCAGCGCGCCGATCCAGGGGCCGTACAGCAGGCCCGCCGCGATCTGCACCACCTCGCCGGGAATGAACGCCACGACGATCTGCAGAAACTGAAGTCCCAGCAGTATGAGGAACCCCACGGGACCCGCGCCGCGCACGTCGTTGATGATGCGGTCGAGGCCGCCCGGCTCGAACAACTCGTGGAAGTACGGCCATAGCATCACCACGATCAGCACCATGATGGCGAAGAACGCGATGAGCCCGACGACTTGAAAATATCGGCCTTCTCCATCTTATGGCCGCGCACCTCTACCTCTTGCTCGGCTTTTTCGTGCAGCTTGTCCTTCAGCTTGTCAGTCATCGTGGCGAGCCTTGTCGTACTCCTCTTTGAAGGCCGCGAACATGTTCTTCTTGGGCGCGGGCTTCTTGGCGGTCGTCTTCTTCTTGGGCGCGGTCGACGCGGGCTTCGCAGGCGCGGAAACGCCCTCGTCTTCCGCCTCGTCCGTCACGGCCAGAGCCTGGTCGTCGGAACCGGGCTTGACACCGCGCGCCTTGTCGTACTCCTCCTTGAACCCGGAGAACATCCCCTTCGTGGCGGCGATCTGCTTGCCCGTGGCGTACGCGCCCTTGTTCACCACTTCGCCGGTTTTCTTGGCGGCCTCGCTGACCACCGGCTTCGCCCTGTCCACCGTGGTGTGCACCTTGTCGACGGCGACGGCCGTGACCGCGCCGGCCTTCTCGGCCACGCCGCCCTCGGCAACCAGGTCCTTCGCGGCGTCGTCAACCAGCATCGCACCCAGCACCACTTCGTCGGTTTCGCGCCCCTCGGAGCCCACCTGCGCCAGCGCGGCACCCATTCCGCGGCGGAACCCCTTGACGAGGTCGGCCGGAATAGTGCGCTTGCCCAACAGTGCGTTGGCGGTGGCGCCCGAATCGGTGTCGAACGTGTCCACCATACCGGTGATGCGGTTGAAGGTGACGTTGCCCACCATGCCCAGCGACGTACCGTCTTCGGTCATGACCGGCAGCCCCACCCACAGCACGCAATCGTCCCAGTTGACGCCCAGCGCCTTGCATGCGGCGCGGTCCGTGGCCTCGGGCACGTTGCGGATGGCGATGCGGCCGTCCACGATGTCGTAACCCTCGATGGATACGAACTTGTCCTTGCGGCGGAACATCCACAGCAGATCGGGGCGCTTCACGATGAAGCCGACGCAGCGCTTCTCTTTCGGGTGGAACACGAAACGGCGCACCTTGCCGATGCGCTTCGTACCGTTCTTGCCGCCCACGACGCGGACGCCCGTGAGCTCATGCGTAGTGATGAGTTTGCTTGCCATGGCCTTCTTCTCCACTCGACAACCTGCGCATTTGCCGCGGATGGAACCGCAACCCCCCAGCGCCGTTGCCCTGTCGGACAGTCAGGAAGCGGCGAGAGGGGCGGGGCTTGCGCCCACGTCGACCAACTCGCCGCTTCATGATAGATGCGTATGCTACTTGTCGTCGCCGGAGATCTTGTCGGCAGCGTCCTCGGCCTTGTCCTTCACGGCATCGGCCGCGCTCTGCGCCTTGTCCTCGGCCTTGTCGACGGCCTCGTGCGCCGTGTCGGCCGCGACAGGAATGGTGTCGCTCACCGCGTCGTGCGCCTGCTCGGCGTTCTTGGCCACCTGCGAGGCGATGCGCTGGCGCGCCGCTTCGATCTTGTCGCGAAGCTCGTCGTTCTTCTGCGAGAACGCCGGCTTGATGTTGTCGGCGGCTTCCTGCACGCGCTGCGTGGCCTGGCCGTACAGCTCTTGACCCTTGGCGGCCACGTCCTGCACGACTTCCTGACCCTTGGACGCGGCATCCTGATACGCGTGCTGCATGTTGGCGCCGGCCTGAGAGCCCAGCTCCTGCGCCTCGCCCCATGCCGCGCTCATCTTATCGGTGACCATAGCGCGCGTTTCCTGACCAGACCGGGGGGCGTACAGCAGCGCGACAACCGCACCGGCCAACCCACCAGCCAAAAAAGCTCCAAATTTGTTGCCCATGACGGCCTCCTTCGGGATGTTTGCCTGTTCGTTCATTATAGGGGCATCCGCGCAGCCCCATGCGCGAAAACATGAGCGCTCTATGATTCAGTTGCTGTTTCGTTGCCGACCGAACAGACGCGAAGACGCGCCGCCGGCCTACGGCCCATGAATCGCATGCTGCGCTCTCGCCGCAAGCGGTTACCGCGCATATTGGCTGACCAGTTCGTTAAGGACGCCGGACAGCGACAAACCGGAGGCTTCGCAGGCGAGGGAGAACGGCGAAGATTCGGCCAGGGAGGGCGACACGTCCACCTCCAAGACGCGCGCCTGGGCGCCGTCCCACATCAGATCGACGCGGGCGAGGTCGCTCACCTGATAGGCGCGGCACGCTTCCAAGGCGGCGCGCTCGATTTCGGCGCGGATGGCCTGGGCGTCGGCTTCGTCGTTCGACAGGGAGGCGGGACGCACAGGTGCGAACAGCTCGACCGCACCCGGCGTGCGGCAGGCGACCGTATCGCAGAAGCCCTCCTTCGCCACGATCTCCACCGGCGGCAGCGCGTAGGCATCCCAGCCGGAGCCCAGCACCGGCACGGTTACCTCAACGCCGTCGATCCACTGCTCGATGATGACGGCGTCGTCGAACGACAGCGCATCAGACACGGCTTCGCCCAGCTGGTCGACGGAATCCACACGGCGCACGCCCGAAGCCGAAACGCCGTGCGCGGGCTTCACCGCCACGGGATACCCGCCGATCACGCGGTCTTCCACCAGGTCGAATGCCGTCGCAGCGCCCATGCTCTCGAACGCCTCGCGCGCGATGCAGACGCCCTGCGGCCAGGAAGCCGTCGGCTCATCGCCGGCGATGGCGCGGTAGGCCGCCATCTCGGAGCCGAGGGAGGATTTGTCCCAAGCGCGCCGGCACACGCCGGACGGCGAACCGACGAAGGGCACGCCCACGAATTCGAGCAGGCTCTGGACGGTTCCGTCCTCGCCGAGCTTGCCGTGCAGGGCGTTGAAGCACACGTCGGGACGCTCGACGCGCAGGGCGGAAACGAGGTCGGACGAAGCATCCAACAGCACCGTCCTATGGCCCGCCTCTTCAAGAGCTGCGCACACGTTCTTGGCGCTGGCCAGGGATAACTCGCGCTCGGTCGAGCTGCCGCCCGTCAACACTGCTACCTTCATGATGATGCTCCTTCTGCCGTCCACACAAGAGCGGCTAGCGTACCATCGCATCGCCGAGGAAGGCAATCGCATCGCGAAAAGCGCGCAAAGCGACCAGATCGTCGAGGAAGCTCACCTCGATGCGCGCGCGACCCGCCGCCTCGTCCGTCCACTCGGTGGTGCCCACGAACACGGCATCGAGAGCTGAACCGGCATCGGCGTAAGCGGCGGCCGAACCGGCTTCCGCGCCGTCGCCCCTGCGCACGGCCGCCCGCGTTTGAAAATCGATGACCAGGTGCTCCAACAGATGCGGCAGCGACGTGTGATCCATGACGGCGGCGAAGGTGTCGCCCTCGTCGTTCACGCAGGCATGGCGCGGCACGTGCGGATGGGCCGCGCGAACGCGCGCCGCAAGCTCTGGCGTCGTGCGGCGCGGGACGCCGGGCGCCAGAATCACGTCGCACACCACGCGGTCGGCGCGCACCGTGAGCCGCTCGATGACAAGCGGGGCTGTGCCCTGCGCGCTCACGCGGGCAGGTCGCTCACATCGAACACGCCGCGCGTGCCGGATGCGGCAGCATCGTCGTTCTTGTCGGCGGCGTCGGAGGCGCTGCCGCCTTCGTCTGCGGCTTCACTTGCAGAGGCGTCTTCCGGCCCAGAAGCGGAATCGGATTCCGGCTTCTGCCGATCGACCGGGTCGGGCTCGGGCGCAGCCTCCGGCTCGGGTTCCGCCGCAGGCTCGGGCTCAGGCTCAGGCGCCACCGGCTCGCCCCTCTGCGGCGTAGCCTCCGCATCGTGCGACAGGCGGTCGAGCACCGTGCATCCGGCTCCCGACTGAGGTTCCTCCTGCGGCTGGCCCTGAATCGCACGCACGAGCTGGTCGAACTGCCAGGCGATGTCGTCCGTCAGCGTGGACAGCCACGAATACCCGTCGCCGTCGGAAATCACCAGCTGCGAGCGGTCGAGCGAGAAACGGTAGCGGCCGGAGCCCTCCATGTTCCCGAACGTGTACGAAATGGTCTTCGCATCCGTGTCAAGCGTGTACGACCAGCTCACATCTTCGGTCAGCTTGATGGTTTCGCCGTCGATGACCACGACGGCCGTGGTGCCGTGGGTCTGCCATTCGCCCTGGAACTCGGCTGCATCGTCGTAGCGCAGCCAACGGTCCCACGAGAACCCGCCCACGATCAGCAGAACGACCAGCAGCACCGAGCCGGCCACAACAAGCGGCCAGCGCTTTTGCGCGGCTTCGCTTCCGCACGCTCGCGCCGACGCTTCCCGCGCTCGGCCTCGGTCGACGCTTCGGCCCCATCCTTCTTTCGCAGCGTCATCGACGATTGCGGCCGCGTCCTCCTTCAACCTGGCGGCCGCCTTCGCCCTGACCTTTGCAGCGCGCGACGTCTGCTCGAGGGGCGTCTGCCCCTCATTCTCCTCAACGTGAGGCGTCCCGGCCGCTCGCGGCTTCGGTTTCGCAGGCGGCACGTCGGTGCGCTTCCGCGGCGCGACGCGGCCGGACGCCCCTGGCTTCGAGGCGTCCGTCGCGGGTGCGGCAGCGGTATTCGGTTTGCTGGTTCGTTTACGCTTCGTTGCCACGCTTGAGGGTTCCCTGGTTCTTTCGATAGCTTCGCCTGCCGTTATTCCGGCGCGATGACCTCGACGCCGCCCATGTAGGGCACCAGCACGTCGGGCACGCGCACGGTGCCGTCGGGCTGCTGGTAGTTCTCGATGACGGCGGCCATGGTGCGACCTACCGCCAGGCCGGAGCCGTTCAGCGTGTGGACGTAGCGCGAGCCCTTGAAGTTCTCGGGGTCGCGGTACTTGATGTTCGCGCGACGCGCCTGGAAGTCCGTGCAGTTCGAGCACGAGGAGATCTCTTTGTAGCCGTTGTACGACGGCAGCCACACCTCGAGGTCGTACGTCTTGGCGGCGGAGAACCCGATGTCGCCCGTGCACAGGCTGATCACGCGGTACGGCAGGCCCAGCAGCTGCAGGATGTTCTCGGCGTCGGCCACCATGGCCTCCAGGTCGTCGAAGCTCTCCTCGGGCTTGGCGTACTTCACCATCTCCACCTTGTCGAACTGGTGCACGCGGATGAGCCCGCGCGTGTCGCGGCCGGCGCTGCCCGCCTCCTCGCGGAAGCACGGCGTGAACGCGCAGTACTTCAGCGGCAGCTGGCCGGCGTCCAGAACCTCGCCGGCGTGGATGTTCGTCAGCTGCACCTCGGCCGTGGGGATGAGGTACAGGCCCTCGGTGGTGTGGAACAGGTCTTCCTCGAACTTCGGCAGCTGGCCGGTGCCGGTGAGCGTCTCGGCGTTGGCCATGGCCGGGCACCACCATTCCTTGTAGCCGCGCGACGCGTGCGTGTCGGCCATGAAGTTGATGAGGGCGCGCTCCAGACGGGCGCCCAGGCCGCCCAGCAGGATGAAGCGGCTGGCAGCCAGCTTCACCGCGCGCTCGAAGTCGATGATGCCCAGCTCGGGGCCCAGATCCCAGTGCGGCTTCATCTCGAAGCCCTCGGCGGCGAAGTCACGCGGCGTGCCCCAGCGGCGCACTTCGGGGTTGTCGTTTTCGTCGTCGCCCACCGGCGTGGAATCGGCCGGCATGTTCGGCGTGCGCAGCAGCACCTCGCGCAGGGCCTCGTCGGCCGCTTCGCGATCTTTGCCGATGACGGCCAGCTCGTCGTTGATGGCGCGAACGCGCTGCTTGGCGGCTTCGGCCTCGTCCTTCTGGCCGGCGGCCATCATCTGGCCGATCGACTTCGACGTGGCGTTGCGCTCGGCCTGCAGCGCCTCCTCCTTCGCGATGGCGGCGCGGCGGGTCTCATCGAGCTCGGAGAAGCGCGACGCATCCCACGAAGCATGGCGGTTCTTCATCGCCTCGGCGACGGCTTCTTGGTTGTCGCGGACGAACTTGATGTCGAGCATAGTCGCGCTCCTTCACGATGGGAAACAATAGTCGCTTTAGTATACCTCACGGGCGGCGCGCCTCGTCGTTCCTTCACGCACCCGGCATGTTCCGTCGGGCGACCAGCCGACGCCCCTATCCTTCATAGCGCTTTCGCACGTACTTGATGAGGGTGGCCAGCACGCGGCGCATGTCGATGGGCTTCGATAGATGCGCGTTCATGCCGCTGGCCAACGAGGCGCTCACGTCTTCGGCGAAGGCGTTGGCCGACATCGCGATGATGGGCACGGCATCCGCATCTTCGCGATCGAGCTCGCGGATGCACCGCGTGGCCTCGTAGCCGTTCATGTTGGGCATCTGCACATCCATGAGAACCGCGTCGAAGTAGCCTATCTTCGACGCCTCGAACATGACGCACGCCTCGGCTCCGTCCCTCGCCCGCTCCACTACCAGCCCCGCTTCCGCCAGCAGTTCGCAGGCTATCTCAGCGTTGAGGTCGTTGTCTTCGGCCAGCAGAACGCGCAGCCCCTCGAACTCGGTGCGGTCGAGCGCACGCGGCGCGCCCGGCATAGGGGCTTCGTAAGCCGAAACGGGACGGCTCGCCAGCCGATCGCGCGCGCCGAGGGATCGCAGCGCCGCCGCGCTCGCAGCATCGAGTTCGAGGGGCTGCGCGTCGTCCGCCTCGGCGCCCTCGCCCTCCTCGAACACGATGCGCTCCGCCTCTAATGCGATACGCAGGTTGAACGTCACCGTGAACGTAGTGCCCTGCCCTTTCGTCGACTCGACGGCGATATCGCCCGCCATCATGGTGACGATGTTCTTCACGATGGGCATGCCGAGGCCCGTGCCCTGCTCGCGCGAGCGTCCCTCCATGCTGAACGGCTCGAAAATATGCTCCTTGAACTCCTCTGACATGCCTATGCCGTTGTCGGATACCGTGAACTTCACCTGGCGATACCCCATGGCGGCACCCTTCGCCACCGTGGTCTCGAACCGAACGCAGCCGCCGCAGGGCGTGTACTTCACGGCATTCGTCAACAAGTTCAGCAACAGTTGCTTGATGCGCCGCGCATCGCCCACGAACACGGCATCGGCGCATGGCGGAGTTGTCACGACGAATTCCTGGGTGCGCTGTTCGCACTGCACGCGAACGGCGGATGCCACGTGCGACAGCACGGCGCTGAGACGGAAAGGCTCGCTGGCCAGGGTCATCTTGCCGTTCTCGATTTTCGAGATGTCCAGCACGTCGTTGATCAGCCCGAGCAGATGGTCAGATGCGTCTCCTATCTTTTTCAGCGTCTCGGCAACTTTCTCGCGATCGTCCGGATTGCTCCGCGCAAGCTGCAGCGTTCCCAGAATCACGTTCATAGGCGTGCGGATCTCGTGGCTCATGCGCGAGAGGAACTCGGACTTTGCAGCATTCGCCGCCTCGGCAACGTCCATCGCATCCTTCATGGACAATTGGATCTCCTTGTCGGCCGTCACGTCGCGCATGACCACGAGCAGCTGCGGCTTATCTTCGAACGTCAGCCGCTTGACCGAGTAAGAAGCCCAGCATTCTTTGCCGGTCTGCTTGCTGCGGAACGAGAACTCCCCTTGCTCGAAGCCCTTCGTCTCGTCCTTCCTAATGCGATCGAACAGAGCCACGCCCTCGGGAGAAAGCCCTATGGTGGCCGCCAACCGCTCGTTTTGCAGAAAGGCGTCAAGGCGATAGCCGATGATGCGTTCGGCCTTCGCCACAATGGGAGTGACCTTGCCGTCGGTGGGCGAATAGAGGTTCACCGCCATATCGATGCTGTCGGACAGCGCCTCGTACAACTGGCCGAGCATGGCGACGTTCTGTTCGCGCAGGCGGCGGCGGTACGCGCCGAACACCAACAGCGCCACCACCACAAGGCAGGCGAAGATGATGGCGAACACCGCTTCGAACGTGGTGGTGACCACGGCAGCTTCGGCACGCACGTTCTCGACGGGCACCACGTTGCACACGTACCAATACCCGTTGTCGACCGGCGCGACGCACACATAACTGGATTTGCCGTCTACCGTGGCCGTGAGCAGCCCCGTCTGCTTGTTCGCCACAACGTCGCGCAGCGTGGAAAGGTCGCTCCGCGAGCGCGACTGCATGAACTGCAAGGCAGCTTCGGTTGAGACCGCGGCATCGGTGTTCGAGGCCGGCTCGCTGTACTGAGACGCCCGGTCAAGGAAGTCGTACAGCGACGTGCCGATGAACACCGGCGTCTTGGTTTCGCCCGTGGGAGGCACCAGCACCTCGCCGGTGGAACCCTCGAACAACATGAAGTAGCCGCGGCCGTCGAACATATCCAGCTGACGGGACATAGAGAACAAGCTTAACGGCACCTGCACGTACAGGGCTCCGACTTGCTGCCCATCGATATAAAGCGGCGTTTGGGCGAGACGCACGCGGGCGCCCGCCTCGTTGGCGAACGTGGCAGAGTACGAACTGCGACCCTCGGACAAAGCCGTTTCGGGCTGAGCCAGCTCGTCGACGGAAAATGCGGAGCCATCCGCGCGAACGCCTCGACCGTCCATCCCGGCAAACGTCGCATTCGCGAAGCCGTGGTGCTCCTGGAAGCTGCTGAGAGCCGGCGCAACCAACGCAGGATCGGTAGTTTGCACGGTAAACGCGCCGATGGCGTTCTGCGACATATACATGCGGTCGGTTACGTTGCTGGCAGATTGCTCGGTGAACGTGACCACCTGCTGCTCGGCGCTCTGATTGAGCTTCTTGTCGATAAAAGACGTTAATCCGAGCACAGCAGAAACAATCGCCGCCACAATGGCGACGATTGCGATTGATGCCGTTATGCGTCGTTTGCGTTTGCGCTTGTCTTTGCCCATGGCGTGTTGGTGCTTGCCCTTCTTCAGCGCGCGTAAAGAATAAAGGAATATCCAAGCCGACCCGTACCGGATCGGCTCGACATAGTATACTCTAACGCTGAACTGCAAACACTCTGTGGCAATGGTGATGTCACGAGTTAGAGTAACGAGGTAACCATGGATTTCGGTGCGTTGTACGATTTCTCTTCAACACCTACGCCGGCATCGGATGCCTGGTGGGAATCGGTTTGGTCGTAAGTCTGATCGCGTGCGTCATCATGGAGCGCCGCACGCGCAAAACGTTCGTCAATCATGAGCCTGACGAGGACGATTGGTCCCTTTTTCGACGACGACGAAGACGACAAGTAACGTCTTCGCGTTCGTGCCGAACGGCGACCAAACGATGAGGATCGCCTTTTGAAAAGCTCCTTGCACGTGCGCGCGATCACTGCTTTCGAGTCTCGACGCGCGCAGCTTTTCAGCTGCGCGCTCCTGTTTTCAAGCCGTCAATTCTCCCGCACACTCAAACCATATAATTGAACCTCATCGCCTCTTGACAACCCGGAAAGGAAGTACTTCCATGAACGAAGCCGAAACGCATCTCTACCAGCGCGAAGGAGCGTACATCCCCCGCGTCGCCGCCGTGCATGATCTGTGCGGCTACGGCAAGTGCTCGCTGGGAGTTGCCATTCCCGTGCTGTCCGCCGCCGGCTGCGACGTATGCCCCGTGCCGACGGGCTTGTTCTCGTCGCACACCGCCTTCCCCGGCTGGTACATGCACGACACCACCGAGATCCTAGCCGACTACCTGAACGCATGGAAGGGCATCGGCGTGGAGATAGATGCCGTGTACTCCGGTTTCTTGGGCGCACCCGAGCAGGTGGATCGCATTCGCGATCTGTACGCTATGTATCCGAACGCTTTGCGCGTGGTAGATCCCGTGATGGCCGACCACGGCAAGGTCTACCCCACGTATACGCCCGAGCTGTGCTCCGCCATGGCCGAGCTGGCTTGCGGCGCCGACATCCTCACACCGAACCTCACCGAAGCCGCCATCATCCTGGGCGAGCCCATCGGCGAAGATTGGGGCGGCGCCGACATCTCCGACGAAGAAGCGCACCGCCTGGTAGATGCCCTCGTGGCGAAGGGAGCGAAGCACGTGGTGCTCAAGGGCATCCAGCGCGAGGGCGAGTCGTGCATCCGCAACTTCGTGGGCGGCAAGGACTGCGAGACGTTCGAAGCGCATAACGAATACCTGCCCTACATGTTGCACGGCACGGGCGACTTGTACGCGTCATGCCTGATGGCCGCCGTGATGGCCGGTCGCTCGCTGCAGGAGGCCGTCGCGTTCGCAGGCGACTTCGTGCACGACGCCATGCTGGTGAGCGCCGAACAGCCCGACTTCAAAGACCGCGGCGTCAGCTTCGAGCCGCTGCTGGGCAAGGTGTGCGAGCTGCTGTAGGAGACGCAGCGATTCAGAATCTCGAAGGTCCGGCGAGCGTCGTTCGCCGGACCTTCGCATTGTCGCCGGATCTAGCCGTGAATGATCCTTGGTACCTCCAGTCCCAGCGAGACGGTTCCCGCCGCGTGCCGTTCGTGCCCAGCCATCCAACGTGCGGCTCATATGCTGGAAAACCTCACAATCGTTTGACTATGCTTCTCGTGCCCACAAACGCCAATGCCACTATTCCGGCAAGCACGAACATCGACGCACGAGCCGCATCGCAACGGGCGGAGGCCAGCGTCTCCACAACAGCTGCGGCCTCGTCGCCCTGCGAGCCCGCGCCGTTCGCCAACGCTTCGTACGCGGCATCGTCGGCGAACGAGACTCCCGTACCTTCGATAGCAGCCAACGACTCGGGGGCAACGCCTTCAAGCGCGTCCAACTGCATCGCAGCCCCGATGCCCACTGCCACCAGCAACAAGGATCCCATGACCGCAGTGCCCAACGCCATGCCGATGTTACGCGCCGTACCTTGGATGCCGCCCGACTGCTGAGCGGCCACTGGATCCACCACCGAAGCCACAGCGTTGTTCGCTTGCGAGTTCGCAATGCCGAGCCCGGCTCCTACCAGCAAGGTCGACACGAACAGCAGCGGCGTCACCCCATGCGGCTCAAGCGACAGCGCCATGCTACAGACCCCCGCGATGACCAGCCCGTAGCCGATACGGATGACGAGACGCGGCCGCACCGTTTTCAACAACTTAGGAACCAGCATAGCGCACAGCAACATGGGCACGCCCGACAGTAGCGACAGCAAGCCCGTTTGCAGTGCTGAGAACCCGGCCACCAGCTGCAAGTACGGCGTCATGAGGATGCCCTGCGCGCCCATGCAGAAGAAGGGCACGGCCACCGCCAGCAAGCCGGCGCGCACCTGCGGCGTGCCGATGAACGCATGCGGCAGCAGCGCAGCCTTGCCGCGACTCTCGCGACGGCGCTCGAACACGACGAGCCCTGCCAACACCGCCGAGCCCGCGACGATGGCCGGAATGGTGGGCGCGATGCCGAACACGGTAAACGGGCAGCCGGGCAGGGGCTCGAACACACCCCAGGTGGACACCCGAGCGATGCCCAACAACAGCAACGCCAAACCACCAGCAGCCAAACCGATGCCCACGCCGTCGATGCTCATGCCGGCATCGGGCTTCGGCAGCTTCGGCAGAAAGCGAGTGCTGATCAGCACTCCGAGGAAATACAGCGCTATCACGCCGAACGTAACGCGAAAGCCAGCAGCGTCCAGAAGAATGCCGAACGGAATGGGCACGAGAGCGGACACGGCCGAGGCCGCCGCCACGAAGCCGAAGGCCGTGGCGCGCGCATGCCCCTCGTACAGCGCCGGGATGAGCCCCAGCACCGACGGGGTGATGAAGCTGGCGCCCAATCCCACCAGAAAGCGCCCGCCCCAGGTGAACACGTCCATCGACGTGGCAGTGACCACCACGGCCTCACCGAGGATGGCCAGCGCCAAGCCGATGCGCAGCGTCTTGCGCCAACCCACCACCACGCCGATCATGCCGCCCGCAATCATGCACGAACCCGCAACGAGCGAGTATGCAAGGTTCGCCATCTGCACATCGGCGACGGTGGCGCCAAGCGCACCGACCAGTTCCTGCACAGCAATGCCCAGCGCAGCGTTGTCACTAGACGTTCCAACCTGAGCGAGAATGATGACGATGAGCGGAATCATGGGAAACGACGCGGAGCAGCCCCGTTCCCGCGCCGCCTGGTTCTGATTGTTGCGAGCCATATCGGGTACCCCCTAGCAGTCCGACGGCCGAGCGATGCCTAAGAAGTATCCTACCCTGAGGGGTTGCGATACCTTGCACAAACATTACCGTTGCTACGGTAAAATACGTCATATCGCCCTCACTTGAAGACGACATTGAAGGACACGAGAGGATCCGCCATGAACGTCCGCCAAAGCACCTTGTTGCGCAGCCTCCTGGACATCGAGCATTTCACGCCCGTGGCTGAATTCGCCCGCATGCTGGGCTGTTCTGAAAAAACCGTCCGCACCGACGTGCAAGCCGTCAACGAGCACCTCGAGCGGGGGCGGCTTCGCTTCGCGCGTAGGCAGCAAACGGGGAAACGGCATTCGCATGGTGTTGGTGCATCGCCGAGAAAGGCCGGATCGAAGCCCTGGTGGCCGATACCTCCATAGAATCGCGTCCGCGCCTAGAACGGTTCCTACACGGCGTGCTGCTGGTCACCTGCTCGCCTCGTTCTTACACCGTAGACTCGCTGGCGCGTGCCCTGTTCACCAACAAGCAGCAGCTGCAACACGACATGAAATGGTGGGCGCTGCTCATGAAGCCCTTCGAGCTGTCCATGAAACGCCAAGGAAGCCTCGCCATCGAAGGATCCGAGGTGGCATTGCGGTTCTTCATCATCTACTCGTTCTTCAAGCTGGACGCGCGCATGGTGAAGAACTACATCGACCCCATGTTCGCCCGCGAGGATACTTTGTTCCTCGACCGCATCGCCGACGAGGCCGAGCGCGAACTGGGCATGCTGCTGGCGAAGAACTCGCGGCAGCAAACGTCGTTCTACCTGAAGGTGATGTGCGCGCGTCTGCGCTTGGGGCATGTGCTGGATGAAGGCAGCGGTACCACGCCGGCACATCCCGCTCTGTTCAAGAAGCTTAAGTCTCGATTCGAGCGCCACCTGGGCATGCCCATCGACGATCGCGAGATCACACTCGCGTCCAACTTCTTCTCAAGTGGCCGGTACCGTGGCAATGGAGCAGAGGCGGCTGGCGCGCGCGAGCCGTCGGAGCACTCGGCAGCGCTGGCCGACCACGGTGGGTCGCGCCTGGAAAAGCGCTTCGGGAAAGCGCCCGACGGGGAGCTGATGCGGAGACTGTCCGCTCTACTCGAAAGCGCCATGATCCAGGAGAGACTGCAATCTGTCCATTCCCGGCCCCCTAGAGCACGTGGTGAAGCACGACAACATGGACAGCTTCCTCCTGCTGTTCGACGCACTGCGCGGCGTACCGGAACTGCGCGCGGCCGAGCTGTTCAGCGCCGACACCACGCGTATCGTCATGTCGCTTCTGGAGTACCTCGACCAAGTGCACACGCAGCGGGTTTTCCGCGTGGGGCTGGTGGTGAACTGCGGTATCGAACAGACAGCCTACGGCAAGTACCGCATCGAGAAGCTGGCCTCGAAGATCCATATCGTAGACGTGATCACCGAATACGATGTTGAGCGGCCCCGGCCGGGCGCGCCGCAGTTGAAGGACCGCTTCGACTTCCTCATATCGTTTTCGCCGCTGAACTGCGACTTCCCTACCATCACAATATCGGAGGCCATCGACGAGCAAGACATCGCCCGCCTGGTGGCGTCCATCCCTCTTCTGGGAAACAACCTTGAGACGAAGC